>OLXV01000232.1_pt1 | contig 29045 bp, 28 predicted proteins | sample 1673481 | NCBI WGS metagenome assembly OLXV01 (sample SAMEA103958113, study PRJEB25191) | human gut metagenome
GAGGAGGGCAAATCGTCTTGACAAAACCACAAGATATGGTGTAAAGTAGTTAAATAGGTAAATATGTGATCGTATCATCATTTGGCTGGAGGCGGCTGCGTCCCCCCCTGTCGAGCGGATGGTATCCTGTTGTAATACAAAAGGTGCGTTCGTCTATTTTTCAGAAAGGCGGGGTTTTGGCGCAATGGCAAAGAAAAGCGATTACGGCAACGAAAGTATACAGAGCCTCAAGGGTGCCGACCGGGTGCGCAAGCGTCCGGCGGTTATTTTCGGCTCGGACGGCATCGAGGGCTGCCAGCACTCGATTTTTGAGATTATATCCAACTCCATCGACGAGGCGAGAGAGGGCTATGGCAAGAAGATCATTGTGACCCGCTTCTCCGACGGCTCGGTCGAGGTGGAGGATTTCGGCCGGGGCACGCCGGTCGACTATAACCCCAAGGAGGAGCGGTTCAACTGGGAACTGCTCTACTGCGAGATGTACGCCGGCGGCAAGTATAACGCCGGGGATGGGGAAAATTACGAGTACTCGCTGGGACTCAACGGTCTCGGCCTCTGCTCGACCCAGTATGCCAGCGAATATATGGATGCCGAGATCAAGCGGGACGGCTATCTCTACCGCCTGCATTTTGAAAAGGGCGAGAATATCGGCGGATTGCACAAGGAGCCGTATGCGGGGCGCGACACCGGAACCAAAACCCGCTGGAAGCCCGACCTCGATGTTTTTACCGATATTGATGTGCCGCTCGAATACTACATGGGCATTCTCAAGCGGCAGGCGGTGGTCAACGACGGGCTGCTCTTTATTCTGAAAAATCAGGTCGGCGGCCGGTTCGAAACCTATGAGTTCAAATATGAGCACGGCATCGCCGACTATGCGGCCGAGGTCGCGGGGGAGGATGCACTGACTCCGGTGCAGTTCTGGAGCACCGAGCGGCGCGGCCGCGACCGTGCCGACAAGCCGGAGTATAAGGTCAAGATGAATGTGGCGGTCTGCTTCTCCAACAAAGTGCAGCTGAAGGAGTATTATCACAACTCCAGCTGGCTGGAGCACGGCGGCTCTCCCGAAAAGGCGGCAAAAAGCGCCTTCGTGTCGCAGATTGACGCCTATCTTCGGCAGAACGGAAAGTATCAGAAGAACGAGAGCAAGATTTCCTTCAACGATATTGAGGAATGCCTGATCCTGGTGACCTCCTCCTTCTCGACCCAGACGTCGTACGAGAACCAGACAAAAAAATCCATCACCAATAAATTTATTCAGGAGGCTATGACCGATTTCCTCCGTCATCAGCTGGAGATTTATTTTATCGAGAACAAGGCCGACGCCGAGAAAATCGCCGAGCAGGTGCTGATCAACAAGCGCAGCCGGGAGCGCAGCGAGCGGGAGCGGCTGAATCTTAAGAAAACCCTGCAGTCGGGCAGCGATCTTGCCAACCGGGTGCAGAAATTTGTCGACTGCCGCAGCCGCGACGTCTCGGAGCGGGAGCTGTTCATCGTGGAGGGAGATTCGGCTCTCGGCTCCTGTAAGCAGGCCAGGGACCCGGATTTTCAGGCCATCATCCCGGTGCGGGGGAAAATCCTCAACTGCCTGAAGGCCGAGTACGGCAAAATTTTCAAAAACGACATCATCACCGACCTGATCAAGGTGCTCGGCTGCGGGGTGGAGGTAAAATCCAAGGCCTCCAAGGATTTGTCCAATTTCGACCTTGGCAACCTGCGGTGGAGCAAGGTCATCATCTGTACCGATGCCGACGTCGACGGCTTCCAGATCCGGACGCTGATCCTCACCATGCTTTACCGGCTGACCCCGACCCTCATCGAGGAGGGCAAGGTCTTTATCGCCGAGACGCCGCTGTACGAAATCACAACCAGGGAGAAAACCTACTTCGCCTACGACGATCGGGAGAAGGGGGAGATTCTCGCCATGATCGGGGAGAAGAAGTATACCCTCCAGCGGTCGAAAGGACTGGGCGAGAACCAGCCGGATATGATGAACATGACCACGATGAATCCCGCAACCCGCCGGTTGATCAAGGTTCTGCCGGAGGACGCCAAGCGCACGGCCGAGGTGTTTGATCTCCTGCTCGGGGACAACCTCCAGGGACGGAAGGATTTTATTGCCGAAAACGGGCATTTGTATATGGATGAGGCGGATGTCAGCTGACGCCTCCCGGCTTTTTTGCAACTGAAAGATTATAAGGAGAATCGCTATGGCTCCAAGAAAACGAAAAGATGAAAAAAAGGCTCAGGCGGCGATCAACGCCTATATCGCCGGGGCGGGTACGGTGGTCGACCAGCCGATTACAAGCACGCTGGAGACCAACTACATGCCCTATGCCATGAGTGTTATCCTCTCCCGCGCGATACCGGAAATTGACGGCTTCAAGCCCTCCCACCGCAAGCTGCTCTATACCATGCAGCAGATGGGTCTGCAAAACGGGAACCGGGTCAAATCGGCCAACATTGTCGGTCGGACCATGCAGCTCAATCCCCACGGCGACGCCGCAATTTATGAGACGATGGTCCGTCTCTCCCGCGGGTATGAAGCGCTGCTTCACCCATACGTCGACTCCAAGGGAAACTTCGGCAAGGCCTATTCAAGGGATATGATGTACGCCGCCTCCCGTTATACCGAGGCGGCGCTGGAGCCCATTGCGGCCGAGCTGTTCCGGGATATCGACAAGGATACGGTGGATTTTGTCGACAACTACGACGCCACGATGAAGGAGCCGGTGCTTTTCCCGGTGACCTTCCCGAGCGTTCTTGTCAACGCCAACACCGGCATCGCGGTCGGTATGGCAAGCTCGATCTGCCCCTTTAATTTAGAGGAGGTTTGCCGCACCGCCATCGCTCTCATCCGGGATAAGGAGGCAGTGGTATCCGATACCCTGCTTGCGCCTGATTTCCCGGGTGGAGGACAACTGATCTACAATCGGGTGGAGATGGAGAAAATATACGCCACCGGCCGCGGAAGCTTCAAGGTGCGGAGCGTCTGGGCATATGACAAGTCGGCCAACTGCATCGACGTCACCCAGATTCCGCCGACCACCACGACAGAGGCAATAATCGAAAAGGTCATCGAGCTGGTCAAGGCAAAAAAAGTGACCGAGATCAGCGACATCCGGGATGAGACCGGCCTCGGCGGACTGAAAATTACCATCGACCTCAAGCGCGGGGCGGATCCAGAGCGGCTGATGCAGAAGCTCTTTATCGCGACCCCGATGCAGGATTCCTTCGCCTGCAACTTCAATGTGCTGATCGCCGGGTCGCCCCGCGTCCTCGGCGTGCGGGAGCTGCTTGGCGAGTGGACGGCCTTCCGGGCCGAGTGTGTGCGCCGCCGCGTCTACTTCAATCTGAACAAGGCGAAGGATCGCCTCCACCTCCTTCTGGGACTGCAGAAAATCCTCCTCGACATCGACAAGGCCATCAAAATCGTGCGGGAAACCAGGGAGGAAAAGGAGGTTGTTCCCAACCTGATGATCGGCTTCGGCATTGATGAGATTCAGGCCGAGTATGTCGCCGAGATCAAGCTGCGCCACCTCAACCGGGAATACATTCTTCGCCGCCTGGAGGATATCGAAAACCTGAAGGCGGAGATTGCCGAAAGCCAGTTGATCCTTGACAACAAGCGGAAAATCCACTCGATCATCGTAAAAGAGCTGGAGGAGGTTATCAAAAAATACGGCCAGCCCCGGAAAACCTCCATCATTGAGCTTTCGGAGGAGGCTGCGATCTCCTTCGAGGCGGAGATCCCCGATTATCCGGTGCACCTCTTCTTTACCAGAGAGGGGTATTTCAAAAAAATCACCCCCCAGTCCCTGCGTATGAGCGGGGAGCAGAAGCTGAAGGAAGGGGACGAGGTGATGATGGAGATTGAGGCCTCCAACAAAACCGAGCTGCTCTTCTTCACAAACAAGGCGCAGGTTTATAAGAGTCGAGCGGCCGACTTTGACGACAGCAAGGCCAGCCTGCTCGGCGACTATGTTGCCTCCAAGCTCGGGTTCGAGGAGGGAGAGTCGGCCATCTATATGATTGCGACAGATGACTATGCCGGCTTTATCCTCTTCCTGTTTGAGAACGGCCGGGTGGCCAAGGTTGCGCTTTCCTCCTATCAGACCAAGACGAACCGTAAAAAGCTGGTCAACTCCTACTGCGCCAAGTTCCCGCTGTCCGGCATCAAATATATGGCGAAGGATGGAGAGGTTCTCTTCCGCTCGACCAATGGAAGGCTGCTGCTGGTCGACACCGCTGTCCTGACGGTTAAGACAACCCGGGATACCCAGGGCGTCGCCGTCATGACCCAGAAACGGGGACAGACCCTCTGCGGGGCAGAGGATTATGTAGAAGAAACTTATGCGAAGCCGCATCGGTTCCGTACCAAAACGCTTCCGGCGGCCGGTAATTTCCCCGCGCAGGAGGATTTGGGCGAACAGCTCAGCCTCTGATTTTTGGATTCCGACTGTCTTTTGCGCTGGTTTTAAAGACGGCGCAAAAGACAGAAAAAAACACGTCCGTGTCTTTAAAGATACGGGCGTGTTTTTTTTGCTTTTCTCAGCTTTCGGGGTGAAGGCGAGGGCAACACCTCCCCCAAAGGGACAGGGTATAAATGCCGCGGTACGAGCATAGTTTTTAGCGAGAAGAGTGCAGCCCTTTCTCCGGCCAGCGTGAGGGCGTTTGCAGGGAAAGGGCGGTTCTCTTCATTTTTGGAAAGGAAGGTTTGTCAAAATGGAGATTTTAAAAACGGTTCTGATTGTGCTTGCGGCGGTGTATGCGATCGCTTTCCTGTTTTTCAGCTTTAAAACGGGAAAGCCGATCAAAACCATTTTTCTGCATGTGCTGCTCGGCCTCGCCGTCTTTCTGGTGCTCAACCTGACGGCCGGCTACACCGGCGTCCGGCTGGGCGTGAATCCCTGGTCGGTGCTCTGTGCCTCGGCCGCGGGAGTGCCGGGCGTGGCGCTCATGGTGCTGATGCGTTTGATCTGGCTGATATAGGAAAAGACGGATTGTGCTTTTTGCCGCCGTGTGATACAATACCTTCATCGGCGCTTGATGCAGCGGATTTCCTTCGTGTTTATGGGAAAAGATAAGGCCCTTTCGCCGCTTTGTACTGCGGTAAAAGGGCCTGCCAAAGGCTTGCCGGAAGGGCAGTTATCTCTGATTGTTATTGTTGCCGAACTGATTGTTCTGCTTGTTGTTCTGCTGATTCTGCTGATTCTGGCTGTTCTGATTGTTCTGGTTATTCTGCTGATTCTGGTTGTTGTTATTGTTAAACTGATTGTTGTTCTTCTGATTGTTCTGGTTGTTGTTCATTTTTCTCACCCCGCTTTCGTTCTATATTGTTTGCGGCCGTGCGGGATTTTATGCAAAAGGATGAAAATGTAATGGATTTGCCAAAGAAATTTCTGGAAAAAATAAAAAGCTTCCCCGACGGCGTGGGGGAGGCGTATCTGCGCCTTTTCCCCGAAAGGCCGTTTTCCGGCTATCGAGTAAACACACTGAAGGCTTCGGCAGATCTGGTGACCGGAGCTTTGGGCGGACAGGCTGTTCCGTTTTGTGAAAACGGCTTTTATCTGGAGGACGGACGCCCCGGTCTCGGCAACCATCCGCTGCATCATGCCGGCGCGTTTTATATTCAGGAGCCGTCTGCCATGTCGGCGGTTACCATGCTCTCTCCCCGGCCGGGAGAGCGGGTGCTCGACCTCTGCGCCGCACCGGGCGGAAAATCCACTCAGATTGGGGCCGCCCTCAGGGGAGAGGGAGTGCTGCTGTCCAATGAATTTGTCGCCTCCCGGGCGCGGGTGCTGCTTTCCAACATCGAGCGGATGGGCGTGCCGAACGCCGTGGTGACGTCGCTGCATCCCGATACGCTGTGTGAGGCGGCTGCCGGCCTTTTTGACAAGGTGCTGGTGGACGCCCCCTGCTCGGGGGAGGGGATGTTCCGCAAGGAGCCGGCCGCGATTCAGAACTGGAGTGAGGAGAATGTCCGCACCTGCGCCTTGCGGCAGGGCAAGATCCTCGACAGCGCGGCGCGGGCGGTGCGGCCGGGCGGCCGGCTTTGCTACAGCACCTGCACCTTTTCTCCCGAGGAGGATGAGGGGGTCGTCGCCGCCTTTTTGGAACGGCATCCGGATTTTCATCTGATCGACAGCGGGGAGACGTTCGGCCTTCCCGGCTTTCCGGCGTTCGGCGGTGGGCGGGAGGATATGCGCCTCTGCCGCCGGATTTTCCCGGCGCAGGGCGGGGAGGGGCACTTTGCCGCCCTGCTGCAGCAGGATGGAGAGGGGGAGGCGGCCGGAGGCTGCCTTCTGCCGTCCGACCCGCCGCCGGCGGTGTTCGCCGATTTTTGGGCCGACTGCTTTTGCGATCCGCTGCCGCCCGTCCGGGTGGAGGGAGATCGTGTTTTCATCCCTGCGCCGCTGCCTTTGCCGCCTGGTATACGGATGCTGCGCCACGGTCTGCTTGTAGGCGAGCTGGCAAAGAACCGCTTTGAGCCTGCGCACGCTTTGTTCATGTGCGGCCGTTACAAGCCGCGACGCGTCCTTTCTCTTCATGCGAAGGAGGAGAGCGCCCGCCGGTTTCTGCACGGCGAACAGATTGAGGCAGCCGGCCTTTCTGCAGGGTTTGCCGGCGTGCAGATCGACGGGGTGCCCTGCGGCTTTGGAAAGGTGGTTGACGGCCTTCTCAAAAACCGATATCCAAAGGGACTTCGCCTGCTGCAGGTGTAGGGGACGGCTCGCCCTTCTGCTTTTTGGCAAAGGCGTCCGGACGCACCGCGCTGCGGAGGGGAGTGAACACATCCTGAATTTGATCGAATGGACTTGTATTTTCCTGTGTTTATCAGTATAATATATACTGGTATTATATACCGGCTTTTGCGTTTTGAAGCCTATGGAGAAAAGGAGTTGTTCTTCCTTGCTGTTTTCGCTGATCGGCGGCAATATGAGCGTGCTGCAGGCCGTCATTTACGTTTTGTCCTCGCTGGTGGTTATTTTCCTCGTCCTCCCGGTGCACGAGAGCGCACATGCATGGACGGCAGTAAAGCTTGGCGACCCGACGCCGAAGTATCAGGGACGGCTGAGCCTCAATCCGTTTGCACACATTGACTATCTCGGGGCGCTGATGATCCTGCTGTTCGGCTTCGGCTGGGCCAAGCCGGTGAGCATCAATCCCCGCAATTTCAAAAATCCGAAGGGCGGTATGGCGCTTACGGCGCTCGCCGGCCCGGTTTCCAACCTGCTGGTGGCCTTTTTGTTTATGCTGATTTACTGCGGGATAAAGACGTTTGCGGCCGCTGCGGTTCTTTCCTCCACCGTGCTGATGTGCCTTGTCTATTTTCTGGTATATGTGATTCAGATCAATGTCGGGCTGGCGGTGTTCAATCTTCTGCCGGTTCCGCCGCTTGACGGCTCCCGGCTGCTGACCGCGGTTCTGCCCGACCGGATCTATTATAAAATTATGCAGTATGAGCGGTATATTATGCTGGGGCTGTTTGCGCTGCTTTTCCTCGGCGTGCTGGACAGGCCGCTGAACTTTTTGCGGGACGCGGTGTATAACGGGCTGTTCTTTGTCGCCGGGCTGCCCTTCCGGCTATTTCAGTAAAAGGATTTGATCGTTTGGACAAGCTTTCCTACAGGTTGGAGGGGTTCGAGGGTCCGCTCGACCTTTTGCTCTACCTGATTTCCAAACACCAGCTGAATATTTATGATATCAATCTGACCGCGCTGCTTGAGCAGTACACCGCCCACATCCGCGCGATGGAGGCGGCGGACATGGAGGTTGCGAGCGAGTTTTTGGAGATGGCCTCCCGTCTGGTTTATTTAAAGACGGTCAGCCTCCTGCCCCGGCACGATGAGGCCGAGCAGCTGCGGGAGGAGCTGACCGGCGAGCTGCTGGAGTATCAGACCTGCCGTAAAATGGCGGCGGTGCTGGGCGGCATGACCGAGGGGTTCGGCTGCTTCGTCCGTCCTCCCGAGCCGGCGCCGGTGAACAAAACCTACGCCCGCCGGCATGAGGCGGTCGTGCTGCTGGATTCCTATCTGGCCGCGGTGGGGAGGGGGCAGCGCCGCCTTCCGCCGCCGACTACCGTTTTTTCCAAAATTGTGGCGAAGAAGATGGTTTCGGTTTCCTCCCGGATTGTGCATGTGCTGCGCGGCCTATGGAACGGGCAGCGACAGCGGTTTTCGGCTCTGTTCCGGCAGGCGGAGAGCCGATCGGAGCTGGTGGCCACCTTCCTGGCGGTGTTGGAGCTGGTCAAGGCGCGGCGGGTCGTCGTCTCCGGCGAGGGGGAGGAGACCAGCGTGCAGATTGTGAAAAAGAAAAACGGATGACGGCGTTTTAAAATGCCGCGCCGATTTCGGAGGCGACGGGGCGATAGGCCTTTTCCCGCGCTTCCATGATAAAGGAACGAAAAATATATGGCTATGAATCAAAATGAAAAACTCGCCGCGGTGGAGGCGGTCATCTTCGCCTCGGGCGAGCCGATCAGCCTCGACAAGCTGGCGGCGGCCGTCGACCTGACGGAGGCGGCGCTGCCTCCCATCCTGAACGCATTGGAAAAGCGGCTGGACGCGCCTGAGAGCGGCATCCGCCTCGTCCGGATGGAGGACAGCTATCAGCTTTGTACCAAGGCGTCGCAGAGCGCCTTTGTCCGCCGCGCGTTTGAGATTCGGCGCAATACGCCGCTGTCTCAGGCTGCGCTGGAGGTGCTGGCGGTGGTTGCCTACAACCAGCCGGTGACCAAGGCCTTTGTCGAGCAGGTGCGCGGTGTCGACTGCTCCGGCGTGGTCGGCAGCCTCTGTGAAAAGGGCTTGATTGAGGAGAAGGGTCGCCTCGATCTGCCGGGGCGTCCGCTGCTCTACGGTACGACGACCACCTTTCTGCGCTGCTTCGGCCTCGCCTCTATTGACGAGCTGCCGCCTCTGCCCGAAAAGCAGGAGGGCGCGCCGGCCGAAAATCCGGTTCGGCAGATGGTGATCGACCCGGACAATCCGCAGGCTGAAACGGCCGGGGATGCAAGGGAGGCTCCCGATTCCGCGGCCGACAAAGCAGACGCCGCCGATGCGGCGCATATGCAGCCGGAAGGGGAGGGTTCTCTTCCCCCGACGGAAGGGTAAAGGGCGTGGAAACATGCTGGTTTTATATATTCTGCTTGGTTTTGTGCTCTTGCTGCTTCTTTTGCTGCTGATTCCGGTGCGGCTCCGTCTGGAGATGGAGGAGAAAACCTCCGCCAGCCTCTCCTGGCTGTTTTTGAAATTCCGATTGCTGCCGCAAAAGCCGAGGAGGCGCGCAGCCGCAGAGGCAGAGGCCGATGCCGAAAAGGAGAAGAAAAAGGGCGAGAATCTTTTCTCCCGCACCGCGCGGGAGGAGGGGACGGCCGCGGCCTTTCAGCTGGCTGCGCAAACCGTCCGCTCGGCAGCGGACAAATTTCTCCCGTTATTTCGACGGATGGTGGTTGAACTGCTTTGGCTGGAGGTGGACGTAGCCACTCCCGACGCGGCAAAAACCGCGATGGAGTACGGCGGCATCTGCGCGGCGGTTTTTCCGCTGCGGGGCTTTCTGGGGGAGATTATGACCTTCTCCCGCGAGCGGATTGTGATTACGCCGGATTTCTCCGGTGAGGAAAGCCGGGTTCGATTGCGGCTTCGCGTGCGGCTGCGGCCGATCTTTGCCGTGTGGGCGGCGATCCGCTTTTTGTGCGAGATTCTTTTATATAAATGGAAAAACCGAAAAACCGGGAACGGATCGAAAGTAAAGGATGGTGCGAAAATATGAGTGAAAATGAAAAGGTAACCGGATTGATTAACGCGGCGACCGACAAGCTGCGCGGCATGGTGGACTCCGACACGGTGATCGGACAGCCGATCGCGGTGGGGGAGGTTACGCTGATCCCCGTCTCCAAAGCGAGCTTCGGCGTGGCGGCCGGCGGCAGCGACCTGCCGAGCAAGCAGCCCGGAAGCTTCTTCGGCGGCGGCAGCGGCGCGGCGGCGAGTGTAACGCCGGTGGCCTTCCTTGCTGTCAAGGGGGGCGAGGTTCGGATCCTCCCGATTTATAAGGATGATTCGGCAACCGGTCGGGCCATCGGCCTTCTGCCCGATCTGTTTGATAAGGTGACCGGCCTGTTTAAGAAAAACGAGGGCGACAATCGGGAATGATCGACGCCCTTTTGTCATAGGATTATCTGTAAGTTCCGTGCGTCCTTAATGCTTTAAGCAGGCGCGTCCGGAGCTTGCCAAATCCGAATGACAAGGTGGCGGGACGGTTTGCGCAAATACCTTCTTTCTTTTGCGGCGGCGTTTGCACTGCTTTGCACGCTGCCGCTTGTTTGTTCGGCACAACCGGACATCTCGGCGAAAGGGGCGGTGCTGCTCTCTGGGACGAGCGGCCGGGTGGTTGCCGCGTATAACGAGCGGGAGCGGCTTCCGATGGCCAGCACGACCAAGATTATGACGGCGCTTCTGTTGGCCGAAAGCGGCGACCTCTCGAAGGAGATTGTAACCACCAGGGAAATGGTGACGGTCGAGGGGTCGTCGATGGGCCTCCTTACGGGAGATCGGGTGACCTACCACGACCTGCTGTATGGAATGCTGCTGGCCTCCGGCAACGACGCGGCCAACACGACGGCCATCTGCCTTGGAGGAAGCACGGCCGGCTTTGCGGCGCAGATGAATGCCAAGGCTGCCGCGCTGGGACTTTCCGACACCCACTTTGTCACCCCCTCCGGGCTGGACGATCCCGCGCATTATACGACCGCCTACGACCTGGCGCGGCTGGCGGCTTATGCTATGGAGAATCCCGTCTTTCGGGAGGCCGCCTCCGCCAAAACGGCGGTGCTTTGCTACGGCAATCCGCCCTATCGCCGCAGCCTGACCAATCACAACAAGCTGCTCTCCTTCTATGACGGCTGCATCGGGGTCAAGACCGGCTTTACAAAAAAATCGGGACGCTGCCTCGTCTCGGCTGCCGAGCGGGAGGGCGGCATGCTGGTTGCGGTCACTCTGAATGACGGCAACGACTGGGCAGATCACGCTGTGCTGCTGGATTATGGCTTTTCTTTGATGGAAACGCGGACGCTTTCCGCCGACCTGCCGGAGACGGTCCGGATCGCCGGCGGAACGAAAACGGCGGCGGCCTGCGGTGCGGAATCGGTTTCGCTGACCCTTTTGCCCGAGGAGTTCGACCTGATCGAGACGGCGGTTTACCTGACGCCGCTCTGCTTCGCCCCGGTGGAGAAGGGGGAGGTGGTCGGCCGGGTGGACTACTGCGTGGGGGAGAAGGTTCTCGCCACGCAGGAAATATATGCGGCTGAGACGGTTCTCCCGGCCGAGCCGCAGCCGGCGAAAAGGGAGACCGTCTGGGACGCTTTGCGGCGGCTGCTGAAAATGTAGCGGAGGCGCTTTTGCCTCACATGAAAATTTTTTGAAAAACGGCCTTTGTCCGCAGGGGCCGGAGGGGAAAAGAATGAAAGAGAACAAAATCAGACTGCAGAAATATCTGTCCGAGTGTGGCATCGCCTCCCGCAGGAAGGCGGAGGAGTATATTGAGGCCGGGCGGGTGAAGGTCAACGGCCGGCCGGCAAAGCTGGGCGACCGGGTGGATCCCAAACGGGATAAGGTCATGTTTGCCGGCCGCAGGGTCGTCGGGCAGAAGAAAAAAATGTACATCATGCTGCACAAGCCGCGCGGCTATGTCACGACCCTCTCGGATGAAAAGGGGCGCAAGTGCGTCAGCGATCTGGTGGCTGACGCCGGCGTGCGGCTCTTTCCGGTCGGCCGGCTCGACCGGGACTCGGAAGGGCTGCTGCTTATGACCAACGACGGCGAGTTTGCCAATCTGCTGACCCACCCCTCCTGCTATGTGTCGAAGGTGTACCGGGTGACCGTCCGTGGGCAGGTCACCGAGGAGCAGCTGGATCAGATGGCGGCCGGCATCCTCCTGGACGGGGAGAAAACCCGCCCCTGCGAGGTGCATGTCATCAGCAAGGGGGAGGATCGCACGGTGCTTCACTTCACCCTCTATCAGGGGAAGAACCGCCAGATTCGCCGCATGTGTGAGGCGGTCGGCCTCACGGTCATCCGACTGAAGCGAACCATGATCGCCGGGGTGAAGCTGGGCATGCTGAAGCCCGGAAAATGGCGCGAGCTGAATGAGAAGGAGATGCGGCATTTAACCAGCGTCTCCGTGCCGCAGCGAGAGGAAGAAATCTGAAAGGATGATCGGATATGATTACGGTGCTTCCATTGCGGGAGGCGGACAGGCTTTCCGCGCTGTATCGGGAGGCGGGCGAGCCTCTGCCGCAAAATGCCGGCGCGGTTGTCGCGTCGGACGGGGAGGAGCGCCTGGGCTACTGCCTCTACACGCTGGATGAGGAGAAAATCTCGATCGGGCGGCTGGAGCCGGTCGAGGACATCGCGCTGGCGGACGGAATTCTGCGCGCGGCGCTGCATGTCGCGGTGACCGGGGGACTGATGCAGGCTGTTTATACCGACCGGGCGCCAAAAGCTCTCTTCGAACGATTGGAATTTATTGAAAATGACGAAAAACACACCCTTCGGTTGGCAAAGTTATTTTCAACCTGTCAAAATTGTGCGGGGACTCCATAATTTTCTTGTTATTTTTCTAACGATGTTATATACTATTAAATAATGAGTTATTATGCTAAGGTGAGGGATTGTGCAGCTTTCCTTCTCCTTTTCAGCAGGACGGAGGTATAAAAATGCGTGTTCAGAGTGGTATCGAGAAGCTGGAGGCTGAGGTGAAAGCCCTCTCCGACAGCACCGCGCGCGGCCGTCTGGCGCAGCTGTTTGACGACGGTGTTTATACCGAGCTGGAGCGGTTTGCCAAAAACGGCGACGCTGCGGCGGAGGTTATCTGTGCTTACGGCTATGTCAGCGGCGGTCCGGCTTATGCCTTTTCGCAGGACGCTTCGGTTGCGTCCGGCGCGATGGGGAAGGCGCAGGCTGCCAAGATTGCCCGTCTGTATCAAAAGGCGGCGCAGACCGGGTTGCCGGTTTTTGCAATCTATGATTCCAACGGCGCCCATGTGGGGGAGGGGGTTGGTGCCCTCGCCGCTTATGGGGAGCTGATTGCCGCGTCCAACAACCTGTCCGGCGTTGTGCCGCAGATCTCCCTGGTGTTGGGGAGCTGCATCGGCTCGGCTGCCGTGCTGGCCAGCGCGGCCGACATTGTGATCATGTCGAAGGAGGCCGAGCTGTATGTGACCTCCGGCAAAATTCTGGGAGATAAGAAGATCGGTTCGGCTGAGCTGGCTGCGGCGAACGGCACCGCCCACATCGTGGCGGAGGATGAGGCCGACGCCATTGCCGCTGCAAAGCTGGCGATTACCCTGCTGCCCTCCAACAACCTGTCGGTTGCGCCCGCTGCCGATTATGTGCAGGCGGAGGGAGCCGCGGACAGCAGTGACACCATGGCGGTGCTGCGCTCGATTGTCGATGGCGGCAGCGCACTGGAGCTGAGCAAGGACTACGCGCCCTGCGTATACACCGCGCTTTGTCGGATTGGCGGCAATGCGGTCGGCGTAGTTGCCACCGTGCAGGGAGATAAGGAAGGCCGCATCTGCGCTGCCGGCTGTGCCAAGGCTGCGCGTTTTGTCCGGATGTGCGACGCCTTTACCATTCCGGTGGTAACCCTTGTGGATACCATGGGCTTTTATGTCACGGCGGAGAGTGAGCTTTCCGGCGGAGTCAAGGCGATGACCGCCCTGACCCACGCGTATGCGGAAGCGACGACGCCGAAGATTTCTCTGATTACCGGAAAGGCGGTTGGCGCCGCCTATATTGCGCTGGCCGGTTCCGGTGCGGATATGACCTTTGCTTTCCCGAACGCCATGATTTCGGCGCTCGAGCCGATGACGGCCGTTTCGGTGCTCTATGCCGACCGGCTGGCCAAGGGGGAGGACCGCAAGGCTCTGGAGGAGGAGTACGTCGCCTCTGACGCGGACGTATTTGCCGCCGCCGCCGAAGGATATGTCGACGACGTCATCCGGCCGGAGGAGGCCTTTGCCAAAATTACCTCCGCTTTGGAGATGCTGTCCGGAAAGCGCGCCTCGACCATGGATAAAAAGCATTCCAATATGCCGCTTTGATTTTGCATAGCCTAAAAATCCGAATTATTGGAGGAGAATAAAATGAAACAGCTCAGAATTACCGTAAACGGAAAAGCATATGATGTTCAGGTGGAGGAGCTCGGCGCTTCTGCCTCTCCGGCTGTCGCGGCCCCCGCGCCGGTTTCCACCGCACCCGCCCCGGCGGCTCCCGCAGCTGCTGCCCCGGCCGCGCCCGCCGCTGCCGCCGCTCCCGGCGCCGGAGAGGCTGTAAACGCCCCGATGCCGGGTACCATCCTCGACGTAATGGTGAAGGCCGGCGACCCGGTGAAGAACGGCCAGGCGCTGGTCGTGCTGGAGGCCATGAAGATGGAAAATGAAATCTGCGCACCTGTGGACGGCACGGTGACTGCCGTGATGGTCAACAAGGGCGACACGGTCGAAGCCGGACAGGCGATTGTGACCATTGGCTAACTCGTTTTTTGCGGTGCACCCGAAGCGGTGGGGAGTATACCTCCCGGTTTTGGGTGCGGCCTTTCTCTAAAAAAAGGGCGCGGCCGGGTTATGCGCGCCGACGCTCTGGAATTCTTTGGCGATTTTATTGATGAAAGAGGTGTCGCTTGAAAATGGCGAAAGTCGGAATTACTGAAACCGTTCTGCGTGACGCGCATCAGTCTCTGATCGCGACCAGAATGTCGACTGAGGAAATGCTGCCCATGCTGCCCATGCTGGACAAAATCGGTTTTCACTCGCTGGAGTGCTGGGGCGGAGCGACCTTTGACGCCTGCCTGCGCTTTTTGGATGAGGATCCGTGGGAGCGTCTGCGCATCCTGCGGAGGGAGTGCCCGAACACCAAGCTGCAAATGCTTTTCCGCGGGCAGAATATGCTGGGCTACCGCCACTATGCCGACGACGTAGTGGAGTATTTTGTGCAAAAATCGGTGGCCAACGGAATTGATATCCTGCGTATCTTTGACGCGCTGAACGATATCCGCAACCTGGAAACGGCCATCAAGGCGGCCAAGAAGGAGGGCGCCCATATGCAGGCGGCTATCTCCTACACCACCGGGGACGTTTTCACGCTGGATTACTACGCCGATTATGCCCGCCGTCTGGCAGATGCCGGTGCGGACTCGATCTGCATTAAGGATATGGCCGGCCTTTTGACCCCCTACTATGTCGGCGATCTGGTAAAAGCGGTGAAGAAGGCTTCCAAGCTTCCGGTGCAGGTGCACACCCACTACACCTCCGGTTTGGCGTCGATGGTGCTGTTGAAGGCGATTGAGGCCGGCGCGGATGTGGTGGATACCGCTATGTCTCCGCTGGCGATGGGAACCTCTCACCCGGCGACTGAGTCGATGGTAGCTGCCCTTGCCGGTACCGAATATGACACCGGCCTGAATCTGGAGGCGCTGGACGAAATTGCGAAGTATGTTTCCACCCTGCGTGAGAAATATCTGGCCGAGGGTCTGCTGAATCCGAAGATGCTGGCCAGCGACGCCAAGGCGCTGATTTATCAGGTGCCGGGCGGTATGCTCTCCAACCTTCTCTCCCAGCTTAAGCAGGCGGGGAAGGAGGACAAGCTGCCCGAGGTGTTGGCCGAGGTGCCGCGCGTCCGTGCGGATTGCGGCTACCCGCCGCTGGTTACCCCGTCATCACAGATCGTGGGTACGCAGGCGGTCTTTAACATCATTGGCGGCGAGCGGTACAAGATGGTCACCAAGGAATTCAAGGGCCTTGTCAGAGGCGAATACGGCAAAACGCCGGTGCCGATTGATCCGGCTTTCCGCAAGCAGATCATCGGGGATGAAAAGCCGATCGAGTGCCGTCCGGCCGATCTGCTCAAGCCCGAGCTGGACTCCCTGCGTGAAGAGGTCAAGCAGTGGGCCGTGCAGGAGGAGGATGTCCTCTCCTATGCGCAGTTCGGTCAGGTCGCGGTCAAGTTCTTTGAAAACCGCAACAACCGGCTCTACAAAGTGGACGGCGATCATGCCGATATTCCGAACAAGGTACACCCGGTTTGATTTGACTTTTGCCGCCTGAAGGGCTGAAGATGCCGAAAATGCGAGATGAATTTTGGCGTTTGTGAAAGAATTTTTTGCAGTTGGAATAAAAATCTTGCATTTTCTTTCCGTATGTGCTATAATATTTTGGACTTCAAAGAATTTTTGTGGAGGTGACGACATGGGTGTTGCCGAAATTATTGTGGGCATTGTAATCGGACTTCTTTCGATTGTGATTATTGCGATTGTTTTGCTGCAGCAGGGCCGCCGCGCCGGAATCAGCGGTGCAATTGCCGGCGGCGCCGACACCTTCCTGTCCAAGGGGAAGGCAAGGACGCTGGACGCTTCTCTGGCACGCTGGACCAAATGGTTTGCCATTTTGTTTGTGGTGCTGGTACTGGTTGCCAACATGATTTCTCTTTGGAAATAAGCGCGTTTTATCTTCTGCAAGGCACGGCTGTTCTGGCCGTGCCTTTTTCCATGCCATAAAGATAAAGGCTTCCTGCTTTTCCCGGGAAAAGCGGCTGCTGTTCTCCGGTGGGAGCGAGAGGGGGGGAGAAAAGCAATATGCGTGTTTTGATCGACGCCGACGGCTGCCCGGTGGTGGATATTACTCTGCAGGTTTGCGCCGCTGCCGGAGTGGAGTGCATCATACTTTGTGATACCTCGCACGAGCTGGTGCGGGAAGGGGCGCGGACCATCACCGTCTCCAAAGGGGCGGACAGCGTGGACTTTGCGCTGGTCAACCTCCTGCAAAGGGGAGACGTGGCGGTGACGCAGGATTATGGTCTCGCTGCAATGTGCCTTGCCAAAGGGGCGCGCGCCCTGAACCAAAATGGGCGGGAGTATGATGATCAGAATATCTCCGCGCTTTTGGAGGTGCGGCATATTTCCAAAAAAATCCGGCGGGCCGGCGGTCGGCTGAAAGGCCCTGCAAAGCGCACGCCGGCGCAGGACGCGGCCTTTCGCGCTGCCTTGCAGCGTGTGCTGGAGGTGTGAGGGCTTTCGTTTCGGAGCCTCGGCGTGCCGGCACACGTGTACACTGCCGTCCCACCGTATTGCGGCTTCACCGCCGAGGTTTTTCGCGCTGCCTTGCAGCGTGTGCTGGAAGCATGAGGGCTTTCGTTTTGGCGTATCGGCGTGCGGCCGCAGAAAAGGGGGCGGCGCGTTGAGGCCTGCGGCTTCCGCCTTTTTAGCGACGGGGGTTTCTCTATACTTGCCGCATGCTTTTTTGAAAAACGACCGGCTTTTCTCTATCTGCACGGCGGAGGATGCGGCCGCACTGACCGGTGCACCGCCGGGAGCGGAGGAGGCGGGTCTCCGGCTGAAAACAGCCGCCTGATAAAAACCTTGCCTTTTCCCGCAAAAAGCTCTTTCCAAATTTATTCATATGTAGTATAATATTCTTGATTAAATCGCGGCTTTTCTGCGCCGTGCGCAAAGCCTGCGCCGCCGCTGCGATTTGCTTATATGTGGGGAGTGTTCTTGATTTTGAAAACGCCATATTCGGTTTCCCTCTCGCGCATTATGAAGGAATTTTCGCTCGAATCCATTGTAATGCCCAAAAACCCGGATGAACTCTTCGTCTCCACGGCGGAGACCAACCGTCCCGGCCTGCAGCTCAGCGGGTATTATGAGTTTTTCGACAACGATCGTATCCAGGTGATCGGGAAGAGCGAGGACAGCTTTCTTTACAAATTTGACGAGAATGACTATCTTCGCCGGATTGACGCCCTGATGGCGGCAGAGCCGCCGGCTGTGATCATCACCCGCGGGCTTCCGGTTTCGACCGTGATGATCGAATCGGCGCGCAAGCACAAGGTTCCTCTGCTGCGCACGGATGACGCGACCTCCTCCTTCATTTCCGCTCTGATCGCCTACCTCAACGTCCATCTGGCGCCCCGGATTACCCGGCACGGCGTTTTGGTGGAGGTTTACGGCGAGGGTATCCTCCTCCTGGGGGAGAGTGGCGTCGGTAAAAGCGAGACGGCGATTGAGCTTGTCAAGCGCGGCCATCGGCTGATTGCCGACGACGCGGTGGAGATCCGCCGGGTCTCCTCCAAATCGCTGGTCGGCTCGGCGCCGGAAAATATCCGGCATTTTATCGAGCTGCGCGGAATAGGAATTATCAATGCCCGACGGATTTTTGGTATGGGCGCGGTCAAGATGACCGAAAAAATTGATTTGATCATCAATCTGGAGCAATGGGATGCCGAGAAGGTGTACGACCGCATGGGGCTGGAGGAACAGACCACAACCATCCTCGATATGGAGATTCCGTCGGTAACCATTCCGGTCAAACCGGGCCGCAACCTCGCTGTGATTATTGAGGTTGCCGCCATGAACAACCGGCAGAAGAAGATGGGCTATAACGCCGCGCAGGAGCTGCTTAAAAAGCTCGGCATGACGGAGGACTTTGAGGCTGTTCCGCACGATACCGATTGGGACACCCACGAATAAATTTTTGGAGGTTATTTGAAAATGTATTATCTTGGAATTGATCTTGGCGGCACCAACATTGCCGCCGGCGTTGTCAATGAAAAGTTTGAGATTATCGGCCGTGGCAAGGTAAAAACCCGCGCGCCCCGTCCCGCTGCGGAAATTGCGGAGGATATGTATATCGCCGGAAAGGCCGCGGTAGAGGACGCCGGTCTTTCCCTTGAGGATATTCACAGCATCGGTGTGGGCGCGCCCGGCACCGTCGATCCGGAAACGGGGATCATCGGTTTCTCCAATAATCTGGAGTTCCACAACGCCCCGATTGCGGATATGCTGAAAGCACATTTTGGCAAGGATGTCTATATCAACAACGACGCCAACGTTGCCGCCTATGGCGAGTTTTTGGCCGGCTGCGGCGTCGGGACAAAGGACTTCATCGCCATTACGCTGGGAACCGGCGTCGGCGGCGGCGTGATCATCGACGGGAAGATTTTCTCGGGTATGAATTTCGCCGGCGCGGAGCTTGGCCACATCGTGATCGTGGATGACGGCGTTCGCTGCACCTGCGGCCGCAAGGGCTGCTGGGAGGCATACGCCTCCGCGACCGGGCTGATCCGTCAGACCAGGGAGGCTATGGAGGCGCACCCCGACTCGAAAATGTGGGAGATTGCCGGAAGCCTGGATAAGGTCAACGGCCTGACCGCCTTTGACGCGATGCGGGCGGATGACGCGGCCGGCCGCGCAGTAACTGAGAAATATATCGAGTACATCGCTTGCGGCATTACCAACGTCATCAATATCTTCCAGCCGGAAATTCTGTGTATCGGCGGCGGTATCTCGGCCGAGGGGGAGAATCTTCTGAAGCCGATCCGCGCTTATGTGGAGGAGAATCGGTTCAGCAAACATAGTGACAAGCAGACCGTGATTAAAAAGGCCGAGCTGGGCAACGATGCGGGTATCATCGGGGCGGCCTGCCTTTACAAGCTGTACGAATAACTGTTGTTGGAGTGAAACGGATTGTCGGAATACACTGCGCTGAAAACCTATGCGGCCGAGCTTGGCTGCGTCTGCCGGGAGATGGAGCCGATGCGGCGGCACACCTCCTTCCAAATCGGCGGCCCGGCCGACCTGTTCTTGGAGCCGGCCAACGAAGCGACCCTGATCAGCCTGATTGAAGCCTGCCATAAATGGGAGGTTCCCTTTACCATCCTCGGCAACGGCTCCAACCTGCTGGTTTCCGATCTCGGCGTTGAAGGGGCGGTTATCCATGTCGGCGGCGGCCTCTCCGATCTGCAGATGGAGGGTGCGACCGAGATGATCTGCGGCGCGGGCGTCAAACTGTCGCGCGTTTGCAGCGCGGCGCTGGATCATTCTCTGACCGGGATGGAGTTTGCCTGGGGCATACCCGGTACGGCCGGCGGCGCCGCCTACATGAACGCCGGCGCCTACGGCTCGGAGATGAAGGCGGTGCTGGTTTCCTGCCGGCATGTCGCACCCGACGGCACGGTCGCCGTGCGGGAGGGGGAGGCGCTGGCGCTCGGTTACCGCCGCAGCGCCTACACCGACTCGGGGGAGGTTATCCTCTCTCTCAAGCTGCGGCTGGAGCCGGGCGACCCGGAGGAAATCCGCCGGGTGATGGATGACCTTTTGAACCGGCGGAGGGAGAAGCAGCCGCTTGAATATCCCAGCGCCGGCAGCGTGTTCAAGCGGCCGCCCGGAAATTTTGCTGGGACTTTGATTGAGCAGTGCGGCCTCAAAGGATATACAATCGGCGGCGCGCAGGTCAGCGAGAAGCACGCCGGTTTTATCATCAACCGTGGCGGCGCGACCTGCTCGGATGTGCGGGCGCTCTGCGCGCATATTCAAAACGAGGTGTTCGTGCGGACCAGTATCCGGCTGGAAACCGAAATCAAAACGATCGGAAGATAGTGCAGGAAAATGCCGGATGATCGGCAAACCTCCGACCGCTTTTGGGATTGCGGACGATGGTCCGCAGGATTTTTTGATTGCTCTTTTGCAGCGTTTGTGATGAAGGAATGGGGAGAAGAATGGAACTGCTGATCGTAACGGGAATGTCGGGCGCCGGAAAATCCACCGCGGCTAACGCGCTGGAGGATATCGGCTACTATTGCGTCGACAACATGCTGCCGAAAATGCTGCCGGTTTTTGCCGATATTTGCAAAAAGAGCGAGGGGCAGCTTTCCAAAATCGCCATCATCACCGATGTCCGCGTGGGGGAAGAATTCAACGACATGGATAAGGTCCTCGACCAGCTGCAGGCGGACGGATACGATTACAAGATTCTTTTTCTCAACGTCTCGGATGAGGTGGCTGTCCGCCGCTATAAGGAGACGCGGCGCAAGCATCCGCTCGGGTATCCTTCGGTCCTCGCCGCGGTGGAGGAGGAGCGCCGCATGCTTAAATCGGTCTATGCGCGCGCGGATTATATCCTCGACACGTCGCAGACGACGGCCGGTCAGCTGAAAAAGCAGATTACCGATATCTTCCTTGGAGATACCAAAAAGGGCTTGAATATTCAGGTGATGTCCTTTGGGTTCAAATATGGCCCCGCGCTGGAGGCGGATCTGGTTTTTGATGTTCGCTGCCTTCCCAACCCCTATTATGTCAGCGAGCTGCGGCCGCTCACCGGCCTCGACGCCCCGATCCGGGAATATGTGATGAAATATCCGCAGAGTCAGGAGTTCGCCAGGCGGCTTTTGGATTTGCTGGACTATGCTCTGCCACTTTACTGCGACGAGGGGAAGAGCCAGCTGATCATCGCCATGGGCTGCACCGGCGGCAAGCACCGCTCGGTCACCTTTGCCGAACTGACCTATAAGCATTTTATCGAAAAAGGATACCGCACCAGCGTCAATCACCGCGACATCAGCAAGATATAGGCAGCGGTATACAGCGTGAAAAACTTCCCATCACTTTGGATGAAGCGCTTGGGGAATAAATAAAAGTAAGGGAGTGAAAAGGTTTGTCCTTTTCCTCGGATTTGAAAAACGAACTCTGCCAGGTTCGTCCCTCCGGCTCACAAAAGCCTGCCGAATGCTACGGACTTTTGCTGTACAGCCGGGGGTTTTCTTTTGAGAATCTTTCCATCCTCACCGAGCATGAGGAGGTCGCCCTCCGCTATGCGCGGCTGCTGCGGCTGACGGCCGATGTGTCGACCCGCGTGGTGCAGTCCGGCAGCCGGAAAGAGCTGCTCTGCGTCAGCGTGCCCTCTGCCGCCGATCGGGCGAAAATTCTGCACCTCTTCGGCTACACCCGGCGGGATGAGCGGTTTGCCATCCTGCCGGAAATGGTAGAGACCGACGCAGACGCGGGCGCTTTTTTGCGCGGAGCGTTTCTGGCCTGCGGCAGCATTGCCGACCCGACGAAGGAATATCATCTGGAGTTCTGCACGCCCGACGCTTTTTTGGGGGAGGAGCTGCGGCGGCTGCTGTCCGATCACGGTTTTGCCCCCGGGGTGACGGCGCGCGGAAAATGCGCCGTCGTCTATTTTAAAGAGAGCGGCCAGATCGAGGATCTGCTGACCCTGATGGGGGGCGCCAACATGACGCTGGAGCTGATGCAGATCAAGGTGTACAAGGATTTCCGCAACCGGGCCAACCGCCTGACAAATGCGGAGGTCGCCAACATCGGCAAGACGATCGCCGCCGCCGCCCCGCAGGTGGAGGCAGCCCGCTTCCTCTGGTCGCACGGCCTGCTGGAGGAGCTGTCGCCCGAGCTGCGGGAGGCGGCCGAGCTTCGCCTTCAGAATCCCGAGCTGTCCCTGCGCGACCTGGCCGCCCTTTGCGCCGAGCCGGTCACCCGCTCGGGGCTGAATCATCGGCTGGCCCGCCTCTGCCGCATCGCGGAGGAGGAGCGCCGGCTGCGCGGGGAAGGAGAGTAACCCATCTCCCGCCACTGATGTTACGCTTTTTGATGAGAGGCCTGTTATTGGTATAGATAAATCCAACATTATGTAAACCTAAAATGCCGGGGTGACTCGACCGCGGGCATCCCTGCCGTACGTCCGTTTGGAAAGGAGGCGGCTCCATGAAGCCGGAGGATTTTGTCCATCTGCATTTGCATACCGAATATAGCCTGCTGGATGGGGCTTGCCGTCTGGATGATCTGTTTGCGCGCCTGAAAGCAGTCGGGCAGACGGCGGTGGCGATCACCGACCACGGGGTCATGTACGGCGTGGTGGATTTTTACAAAAAGGCGCTGGAGGCCGGGATCAAGCCGATCATCGGGTGCGAGGTTTATGTCGCGCCGCACAGCCGCCATGACCGGGTACGGGAGGTTGAGGGCAACTACACCCACCTTGTCCTTTTGTGCGAAAATAACCGGGGGTATCAGAATTTGATGAAGCTGGTCTCGGCCGGGTTTACGGAAGGGTTTTACAGCAAGCCGCGGGTGGATAAGGCGCTGCTCGAGCAGTATCATGAGGGGCTGATTGCCCTGTCCGCCTGCCTCGCGGGGGAGATTCCGCGGGCTTTGCAGCGGGGAGATTTTGCCGGTGCGCGGGCGTCGGCGGAATGGTTTGCGGAGGTTTTCGGGCCGGAGCATTTTTATCTCGAACTGCAGGATCACGGCCTGCCGGAGCAGGCGGAGGTGAACGCCGGCCTCCTGCGGTTGTCAAAGGAGCTTTCGATTCCGCTGGTGGCGACCAACGACGTCCATTACCTCGCGCCGGAGGATTTCATGCTTCAGAAGGTGCTGATCTCGATCCAGACGGCCAAGACGGTGGATGAGGACAATCCGCTCCTCCCGAAGCGGAACGAATTTTATCTGAAATCCGGGGAGGAGATGGCGGCGCTTTTTCCCGCCTGTCCCGAGGCGATAGAGAACACCGCCCGCATTGCCGAACGCTGCAGCGTCACGCTCGAGTTCGGCAAGATCAAGCTGCCCTATTTCGATATTGGAGATCAGGATCACCTGACCTATTTCAGAAACCTCTGCTATGACGGCCTGCACCGGATTTATGGAGAGAATCCCGATCCTGCGCTGATCGACCGGCTGGAGTATGAGCTGTCGGTCATCGACAAAATGGGGTATACCGACTACTACCTGATTGTCGGAGATTATGTAAACTATGCAAAATCGCAGGGCATCTCGGTCGGGCCGGGGAGAGGCTCGGGCGCGGCGAGCCTCTGCGCCTACTGCATCGGGATCACCGGCATCGACCCGATCAAATACAACCTGATTTTTGAGCGGTTCCTGAACCCTGAGCGAGTCAGCATGCCGGACTTTGACATTGACTTCTGCTACATCCGTCGGCAGGAGGTAATTGATTATGTCATTCGCAAATACGGCGCCGACCATGTGGCGCAGATTGTGACATTTGGCACCATGGCCGCGCGGGCAGCCGTCCGGGATGTCGGCCGGGCGCTGGGATACCCGTACGCTTTCTGCGATCGGGTGGCCAAGATGATTCCCCACAACCTCGGCATCACGATCGACCGCGCGATGGGGGAGGGGAGCGAGCTTCGGGCGGCTTATGACGCCGATCCGGAGGTAAAGACGCTCATCGACATGGCGCGCAAGGCAGAGGGCATGCCGCGCCACGCCTCCACCCACGCGGCCGGTGTGGTCATCACCGACCGACCGGTTACCGACTATGTCCCGCTTTCCAAAAACGAGGATGCCGTGGTGACCCAGTACACCATGACCGCGCTTGAAAGCTTAGGACTTTTGAAAATGGATTTTCTCGGGCTGCGCAACCTGACCGTGCTGGCCGACGCCGAAAAGATGATCCGGGAAAATCAGCCGGATTTTTCGATCGAGGCCATTCCGATGGACGACACCGCAACCTTCTCGATGATGAGCGAGGGGTATACCGACGGCGTGTTTCAGTTTGAATCGGGCGGCATCCGCTCGGTGCTGCATACCTTCCGCCCCGACCGGCTGGAGGATCTGATCGCCATCACCTCGCTGTATCGGCCGGGGCCGATGGAATCCATCCCCAAGTATATTCACAATCGCCATCATCCGGAGGATATTACCTACCTGACGCCGGCTCTCCGGCCGATTTTGGAGGTTACCTACGGCTGCATCGTTTATCAGGAGCAGGTCATGCAGATTTTCCGCGACCTTGCGGGCTATTCCCTCGGCCGGGCGGATCTGGTGCGCCGCGCCATGGCGAAAAAGAAGCATGAAGTTCTCCAAAACGAGCGGAAGGCCTTCATCTTCGGCGAGGAGGGGGAGGACGGCTGCATCGGCTGTATCGGCAACGGCATTCCGCAAAAAATCGCCGAGCAGATTTTTGAGGAAATGTCCGCCTTCAGTTCCTACGCCTTCAACAAGGCACACGCCGCCGCTTATGTATTTATCGCCTATCGCACGGCGTATCTCAAGTGCCATTATCCGCAGGCCTTCATGGCTGCGCTGATGACCAGCGTGCTGGATTACGCCCCCAAAATCGCCGCCTATTCGGCTGAGTGCGCCCGCCTCGGAATCAAGGTGCTGCCGCCGCACGTGAACTACAGCGCGACCGGCTTTGTGCCGGAGGGGGAGGACATTCGCTTTGGCCTGCTGGCGGTCAAAAATCTCGGCGTCGGGCTGCTGGAGCGGCTGATCGCCGAGCGGAAGGCGGGTGGAAAATATGCCTCCTTTTACGATTTTTGCGACCGCATGTTCGGCCGCGAGCTGAACCGCCGCGCGCTGGAAAGCTTGATCAAGGCCGGCTGCCTCGACGGGCTGGACGCCAACCGCAACCAGATGCTGGAGGGGATTCCGACCCTCCTGGCCGAGCTGGAGTCCAGGCATCGCAGCCGGGCGTCGGGGCAGCTCGGTCTCTTCGACCTCGAGGGGGAGGCCGAGCCGGCCTACACCCTGCCGCCGGCCGAGCCGCCCTCTCTGCTGGAGCGGCTGGAGATGGAGAAGGAAACGGTCGGGATGTATCTCTCCGGCCATCCGATGGAGAAGGTGCCTCCCATTCCGAAGAAGCAGGGGGGTGTCCGCACGATTGATGTGGCCGGAGAAATGGCAAACGTTTCGGATAACCAGCGGGTCAGCCTCTGCGCCATGGTCGGCCGTGTGAAGAAGAAGCTGACCAAAAGCAACGACACCATGGCCTTTGTCACAGCGGAGGACAGGTTCGGTTCGGTCAGTGTGCTGCTTTTTCCGAAGGTTTTGGGGGAGAGTATGCATCTGCTGACCTCGGGTAAAATTCTGCGGTTCGACGGGCGGGTTACCCTGCGCGACGACCGGGAAAATGAGATTGTCTGCGACCGCGTCTGTGCATATCAGCCGGCGGCCGAAGCGCCCTCAGCCGCGGCAAAAGCGCCGGCCGGAAAGCCCGGCCTTTACCTCCGGATCCCGAGCCTTTCGTCGGCCGCCTACCGGCAGATTGAGCCGCTTCTCTCGCAAAGCGGGGGGGAGAAGCCCCTCTACATCTTCTGCACGGAGGAGGGGAAGAAATACCTCGCCCCGCGGGAGAAATGGGTCGCCGACGATCCAGGCCTTGTGCGGGCGCTTGCCGGCCTTCTCGGCGATGAAAATGTGAAGATGCTGTAGCCGGTGTTTTTATAAATTTGTGGAAATTGCAGATTCTCCGATCTTTCCCCTTGACAGAAGTGAAATTTGGAGTATTATTATATTTGGTGGAAGTTGTAGAATCTATTGAAAAAAAGAATGGATTCTGTCGGGATTTCCATCTTTTTGCAGATAAGCAGAAAGCATTTTTGTAGGAGGCTTTTGAAATATGGATGTAAAGTGTATCGGCGTTTTGACCAGCGGCGGCGACGCCCCGGGCATGAACGCGGCCGTTCGTGCGGTTGTCCGTTCGGCCATCGCAAAGGGAATCAAGGTTTACGGAATCAAGCGCGGCTATAACGGCCTGATCGACGACGAGGTGGAGGAGATGAACCTCCGCTCGGTTTCGGATATTATCCACAGGGGCGGCACAATTCTCTACACCGCCCGCAGCCCAGAGTTCAAGACCGAGGAAGGCATGCAGAAGGCAATGAACACCTGCCATCGGCATGGGATTGACGGGGTCGTTGTCATTGGCGGCGACGGCTCTTACCGCGGCGCGCGCGACCTGTCTTTGCGCGGGGTTCCCTGTGTCGGCATTCCCGGCACGATTGACAACGACATCAGCTCGACCGATTACACCATCGGCTTTGACACCGCGATGAACACCGCGATGGAGATGGTGGATAAACTCCGCGACACGACCCAGTCGCACGAGCGCTGTTCCGTGGTGGAGGTTATGGGTCGTCGGGCCGGATACCTTGCACTCCAGACCGGCGTTGCGGTCGGCGCGACCAGCATCCTCGTACCCGAGGTGCCGTTCGACCTTGAAAAGGACGTTGTGGCCAAAATGCGGCAGACCCAGCTTTCGGGCAAAAAGCATTTTATCATCGTCGTGGCGGAGGGTGTCGGCAAGGTCGACCAGATCGCGAAGGAGATTGAGGCGCTCACCGGCATTGAGTCGAGGGCGACCGTCCTCGGCCATGTGCAGCGCGGCGGCAGCCCGACCGTAATGGATCGCGTCCGGGCAAGCCAGATGGGGCATAAGGCGGTCGAACTGCTGAGTCAGGACATCGGCAACCGGGTTGTCTGCTACAAAAACGACGCGATTATCGACTGCGATATTTATGAGGCGCTGGCCATGACCAAGCCGTTTGATAACGAGCTGTATGCCATCGCGTCGGAAATCGGCATCTGAGTTTATTTTACATTTTGTGCTTTGCACGAATATTCTGTTGGCGGCTTTGCCGGTTTTGCAGAAAAGATAAAACACGCGGTGCGGCCTGTCCGGGCTGTACCGCGTGTTTGTTTGTAAACAAACGGGCGCTTTGTGTCCTGCCGGTCCGTTTTCTCCTGCTCACGTCCGCCTGGTGCCGTTCGGAAAAACGGACAACGGCCGCAGGTGCTTTGCGGGAAATTGTGCGGTTTACATAACACCTGCGACTGCGGCATGCTTTTTGGGGAGGGCGAAGCGCCCCTCTGTACGGTTCAAGGAGAGGATGCATACATGTATATTCTGGCGAGTGATTATGACGGAACCCTCCGCAGAGGGGAAAGCATCAGCGAGGCGGACAGAGCCGCCATCTCCGCCTTCCGGAGGGCGGGAAACCGCTTCGGCATTATAACCGGCCGCGGCTACTCCGGCTTTTTGCGGGAGCTTGATCGGGTGGATTTCTCCGACTATGATTTTTTGATCTGCAACAACGGCGCGGTGCTGTATGAGGGGGAGCGGCTCCTCCGGCGGCATTACTGCCCGGGAGAGGTACTGGAAACCCTGATCCCGTTTATCATCAGTGTGGGCGGGCTCTATGCCGCCATCACAGTGGATCAAACCCACTTCCTCGCCATTTACGGCCGGAACGCCGATAAAACCGAAGGGGACGGCATCGGGGAGGAGGAGTACATCCATGTGCATCACCTCGACCGGATTCGGCAGTTCAATCAGGTTGACTGCAATATCGGAAATGAAGCCGACGCCGCCGAATTTGCGGCGCAGGTCAACCTCCGGTACGGCAAATGGCTCTCCGCCTTCAACAACGGCACCTGCGTCGACATTGTGCCGGCCGGCGTTTCCAAGCCTGCCGGACTGCGGGAGTATCTGGCGTTTATAGAGGGCGGAAAGCCCAAGCGCGTGGTGACGGTGGGGGACAATTTCAACGACCTCGGCATGCTGCTGGAGTTTGAGGGGTATGCTATGGCCTCCGGCCGGCCGGAAATTGTCGAGCGGGTCGGTCGAAGCTGCTCGGATATTGCCGAATTGCTCGGGAATCTCTCGAAGTGACACTGTTGCACGTTAAACATTTTATGTAAACGGCGGGGGTGAAGTCCCGCCGCCGCGCTGCCTTTTGTGGGAAAGGCCTTATTTTACGTCCGAGACAACTGCAGAAACAACGCCCTCTGCTGTGCTCATCGTGCCGGAAACAACCCCTTCGGCCGTGCTCATCGTACCGGAGACGATGCCGCCGCTTTCATCCGCGTGGGATGAGCTGCCGCTTTCCGACGACGTGTGGCTGGAAGCGGACGCGGTCGATCCGGTGCCGGAGGAGCCTCCGCTGCTTACGCTGCCGGTGTTGCTTTTGCAGCCGGTCATGGTGGCGATCGCAAGGACGGCCAGAACGGCGATGAGTATGGTTTTTATCTTTTGCACTTTTCGTTACCTCCAATATTGATTTTTAGTATTATAACCGCGATTTTTATAAAAATTCCAAAGAAGGGAATTCGGTATGGATTTTAAGCTTTACGCGCTGCTGGAACGGGCAAAAACCGACGCCGCTTTGCGCCGGCGGCTTCTGGACTGCAAAACGGCGGACGATCCTGCGGCGGCATTCTGCGCCGCTTGCGGGGAGGCGGGCGCGGACATCTCGATCGGCGACCTCTTCGCATGGGGAGAGGAGTTTTGCTCCAATCTGCACAAAAGCGTAAACGGAGGCGCGACCGACCCGCTGGACGGTTGGGCGGACGAGCTGGACTTGATTTTCGCCTCTTTGGAAGCGTTCGAAAAATCGTGAACCTTGGACAGAATTATTTTGTGCGTATACCCTCTTTAAAATGCGGTAAAAAATAAAAAAACGGCC
>OLXV01000233.1_pt1 | contig 29034 bp, 24 predicted proteins | sample 1673481 | NCBI WGS metagenome assembly OLXV01 (sample SAMEA103958113, study PRJEB25191) | human gut metagenome
TGCCGTGTGCGGCAGTACCTTAGACTGCTTTGCACAGCGCCCTATCTGGGCGCACCTCCACGTTCTGCGTAATGGCGGTGGGGAAAGCGTTGCGCTTGCGGAACTGCCGCCAGGCCGAGGCGAAGAAGTTGCCGCTCTGCTCGTTTTCAAATACCACATGGAATTCATCAATGAAGACATGCGTGCGCCGGCCACGCTGCCAGTTGAGCGTGACGCGGTTGAGCATTGTGTCCGTAATAACCAGCAGCCCCGCGGGCTTGAGCTGCTCGCCGAGATCGTGGATGTTGAATACCACCACACGCTTATCCAGATCCACATTCCCCGCGTGCCCGAAAATATCCAGAGAGCCGGTGGTATAGAGCTCCAGCGAGAGCGCAATGTCCTGCGCCTTTGCTTCCGGCTGCACCAGCAGCTTTTCGCGCAGCGCCGAGAGCGTTGGGATGATGCCGGTTTCTGCTGCCTCCTGATAGAGCTGCGCCGTGCAGCGGTCGATGATGGATTTGTGCTGCGGGCCAACGCCGCTCTTGTCAATCTGCTCAACCAGCGACATGATAAACTGTGACTTATCTACAATGGAGTTCTTTTCGCCATAGCCCTCTACCATGTACATGGCGTTGAGCCGGTGTTTGCCGCCCGCGGCCACATGGATGACGGTGCCGATGTCGTCCCCCATCGCCTCCACCAGCGGGGCAAACTCGCCTTCGGGATCGCAGATCAGAATATCGTCGTCCGTGTTGAGCATAAGGAAAGTAATTAGCTCCTTTACCGAGAACGATTTGCCGGAGCCAGGCACGCCGAGGACAAACGCCGACTGGTTCAGCAGCGTCTCCTTGTTGCACATAATGAGGTTGTGGGAGATGGCATTCTCGCCGAAGTAGATGCCGCCCTTGTCCATGATCTCCTGCACCTTGAAGGGGATGAACACGGCAAGGCTCTCCGTCGTCAGCGTCCGGAAGGCGTCAATGCGCCGTGTGCCAATGGGCAGCACCGTGTTGAGCCCGTCATGCTGCTGATACTTCAGTACGGCAAGCTGACACATGTGCTTTCGGGCAATGGCAAGGACGGTCTCGGTGTCGCTGTCGAGCTGCTCCTGCGTTTCTGCGGTGAGAACCATGGTGAGGACGCACAGCATCATGCGCTGGTCGCGGGTGGTGAGATCGTCCAGAAACTCCTTGGCCTCCCGGCGCTGAAGCTCCATGTCGTAGGGGATCACGGCGGAAAAGTTGTTGTTGGCGTTCTGCCGGCGCTGCCAGTTGGTGATGTTCGTCTCCACACCCAGCAGCCGGGTTTCCACCTCCCGTACCGCCTCGTCGGTAGGGACGGGGACGATATCAATAGAGAGCATCATGTTCCGGCTCAGATCCGTCAGCTCCGTCACCAGACAGTCCTTGATATAGGAAGCGTAGTCCTTGAGATACAGCACCCGGCAGAAGCGGCTGCCGAGCTTGAGACGGTCCGAGGTCTTTTCTATGCTGTCCGGGCAAATGTAATCCCGGAAGTCGTGCCCTTTCTGCATCATGTCCTTCGCGTCGAAGTGAAAGTCCACCTCTTCGCCGACGCGGTAAAAGTCGTGCAGGACGCGCAGGCGTTCGGTGACATCCAGCTCTGTACACTTGGCACCGAGCGCGGCAAAGTGGGAGCAGAGATCCGCGCCGGTGCGGGCAAAGTAGGCGCGAGCCTCCGCTATATCCTTTTTGAGCACCGTGACGGTGATGTACTTCTCCTGGATGATGCCGTTGCCCTCCATCGCCTTGTCCAGCAGCATCTGGTTGTATTCCCGCCGATAGACATCCCGCGCATCCCCGCGCAGCGGCATGAGGATGTTCTTTTCAAAGTTGACGCGGTTCAGGCGGCGATTGTTGATTGTGATCTTCGCGGTAGCTCCGGCGTCCAGACTGTTCAGCAGCTCGGAATACATAAGGAACATGGATTCCTTGTCCGCACGGCTGGCGACGAGGTAGTTGATGTCCGTGAAGCGGTACATTTTGGAGTACTTGCTGCCGACGAGAAAAATGCCGTCCGGCCAGATGCGCCGGATGGGGATCACGTCCTGCACGCGGCGGGGAACACGGTATTTCTCTTTATCTTGTTGGAGAAGATTACTGAGAGTCTTTATCATGCCGTTTGTAAACCTCCCTTTCATGAGCTTCTATGACGCCTTTCAGCGCCTCGTAATACAGGTTGGTTGGCTGTACTCGTAGGTGTGCCGGCTCCAGAATCTCTGAGCGAAACCACACCCGGAGAAACCGCCCGGCGCTCATGCCGTGGTAGCTGAAGAAGCCCAGCGCACCGAACGGGGCTGCAGCCAGAATGACGGTCCAGCTCAGCGTTTCGAGGCCTACATACGGGCGGAGCAGAAAGTACAGCGCTACGGCGACGCCCACGGCCAGCAAAGAAAAAACGAACTGCCGCATGGACAGCCCGAAAAACATGGATTCCGTATAGTTGCGGATTTCGCGGTTGATCTTAACTTCCAAAGGGATACCTCCTTCGTTTGGGTATAAGAAAACCGCCTCCCGAGTGGGGGACGGTTGAATGGTTTATAGGGAACTTTTTGACGAGGAATGCGGCAAAAAATTCCCTATATTATAGAAACGGTTTGCGCCATTACAGCCCCATCATCTCCCGTACAATCCGGTCGGACATCTTCACAGAGCCGACCAGGATGAGCATGTTGAAGATGAGTTCCCCAATATAGCTCCACACCATCGTTACGGCCGCAGCGTAGGTCTTGACGATGGGCGGCGATGCAGCGAAGTGGGAGAAGATGATGCACGAGAGCACAATGATTGCGCCTTCCAAACACACGGCAGCGTAGCTTTTGAGAAAGCTCCGGCCTACATTCTGGCTCGGCTCCCCGGCAAAAGATGAGAGCGGAATGGGCGCAATGGCCGAATAGAGATACAGCTTAAAAAAGCGCCCGTATACCGTCATGATCATCACGAAAGAGAGCACCGTAATGAACAGTCCGCCGATCAACGTTACCGCCCACAGGGGGATGCTCTCAAAGAAACCGCAGTCTTCCACGGCGGTTATGATCTCCGGCGGCAGAACGGTTTCCTGCGCAGCACCGAGACCAGCGGACCCCATGATCGTGGAGATTGCCCCCTGCACGATGCGGAAAAGCGCCATCATCAGCTCCAGCCCATAGGTCACCGCGCCTTTGGCCAGAGCGAACCGGATGAAGAGCTTCAGCGCGGTTTCCGGACGCCGGGTCTCCGCAAAGGAGCCGCAGGTTTTCATCACGCCCACAACGAAGAACAACACAAGCAGCGCCAGCCCGATGGCCTGTACCGCGCCGTGGATGCCGACGATCACATTCCAGATTGTGCCGCCCTTAAACTGCTCCGGCGACTGCGTGAGGAGCTGCCAGATCTCCGCCAGCTTCTCGTTCCATGTCTCCAGGGCGTTTTCGAGGTTTTGTACGACCCAGTTATCCGACATACTTGCACCTCCTTCCGGGGCGGTTTCCCAATAAGAAGCCGCCCCGTATTTTCGGATAACGGGTCAACCGACGATCAGGTCAAGGATTTCCTTGGTGAAGGTAATCACAATGCCGCCCGCCAGCGTCAGGAAACCGTTGGAGCGCTGGCTTGGATCATGACTCTGGAAGGACATGCCGACCTGCACAACGCCCCAGCCCAGAATAATCAGCCCCACCGCGCGGATCAGACCGAAGATGAAGTCCGACAGATTATTGACCACAGCGATAGGGTCATCGGCAGCGAGTGCCGCGGCGGACAGCACCGCAATCAGCGCTATTGTGATGACTACGGCGCAGTAGACCCGAAAGGATTTCTTGACTTTGTTCGGGGTATCAATTCTGTTCTTGGTTTTCTTGCTCATGCTGTTTTTCCTCCATTTTCTTTTGCAGTAATTCTTCGAGCTCTTCCTCGCAGAAGAAGAGGTACTCGTCCTCGCTGACCGGCTCTGCGCCGGCCGTTTTCAGCAGGCTCTCGTCAATGGACAGCGCCGCAATGCTGATGCTGTCCTCACCGTGCCGGTAGGGTTCGGCACCGCCGTCTGTGGTGAGTGCGACGTTCGGGTGCTTCAGGATATCGAACTTGAGATCCTCCACCGGGCGCTCGCCGCGGATAAAAAGAAGCGCATACCGGTTATCCAGCATGCGCACCTCGTCCGGTGTCATCAGCTCGCGCCCCGCCAACTGCCAGTTGGTGGAGTAGCTGCCGTTCCGGCCTTTGGACTGCCCGTATGTGTTCGTATCGATTGTCTCTTTCCCGAGCAGCTTGGAGACATACTCGTGCGTGGACTGCTCGTTGCCGCCGAGATAGAGAAACTCATCGCAGTTGCCGACGATTGACTCCCATTGCTTTTCAAACAGCGCTTTCAGCTGCGCCAGATTCTGGATGATGATTGATACCGAGATTTCGCGGGAACGCATGGTGGAGAGCAGCTTGTCAAATTCATCCGGCAGAGCGACGTTTGCGAACTCGTCCATCAAGAAGTGGACGTGTACCGGCAGCCGGCCGCCGTGGATGACATCCGCCTGATAATAGAGCTGCTGGAACAGCTGAGTATAAAGCATTCCCACGAGGAAGCTGAAGGAGCTGTCATTGTCCGGGATTATGGCAAAGACCGCCGTTTTCTTCTCGCCGATACTCCACAGCTCCAGTTCATCGTTCTGTGTGATGCTGGCAAGACTCTCCAGATTGAACTTTTCCAAGCGGGAGATCAGGGTAATCTGGATGGATTTCAGGGTTTTGCCGCTGCCGGAGTGATAGCTCCGGTAATACTTCAAGGCGATATGCTCCGGATTCCGCATTTCCAGCCGTTCAAAGAGGATATCCAGCGCGGACTTGTATGTCTCGTCGTCCTCCCGGACTTCCCCGGCGCGGATCATCTCCATGACCATCGGGAAGTTCTGCTCCTCCGGCGGGGCCTCGTAGTGCAGGTAGAAGATGAGCGCCAATAGAAGCATGGTCGCCGCCTGATCCCAGAACGGGTCCTGGCTCTGCGAGCCTTTCGGTGTGGTGTTCTTAAAGAGGTTTGTCACCAGACGCTGAATATCGTTATCGCTGCGCAGATACACAAACGGGTTGTAGCAATGGCTTTTCTCCATGTTGATGAGATCCAGCACCTTGATGTCGTACCCCTTGGCCGAGAGAAGGTTTCCGGTATCACGCAGAAGCTCACCCTTCGGGTCAAGCACAACATAGCTGGAATTTGCCTGACACAGGTTCGGCTTGGCGAAAAACCGCGTTTTGCCAGCGCCGGAGCCGCCGCAGACCAGAGTGTTCAGATTGCGCCGGTGTTTACGGCCGTCCAACCCGACGGAGACATTCTGCGTGAGGATCTTGTTTCGCGTTGGGACTTTGTCTGCGTACTTTCTGTTCACCTGCACGGGAGAGCCCCATTGGGCGGAGCCGTGCTCCTCCCGCCGCCGGTAATTGCGCTGGGTGGAGAGGTATATTCCGATGGCAAGTCCGTAGCACAGCAGCAAAACGAGGATCGTTTTCAAGCTGTTTCCGCAGAGCGTGATATAAAATGGGCGGCTCATCGCCGCCCCAAAGTTTTTGATCAGCCCGGGAAGTCCATCCTCCATAAACGGCGCAATGAGCAGCGCCAGCCATATAACCGGAATCGTGCCGAGGCAGTATAGGAGAATGTTTTGCTTCGAGAATTTATCGTGCCGCACGGTCTGCCTTCTTTCGTTCCTTCTGTGGTGCCGCGTCAATGACCTTCAGGAGCAAAACGTCCACATCTTCCGTGGGCCGCTCTTCGCGGATCAGCTCATTGCGGAAATCCGTAAGAGCTCCGACCAGCAGTCGCTGCTCAAAGCTGTCCAGCGTCACGACTATCTTGTCGTCGGCCATCACAGGGACACCTCCTTGTCGCCCTTCTTCTTAACACGAATGGGAATGTGCACATTCTCCCGCTCGGCCTCCGGCGGTTTCTGTCCCTGCTCGCGGCGGATCTCCCGCAGCGCCTCCCGCACGGAGGGGCGGGAGCCTCGGTCAGAGCCGTCCACGCCGCCGCGGGAGTCTCTGCTCCCGAAGAAACGCTCGGACGGACGGGACTTCGCCGTCCGGGCCGTGGTAGGGTTTGCATTTTCCGCCTGCTCCGCCGTGGGGTCGGGCTGCTCGGCGGCTACCGCCTCCAGAAACTGATTCAGCTTGTCATCCGCCGTCTGCGTCCGCTCGGGCGTGGGGATATCTCCGCTGCCTTTCGCCTTGTCCTCGCGGGACTGCTGGATCTCCGTTTTCACCGAGGCCATGTCCACCGTGGCCAGACCGAAGCGCTCAAAAATGCGATTGATCTTTCCAGCGTCCTCCGCCCGGACCATGATGTCCGTCAGGCAGTCCGCGGCATTGTTATCCTTCAGCACACAGTAGAGAACGCCGTACTTCTTGGCCTCCTCGCAGAATTTTCGCAACTCGCCGTCCCGGACGGCGAACACCTTCAGCTCCTTGCCGCTTTTCAGCATGTTGGTAAGCCGAATTTTGCCACGAGTCTTCTTCTGATCCCGCAGAGCAGCATACAGCAAAACGGCCAGCCGCTCGGCCGCCTTGCCGCTGATTTTAGCGGCGACTTCCACGCCGTTGAGGCTCATCCTCACGACCTGTTCCGCCGCTTCTCCCGAATAGTTCATCTTCCTGCTCCTTTCGTTCGTTTTGCAGCGCGTCCAGCTGCGTCTGAATGTCTTCGGCGCGCTGCCGGACGCTGTCACAGATTTTCAGGGATTCCTGTAATTTCTTGATTTCCCCGGAGACACCCGCAATCTGCTGTTTCATCTCCTCGACCGTGAGCGCGTCTCCGGCGCGGATCGTCCGCTTCAGCTTGTTTCGGAGACCGGTTCGCTCCGCTGTGCGGGCAGCGACCTCACCGTTGGCGTATTCCCGATACTTGTCAAGATCCGCGTAAGTCTCGATTTGGTTTTCCTCCAAAAACCGGGTCTGCTCATCCAGCCGGTCCAGTTTCCGCAGATCCTGCCGCATGGCGGCAGAGAGCCTCGTCACAGAAGCCGGAAAGCGGAGAAAAATGTGCAGCTCGTAACAGTAATAGTAATAGAGCGCCGCGATCCCCTTGGCTTTGGTGTGGGACGGGTGCTCGGCGCGGTATTTCCGGTACCGCCGCTGCTCGTCCTCCGGAAACAGCTCCTGCCGGCGGATGCGCTCTAAAATGCGGCTCTCAATGGAATCCAGCGTATACTCCTCGCCTAAACGGTCAAAGCGATAGAATCGCGCCGAGCCATGCGGCCGCAGAGAGGGGCGCTGCAGCGTCTTGCCGGATTCCGCGGTGAGTTTCAGTTCGTAGCCCATACCCGCCAACGTTTGGAAAAACTCTGCCTCCGTCAAGGACGCCGCTATAGCCCTGTCGATGTCGGTGCGGATGAGACTGCGGTTGGTGGGCTTGCCGTTTTTCTCCGCAGACCATGCGCTGTAGTTTTCGCGCCTTCCCTCCGGGTGGCGGACGACGGAGAGGCCGTATTCCCGGCACAGTCGATCCGAGACCTCGCGCATCCGGGTGTAGTCTTCGTTGGAGCGGTAGAATTTCCGGCCGTCCACAAAGGAGACTGTATTGATGACAAAGTGCGAGTGGATGTGGGACTCCTTATCCACATGGGTTGCCACCAGCACCTGATATCGTTCGCCCCACAGCTCCTCGGCCAGCTGAATGCCAATGCGGTGCGCCTGTTCCGGTGTGACCTCGCCCTCCCGAAACGACTGATAGCCGTGATAAGCGATTGTCCCGTCTTCCTTGCGGAACCGCTTTTTCACGGCTATCATTTCGCTGCGGGCCGTTCCGGCGGTGCAGTTCACGCCGGTGACCAGCTGCCTTCGATTGGTCGCGGCCTCGCGGCCGGCGTAGGCGATCACGTCCTCCAGCGCTTCGCAGTTGGTCTCCGCAGCGGACGGGATCGTCTCGGGGTTTGTGGTCTTGTCCGGATTCTCGGCATAGAGGAGCACCTTGCCGATGTAGCCGCGGACACGCCACAGGGATGTTACTGCCATGAACCGTACATCACCTTCAATAATTCATGGATCGTCTTTTTCAGCCAGTCAACGTTCTCCCAGTAGGCCGCCGTGTCGATAAAGCCTTTGGCGTTGGCGACGAGCCCAATCTGGTTGATGTTGTTATTGATCTGCTGGAGATTGCGGAGCACCGCAACGAGGTCCATAGAGGGCATTTCCTTGATGATGCTGTGCTCTATCAACGCCCGGAGGTACTTCTCCCGGGACCAGCCGGATCGCGCCACGTCCCGGCGCAGCCGCTCCATTTCCTGCTCGCTGAGCCGCAGGTCGATTTTGATGTTTCTTCTGGCCATGCTGCCTCCTTTCCGCGTGTAATAAGGGTTTGGGGTTACCCCAACAAGCCAATGTGCCGTCAAAGCACGATGCTTGCTAAGAAAATGCCGCGGGCATTTTCCTCGAGACACCCGCGCCTCAACGCTCCGGACTTCTCTCTGGGATATACGGCACGGCCTTGATATCATTACCGGCTCGGAAAAACCGTTCCGGGTACTTGAATAACTCCGTATAACGGCGGAGCTGGTCGGGAGAGAGACCGCCGAAATTTTCGCCGCTGCAATCGCAGACGAAGAATGTCCCGGCGATGATATCCAGCATTTCCCCGCGATTCGGATCGGCATAGACCGCGCGGTTCAGAGGCAGGCCGGTGATCTTGCCCTCCTCGTTGCATACGATGCAGACGGGTTCTTCAAAGGGGTAATAGGCTTCGATATACCCGCCCACAATTTTCTGGTAGTGCTCCAAAGATGCCTCAATGGTGGCTGCCCTTGCCTGCTTTCCGGGCTCACACAGCACTACAGAAATCTCCCGGCGCAGAGGCTGGACAGCGCTTTCTTCGCCCCAATCACGGTTGTTCTGATTGTCGTTCATCGTTCTTGTTCCTCCTTCTTTTTTATGCGCCCAACCTGCAGTTGGAGCTGTTCGTTGACGTCTTTTCCGCAGATGGGCGGCTCGTCCAGAACGGTGTAGCCTGGGAGGCCGTCCATAATTCCTTTTGCCGCGGCACGACCCACCTCGTCGTTGTCCAGATGCAGCCGCAGCGTGGTGATCTTTGGATTCTCGTTCAGAAACCGGCGCAGCGCCACCGGCACCACGCCCGGCCGTTTGGGCGCAAACACCCCGGCCAGAGACAGCAGCGCATCCTGCTTCCAGTCGATGCCATCGTACAGTTCCAACGTGGCATAGCTGAGCAGGTCGATGGCCGCCTCGAATACATGGACGGTATGAGCGTCCGGATTCTCCATAATGGAAAAAGAGTAGTGCTTGTCGCTGCCGGCGGCTTCGGATTTGTACCGGCTGAACGTACTGCGCAAAGCTCCGTAACGTGGCTTGCCCATCTGGTCATAGCCCACGAACAGGGCGTTCTTGTACTGCGCCGTCTGGAAAAGGATTTTCTTTTCGATGCAGTAGTCAACAACCGTCGCGTGGATCCCGCGTCCTTCCAGGTACCGCTTCACGGTATCGCAGTTGGTGTCTACATCCGGCAGCAGCAGACGGCGCTCCCGGGGAATGACCGGTTCTTTTGGGGCGGTATAGGACTGCGGCGGCGTTCCGGTCAGCAAGCTTACCGCATCCGGGAAAGACATTTCCTTCACCTTTACCAGATAGTCCAGCGCATTCCTCCCGCCGATCCCGCGGGAAAACCAATGCCATTTACCATTGGAGATCTTCAGGCTGTCGTGCTCCCGGGTGCAGTAGGTATTGCCGGAGACGTGCACCAACTCACCGGGTTCCTGTGTTCGCAGATAAGTCAGCAGGTCGATCTGCCGAGCAGCCTCAATGGCTTCCGCTGCAACATAGGGCATATCAGCGCGCCTCCTTCTGTTTTTCCAGCTGCATCATCTTGGAAGCCCGGCCATCGATGCAGTCCCGGATGGCATCCATGTAGCCCAGCTCCAGCTTTTCAAAATCCTTCAGGATATCGGCCACCGGACTGGGGGATTTCAGCAAAGCCCGGCATTGCTCCGGCTGAAGCTCCAGATCTTCCATAGCAAATAAAATATCCGGCCGCACGGCGTACTCATACGCGTGCTGCAGGATCTCATCGGGCGGGAGCGTCAGGAGCCGGTCACGGTAGGCGTTCTGCTCCGCTGCCATCTTTTCATAGATGGCGGTATTCAGTTCTTCGCTTGTCATGGTTCCTCCTTCGTTTGTGTTGGTTGTTTTTCATTTTGTATTGAGGATATACTATCCATAAGGCGTGCAGTTCCGACAGTAAAATAGCCGCCTGATTTCTCTTTGAAACCAGGCGGCTGAATCCATAACTATATTCGTTTTTAAGGACCGATATCATATCATCCACACGGGGACGATATATGTGCTGCTGTCGATTGCGCTTAATGTTTCCCGAAGGCAGAGAATCGCGCCAGTGCCTCTCGGCACAGAGGCCTTGTCAAGCAGCTTGAAAGCGCCCGTAATTTGTGTGGGCGGGTTGATACTTTTTTTGATCTCCATAGGATGCAGTTGACCGTCGCTCTCCATAATCAGATCAATCTCATTGCTGTTCTTGTCCCGGTAATAATGCAGCAAGCAATCCTTGGCACTGTTGCTGTAGGTTTTTATAATTTCCGACACAACATAGTTTTCTAAGATGGCACCGTTGATTGCGCCATTCATCAAAATTTCGGGGCTTGAGTACCGGGTCAGATAGCTAACCAGCCCTGTATCGAAGAAATACATCTTCGGCGTTTTGATCGTCCGCTTCAGAAGATTGTTGGAGTAGGGGTGCAGGAAGAACACGATCCCCGATTTTTCAAGCTCCTTCATCCAGCGCTTTGCGGTATCGTCACTGACGCCCACATCTCCGGCGATGTCATGCAGGTTCAGCATCTGGCCGCTTCTGCAGGCGGCAGCGCGAATGAAGTCGGCAAACATCACCTTATCCACGCCGGGAATGTCGGTGGTCACATCCCGGTCGATATAGGTCTGAATATAGCTGCTGTAAAACACATCCCGGTCTTTATACTTGCCGCTCCTGTGACCAGGGAGTGCGCCGTCCCAAATCCTTTGATAGATCTCATTCGGTGTGGCTGGGGAAAGCAACGCCTTGCGCTTCTGCAATTCGTCAAGCTCCAACGAAAAGGGTGAAACCTCCATTGCACCGCAAAGCTCCGACTGTGACAGTGCAGACATGTGAAGAATTGCGGTTCGTCCGGCCAGCGACTCCTGTGCCAACTCCATCAGGCGATACGCCTGAGAACCGGTCAGCCAGTAGGAGCCGGGTGCAGCGCCGTTATCCACGGCGATCTTGATATATGAAAACAGCTCCGGTGCATACTGAACCTCATCGATGAGAACCGGCGCGGGATGCAGCTTCAAGAACATTGCAGGATCGGTTTTGGCAAGTCTGCGCTCCTCCAGATCGTCCAGCGAAACCTCGGCTCGCGCCGTTCCCTCCATCAGATGCCGCAGCATGGTGGATTTTCCCACCTGACGCGGACCTGTCAGCAGCACACAAGCGTACTCCTCATTGATTGCAATAAACTTCTTTTCAAGCTGTCTCTCAATATACATTGCCCCGCCTCCTTTAGGCTAAAATACGATGCACCTTTATTATAGCCTAAAAGAGAGGAAAAATCAACAGTTTTTAGGCCAAAATACGATGCGCTTGTATTTTAGCCAACGAAGGCAACGATTATGCGTGTCTGCAACAGGCTTTCACCATTCACGCAAAAGCCGCCCGATTTCAAATCAGGCGACTGAGCCGATGGTATTTGTCATTCTCCCCACGGGAACCCGAAATCGCTGCGCTTAATCTTGCACTGCGGCTGTCCGTCATTCCAAAATACGATGCCCTCGATGTTGTGCTTCTCAAGGTAATCACGAATTCCCTCGAAATCTCTCGGCACATCCGGCAAAATGCGAATACCGTGCTTCTCGATCACATCTTTTTCAAGTCCATATGGATTTGCGCGGAAATGCGGACCGATTGCTTCGTAAGTGCCTTCCTCCGTAGGGCAGCCGGCATTGCGATAGGCTTCCATGAACCAGATATTGCTCTTGTCGCTCTCGTCCACGGGAATCCAGTGCGGCCAGTGGCCGGTTATGGGGTCCGGATCGCAGCAGGGAATCGCATTCGCCGGCGGAATCTTGCCGCGCTTTGCATCGTATCTTTTGTAGAATACTCCGCCAATTATCGCACAACAGCTGCCGTCAATCTTTTCGGTTGCTATGCCTTCTCCGCTCAGAACCCATTCCATGCCGGGATGAACCTTGTTGTTAATTCCGACTTTATGATGGTTGTCAAATACCCTCTCAAAGAGCGTCGGGATTTTCTTCATGGTACCTTGCATCTCCTTCTATAATCTCATCCAGCGTTCTCGGCGTGTAATCCATATACGGCATCATGCAACCGACATTGATGAAGTTACCGTTCGGCGTGCCGTAACCGGTGGAATTTGCCTTTACCTCACGGCGCAGCTTTGCGATATACTCATATTCAATCGTCTGATGGACATGCCCATAGAGCATGAACGCTGTCGAAGCGAAGCTGGCACGGAAGAAGGGAATCGGATAATGACACATCACAACATGCTTGCCGCTGTCCTTGATTCCCTTCAAGTCCGTAATTTCTTGGAACATACGCTTTGTGGCAGCGCTGAATTGCTTGGGATCGTGATTGCCCCGTATCAGCACCTTGTTGCCGCCAAGCGAACCAACAATAGACGACCACTCGCTTTCCTTTGCCCAAATGAAATCGCCAAGAATGTATACCGTGTCATCGCTGCGTACTCTGGCGTTCCAGTTTTCTATGAGCTTGTTATTCATCTCATTGACATCCGCGAAGGGCCTGTTATCAAACCGCAGAATATTTTCATGTCCGATATGCAGATCGGAGATATAAAAGTTTGCCAATTGCGCACCTCATTTCATTACCTTGATAATTAGCTCGTTCACATCCTCTGTTGGCTTTCCGGCAGAAAGAAGCTTGTTGCGGAAAGCAAGAAGCGCTTCCCGCATCAGCCGCACCTCGTCAAGGGACAACTCAACAATTCGTTTCTCTGCTTTATGGCGAAACATTTACAGCACCTCGATTCTTTTCTGTGTTTATTGTATCCTCAAATGCTCGCCACCGCAATTGTGCAAATTCGGTTTTATCTTTCCCTATCACTTGAAGTGCGCTGCGGCTCCTCCTCACCTCGCTCACCGTCCACGATCTCATTCTCCTTCTTGTCCAGATTGAGCAGGGCGTTCAGCTCGTTCAGACGGGCCGTTTTCGCCGCAAGTTCTTCCTCCTGGGGAAAGGGCTTCTGCACCTCGGCCTTTGCATTTTCAAGCTGAACCCGCGTATTCTCCAGCTGCTCGACACACGCCGCCATTCGTTCCTCAAAAGTACCGAGGGTGTTATCCAGTCGCTGAATATTGCCGAAGATGTCCGTACCCAGCGTGACCGTGTGCCGCAGCTGATGAATCAGTGGGATCTTATATTCCCGGCTGAAGGTGTCGAAGGACAGCTCCATATCAAAGCCTCGGTACTGACCGATGGGAATCGGGTCGGGGCTTGTCATGGACTTGCAAAGGCCGAGGATGGCATCGCCGGCAGCCTTCTTTTCTCTTACCGTGCCGCCCGGCATAAACATCGGAGAGAAGCCGTCCTCGTTGGGCTCGGTGTTTCTTTTGCGCTGGTCAATATCTGTCTGATAGCCCTCAATGCGCTGTTCCAATGACCGGATTTTCTGCGGAAACTCCTTGATAATCTGATCCTCCAGAGCATAGCGCTGGCTCAGATGGTTGGCCTTGAGCAGCTTCAGGCGGGACACATCAATGTCCAGATCCATCTTCTCCTTGATGTGGGGATTGCCGGCGCACAGCGCCTTGATTTCCGCATAGCTCAGGGCGGTTTCGTCAATGTCCTCCGCAGAGCGCACCGGGGATTTGCTGGTCATGATCTGCCCAATGAACTTCTGCTTGGATTCCACCAACTGATACAGGTAGCTGTCGAAGGTGTTCTCCGTGACATAGGTGTAAATATCGACCTCCTTGTTTTCGTTGCCCTGGCGGATGATTCGTCCTTCCCGCTGCTGCAGGTCAGACGGTCGCCACGGACAATCCAAATGATGAAGTGCCGCAAGCTTCGTCTGCACATTGGTGCCGGCTCCCATTTTCTGCGTGGAACCGATGAGCACACGCACCTGACCGGAGCGCACCTTGCCAAACAGCTCTTTCTTTTGCGCCTCGGAGTTTGCCGTGTGGATATAGGCGATTTCCTCTGCCGGAATGCCCTTGGCAATCAGCTTGTTACGGAGATCATCGTACACATTGAACTTGCCGTCGCCGTGGGGCGTAGACAAGTCGCAGAATACCATCTGTGTCGAGCTCCGGTCGGTGGTGCGCTGCCAGATGTCAAAGACATTCTCAGCACACGCGCCCACCTTGCTTGTCTCGCTGTCGGGGAGCATATCGTTCATGAGCCGCTGATCCAGGGCGAGCTTTCTGCCGTCATTGGTGATGAGGAGCATGTTGTCCACGCTGGAATCCACCATCTTATTGCGGACACGCTCGGCTCGTTCTGAAAGAGAGGCCACCATTTCCTTTTGCGTTTCCGATGGCTTCAAAACAACGCTGTGGTAATGGGCCTCCGGCACGGGGAGCTTGAGCATATCCGCCGTTTGAATATCTGCGGTCTCCTTGAACATTGCCATGAGCTCCGGTAGATTATAGAACTTGGCAAACCTCGTTTTGGCGCGGTAGCCCGTGCCCTCCGGGGAAAGCTCGATGGCTGTCACCGTCTCGCCGAAGGTGGAAGCCCAAGCATCGAAGTGGAGAAGGTCATTCCTGCGCAGCGCTCCGTACTGGAGATACTTCTGCATGGTGTACATCTCCACCATGCTGTTGGAGATGGGGGTGCCGGTGGCGAACACAACGCCCCTGCCGCCGGTCAGCTCGTCCAGATACCGGCACTTCATATACAGGTCGCTGGACTTCATGGCCTCGGTTTGGCTGATGTTGCCCACATTCCGCATTTTTGTAAATGCGGCGAGGTTTTTATAGTAATGCGCCTCATCGATGAAGATACGGTCAACGCCCAGCTCTTCAAAGGTCACAACATCATCCTTGCGGGACTGGTCATTGAGCTTGTCCAGCTTCTGCTTGACCGTTTTCTTGGTTCGCTCCAGCTGCTTGATGGAGAAATTATCCCCACGGTTTTTCTTCAATTCAGAAATGCCGTCCAGCACTTCATCCAGCTGTTGCTGCAGGATGGCACGCTGTCGTTCCAGGGACATGGGGATCTTTTCAAATTGGCTGTGCCCAATGATGACCGCATCGTAGTCGCCGGTGGCAATGCGCCCGCAGAACTTCTTGCGGTTCTTGGTCTCGAAGTCCTTCTTGGTGGCCACAAGAATATTGGCAGAGGGGTAGAGCTGGAGGTATTCGCTCGCCCATTGCTCCGTCAGATGATTGGGGACCACAAACAGGCTTTTTTGACACAATCCCAGCCGTTTGCTCTCCTGCGCAGCCGCTACCATCTCGAAGGTCTTCCCGGCCCCCACCACATGCGCAAGCAGGGTGTTGCCGCCGTAGAGGATATGGGCAATGGCATTGACCTGATGCGGCCTCAGCGTGATCTCCGGATTGATTCCCACGAAATTCAGGTGGCTGCCGTCATACTCACGGGGGCGAATGCTGTTGAACTTCTCGTTATACAGCTTGGTTAGCTGCTCCCGGCGTTCCGGATCGCTCCAAATCCAATCAGCAAAGGCCTGCTTAATAAGCTCCTGCTTGCCCTGTGCGATGGCGGTTTCTTTCTTATTGAGCACAGCCGTTTTCCTGCCGTTTCCGTCCTCGATGTAGTCGAAGATTCTTACATCCCGGAGGTTCAGGGTTTCCTCCATGATCTTATAGCCATTAACTCTGCCGGTGCCGTAGGTGTTGTGGGCTTTTACATTGCTGCGGTCATAGGATTTACCCTCCACGTTCCATTCGCCAGTATATTGAGAGAAGTGAACATGGATGTTCCACTGGCAGTACCTCGGTGTGTCGAACAGGTCAAACATGAACTGCTCTGCAATCTTCGGAGGAAGCCAGGTCGCACCGAGTCTGACAGAAATCTCGCTTGCCTTCAGGTCAACGGGCTGGACAGCCTCCAACGCTCGCACATTCTCGGAATAATCCTCCGGATAGAGCTCTGCGCTGCGCCGCGCCCATTCGAGCTTCTCGCGGACATTGCCGGAGAGGTATTCATCTGCGGGAAGGTATTTCGGTCTGCCATCCTCCTCACTTGTGTGCATGGGATTGAGGAAGATCACACCCTTCAAATCCTCAAACAGCTCCTGCTCGGTTTTACCGGTAAGCTGCGACATATACGGCATGTCGATTCTCGCTTTTTCCGCAAGGGACAGAGCATAGGCCTCGGAAGCCGTGTCAACCGACTGCACCGTTACCTTCTGCTTGATGGTTCGTTTGGAGAACATATCTGCCTTGCGGAGGAAGTTGCCCTCATCATCCAGCACCTCCAGCGAGGCAAGCAGGCAGTAGGAGCTGTCGGAATTGAAAGCCGAATTGTTGGCTCTTGCGCTGATAAGCCCATATTTTTTGCTGAAATCATCATAGAGGCGATTGAGTTTTTCCTGCTCTGCCTTGATATCGGCATCGGGATAGTCCTCCGTCTGGTACTCAATCAGCGTCCGGACACAATCTCGGATAGCAATCATGCCCTTGATACGGCTCTCGGCGGTTGCAGAAGCATCCACGGGATTCATGCGGCTGTTTTCACGGTAATAGATTTTCCCGTCCACCACCGTGAAGCTGAAATTGCGCACATCAGGGTCAGCGGGAATAGAAAGGTCCTCATCCTCCGCTTCAAGATCGTCGATTTCAAATTCAGTAATCTCGGCATGAATGTTCTGGATGGCATCCCGCAAGAGGTCCCCAAGCTCTGCATTTTCATAAGCAATACAGGTGGACTCCATGCCGTGAGGCCCGCTGACCATCTGCATCTCGCCCAACACCATTTCAGGGTTGTCCACAAAATAGGTGTTCATCCGGATGCCATTGGCGTCGGTGGCCAGATGCACCCAATCGGGCTCAATATCCACCAATCGGTCACGCTTTTGGAGGAAGATAATGTCCGATGTGACCTCTGTGCCGGCAGCGGCCTTGAAGGTATCATTCGGCAGCCGGATAGCACCGAGGAGGTCAGCTCTCTGCGCAATATACTTTCGGACATTGGGGTTTTCCTTGTCCAGCGTACCCTTTGAGGTAATGAAGGCAATCACGCCGCCGGGTCTCACCTTATCCAAGGTGCGGGCGAAGAAATAGTCATGGATGAGAAAGTTGTGCTTGTCATAGCGCTTGTCCGGCACCTTGAACTGCCCGAAGGGGACATTGCCGATTGCAGCGTCAAAGAAGCTGTCGGGAAGGTTTGTATTTTCAAAGCCCTGCACCGCGATACTGTTTGTCTGATACAGCTGCTGGGCGATCCGCCCGGAAATGTTGTCCAGCTCCACGCCATAGAACTTCGCGTCATTCATGCTTTCGGGAGCAAGCCCCATAAAGTTGCCGATGCCGCAGGAGGGCTCCAGCACATTGCCGGTCTGGAAGTGCATATTCTCCAAGGCACTGTACACCGCCTTGATCACCACGGGCGGCGTATAGAAGGCTGTCAGCGTGGATTCTCTTGCCGACGCATATTCCTCATCGGAAAGCACATTCTTCAGCTCGGTATAATGGGGATTGTCCTCCTTGAAGAACTCAGAGAGACCGCCCCAACCCACATAGTCGGCAAGTACGCGCTGCTCCGTGGGTGTTGCCAATCGGTTTTCCGCATCCAGCTTGTTCAGGAGCTGAATGGCACGGATATTGTGATAGAACCGTTCCAGCGGCGTGCCCACACCGATATCATCGCTCTCGATTTGAAAGTTGGTTCGGTACTCGGTGCTGATTTCCGGATGCAGCACATGAGGCGCAACCCTGGAGGATCTTTTCACCTGCGGAGGCGGGGCGAGCGATTCTTTCTGGTCATCCAGCAAGGCCTCCGCATTGGGGTAGGTCACGACCTCGCCGTCTTTGACGGTGCTGATGGGCAGAGCATCCAATTCTTCGTCCGTTAGGCTCTCAATTTCGGAATCGTCTTCTGCCAAATCTTCCGTTTCTCTGAATACCCGTGTGCCGTCCGCACCAAACTCCGCCTCATATCGGTCAGTCTCTCGCGCTGCTTCCCGGTCTGCCTCTAAAGATAGAATATCCTCGTGAATCTTCAGGAGGTTTTCCGGCGTGAACTCGATATAATCGCAGTCCATCTCATAGTCATTTTCAGCTTCCATGAAGAACGGAGTATTGATGTCCGCAAGGAACTGATCCGACATTTCTTCAAGGTCATTTCGGAAGTCGGCGGCGTTTTCCGGATGGCTGGCAATGTCATACTGCTCGACAAGCTCTTCAAAAACAGAGAAATCAAGATCTCCGGAAACATACTGTCCGCCTGCATCTGCATCGGGATTGAAGTAAATCCAGTGAACCTTGTTGCTGCCGGTGTCAAGGGATATTCTCGCCTTCGTATTGTCTGCGACAGGGGGTTCTTCCACGACTTGCAGCAGCTTGTCATTCAGCGGATTTTCTTTGAGCCGGTTATCGAACTCCTCACGAAACAGCTCTTTGTTAAACAGTGGGAACTGCGTATCAAAGAGAACAACCTTCTTCTCGTCAAAAGACAGCAGCTCGTATTCCTGCGTGCCGATATAGACCGTATCACCGAGATGATAGCGGTATTCCTTCCGGGGTTCCGGTGGAGGGTTCAGCTCATCAAAGGTCGGTTCAAGGGACTTCGCCACATCGCTGTTCAACGCTTCCAACATAGCCTCGCATCGTGCGGTCAGGTGGGTGTTGTCCGCAATGATCGCATTCATCGCCTCGCGCATCATGGGGAGGATGAAGTCACCCTCCGCAGTACGGGCGTGCATTTTCTTTTCGCCCACGCTGAACGCACCCCAGCAGCTTGACAAATAATACAGATTCAGCGCTTTGCTTTCCTCGCCGAGCTGCGTCACGAAGTCGTTATAATCATAGACAATCGACCGGAACTCCTCAGAGATTTCACCTCGTTTCCTCCGAGCTTCTGCCTGCTCCCGGTAGGCAGGATAGTTGTCCTTTTCTGCTTGGCTCAGATAGCGGTCGGCGCGAATCAGCTCCCCGATCCGCTTCTCGACCTTGTTCCACCGCAGAAGCAATTCTGCATCGGGCTGAGAGATTCTGCCTCTGCTGATTTTGATTCCCTTGGCGTCGTGGCTTTCATCGAGATTTCTGCCGGAAACGGCAGGATACGCGCCGCCGATGCCGTATTCGTTTTTCAAAAAGGCGATATTGTTCTCAGAAGAATCCTGTTTGAGAAACTGCTCATAGATACGGAATTTGCCCTGATGGATGCCGCTGCCCCGTGTCAGAATGGCGTCGATGTCCTCCTGAGAAATAGAAAAAGCGGAGGATTTTTCTTCCTCCGCTTCTGCGATAATTTCCTGCTGCTGTTCAACTGTGGGGAGCGTTACGCGTAGATCAGGTCGTTCAGAATCACTTCCTCCGCCGAGTGGCGAATGGAGTTCATCATCTGCACCCACCGCATCTGATCCTCCGACTTCAGCTGCTCCGTCACTCCGTTCAGCGCCTTCATCTGCTCGGTCAGGTCGTCCAGCATCTTCTGTGCCTGCCGGTCCACTTCCTCCAGATGGCGGTTCAGCGTTCCGTTCAGCAGCATCCCGGTGTAGATCCCATCCCGGTGTTCGCGGAGGAATGTCCGCCGCAGCATTCCATACTTCCCAAGCTTCGGGCTCTCCGGCACGGTCAGATCGGGAATCAGATAATCTCCCTGCATCGTATAGGTCAGTTCCATGTTCGTTGCTCCTTTCCTTGTTTTCTGTTCGGTTCTTATGATACGCAGAAGGGTCGGTCTGCGCAAATGTGCGAATCTTCCGCTTTTCCTCCTTCTCCATTTCCTTGACGGTTTCGCCCATTTCACGGATGACCATCTCAGAAATATCGCTGACTGCGGCACCGAGCACGGAGATAACCTCCACGGTGTTGAAGTCAAAGAGGTGACTGAAATCCTCCCGGTCAAAATACCGCCTCGGCTCATAACCTGCACGGGAGAGCGCCATAAAAGCGACGCTGCTTTTCAGCGTGGTTTTCAGCCACGCATCAAGGCTTGTGTCGTCCAGCTCCTCCAGAAAGCTGCCGGCTTTGACAGCGTTCAGCTCCATGAGATAATCTGAAAGATTATCCTCCACGGCATAACCGGAAATATCCATGAGAAGGTGCGGGAAATCTCGCGGCTCCTCCACATCGCCGAAGCTGGCCTGAAGGCTTTCCGATACCGCATATTCGCACTCCGGCTTCATCTGCCAAAGGGTGATGTTCCTTCCGGCACGGCTGTTGGTGTCGGAGATGTCAAAGACATGTCTCAGCTTGTAGGGAACATCTCTGTCGATCAGCAGCGCGATGCCTTTCGTGCCCTTGTTTACCCATCTGCCGAGTTTATTCCATGTGTCGATTTCCGCACACGCCGTTGCATCCGGCTTCTGCGCATGGATGAGCAGCTGCTCCTTAAAGCTGTACTTGTAGTTGTTTGCCGCCGTAATCAGAAAATCGGTATATCGGTCGGCATTGGAGGCGATATCCCTGGCAGTCTGGGACGCCATCTCCAAAATGATTCTGTATTTGCTCGGCATGGGAACTCCCTCCTTATCTTACTTTGATCGTGACCTCAACGGTCTGCGCATTCTCTCCGAGGATCGATGCAAATAAAAGCCCGGTTCTGGCGTTGGACACCTTCGTCACAAGCTCATTCAGCCGGCAGACGGTGGTATTGATCTCTTTCTGGTTATCTGCGTAATAGTAGCCCGTTTCATCGCTGCAAATAGGAAAGCCATCCTGTCGCAAGGCGCTGATCTTGCGGCGAATATTTCGTCCGTCAAGCAGAAACAGCTTTTCAAGCTCCTTGCTGTGGATGGCATTTTCTTTGCCAATATGATTTTTACGGAGATACTCGCAGATGGCTTTCTTCTTATCCATAGCTTCTCCTTATCTCGCAGGTTCGTGGTCTTTTTGCTTATGAACCGCCGGTGGATTCTTCTCCATGTACTCCTTCACGGTAGTAAGCGTGCCCTCATAGTTCCAATCGTTTTCAGGATCAATGTCGCGGTAGGCGTTTCTCCCATCCGGTCGGGGCTCCAAGCGAATGGGTCTATTGGAAATCAATGTTCCCCAATGATTCACCATGATCCAGTTGGCAATCTGAACCGGCTCGCCCTGTTGGTCATCATCGTGGCGAACCTCGTACATGTACATGCCCTGTGGAACGGTATCGCGGTCTACCCGCAGGCAGGTAAAAAGCATGGGATGTCCCAGAACCGTCACATCCTCAAACTTCTCTGTCATGGCATTTACCCTCATCGTGCTTCACCCCTTTCCTTCGGCTTTCTGGGGGAACTGTCCTCTATGAAAAGTCCTTTTGGCAGTGTATCCAGGTCGTTCAGAAACGCACGAGAAATCGTCTTGCCGTTCCGGTCTCGGTAGAGAACGACGCACAGCGGCTCTCCGTGATAGAGCGACTCCTTCAGGTCTTCCAGGAAGCGCTGCTCATCGCTGTACTCAACGCTGCTGCAAACTTTTCCGTTGAAAGCCAAATAGTCCAGCCTGGCAATATAACTTTCGCTCGGCAGTGCTTGGTTCATCGTGCCTCACCTCGTTCTCTCTGTCGGGTAGGAAAGCTCCAGCCGTACACTTTTCCGATCTCATCGCCAAGCCTGCGGGTGACACGGACGATATCTGCCCTGGTGGCTGTGCCGTTGTAGATTTTTTCCTTGAGCCGGTCTTTCTGCGCCTGGGAAACATTGTCCTTATATACCCGATAGAGATAATGGTTTGTGCCGTCATGGTGGGTGTCATCGCACCGGAAGTCTCCGTTTCGGTCCACATACCATGTGGTGTAGTCGTAATCAGAGTAAAGGCAGTCCCGGATATTGCCGCTTGGGATTTCCTTATATCCCGTGCGCCTGCCATTCCAAAGCCCCAGATCGGCAACAACCAGAATGGGCTGGGAAAGTTGAATGTCCAGATTGAGCCGTTCGTCCTCAAGGTAATGCCCGTTTTCCTCATACATCATGGCGACGCGCTCGTCATCGGAAAGCGTCGGATATTCTTCCTCCATCCAATCTTTCCACTCCTCATAGTCAAGGTCGGCATTAGACCAGATACGATAATCGTCCTTACTCATCGTGCATCACCTCTGTCCTTCGGCATCACAGGCTTTCCGTCTGCGTCATAATTTCTCGGGTCAGCGGCGGGCACCTGAAAGCCGAACATAGAACCGGCCTTCATCGCTTCTTCCTGCGCTCGGCTGACGCCGAGCTTTGTGTTGTACTCATTCACGATGCTCCGGGCTTCGTCCTTGTCGGTGACGGGAATGTCCGTCTTGAAGTAGCCCTTTTCGCCGCGCTTGATGATAATGATTTCGTCGCTGCCGGAAAGAACGCTGTAGCACCGCTCGGGCAGGTTGTCCCGAACCGGCTCGCAGGTATGGCCGCCGTATTCCATGCGCTCGGCAAACTCGCAGATGTGATAGAGGTTGCTCCCGATCTCCACATGGTAATCGTCGATATACCGGCAGGTGCGGATCTGGTCTTCATTCCACGAATAGTGGATTTTCACCTTGCCGCCATCCGGAATGCGAAACAGCTCCTTGTAATGGCTGTCAATAAAACGGATTCCTTTCTCTGCGTCCTTCAGGTGCTGATCGAGCCAATCCCGGCGATAGCAATAGCAGTACAGGTTGTATTCGCCTCTGTCCGGGTTCAGGCGCAGAAGATAGGCATATTTTTCGGTATCCACACGAACGCCATAGTAGCCCGGCTCCTCCTGCATCCGGCTTTGGGGTGTGCAATAGCAGTACTTGGCAAGCGCCCTGCGGTTATGAAGAATGTCGCCTTCCTCACGCAGAGAGTTGATTACATCATCAAACTCTGCCTTGAACTCATCGGTTTTCAGCTCTTCCCGGAAGTCAAACCAACTGCTGAAAAAGCCGTTGCCGTCCGTGTCCATATCAGCCCGGAGGTGGCCGATCAGTCCGGTTTGCATGGAAATTTGCGTGCTCTGACGGAAGGTATATTTGTCCTCCGCCTCGATCATTGCTCTTTTTTCATACTCGATCATCTTGCGTCACCTCTTTCTTTAGCCGGCTTCTTTTCCTGCGCGTGCATCTCTTTTGCTTTCTCCAAGCCCTTCTGCGCCCATTCGGGAAGGCGCTTTTCCTCCATGACACCGAGAAAATCCGTGCGATAAAAGGAGGTCTTTCTCCCGTCGTACAGAGAAATGCAGTAGCAGGTACGGCCTCGCGCATTTGCCTGCGCACCGAAGCCGCCGGTACACAGCATAAGCTGATGATTGGCGTGGCGAAACTCAGGCCGGAGAATGCTGCCCTTGATGACAACCACCTTGTTCTCAATGGAATCTTTGTAGGAAACCGGCGCGCAGCTTTCTGCCATGAGTTCCTCATTTATGCCGACCTCCTGACAGGCTCTCTCGTTTTCCTGAATAATCTCCTCGGCTGCATCCGCTACGCGCTGTCCGAACACCTTTGCAATCTCCGCAAAATCGTCGCTGACCAGCACCCCGGAATAGCGCTCGAAAATAGCGTTGGTCTCTACGAAGCAGCACATATACCGTTCATCCTTGTCGGCGTTGGGATTCTCGCCCAGAGCAATATCCTTGTGCCCGATATACATGGAATACTTTACGGAGTAATCTCCGATTTTTCTTGTCTCTTCCATAGCGTCTCCTTTTATAAGCGGGGCGGCATCCGTAAAAAGATGCCGCCCCTTGGCGTTTTACTTTCTGTTCTTCAGGCGAAGAACGATCAGCCCTGCGATAATAAACACCACAAGACCGATGCCGATGATGACCTTAGCGCTCATGCTTGCCTACCTCCTTCTTTTTTCGGAAGGTAAAGAAGGCCGCTGCACCTGCGCCGATTGCAGAGATACCGGCAAGTGCTGCCCAAAGAGGCATATTGGTGGTATCTCCGGTCTTGGGGATATCCGTAACAGGCTTGAGCTTGTTATGGAACTTGGCAACGACCGTCTTTCCTTCGTGAACGGTTACGGTGACATTTGCGGGAAGCTCATACTTTTCGTTGGCTTTGTTGGACACCTCGGAGATCACATAATCACCGATGCGCAGCCCCTCAATGTGAATCTGCCCCTTTTCGTCGGTCACAAAGTCCTTGCTGAAGGCATTGCCGGTGATATCCGTGCCCTCCACGCGGAAGGTAAAGCCCTTCAGCACGCCGTCATCCGAAGTCTTTTCAATGCGGATGCCTCCGGTCTGTGCCTGGTTGACAAAGCCCTTTCCGGCCTCATTTTCCACGACGACGGTTTTACCATCTTCCTTAATGGAGAAACTGTAGGTCTTCTCATCAAGGAAGAAGCCCTTGGGGGCCTCAGTTTCCTTCAGCGTGTAATCGCCGTAGGGCAGATCATCCAGCTTGTAGACGCCGTCGGACAGCTCCTCCATCTGGCCCACGAGCTTTCCGTCACGGTACACCTCAAAGACTGCGCCGCTCAGGTGATGATCGGGATAGTCTTTATCCACCTTGGTCAGCTGAACGCTGCCGCGAATGAGCTTGTTGGTGATCTCGATCTCGACCACAGCGCCGTTCTTATTCACCTTCACAGCATAAGGCGTGTCATCCATCACATAGCCCTCCGGTGCAGCGATTTCACGAACCACATACTCGCCATAAGGGATGTCCGCGAAGGAGAAGCTGCCGTCCTCTGCGGAAACAGTGGTCAGAATAGGCTCTGTGCCGTCTGTGAGGAACAGGCCGATGGTAGCTCCGGCCAGCGCCTTGCCGTCCTCATCCTTCTTCATGCCGTGGATCTCCCCGTAGATCATCTCGTTGGTAATGCTCTTTCCGTCATTGACGGCAAGCTCCACAACGGGGATTTCCTGGCTGGCATAGGCAAAGGTCACAGGGTACTTCTCATCGGAGAGCATATAGTGGCTGTCGGTGCTGATTTCTCTGACATAGTAGCTGCCGAAGGGAACATCGCTCTTGAGCACGGCTTTCCCGTTTTCGTCAAGAGACAGAATCTCAATCAGTCCGTCTGCCGGAATGACAGAGCCGTCTGCTGCGGTAAGCTCCTCGGCGGCATAGAAGCCGAAGGTCACGGCGGAAAGCTCGTTATTCATACCGATACCGAACTGCTTATTCTGCTCCAGCACCTTGGAAAGAGAAATCCGCGCCTTCTGTCTGTCATTGCAGAAGCTGGCAGCGGTTTCGGTGATCTCAATCTCCTGCCCGGCATAGACAAGCTCTGCGGTATGGGCGTCCTTGTTAATGACCATGCCGTCGGGGGCTTTCATCTCGGTGATTTCGTATTTTCCCAGATACAGCGGCTTGCTCTCCGCCATGCCATCTGCGCCGGTGGTCACCGTATCCACCACCTCGCCGGCACTACAGCGCAGCGTACCATCCGGGGTGTAGATGTCCGCCGCGGCCTTGATCTCATAGGTTGCTCCTGCAAGGCCCTGCCCCGTATAGACCGGCTGGTAGACTCCGTCCGCCGCCGTGACGGTGGCAAACACCTCGCCGGTTTTGGAAATCTTGATGATGCCCTTCTGCGCGTAATTGCCCAGCTTCACCGCAACGACCGTCACGCCGCTTTCCTCGGTGGAATTCTCTTCGGTCACATCGAACTTGACCGCCTCATGACTGAGCACATAGCCGTAAGGGGCAGAGACCTCCTTGAGGGAGTAGCCCTTGCCGAACTCCAGCTTTTCCGGCGTGATGAGCATGCCGGCGTCATTGGTGTAGAAGGTGTCGATGGTGGTAACCTCCGGATAGGTAAAGGTCATTTCCACCTTGGAGCCATCCGGACGGAAGATCTGGAAGCCCGCACCCGCATAGGGAATGGTATTGCCGGTCTCCGCATCCACCTTGATGACCTTAATGAAGGACTCGAAGTTGGCGTTGTTGATGAGGTAGCGGTAGGTCTCGCCGTTTTTGGCAATAAACACATCAAAGTCGCTCATCAGCTCACGGCCCTCCCAGCCGGAGACTTGATGCACGGTATACACGCCGTAGGGCAGGTCCTTGCTTTGGGCAAAGCCGTTTTCATCGCAGGTCAGGTAGTCCCGCTCTGTATCCTTTGCCGCCTCATAGCTGCCGGCAGATTTCAGATAGACGGCGAATACTGCACCCTCCTCGGGAGTTTCGATCTGCGTATCGCCGTTATCCGAGTGCTTGATGATGGCGATATTGCCCTTCTGCACCTGCTCGGCAACAGCCACAGCAGGCGCAGCGTTCAGCTCAACGGTGTAATTGGCCGCCTCTGCACCGACAGGATAAACGGTGCTGTCCAGCAGATAGCCCTCGGAGGGGCTGATCTCACGAATCGTCCAGTCGTCGCCGCAGACATAATAGCCGGTGGTGAACTGGCCGTTCTCGTCGGTGTAGTAGGTATCCACAAGCTGATCGCCCTTATAAATGCCGTAGGCGGCACCGGCAAGGGAGGCATCGCCCTGCGCCGTTCCGTTTTCACGGTCGTTCTTGGTTACTGTTACGTTGAACTTCTTGAGGATGTTGGAAACGCTCTTATTGGTTACGCTGTTCCATTCCACTGCGGCGCTCTGGCTGTCGGGAACTACATAGCGAATGGCGGTGTCCATCTCCTCCAGCGTGTAGCCGGTGCCGATGAGCACATCCTTAAAAGTCGCAACACCGTTTTCATCGGTGACGGCGTATTCATCTACAGGAAGGCCGCTAAGAGAGGTTCCGGAAAGGTGGAACTTCACACCCTGATTCAGCCCGTCCTCGGAGGTCTTGGTCACGGTCAGATCGCCGCGGCGGAGTACATTGTTGAAGGAAACCGTCGCCGTCTGCCCGGCAAGCACGGTGACACGGTGGCTTTCCTGGGGCACATACTTGTCATAGCTCTGCTCGGTGACGGTATAAATGCCGGGCATCAGATTGTCGATGCGAATTTCACCGTTTCGGTCGGTGGTAACGGTCTGATTGACGCCCTCGCCGGTGATGGTGAAGGTAATGCCGTCCACCTTGCCGTCCTCGCTGGTCTTGATGATTTTAGCGCCGCCATAGCTGACCTTCAGATTCAGAAAGGCTGTGACCGGGTCGCTGACCGTAGCGCTGTAGGTAACAACATCCTGCATGGTGCCGTCCGGACCATAGTGGCCATCGCTCCACACCACAACACCCTTACGCAGAGCCTCCTTTTCGGCAGTGACACGGAGCGTGCCGGTAGGCGCATTCTGAGTTGAGATCGTCAGCACATTCCCCTGAACAGAGAAGGAAACGCCTGTTTGGTTAGCAGAGAAACGGTAATTGCCCAGGACGCCGTTGGTATCGGTCAGCGTGGCCGAATAGCAGCTGCCGTCCCAGTTCAGCTCGACGGTCTGTGCTTTGCCGGTACTTTTAGCCATGAAGCTCGGGACAATGGTATGCTTCTGCACGCTGGCCTCAATGCTGTCATAATAAGCGGAAAAGCGACTGTACAGCGGGTGGGTGGTGCGGTAAACGGATTTCACTGCGTCGGCACTGCCGGGGTCCACATGGTTGAAGTTGGCATCCCGCTCTCCAACGACCGTTTCCCACACTAACGCCTGGGTGGCCATCATATGTGCCAGTTTGTCGGCATCCGCATCATTCTGCGATCTCCACGAGGTGGAAAGATTGCCCTGATAACCGTACTGCATGATCCGTCCCAGCAGGGTTTTGATGGTGTCAGCGTCGATGGTGCTGTTGCAGTCGGATGGGTAGTTCTTCCAATAATCCTCGCCATGGTGGGAATATGTCTTGCCCAGCAAGCGGGGCACGCCCGGCTCAATGCAGTAGCAGGCCTGTCCATCGAAGGAGCCGATGGTGTGCAGCGTGGTCATCCAGGTTGCCTCGCCGGAGGTCCAGCCGTTCATGTAGTGAAGCTCATCGTGACCCCATGTGCCGCTGTAATCCAGATTGGCGTCCCCGTCTCTGGGGAAGCCTACGGAATAGGACTCAGCGGTTTCTCCGGCAGTCGAGGCAGCAAAGGCCGTAGTCGTGCCGATGCCCATGAGCGCGGTGAATGTCATCAGGACTGCAAGCAGTCCCGATATTCCCCGTCTGACAATGCTTGTTTTCATATTAGTTTCATTCCTCCTGAAATTGAATTTTGGCATGAAAAAGCGCCGTATTTCTACGACGCTTCTCAATGTGGTATAAAGTTTTATGCGTACCCGATATAAATCAGGTAACTGCCTGTGCCGATGCATTCGTACCAAATACAGATATCCGTGATACTCTCGTCCTCGGCATATCGCTTCAAGCGCGAGTTAATGTCTCGCTCCAGATAGATGCAGCCCTGATCTGCGGTTATCGGATTGTCCCAGCATTCTGTTGCCGAGTTCTCCAAGGTCAGTCCCAAGCTCACCGCCGTGCTTTTTGCGTAAGAAATCCAGTGCTCGATATCAAATGTGGGCTCGGGCACCGAAGTCGGTTCCGGCTCGGTTATCGCAGGAACGGATGGTTCCTCTTTTGGACTTTCTATTTTCTCCGGCTTCTCCGGAATCACGGGGGCCTGTTCGTTTTCTTCCGATGACGGCGCATTCGATTCTGTGGGCGCGCTTACCGGCTCAGAAGAAAAGCTCGGGCTGCTATCGTGCTTGTCCTCATTCAGCATGGAATCTGCGGGATCGACGGCTTCTGTGGGATCGTTTGGTTCTGTGGATACCGGCTCAAAGGAAGCAGGCGTTCCTTCCTGTGGGGTTGGAGCTTTCGGTGTGTTTCCCACCGTTTGCCCTTGCAGGGGCTCTGCGGCGCATCCGGAAAGCAATACAGAAAGCAGGAGCGCGCACAACATGAGATTCTTTTTCATGGGATGACCTCCAATGACTGTTTTTTCTCATATTGTACGAATGCACTTGGTTTTCTTCAATTGTGCCGCCTGTATATTTTCCTTTTGAGCTGGTATTGCCGGTAAATGAGGGGGAGAGTGTGAGAGGGGAAACGGCGCTGAAGCAGCGTCAAAAGGGTACACTGCTCCCTTGGCGTAGGGTTTATCTTGCG
>OLXV01000240.1_pt1 | contig 28536 bp, 27 predicted proteins | sample 1673481 | NCBI WGS metagenome assembly OLXV01 (sample SAMEA103958113, study PRJEB25191) | human gut metagenome
AGGATTTGAAAACCTGTTGTTTTATTGGCCACAACCAACCCTATAACAAATCCGTCGTCTATGCGGTAGAATCGCAGATTTACCGTATGGCCGAACGCGGCGTCGTTGACTTTCTGTCTGGCGGCATGAGGGAATTTGATTTCATCGGCGCAGGCGTGTTTGCTTACTGGCAAAAAAACCGGGCTGCCTCAAATTCGCAATGTACTGATGATTTATGATGGATTTACCCGATATGATCCCGCACATTATGATGAAATACGTCTGGACCCGCGGCTGGAGCATTGCCAGCCCCGCTACGGCATTCCCAAGCGCAACCGGATTATGGTAGAGTCGAGCGACTGCGCCATCTGCTATGTCGATCACCCTTCTAACGGCGCGTACAAGACCTTTTTATACGCACAAGAGCTGGGGATAGAGATCATCAATCTGTCGGAGCCCTTTCTGTAAGACTCTTTTTTCTCGGTACTGTGTATTTTTCAAAAATGTGTCGTTCCATTCTCCCGATGAAAATCCGGCAGTTCCCTCATAAAAGCAGGAATAATCCACCCCTCTCTCATGCAAAATAATACCGTATCTTTATGGGCGTTCATATGCCCCGCAGCAGGTGCAGCGCCTTTTCACGCTTGCCGCGAACAAAGAAGGGACGGTTGTTGCTTTCATGAAAGTCAGTAAAAAACAATATGATACCATGGTTCAAAAGGCCTCTCCCCCCTCGCCAAAGGCGAAGGATCTGCTGATCGCCTTTGTGGTCGGGGGGCTGATCTGCTGTCTGGGACAGGCGCTGTCCGACCTCTATAACATGTGGACCTTATCGGAGGATCAGGTCAAAATGGCCGTCCCGGTGACGCTGGTTTTTCTGTCGGCGCTGTTCACCGGCCTCGGCTGGTATGAAAAGCTGGCCAAGCACGCCGGCGCGGGAACCCTCGTACCCATCACCGGCTTTGCCAACGCGGTGGTCTCTCCGGCGATCGAGTTCAAGGCGGAGGGGCACGTCACCGGCATTGGCGCCAAAATTTTTACCATCGCCGGGCCGGTGCTGACCTTCGGGTTTCTGGCCTCCTTCCTCTATGGGGTGATCCTCTGGATCATCTCGCTGTTTTAAAAAAGGGGAGGCGCTTTATGCAGACAGTTGAACTGAAAAACCGGCCGGCGGTGATCGCCTATGCCTCGGTCGTGGGAAAAAAAGAGGGCGAAGGGCCGCTCGGCGCGCTTTTCGATGAGGTAAACGAGGACAACACCCTCGGCAAGCCGTCGTGGGAAAAGGCCGAAAGCGAGCTGCAGAAAGCCGCCCTGCGGACCGCCATTCACAAGGCGGCGCTGCAAAATGCCGACATCGACTGCGTCTTTGCGGGAGACCTGCTCAACCAGTGCATCAGCAGCTCCTTTGGCCTGCGGGATTTTGGGATTCCGCTGATCGGGCTGTACGGCGCCTGCTCGACCATGGCGCTCAGCCTCTCGATGGCGGCGCAGTTTGTCGACAGCGGCGCGGCAAAACGGGCAGCGGCGGTTACCTCCTCCCATTTCTGCTCGGCCGAGCGGCAGTTTCGCCTCCCGCTCGAGTACGGCGGCCAGCGTCCGCCGACCGCCCAGTGGACGGTCACCGGGTCGGGAGCGGTGATTTTGGCCTCGACCGGGGGCGCGCCGTACGTCCACAGCTTCACCATCGGGAAGATCGTCGACCTCGGGGTAAAGGACGCCAACAACATGGGGGCCGCCATGGCGCCCGCCGCATCCGACACGATCTCCGCACACCTCCGGCAAAGCGGCGCAAGGCCGTCCGACTATGACCTCATTGCGACCGGCGACCTGGGGCAGGTCGGGTCGGAGCTGCTCTATGAGCTGCTGCAAAGGGAGGGGCTGGACATTGCGCCGCGGCACAATGACTGCGGCCTCATGATCTTCGACCGCAAAAAGCAGGATGTGCACGCCGGAGGCTCGGGCTGCGGCTGTTCGGCCAGCGTGCTGTGCAGCGACATCCTCGGCCGCATGAAAAAGGGAGAGCTGCGGCGGGTGCTGTTCTGCGCAACGGGGGCGCTGATGTCGACCACCTCCAGCCAGCAGGGGGAAAGCATTCCCGGTATCGCCCACGCCGTCGAGCTGCGGATATGAAGGCTGCCTGTGCTTCTTTGCGATTGCAAAAGGGGCGCAGGCCTTTTTCTTTTGCACGATTCTGTCAGGAAATTGACAAAAAAATGTACGATTTTGACTTCTTCCCCATTTGCGGTAGATTTTCCGAAAAGGGATCGCTATAATGGCATTTGTGAAAAAGCGCGAGGCAGACTGCATTCGGCTTTGCGTGTTGGGGAAGGAAGATTGCAAATGATTACCGATATAAATATTTTTGCGCTGCCCGACCGGGTGCAGTTTTTGACCGAAGGGGGTACCCTTTCTGCAGCGCAAAGCGGCAGCCGCTTTGCGGCGGAGGATATTGCGCTGGAGATTACGGACGGCCGCCTGATGCTGACCGCCGATCAGACACCGGTCAAATACTGCAAGCTGCGCTGGAACGGCAGCTTTAAAAAGGATACCAGATTTTTAGGCGACGCGTTCGAGCGGGCTTACGGAAATCTGGAGTGGCGAGGCTTTGTGCCGCACCGCATTCTGCCCTGGTACTTTCTCGCCTCGGATGAGAAGGAGACGGTCGGTTTCGGCGTGAAAACCGGGCCGAACGCCTTTGTCTCCTGGAACACCGACCGGCAGGGTGTGACCATGTGGGTCGATGTCCGCTGCGGAGGCCGCGGGGTTATCCTCTCCGGCCGGCAGCTGGAGACGGCGACGCTGGTCAGTGACACCTCCCTGGAGGGGGAGAGCGCCTTTGCCTTTGCAAAGCGCTTCTGCCACGCCATGTGCGAAAAGCCGGTGCTGCCCGACGCGCCGGTATACGGCAGCAACAACTGGTACTACGCTTACGGCAACTCCTCGCAGGAGGAGATTCTGCGGGACACCGACCTGCTGGTTGAATTGACAAAGGGGCTGGAGAACCGGCCGTATATGGTGATCGACGACTGCTGGCAGCCGCTCTCCTTGGCGCACGGAGCGGCCGGGCGTCCGTATGACTGCGGCAACATCCGTTTTCCCGACATGCCGGGACTCGCGGCCGAGATGAAAAAGCGCGGCGTCCGGCCGGGCATCTGGATCCGCCCGATCGAGTCGTACGAGATGTTTCTGCCCGGCCGTCTGCGCTGCGAGCGGGATCGCCGCGTCCTCGACATCACCGAGCCGGAGGTGCTGGAGCTGATTGCGGAGGATGTGAACCGCGTAACCTCCTGGGGATACGAGCTGGTGAAGTTCGATTTTGCCACGATTGACGCCCTCGGCCGCTTTTTCATGGAGCCGATTGACCTCATGCACATACCCGACAACTGGGCGTGGCACGATCGGAGCAAAACCAATGCCGAGGCAATCCTCGCCATGTACCGGGTCATTCGGGAAAATGCAAACGGCGCTGTGCTGATCGGCTGCAACGTGGTCGGGCACCTGGCGGCCGGAATTCTGCACATGCACCGCAGCGGCGACGACACCAGCGGCTTCGATTGGGGACGCACGCTGGTTATGGGGGTCAACACGCTGGCCTTCCGGCTGCCGCAGCATGGGGCATTCTTCGCGATTGACGCCGACTGCGTCGGCATTACAAAGAGCATCGACTGGAAGATGAACCGCCAGTTCCTGCGCCTGCTGGCGCTCTCCGGCACGCCGCTTTTCTGCTCGATGAAGCCGTCGGATATCACTGACGAAATGAAGCAGGATCTGCGCGAGGCGTTCGCCATCGCCGCAAAGCAGGAGACGGTGATGGAGACGCTCGACTGGTTTGAGACCTCCGCTCCCTGCGACTACCTCGTCGACGGGCGGGTTGAACACTTCGACTGGATGGAGGAGGAGGGGCTTTCCGGCTTCCATAAATAAAGACGCCCGCGAAATTCACACAGAGGATGTCGGGGTATCTCCCCCTCCCTCTTAAAGAAAACAGAATGACAAAACCGCATCGGATAAGAGTCCGATGCGGTTTTATTGTGCAATTCATGAACTTATACATTAAGTATAGAATATTCCGTTTTTCGATTACTTCGTGATGCGATCCTTGCCGCCCATATAGGGGCGCAGAACCTCTGGAATATTGACGCTGCCGTCATCATTGAGGTTATTCTCCAAAAATGCGATCAGCATACGGGGCGGGGCAACAACCGTATTGTTGAGGGTGTGGGCAAAGTAGTTGCCCTTCTCCCCCTTGACGCGGATCTTCAGGCGGCGAGCCTGCGCGTCGCCAAGATTGGAGCAGCTGCCAACCTCAAAATACTTCTGCTGCCGGGGAGACCAGGCCTCCACATCGTACGATTTGACCTTCAGGTCGGCCAGGTCGCCGGAGCAGCACTCGATCGTGCGAACCGGGATGTCCATCGAACGGAAGAGGTCGACCGTATTCTGCCAGAGCTTGTCAAACCACATAGCCGAATCCTCCGGCTTGCAGACGACGATCATCTCCTGCTTTTCAAACTGGTGGATGCGATAAACGCCGCGTTCCTCAATGCCGTGCGCACCCTTCTCCTTCCGGAAGCAGGGAGAATAGCTGGTCAGGGTATAGGGGAGCTTTTCCTCCGGCTGGATGGTGTCGATAAACTTGCCGATCATGGAATGCTCGCTCGTCCCGATGAGGTAGAGATCCTCCCCCTCAATCTTATACATCATGGCGTCCATTTCGTCGAAGCTCATGACCCCCGAAACCACCTTGCTGCGGATCATGAAGGGCGGCACGCAGTAGGTAAAGCCGCGGTCAATCATAAAGTCGCGGGCATAGCTGAGGATGGCCGAGTGCAGACGGGCGATATCCCCCATCAGATAGTAGAAGCCGTTGCCGGCCACCTTCCGCGCACTGTCGAGATCGAGGCCGTTCAACGCCTCCATAATCTCGGCGTGATAGGGAACCGGAAACTCAGGGGTGCGCGGCTCTCCAAACCGCTGCAGCTCGACATTTTCACTGTCGTCCCGGCCGATCGGCACCGAAGGATCAATGATATTCGGCAGGGTCATCATGATTTTTATGATTTTCTCCTGCAAATCGTTTTCCTTTTTCTCCAGCTCGGCCAGCCGTTCGGAGGAGGCTGCAACCGACTGCTTTGCTGCCTCGGCCTCTTCCTTTTTGCCCTGCGCCATCAGCGCGCCGATCTGTTTGGAGATACGGTTGCGCTCACCGCGGAGGGAATCTGCCTCCGCAATCGCGGCACGATTCTCGGCGTCCAGGGCGATCACTTCATCTACCAGAGGGAGCTTACGATCCTGGAATTTATTTTTGATATTTTGCTTCACTATATCGGGATTCTCCCGCACAAACCTCAAATCCAACATTTTATTCTCTTCCTTTCGCTTTTGCGCTTACCACTCGTTCCCGGCCAACCGTGCCGCGATCGAGGCCAAATCATCCTTGCTGTAAAACTCAATTTCAATGGTGCCCTTTGCGCCGGAGGGGGTGATTTTTACCCGGCGGCCAAGCTCGGATTTCATGGCCAGCTCCAGCTCCACATAGAACTTATCCTTTTTCTCGGCGGAGGGGCGGCGCTTGGGGCGAGCAGGCTTATCCTCCCGCGCAAGGCGCTCCAGCTCTCGCACCGAGGCGCCGTTTTTGGCCAATTCAACACCTTTCTTGCGCTTGGATGCATCGGATATTCCAAGCAGGGCGCGGGCGTGCCCGGCGGTAATCTCTCCACTGCGGACAAGACTGAGCTCGTCCGGCTCCAGCCCGAGCAAACGGATGGCGTTAGCAACCGTCGGACGGGATTTGCCAACCCGGCCGGCTGCCTCCTCCTGCGTCATGCCGTATTCCTCAATCAGCGTCCGATAGCCGAGCGCCTCTTCCACCGGGTTGAGATCCTCTCGCTGAAGATTCTCAATCAGGGCGACCTCCATCGCCTCGGTGTTGTCCATGTCACGGATAATCACCGGCACGCTGGTCAGCCCGGCCATGCGGCAGGCGCGCCAGCGGCGCTCTCCGGCAACGATCTGATACCCGCCGGTCGGCAGCGGCCGAACCAGAATTGGCTGCAGCAAGCCGTGCTGCGCAATGCTTTCGGCCAGATCGGCCAGCGCCTGTTCATCAAAATCCTTTCGCGGCTGATCACGGTTTGGCTCAATCTCGGCCAGCCTGATCTCAACCGAAGCGCCCTCGTCGGCAGCATTTTCTGAAAAGAGGGCATTCAACCCCTTGCCGAGGCCGCCTTTTTTTGTCGCCATGTTCTTATCCCTCCTGTTTTTTATTATTCCTTATAATCTCTTTTGCCAGGGATTCATAGGCTCTCGCGCCTTTTGATCTCTTGTCATAATATTGTATCGGCTTGCCATAGCTTGGCGCCTCCGACAGGCGGACCGCACGGGGAATAATCGCCTTGAAAACCTTGCCGGGGAAGAAGTTTTCCACCTCTGCCTTGACCTGTGCGGTCAGATTGAGTCGGCGGTCATACATCGTCAGCAGAACCCCCTCCAACTCCAGATCGGTGTTGTACAGCCGTTTGACCTGCCGCACGGTGGTCATAAGCTGCGAGAGTCCCTCTATCGCATAATACTCGCACTGAATCGGTACCAGCAGCGTATCGCTTGCCGTCAGTGCATTCACGGTGATCAGGCTCAGAGACGGGGGGCAATCCATAAATATGTAATCATAATTTTCCCGCAGCTCGGCCAGCGCGTTTTTCAGTATGTATTCGCGATTCTCCAGCTCGGCCAGCTCCAGCTCGGCCGCTACCAGGTCGATGGTTGCAGGAATTACATCTACATTTTTAAACTCGGTGGCCTGTACAGCCTCCCCAGCCGGGAGATCAGAGGTCAAAATGCTGTAGGAGGACTTCTCCACGGCCTTTTTATTGATTCCAAAGCCGCTGGTAGCGTTCCCCTGCGGGTCAATATCGACCAGCAGAACCTTTTTTCTGGCTATACCCATCGCGGAAGCGAGGCTGACAGCGGTGGTGGTTTTGCCTACGCCGCCCTTTTGATTGACAATCGATATAATTTTACCCAAACTATTCACTCCCGCATGAAGATATGGATTCAATTTAACGGCTTTCCTGAGCCGATTTTTCATTTTCCAAATGAGGTGCATTCATTATAGCATATTGCATTCCAAAGTAAAAGAGGTTTTGTCCGAAAATCCGCATTTTTTCCTTTGCGGCAAAATGTTTCATGTGAAACATTGAAAAACACCGCACAGATACTGCACGGTGTTTCGAGGATTTGCCTTGTCAGGAGGCGCTGCTTTTTTTAGGAATTGTAACGATGTATTCGATATAATCCTCCGTCTCGTTTTTATGGGTGGTTGCGTTTACGCCCGACTGCCGCATATTGTCAACCATATTCGTAATGCTGTTGACAAACAACCGGATATCTTTGACTATCACAACTCTGCGAGGCGGAGCCGCGGTCTCCTTCGGCGGGACAAGAAGCTCGGCCACATACTTTTCTGTATCCCGAACGCTCATCTCCTCCGCAATAATCTTGTCTAAAGCCGCCTTTCTGCGGGCAGGAGATTCAATCCGCACCAGCGCCCGTGCGTGCCGCTCGGTTAACCGTGCGGCAAAGATTCGATCCCGTTCCTCCTGCGTTAATTTAAGCAGCCGCAGCTTGTTGGAGAGTGTGGACTGTGCCATACCGAGATGCTCGGCAATCTCCTGCTGTGTGAATCCGAGAAGATGAATTGCGCGTGAAATTGCCTCCGCCTCCTCAAAAATGGTGAGATCGCTGCGTTGGATATTCTCGACCAACGCGATTACGGCGGACGTGCTGTCATCGGTTTGGTGAACCACGCAGGGGATTTCTCGAAGGCCGGCCATGCGGCTGGCGCGCAGGCGGCGTTCTCCTGCAATTACCTGGTAAAATTCTCCGCAGGGCTGGACGGCAATCGGCTGTAAAACGCCGTTCCGCCGAACGCTTTCGGTCAGGCTGTTCAATTCGTACTCGTCAAAATGCCGGCGCGGCTGGTTTGGGTTGGGCCGGATCAGGTTTATATCAATCATTTGCAAACTGCGATTTTTCCACGCATGTCTGCTGAAAGGGAATGGCAGCATATTTTCTCCTCCTGTGTTGTTTTGTAAGGATTATAGCTGATTTTCCCAATTATTTCCACAACTTTCGGTCTGCCTTTTTTGCCGTGATAAAACAAAAAACCTCTTTTTACAGAGGTTTTTTTGTGATTTTAACGCCTTGACGCGGGTATTTTGCCGGAGTATGCGATATTTTTTTTACATCTATAATCGTTCTTGCATCTCCACCCGGCAGCTGATAGGGATACATGCCGCCCGGTTCTCCGCCAAGAAGGCTGATGGCCTTCTCCGCTTCCATTAATTCCTCTTCTGCGGCCGGGCCCTTCATGCAGAGAAAATGCCCGCCGCACCTGACGAACGGCATACAATACTCAGCCAGCGCCGGAAGCCGCGCCACCGCACGCGCTGTGGCATAATCAAAAGCCTCCCGCAGCTCCGGCTGTCTACCGCCCTCCTCGGCGCGGAGATGCAGCCTTTCCGCAGACAATCCCAGCTCTGCCAAAACCTCCTGCAAAAACAAAAGCCGTTTGTTCAACCCGTCCAGCAGCGTAAGCTGTATATCCGGGCGGGCTATTTTCAGCACAATGCCCGGGAAACCGGCTCCCGTCCCTACATCAATCCATTTTGCCTGCTGTTCAACCCGGCAGAATTTAAATAAATACAAGCAATCGAGGAAGTGCTTCTCCGCAATTTCCTCCGGCTGCGTAATCGCGGTAAGATTCATCTTCTGATTCCATTCCAGCAAAAGAGAGGCGTACCGATCCAGCCGCTCTTTTGCCAGATTGTCAAGATTTATCCCAAATCCTGCGCATTCTTCCGCTATTTTTTCAATTGGAAGCATCGGTATCCTCCTTTGGCGAACGTTTCTGTTTTTCCAGCCAAACCAGCAGGGCAGATATGTCCGCCGGGCTTACACCCGGCACGCGCGAAGCCTGCCCAAGGCTGATCGGCTGCACTGCATCCAGCTTTTCCCGCGCCTCGGTTCGGAGGCCGTCTATCTCCGCATAATGCAGCGTTTCCGGAAGCGGACGCCCCTCCAGCCGCTGCATTTCCGCAACCTGTGCGAGCTGCTTCTGGATGTATCCCGCGTATTTGATCTCAACCTCCACCTTTTCGGTGATCCGCACCGGAAGCTTCGGCCGTTCCGCATCGAATTCAGCCAAACAGGCATAGTCTATCTGCGGCCGACGAAGCAGCTCATCCATATGAACGCCCGTTTCAACCGGAGATGTTCCACGTGAAACAAGCAGCGCGTTCAACGCCTCCGAAGGGGGAAGGCTGGTCGCGTGCAATCGGGCAATCTCGGCCTCTTTCTCGGCCTTCCGCTCGGTAAAACGCCGATAGGCCTCCTCATCCACCAAACCGATCTGATGCCCAACCGGAGTCAGCCGCTCATCCGCATTATCCTGCCGCAGGAGCAGCCGGTATTCCGAGCGGGAGGTCATCATCCGATAGGGATCCGTGCAGCCTTTGGTAACAAGATCATCAATCAGCGTGCCGATATATGAGGTTGAGCGATCCAGAACCAGCGGATTTTTCCCAAGGCAGGAGAGGGCCGCATTGATTCCGGCCACCAGCCCTTGTGCCGCAGCCTCCTCATACCCGGAAGAACCGTTGAACTGCCCCGCGCCATAGAGTCCCGGAAGCGCCTTCAGCTCGAGTGTCGGCCGCAAAGCGCGGGGATCCACGCAATCATACTCAATGGCATAGGCGGTTCGCATCAGTTGAACCTGCTCCAACCCCTTGATCGTCCGATAAAATGCAATCTGCACCTCCTCCGGCAGAGAGGAGGACATCCCTTGCAGATACATTTCCTCAGTATTGGCGCCGCACGGCTCGATAAACAGCTGATGCCGTTCCTTGTCGGGGAACCGAACAATCTTATCCTCAATGCTCGGGCAGTAACGGGGGCCAACCCCTTTGATCACGCCGGCAAAAAGAGGAGAACGATTCAAATTTTCCAAAATTACGGATTTTGTCTGCGCATTGGTATAGGAGATGTGGCAAACCGCCGTGTTTGGCCGCGGCGTTTCGGTCGAGTAGCTGAAGGGCGTAATCTCAGCGTCGCCGCATTGTGTTTCCAGATTTTCAAAGTCGATGCTGCGGCGCAAAACGCGCGCCGGCGTTCCGGTTTTGAAGCGCCGCAGCGGAATCCCGAGTTTTTTCAGCGATTCTGCCAGCTCGGTCGCCGGAAAGGTTCCATCCGGCCCGCTGGCGTAATTGACCTCTCCGACAAATACCCGTCCGCCAAGGAAGGTTCCGGTCGCAAGAATAATCTTTTTCGCATGATACGCTCCGCCCAAACGCGCGCGGGCAACCCATCCATCCGCTTCCTGCCGCAGCTCGAGAATCTCCCCCTGCCGCAGCTCGAGGTTTGGCTGCAGCTCGAGCGCATGCTTCATATAATCGCTGTAAGCGCGGCGATCCACCTGTGCCCGCAGGGAATGCACGGCCGGGCCTTTTCCGCGATTCAGCATTCGGATCTGCAAATAGGTCGCATCGGCCGCCTTTCCCATTTCGCCGCCCAGCGCGTCAATCTCCCGCACCAGATGGCCCTTGGCCGTGCCGCCGATCGCCGGATTGCAGGGGCAATTTCCCACCCAATCCATGTTGATCGTAAAGACCGCCGTCCGACATCCGAGCCGGGCAGCGGCCAATCCGGCCTCAATCCCCGCGTGACCGGCGCCAATAACCAGCACATCGTAATTCCCCGCAAAATACGCCATTTTCTTCTCCTCAATCCCGTTTGATTGCCCAAATAAATACAGTAAGAATATTTTTATATAAATATATTATACCTGGTGTATATTTCCGTTTGCAGACGCTGGAAATTTTCCAGACATGCCAAGCATAGATTTCAAATCTCCGGTTGTCTCCATTTGGAAAGCAGAGTGTTGTCAAATCTCCGCTCAAAAATCACTTTCCTACGCAAAAGCGGGAGAACACCTCATCCGCAACCGCCGTTGTAACCCGCTCTCCGGTCAGAGAGAAGAGTGCATTCAGCGCGTCATCCAGGCAGACGCCGACCGCGTCCAGCGTAACCCCGGACAAGAGTGCCTCCTTCGCTTCCCGCACGGCCGAAAGCGCCGTCTGTGCGCAGATGCGCTGGCGCTCGGTCGAGAGGATTACCGCATCGTCCGATAAATCAGAAAGGCCGGTGACCTGCTCCACCACAGCGGCCAGCCGATCGGCCGCCTCCGGCTCCAGCGCGGAGATCGTCAGGGTGGGAAATCCATATTCCTCGACCGCCGAACGATCCATTCTCTCCGGCAGATCGGATTTGTTCATCACCACAACCGTCCGCCTCCCGCGGCAAAGCGAAAGCAACTCCCGATCCCCCGTTGTCAAAGGGGAGGAGGCGTCCAGCAGCAGCAAAACCAGGCTGGCCTGCTCCAGCCGGTCGCGCGCACGCTGCACACCGATTGCCTCCACCTGATCGTCGGTTTTCCGCAGACCGGCCGTATCCGCCAGCCGAAGGCAGAGCCCGCCGAGCATGACCGATTCCTCCACAATATCCCGGGTCGTGCCGGCCACGTCCGTGACAATCGACCTCTCCTCCCCGACCAGAAGATTCATCAGAGTGGATTTTCCGACATTCGGCCGGCCGACAATGACCGTGTCGATCCCCTCCCGCAGGAGGCGGCCGGTATCATATGTGTCAAGCAGGTGCGCGAGTCTTTTTTCAGCACCCTCCATCTCCTGCAAAAACGTCCCCGATTCGAGGGCGGGCATGTCCTCGTCCGGATAGTCAATGTAGGCGGCCAGATCCCCGGCGCAGTGCAGCAAAAAGGCACGGATCGCCTCAATCTCGCGCGAGAGGGCGCCGCTTTTCGTCTGCAGCGCGGCGCGATGTGCCTCCGCCCCCTTGGCGGAAATCAGCTGCATCACACTCTCCGCCTCGGCGAGGTCGAGCTTGCCGTTCAAAAAGGCGCGGCGGGTAAACTCTCCCCCCTCGGCCAGACGGGCGCCGGCCGCCAGCAGCGCGCGCAGCAGAGCCTTGACAATATAGCCGCCGCCGTGCACCGAAAGCTCCACAACATCCTCACCGGTATAGCTGGCCGGCGCGGCAAAAACGAGGGCGATCGCCTCATCAATCGGGCCGTCCGGGCCACTCACCCGCCCATACAGCGCCGTATAGCCGGGCGCGTCGGCAATCCGCCTGCCTTTGGGAGAGGCAAAAACCCGATCGCAAATCTCCCGCGCCGCCGGGCCGGAAACGCGAACCGTCCCGATACCGCCGACGCCCGGCGGGGTAGAGATGGCTGCAATGGTATCGGCAGTAGACATATCGCTCAATCCTCCGAATATACGAAAAAGGGACATGGGAGCGGCTTCCCCTGAGGAATAACCGCCCAACGCCCCTTTTTAATACTTGGCTTCAATTTACAAAAGGGGAGAAAGCTCCCTTTTGTTCAAAAGCGCACCGGCCTTCAAAAAACGGCCGGACACCCTCCCTTTCGCCGGGGAAGCGTTCATTCCGCACCCCTTGGCACAAATCAAAAAGATTTATTTGTTCAGATCAATTTTCCCGTACAAAGGCCGGTCATCCACATCGCTTTTGGGCGGACGCGAGGGCGCAGAAACCGCATTGCTGCGGCGATCATCCCGGCGATCCCGTCCACCATTCCCGTTGCGGAAGCCGCTGCGCGGCCGACCGCCGTTATATCCGCCTTTGCCGCCGGCAGGGCGTCCGCCCTCCGTCGGGCTGATAACCACACGCCGACCGGCGCCGTCGCCGATCGAGTTGGAGGTAACGCCGTCAATCTTCTGTACGGCGGTATGGATAATGCGGCGCTCATAAGGATTCATCGGCTCAAGCGTGCGGCTGCGGCCGGTGCGAAGCACCTGGTTGGACATGCGGCGCGCCAGCCCCTGCAGGGTCTGCTCCCGCTTCTCCCGATAATTGCCGGTGTTGAGGACAATCCGGGTGTAACCGCCGCCGTTGTTCGCCGCAAGAGAGACCAGATACTGCAGCGCGTCCAGCGTCTCTCCCCGACGGCCGATGACAACTCCGAGGTTGCTGCCGCCCAGGTCGATGCGGTAACCGCCGCTGATCTCCCCCACCTGCATGGCGACATCCGGCACGTTCATAGCTGCAAAAACATTGGAAAGATAGGCAACCGCGCGTCCGGCCGGGGAATCGGTCGAAACCTCCGAAGCGGGGACAAAGACAATCTCTTCCTCCGCCGGAGCCTTTGCCGCCGGCTTTTCCTTTTCGGCCGCCGGAGCAGCGGGCTTCTTGGCCTCTTCCTCCCGCTTGGGAGAAACGGCCGGCCGCTGTGCCGGCTGTGTCGTCCCGGCAGGCTTCTTCTGCGCGGAAGCAGAGGCCGGGGCAGCCGATTTCACCGGATTGGAGGCCGGCTTCTGCGGCTTTTCGGGCTTGGGATCCGGCAGCTCTGTAAACACCCGCACCTTGGCCGGGCAGCCGCCGAACAGGCCGAAGGTTTTCTTCTTCGGCGTCTCGAGCACCTCAAAATCAATGTCGGTAGTAATATCTGAACCGAGCAAGAGCAGCGCGTTTTCCTTCGCTTCTTCAATCGTCTCGCCGGTACCGATGGCTTCTTTAATCAAAATCAACGTCCTCCTTAAAAAAGGTCACGCGTTATTCTCCTCCGCCTCGTGTGAGGCTGCCCGCGCAATGCGGAGCTTTTCGTCGGCTTTGCGTTTCATGGCCGCTTTTGCGTGATCGTTTGCAATAATTTTGTAGGGGCTGTAAATGTGCGAAACAATGAGCTGGATTCCGCCCGAAATCAGGTTGGAATAAATCCAGTACAAACCGACAGCGCCCGGAACGGTAAACGCAATCCAAAGGGAAATCAGCGGCATGGTCAGCATCATGGCCGCCATATTCGGCGCATCGGGGTTGACCTTTTTCTGCATCCGCATCGAGAGGATGGAGGTCAGCATCGCCGTAACAAACGAGAGAATCGGGATCAGCCAGATCCACTGAAAATCTCCGAATATATTCAGGGAGAATTCCGGCTTCTGGGTCAGATCCAGGCCAAAAAGGTTAAAATTCAGCGTCTGCGCCTTGTCCACAATGCCGGCACCGGCGTCCCCGAGCTTATCCAGATTGTTCAGAATGGTAAGCTCGTTATAGTTCGCCTGCGCGGTGATGCCCTGATTGGCCAGCGCCGTAACCGCGTTGTTGATCACATCGCTCGAAATCCGGAGGATGATCGACAGCGGCCGGGTGACGCAATAATAAATGGCCATGATGAAAATCATCCGGATCACCATCGGCAGACAGCCGCCGGCGGTCGAAATCTTCTCCTCCTGATAGAGGCGGCTCAGCTCGGTGTTAAACCGGGTTTTATCATCGCCGTATTTTTTGCGCAGCGCGTCAACCTTCGGCTTGATGCGGGTCTGCCCCGCGTTGCTCTTTTGCGATTTAATGGAGAGGGGGAGCAGTAAAAGGTTGACAAGTATCGTGAAAAGCAATACCGCGAGGGCGAAATTCCCGCCGGTCAAATCGCTGAAAAATTTCAAGATCAGTCCAATTGGTTTACTTAAAAAATCCATGTTTTCCGCTTTCTCTGTGCCTTTTGCTCCCTTCCTTCGGCAAAGGTGCTGCCGTCTTTTGAAGGGATGCACAGTCTGTCAATCATTTTTCCTTGAAGCGGCCGGATCGGCCGTCCTTTTTCGGCGGCACAGGATCGTAGCCGCCCTTTGAGAGAGGATTGCAGCGAAGAATCCGCCAGATGGCAAGAGCCGAGCCCTTGAGCGCGCCGTGCAGCCGGATCGCCTCCATCGCATAGGCCGAGCAGGTCGGCCGAAAGCGGCAGGACGGGGGCGTAAGGGGAGAAATCCCCTTACGGTAGATCCCGATCCCTTTGAGGAGCAGCCACTGAACCGGATTCCTCATGACGTTTGGCGAAACGGCACGCCGGCCGCCTTGAGCTGCCGGCGCATCTGACGCGCAACCTCCGTGCTTTTGACAAAGGGCGTCTTGCCGCGGGCGACAAAGACAAGGTCATAGCCGCCCTCTACTTCCGGCAAAACGGTGCGCGCGGCCGCCAGAATCACCCGGCGGGCGCGGTTGCGCTTTACAGCGTTGCCGATTTTCTTGCCGGTGGTGATGCCGATCCGGCACCGCCCGCTCCGGTTGCGCAGGGCATAGACGACAAGCACCGGACTGACAGCGGATTTTCCCCGCCCGTAAAGGCGGCGGAATTCCTTGTTCAGCTTGAGGGTTTCAATCCTGTCCATACGCGTCCTTGTAAACCTCCGGCAAAATCAGGGGGAAACCGCGAAAGCGCGGCCTCCCGACTTAGTGGGTGAGGGACTTTCTGCCCTTCGCTCTGCGGCGGGCGATCACCTTGCGTCCGTTGCTGTCGGACATCCTCTTTCTGAAGCCGTGCTCCTTCTTACGGTGCAGCTTCTTAGGCTGGTAGGTTCTTTTCATCTCTGGCTCAACTCCATTCCTTCCGCAATTCTTAAAATCATGCCCTGCGAGTTTGTTCCGCCGCGCGGAGAGCGGCGGCCGGGCAATACTTACCCGACGTTTCGGGTAAAGGGCGGTCCGTTCCGGCCGCCGATCGCGCCCGGAATTTTTAAGGACATACCCTATCAATTTACGATTATACAGTAAATTGCGGCCTTATGTCAACATAATTTTCTGAAAACCTTGCGGCATTTTCGTCCTATGCCATATATGGGTAAAAACAGAAAACCGACCACAATTTCTGTGGTCGGCCGGAGTTTTACATATTTTCATAAGGCAAGATAGGCCAGCGCCAGCAGCAGCACGCGATCCGCCTGGCCGTCGCCCAGCAGCAAAAGCAGAAGTAAGATCAGCGCCCTGTCGTTCCCGAGGCCGGAGAGCAGGTTCCCCGGCCAGCCGGAGCCGCCCGGAGCCGGCGTTGGAGAACCGCCGGAAAAATCGGGAGGCATTGTCCCCTCCGGCCGCGGCGGCGGGCCGGGCTTCGGGCTTCTTCCGCACGGCACGCCCGGCCGACCGGAGCTGCCCTCCATGTCCGGACGTCCCGGCGCGCGGCCGGAGGCCGTTCCGGGGGCAGGGCCGGGCGGCGGAGCTGCACCGCGCCCCTCGGAGGGATCCCCTCTCATGGAGTGCCGGTGCGGCGCAGTACCGGTCAAATCCCTCGACCGGCGGCCCATCTCCCGCACCCGCTCGGCCGCCTCCATCTGCATTTTTGCAAAATCGCTCATGCTGTATTCCGCCATACTCTGCCCGCCTCCCCTTTAAAACAGATCCAAGCCCGTCTCTTTCAGCAGGGGGAGAATCTGCAAAATTTTCATCAGCTTTACCGCTTTGTCCACCCGGGCCTGCCGTTCGGGGGAGAGGAGCGGCCGCAGCGCCAGAAGCAGCCGGGCGCGGTCATCCTCCTGCGCGTTTTTTAAAATATTGCTTATTTTAAGAAACGCGCCCAGCTCCCCTGCGGCTAGGCCGGATATCCCCTCCAGCAGGCCGCCCTCCTTTCCCGGCGCGGCCGGTGCAGGCGGCGCCGGCGGGGGAGAGGCAGGGGACGACTCCTCCGCGCCGCCCGAAAGCAGGCCGGAGGTCAGCGCCTTGATCAGATCGGCGCCCTCGGGACTTTCAATCAAAGAGGTAAGCTGCTTCGCCAGATCGTCCACCGTTTCACCTTCCTTTCGGCAAGCCCGCACGGACTTTGCCTTTTTATCCTTGGCGGCGCGGCTATCCGTGCAGGCCGCGCAGGTTTTCATAAAACATGGAACGCCGCGCCCGCCCGTTTATTTATTCCCGATCAGGCGCTGGAGCAGCGCCTTGGCCTGCGGCGTCGAGAGCAGCCGCTCGGTCGCCGCCTTATCCGAGAGCACCGCTTGCAGCCGGGCACTCTGCGCGGGCGACAGCTTGCTTAAAAAGGCCGACAAATCTCCCGACTGCACCGCCTTTTCCAGATCGTTCCCATCGCCGCCGCCCAGGTTGTGGGCCTTCAGCATATCGGCCAGCTTCTGCGGATCAATATTCTGCATTGCAATCACCATCCGTTTTTCATATAATATTCTATGCGAAAAGGAGTTGAAATTATGAGGATTCTTGTAGTATCGGATTCCCACGGCCGCACCTCGGCGCTGCGGGAGGTATTGGAGCTGCACGGCACACCCGAGGTGATCTTTCTCGGCGACGGCCTCCGGGATATAGAGGAGATGGAGTACCTCTATCCCGACCGGCGGTTTTATAAGGTGGCGGGCAACTGCGATTTCGGGGCGGCCGAACCGGTTACCGGCCAGCTGGAGCTGGCCGGGCGGCGGATTTTTTATACCCACGGGCATGCCTACTCGGTCAAATACGGCCTCGGCCTGTTTAAGGAGGCGGCGCGCCGGGCCGGCGCCGACATCGCGCTGTACGGCCACACGCATGAGGCGTTCTGCGACTATGAGGACGGGCTGTATATCATGAATCCCGGCGCCGTCTCGGGTGGGGAGACCCGCTACGGCCTGATTGACATCACACCGGCCGGCGTTGTCGTCCATCCGGAGAAGCTGTAGCCGCGTCCCGGCGTAAGAGGCAAAAAAGCGGGGCAAAAGGCCCCTCCCCGGCCGGCGAACCGGGCCTTTCCGACCGGGAACGACGGACAAATTCCGCCCGCCTTTTTCGCCGGGCGCTTATTCCATACTATGCAGGAAGGGCGGGCGCTGCGATTCCCTACGGCCGGCGGTCGGGAAAGTCGGAAAATTGTTTTTCCGGAGCGCCGCCGGCCGGCTGCACCAAAAAGCGCCCCTGACCTTTTAAAAAAGGCCGGGGGCGCTTGCTTTCTGCCACCCGGACGCGGAGGTCGGATGGTTAAAAATTTTTATTTGAACCGCGGCAGGAGTGCTTGTTCATTTGGCCGGTTTTAAAATTTTCGGACAAATCTCCGCCAGGCAGCAGCTTTCGCAAAAGGCCTTTCGCGCGGTGCAGACCGCCCGGCCGTGCCGCACAATCCGGTGGCAGAAATCATTCGATTTTTCGGGCGGGAGGAGGTCGCGCATCCGCATCTCCACCTTGTACGGGTCCTTGGTGTCGGTAAAGCCGAGTCGGCCGCAGATGCGGATAAAGTGGGTGTCGGCCACCACCGCCGGCTTGCCGTATATGTCTCCGCAGACGAGGTTGGCCGTTTTCCTCCCGATGCCCTTGAGGGTGGTCAGCTCCTCGATCGTGTCGGGTACCCGCCCCCCAAAGTCAGAGACAATTTTTTTGCAGCATTCGACAATGTCGGCCGCCTTGGTTTTATAAAGACCGCAGGTTTTGATCAGCTCCTCCACCTCGGCCACATCGGCGCGGGCAAAGCTTTCGGCGTTGGGGAACCGGGCGAAGAGGGCCGGCGTTACCATGTTGACTCTGGCGTCGGTGCACTGGGCCGAAAGGCGGGTGGCGATCAGCAGCTGCAGCGGGTCGGCCGCCTCCAGCGAGCACTCGGCCGGGTATTCCCTTTCGATCAGCTCGACCGCTCTGGCAGCCCGCTCCCTTGCTTTTTTAAGAGATTCGCGCATAAAACCACGCCTCCTGTCCCCTTATGTTTCGCCAGAAAATTTCTGCTGTTTTTATAGTATACAATATTTCCGCCCCGCCGGCAAGAGGAAATCGCCGCCCGGCATTCCGGATGAAAATCCGCTTTTTGGTTGAAATTTTTTCATTTTGGGCTTATAATAATAAAGCATGTCCCGCCGCTTCTGTCGGGGAGGCCGTGCGAAAAGGCAAGCCTGTTTGAAATAAAGCAAGGTTTCAAACGGCGTTGCGAAAGGATGACCGCCATCATGGATAAACCGAAATTTTATATTACCACCGCGATCGCCTACACCTCCCGCAAGCCGCACATCGGCAACAGCTATGAGATTGTGCTGACCGACGCGCTGGCGCGGTATAAGCGGCTGCAGGGCTATGATGTTTTCTTTCTGACCGGCACCGACGAGCACGGGCAGAAGATTGAGGAGTACGCGGCCGCGGCCGGCGTTTCTCCCAAGGAATATGTAGACAAGGTCTCGGGCGAGATACGGGAGATCTGCGATCTGCTCAACACGACCTACGACCACTTTATCCGCACGACCGACCCGCAGCACGAGCGCACGGTGCAGAAGATTTTCAAAAAGCTGTACGATCAGGGGGATATTTATAAAAGCGAGTATGAGGGACTCTACTGCACCCCGTGTGAGTCCTTCTGGACCGAGAGCCAGCTGGTCGACGGCAAATGTCCCGACTGCGGCAGAGAGGTAAAGCCCGCGAAGGAGGAGGCATATTTCCTCCGCCTGTCGAAATACCAGAAGCAGCTGGAGGATTATATCGAGCAGAACGAAAACTTCATCTATCCAGAGTCCCGGAAGAAGGAGATGCTCAACAATTTCATCAAGCCGGGGCTGCAGGATCTCTGCGTTTCCCGTTCCTCCTTCAAATGGGGCGTGCCGGTCGATTTCGACGATAAGCATGTTATCTATGTCTGGATCGACGCGCTCTCCAACTACATCACGGCGCTCGGCTACGATCCCGACGGCTCGTCCGACACCTATAAAAAATACTGGCCGGCCGACGTGCACATCATCGGCAAGGATATCGTCCGCTTCCACACCATCTACTGGCCGATTCTGCTGATGGCGCTGGGCGAGCCGCTGCCCAAGCAGGTTTTCGGCCATCCCTGGCTGCTGTTTGGGGAGGACAAGATGTCCAAATCCCGCGGCAACGTTATCTATGCCGACGATCTTGTAAAGCTGTTCGGCGTCGACGCGGTGCGCTATTACCTGCTGTCCGAGATGCCCTACACCTCCGACGGGTCGATCACCTATCAGACCATAATTGAGCGGTACAACTCCGACCTGGCCAACACCCTCGGCAATCTCTGCAACCGGACGGTCGCCATGTCGCAGAAATATTTCGGCGGCGCTGTGGAGAATCCCGGTGCGCACGAGCCGGTCGACGACGAGCTGGCCGCCCTCGCGGTCGAGACGGTCGGAACGGTCGACCGCCTGCTTTCGGAATACCGGGTCAGCGACGCGCTGGCGGCCATTCTCTCCCTCGCCAAGCGGAGCAACAAGTATATTGATGAAACGACGCCCTGGCTCCTCGCGAAGGAGGAAGCGACAAAGCCCCGCCTGGCCACCGTGCTTTACAATTTGCTGGAGAGTCTGCGGTTCCTTGCCGTGCTGCTCTCCCCCTTCATGCCGGACACCTCCAAAGCCATGCTGGAGCAGATCGGCGCCGATACCGCCGACTATGACAGCCTGAAAGCCTTTGGCGGGCTGAAGTCCGGCGGCAGGGTCGGCACACCCACGCCGCTCTTCAACCGGATCGACGGGGAGAAGCTGCTGGCTTCTCTTGCCGAGAAGCAGGCGGCTGAGGCTGCGAAGGCCGCAAAAAAGGCGGAGAACGCGGTGACCCTGCCGGAGATTTCCATCGACGATTTTGCCAAAGTCGAGCTGAAAACGGCGAAAATCCTCACCTGCGAGCCGGTGAAGAAGGCCAAAAAGCTGCTAAAGCTGACCCTCGACGACGGCAGCGGCACCGAGCGGACGGTCGCCTCCGGCATTGCGCAGTACTATAAGCCGGAGGAGCTGATCGGCCGCACGATCATCCTGGTCGCCAACCTCAAGCCGGCAAAGCTCTGCGGCGTGGAGAGCGCCGGCATGATCCTCGCCGCCGACACCGACGAAGGGGTAAAGGTACTTTTTGCCGACGGCATGCCGGCCGGATGTAAAATCCGATAATTCCACGTTTTGATCTCTATTTTGCCGCGGCGCAGCAGAAAATATTTAAAAAATCCGGCCACAGGTTCTGAAGGCCGGATTTTTTCTGTCATGGAAACGACTGTCAGAGCCTACTGCACGGCCGATCTTTCCGCCATGCGGGAGATCTGGAACGCCGTGGTGGAGGACGGCCTTTATTTTCCGCAGACCGAGCCGCTGTCGGAGCAGGAGGCGGCCGCCTTTTTCAAAGAGCAGAGCTTTTGCGGCGTCGCCGAGCGGGAGGGGGAGGTCATCGGCCTCTATACCATCGGCCGGTGTGGGCATATCGCCAACGCCAGCTATGCCGTCAAGGCCTCCGCACGGGGGAACCATGTGGGGGGGGGGAGGCGCTGGTGCGCCACTGCCTCGCCGCCGGGCGGGAGCTGGGCTTTCTGTATCCTCCAGCAAAACGACGTGGTCAAAACCAATTATGGCGCGATCCATTTGTATGAGAAGCTGGGGTTTGTGCCGCTGGGCACGATTCCCGGCGGCTTCCGGCAAAAGGACGACCGGGGCGACCGGTATGAGGATATCGTCCTGTTCTGCCACACGCTGTAGAGGCTTCTGCACCGCCTGCACAAAACCGGGCGAAAATAAAAAGGCCGCTTTCCGCAATTTTTTCGCAGAAAGCTGCCTTTTTTTATTTTATAACCATGCCATCGGTTAACAAGGGCAAATACGCCTGACAGCGCGTCTTTCCGGCACTTTTTGCTTTTTTCGCCCGGGCGGGCGTCAGCCCGTCTGCGTCTCAAAAGCCGAAAATCCATCGCCGGCAGGTGCTTTGCAGTTTTGCCCATCAAAACCGTGTCTGCCCTTGCCAACCGACGGTAGCTGTCGCATATGGAAAAGCTTTGCCGCAATACCGGCGGCCTGCCGTTTTCTTCCGAATTGCGACTCGGCCACGCCGCAGCGCTTTGCGCCCATGCGCCTCCCCGAAATGTTACCGCAGTGCCGAGACGACCAGATCGCCCATCTCGCTGCAGGTGACCTTCTTAAAGCCCGGCTCGTAAATATCGGCCGTGCGGGCGGTGTCGAGCACCGATTCCACCGCCGCGGTGATGGCGTCGGCCGCCTCCCCCAAGCCAAAGGAGTAGCGCAGCATCATCCCGGCCGAGAGAATCGTGGCCAGCGGGTTGGCGCTGCCGGTGCCGGCGATGTCGGGGGCAGAGCCGTGAATCGGCTCATACAGGCCGAAGCTTCCCTCTCCCAGGCTGGCGGAGGCCAGCATGCCGATCGAACCGGAAATCATTGAGGCCTCATCCGACAAAATGTCGCCGAAAATGTTGGAGGTTACAATCACATCGAACTGACCGGGGTTGCGGACAAGCTGCATGGCGGCGTTGTCGACATAGAGATGGTTAAGCTCCACCTCCGGATACGCCTTCGCCACCTCCAGCACCGTCTCCCTCCACAGGCGGGAGGATTCCAGCACGTTGGCCTTGTCGACCGAGGTGACCTTTTTGTTCCGCTTCATCGCAACCTCAAAAGCCTTCTGCGCGATGCGGCGGATCTCGGGCACTGTGTACATCTCGGTGTCAAAGGCGGCCGGCTGTCCGTCGACCGTTTTGCGGCCGCGCTCGCCGAAATAGATGCCGCCGGTCAGCTCCCGCACCACCATGATGTCGAGGGCGTCGCCGATAATCTCGCTCTTCAGGGGCGAGGCGCTCCGCAGTGCCGGGAAAATCGTGGCCGGCCGCAGATTGGCGTAAAGCCCCAGCGCCGCCCGGATGCCCAGCAGTCCGGCCTCCGGCCGCTGATTTCCGGGCAGAGTGTCCCACTTGTACCCGCCGACCGCGCCGAGGAAAACGGCGTCGCTCTGCTTGCAGGCGGTGACCGTCTCCTCCGGCAAAGGACAGCCGGTGGCGTCGATGGCGGCGCCGCCCAGCAGCGCCTCGGTATACTCGATCGAGAAATCGTATTTTTCTCCCGCAGCGTTCAGCACCTTGACCGCTTCGTCGACAATCTCCGGCCCGATGCCGTCCCCTTTGAGCAGGGTCACTTTATACTTTTGCATAAAACAGGATCATCCTTTCTTTCAAAACACCCGGGGCTCCCGCAGCCGAAGGGCTTCGGCCGCCTTCTCCCGGATGGAAATGTTATGGTTTATATTTTAACACAAAGTTTGCCCTTCGGCAATCGATTCCGGCATATTCCGACCAAAATTATGCAGAATATATATGGATTTCCCGACATGCCTATGCTATAATATAGCATTATATAACTGCTGCGGCAGAGCCGTCAAGCCTCCGGCCGCGGCAGAAAAAGCAGAAGTATCAGGAAATTGCGGCCCCGCGCTTCTTTCCTTTTTTGCGAAGATGCAGAAAAAAAGGAGCGACCCGGCCGATCTTAAGGAGAACACTTATGCCAAACGTGGATTATCAAGCCTTTAAAAGCGGAACCGACATCCGCGGCATCGCGGTGGAGACGGAAGGCTCTCCGGTTACCCTGACCGACGCGGCCGTTTCGGCCATGGCGGCCGGCTTCGGGCGCTGGCTCTGCAGCCGCACCGAAAAAACGCCGTCCGCTTTGAAAATTGCGGTCGGCCACGACTCCCGCATCTCGGCCGGGCGGATCAGCCGCGCGGTAGAAGCGGCGCTGACCGACATGGGCTTTACGGTCTTTGACTGCGGCCTGTCCTCGACTCCCGCCATGTTCATGATCACGGTCGACGGCGGGGCGGACGGCTCGGTACAGATCACGGCCAGCCACCATCCCTTTGACCGCAACGGGCTGAAATTCTTCACCCCCGACGGCGGACTGGAGGGGTCGGATATTACCGAGATTTTAAGCCTCGCCGCGAGGGGAGAGGTGCAGACGGCGCTGGGCGGCCGGGTGATCGAGTTCGACTATATGCCCCGCTACGCCGAGCTGCTGCGCCAGATGATCTGCAAAGCCCTCGGGAAGGAGGAGGCGACCGCCCTCTCCGGCTTTCACTTTGTCGTCGACGCCGGAAACGGCGCAGGCGGCTTCTACGCGACCGAGGTGCTGGGAAAGCTTGGCGCCGATGTCTCCGGCAGCCAGTTTTTGGAGCCGGACGGCATGTTCCCCAACCACATCCCCAACCCGGAAAACCCCGCCGCGATGGAGAGCATCCGCAAGGCCACCGTGGCGCACCACGCCGACCTCGGCATTATCTTTGACACCGATGTCGACCGCGCCGGCTGCGTCGACGCCGCGGGGGAGGAAATCAACCGCAACGCCCTGATCGCGCTGGCCGCCGCCATCGCGCTGGAGGGGAACGAGGGCGGCACGATCGTGACCGACTCGGTAACCTCCGACGGGCTGAAACGCTTCATCGAGCAGGAGCTCGGCGGCCGCCACCACCGCTTCAAGCGGGGCTATAAAAACGTGATTAACGAGGCACTCCGCCTCAATCGGGAGGGAATCAACGCGCCCCTGGCGATTGAAACCTCCGGCCACGCCGCACTGCGGGAGAATTATTTCCTGGACGACGGGGCTTATCTGATTACCAAAATCATCATCAAGCTGGCCGCGCTGCGGGCGGAGGGAAAATCTCTCGAGGATCTGATCGGCCGGCTGGAAAAACCGGCGGAGGAGGCCGAGCTGCGCTTTTCTATTTTAGAGCCGGACTTCCGCCCCTACGGCGAGCGGGTGCTGGCCGAGCTGGAGGGGTTCTGCCGGCAGCAGCCGGGCTGGAAAATCGCCGACGACAATCGGGAGGGGCTGCGCGTCTCGGTCGACGGGGGAGAGGGCTGGTTCCTCCTCCGGATGAGCGTGCACGACCCGATTCTGCCGATGAATCTTGAAAGCAACCTGCCCGGCGGGGTACGGAAAACCGCCGCCGCACTGGTAGAATTTTTCTCCCGGTTCGACCGGCTGGACATCACCCCGCTGCATACCTTTCTGAATGAAAAAGGAGGCGCTGCCCTGTGACCGAGATGGAAAAACTGGCTGACCTGATCCTCCCCGACGTGGACAAAACCCCAGACGAGTATGAGGCTATGTACCCGCCCCGCAGCCTGCCGGAGGGGGCGCGGGTAACCCGCATTGCGCCCAGCCCGACCGGCTATCTGCATATCGGCACTTTGTTTGTCGCCTTGGTCAACCGGCTGGTTGCCACCTCCACCGGAGGGGTCTTTTTCAGCCGGATTGAGGATACCGACAAGAAGCGGGAGGTCGCCGGCGGCATCGCCGACATCATCGGCGGCCTGCGCGGCTTCGGCGTTTCGATTGACGAAGGATTTGTCTCGGCCGAAGAGGAGGTCGGCGGCTACGGCCCCTATCAGCAGAGCAAACGGGCGGCCATCTACCGCTGCTATGTCAAGGAGCTGGTGCGGCAGGGACTGGCCTATCCCTGCTTCTGCACGGCCGAGGAGCTGGCCGCCGTCCGCGAAGCGCAGGAGAAGGCCAAGATCCGCACCGGCTACCACGGGGAATACGCCCATTGCCGCAGCCTCTCCTTTGCCGAGGTGGAGGAAAAGGTAAAGGCCGGCCTCCCCTTTGTTGTGCGGCTGCGTTCCCCGGGACAGGAAACGAACACGGTCATTTTCGACGACGGCATCAAGGGTCGGATCGAAATGCCCGAGAATGACGAGGATTTCGTCCTCCTCAAATCCGACGGGATCCCGACCTATCATTTCGCCCACGCGGTCGACGATCACCTGATGCGCACCACCCACGTCATCCGCGGAGATGAATGGATTTCCTCCACCCCGAAGCATCTGCAGCTTTTCCGGCTGCTCGGCTGGAAGCCGCCGAAATACGTCCACGTTGCCCCGATTATGAAGGAGGAGAACGGTGCCAAGCGGAAAATCTCCAAGCGCAAGGACCCGGAGGCGGCCGTCCGCTTCTTCCTCGAACAGGGCTTTCCGGCCGTCAGCGTGATGGAGTATCTGATGACCATCGCCGCCTCGGATTTTGAGGATTGGCGGCGCAGAAACCCGGACGAGCCGTATGAAGCCTTTAAATTCAATCTGAAAAAAATGAGCGTTTCGGGCGCGCTGTACGACTGGAACAAGCTGGTCGACGTGAGCAAGGGGGTCATCGCCCGCCTCTCGGCCGGGGAGGTTTGCGGCGCACTGCTCGACTGGGCGAAGGAATATAACAAACCGTATTACGATCTGCTGAGTAAGGACGAGAAGTATACAGAGCGTATATTCTCCATCGACCGCGGCGGCGCCAAACCGCGCAAGGACCTCGCCAAATGGGACGAGGCGCCCGACTACACCGCCTATTTCTTTAAGGAGACCTTTACCCCCTGCTTCGATCTGCCGGAGAATATCGCCCCGGCCGACGCGGCCGCCGTGCTGGAGGCCTACGCCCCCACCTACGACCCGGCGCTCGACCGCACAGCCTGGTTCGACGGGGTAAAGGCGATCTGCCCGGCCGTCGGATTTGCCGACGATACCAAGGCGTACAAGCAGAACCCGGCAGCCTATAAAGGCAGCCCGGGCGACGCCAGCACGGTCATCCGCATCGCCGTGACCGGTCGGCGCAACACCCCCGACCTCTGCTCGATCATGGCTCTGCTCGGGCGGGAGGAGTCGATCCGCCGCATGCAGGCGGCCGCCGACGTCTGGAAAAAAGAATAGTTTCCCGCGGCCGAAAGCGGCCGTTTGATACGCGGCAAAAGCAGGATTCCAAGCCGCCAGGCTTTAAACCCCCGGTATTCTCTCCCTTCCGCCCTTGCAAAACGGCGGTAGGGAGAAAAGGAAGGATCAGGAATATGGAAGAAAAGAAAAACATCCCAACCGAAAGCGAGGCCGCCCCGACCGCGCCCTCCAACTTTATCCACGATTTTATTGATAAGGATCTGGCCGAAGGGGTCTACACCCGGGTGCAGACCCGCTTCCCGCCCGAGCCGAACGGCTACCTGCACATCGGGCATGCCAAGGCGATCTGCATTGACTTCGGCACGGCCGAAAAGTACGGCGGTACCTGCAACCTCCGCTTTGACGACACCAACCCGGTGAAGGAGGATGTCGAGTACATCGACGCCATCGAGGAGGATATCAAGTGGCTCGGATTCCACTGGGATCACGTTTATTTTGCCTCGGATTATTTTGATTTTATCCACGAATGCGCCGTCCGCCTGATTGAGAAGGGGCTGGCCTATGTCGACGACCTCTCGCCGGAGGAGATGCGGGAATACCGCGGCACGCTGACCGAGCCGGGGAAGGAGAGTCCTTACCGCAATCGCAGCGTGGAGGAGAATCTCGACCTCTTCCGCCGGATGACGGCCGGCGAGTTTGAAAACGGGGCAAAGGCGCTGCGCGCCAAAATTGATATGGCCTCCCCCAACCTGAACATGCGCGACCCGGTCATCTACCGGATTATGAAGGCGACCCATCACCGCACCGGGGACAAATGGTGCGTCTATCCGATGTACGATTTCGCCCATCCCCTCTCGGATACGAAGGAGGGGGTCACACACTCCCTCTGCTCGCTGGAGTTTGAAAACCACCGGCCGCTCTACAACTGGTTTTTGGAGAAGTTAGAGCTGCCCAACCCCTCCCGCCAGATTGAGTTCGCCCGGATGAACGTCGGCTACACCCTGACCAGCAAGCGCAAGTGCCTGAAGCTGGTGAACGAGGGGCTGGTTGACGGCTGGGACGACCCGCGGATGGCTACCCTCTGCGGCATGCGGCGGCGGGGCTATCCGGCGGCGGCCATACGCACGTTTTGTGAAAAAATCGGCGTGGCCAAGGCCTACAGCGTGATCGACTACGCCTTGCTGGAGTCCTGCGTGCGGGATGACCTCAACCTGAACGCCGAGCGGGCGATGGCGGTTCTCCGCCCGCTGAAGGTGGTGCTCGACAACTATCCCGAGGGCAAAACCGAGGAGGTTGAGGTGGACATCAACCCCGCCCGGCCCGAGCTCGGGAAGCGGACGGTCACCTTCTCCCGCGAGGTATACATTGAATCGGACGACTTTATGCTCGAGCCGGTGAAGAAGTATTTCCGCCTCTCCCCCGAGCGGGAGGTGCGGCTCAAGGGCGCGTACCTCATCCGGTACGCCTCGCACGAGACGGACGAAAACGGCAGCATCACGGTTGTTCACTGCACCTACGATCCTGAAAGCTTCGGGGGCGAGGCGCCCGACGGCCGGAAGGTCAAAGGCACCCTCCACTGGGTCAACGCGGCCGACGCCGTCGACGGAGAGGTTCGGCTGTACGACCGGCTGTTCTTAGTGGAAAATCCCTCGGACGAGGAGGGGGTTTCCTCCTTTGCGGACAACCTGAATCCGGAGTCTCTGGTGGTTTTGCAGGGCTGTAAGTTTGAACCGGCGGTGGCTGCCGGAAAGCAGGGGCAGACCTGGCAGTTTATGCGGCAGGGCTATTTCTGCTGCGACCGGGATTCGACGCCCGGCCACCCGGTTTTCAACCGGACGGTGGCGCTCAAGGACTCCTTTAAAAAAGCATAACGGCCGGTATTCGGAAAATATGGCACCCCCGGGGGATTTGATCCTCCGGGGGTGCTTTGGTTTGCAATCATTTTCTCTATCTGGTTTGCTGCAAGATCGAACTTTTGCCCCCATGCCGTGGGGACACGGCTTCTATCTCACTTACTGCAATATCTTACTTTTCCGCTCATGCCGCGGGGACGGATTTCTCTATCCTAATTTGCTGTAAAATTTTAACCTTTGCGCTCGGGCCGCGCAGGCCCTTCCTTTCTGTATGGACAGAAATGCGCAAACGCAGCAAGAAAGAGCGCGTTATACTCAGTCGAGCGTTTGCTAAGTGTTTGCCCAAAGGGCAAACACCAAAGAAAGAGCTGATACAAAAATAAGAACCGCAAGGGGGAACCCGCAAACGCATATACAAAGATAGCAACGAAAGCAAGCAGAGCGTTTGCTGAGCGTTTGAACGTAAAGTTCAAA
>OLXV01000243.1_pt1 | contig 28426 bp, 23 predicted proteins | sample 1673481 | NCBI WGS metagenome assembly OLXV01 (sample SAMEA103958113, study PRJEB25191) | human gut metagenome
CGATGAGCTTCGCGGTCTGGACGGCGGGCTCATTGTAGAAGTAGTTGGAGCAGTGCAGGATCGTGTGGGCACGCTCTTCGAGGCACTTCACGATCGCGGGATGGCAGTGACCGAGACCGTTGACAGCGATACCGCCGATGAAGTCGAGGTACTTGTTGCCGTCCTTATCGAAGACGTAAGCGCCTTCGCCGCGCTCGATGGAAAGGGGCATACGGACGTGGTTGCCATAGAGATACTTGTCGCCGTTCTCGATGACTTCGGCGTTGGTCTTGAACTTTTCGATCATTATTATGTCCTCCTATAATAAAAGTTGGGTGTATGTTTTACCATTTGATGCCAACGCTCGGCTGTGCGGTGCCGATCGTCGTGCCGGTGCCCTCGTTCGTGAAGGCCTCGTAGAGCACGGAGTGCGGCTTGCGGCCGTCGATGATGTTGACGCTCGTCACGCCCTCTTCGATGGCCTGCACGCAGCAGTCGACCTTCGGGATCATGCCGCCGGCGATCGTGCCCTTGTCCTTGAGCGCCTTGACATCCTCGATGTTCAGATAGCTGATGACGTCGCGGATCTTGATGTCGTTGCACAGGCCCTCGATATCGGTGAGGATCACGAGCTTTTCAGCGCCCAGCGCGGAAGCGAGCTTGCCCGCGGCGGTATCGCCGTTGATGTTGAAGGTGTGGCCCTGACCGTCGGTGCCAACGGGGGCGATGACGGGGATGTAACCCGCGTCGAGCATGGCGAAGATGGGCTTGGGATCGACATAGTCGATGTCGCCCACGTAGCCGTGGACCTCGTCGCGCTGGTGGCAGTGATAGATGTCACCGCTGACGCCGGAAAGACCGACCGCCTTGCCGCCGAGCTTGTTGATAAAGCCGACGAGCTCGGTGTTCACCTGGCCGACGAGCACCATCTCGACAACACGCATGATGTCGGCGGAGGTGTAGCGCAGGCCCTCGATGAACTCGACGGGGATGTCGAGCTTTTCGAGCATCTTGTTGATGCCGGGGCCGCCGCCGTGGCTGAGCACGGGCTTCATGCCGAGGAGCTTGAGCAGCACCACGTCGTGCATGACGGCGTCCTTGAGCTCTTCGTTGATCATGGCGTTGCCGCCGTACTTGATGACGATGATCTTACCCTGATACTTCTGAAGGTAAGGCATTGCCTCCATCAGAGTTTCGACCTTGTTTGCGATATCGCTCATGGTGGAGCCTCCTTCAAAAATTAGGTGCGGTAGTCGCCGTTGATCTTGACGTAATCGTAAGTGAGGTCGCAGCCCCAGGCCTTGGCCTCGCCGTCGCCCTGATAGAAGCGGACGATGACGGTAATGTCATGCTCGGTGAGGACCTTCTTGGCGAGCTCTTCGCTGAAGTCCGCGCCGAAGCCGTCCTTCATGACCTGCACTTCGCCGGCAGCGCTCTTGATGATGCAGTCGGCACGGGTCGGGTCAACGTCAGCGCCCGAGTAACCGGCAGCGGCCATGATGCGGCCCCAGTTGGCGTCGCGGCCGAAGACGGCAGCCTTGAAGAGCATGGAGCCCGCGATGGACTTGGCGACCAGGCGCGCGTCGTGCTCGGTGGGCAGGCCGTAGGCCTCGACCTCGATGAGGTGGGTCGCGCCTTCACCGTCGGAAGCGACGCGGCGGGCCATATCGGTGCAGATGGCGAGCACGAGGTCGGCCATCGCCTTCTTGTCTTCTTCGGTCTTGATCTCAACGCCGGAAGCGCCGTTGGCGAGCAGGAAGATCGAGTCGTTCGTGGAGGTGTCGCCGTCGACGGTGCACATGTTGAAGCTCTTATCCACAGCCGCGGAGAGCATCTTCTGCAGGTCTGCGGGATCCGCCTTGGCGTCGGTCGTCACGTAGACGAGCATCGTCGCCATATTGGGGTGGATCATGCCAGAGCCCTTGGCCATCGCGCCGATCTTCACGGTGCCGGTGGAGAGCTGCAGCTCATAGGCGCACTCCTTGCGGACGGTATCGGTGGTCATGATGGCGTAGGCAGCCTCGGAGCCGTTCTCCTTGGCAAGCTTTGCGGGAATGATCTCGCGGATGCCCTGAAGCACCTTGTCGACCGGAAGTCTCTGGCCGATGACGCCGGTGGAGCAGACGAACACTTCGTCCTCGCCGAGGCCGAGCAGCTTTTCCGCCTCGCGCTCAACGGTGCGGGCGTCTTCGATGCCCTGCTTGCCGGTGGCGGCGTTGGCGTTGCCGGAGTTGATGACGACGGCGCGGGCCTTGCCCTTTTTCAGGATCTCGCGGTCAAGGATGACCGGAGCTGCGCAGAACTTGTTCGTGGTGAAGCAGGCCGCGCAGGAGCAGGGCAGGTCGGAGTAGAGAACAGCGACGTCGGGCTTCTTGTTCTCGCGCTTTTTGATGGCGGTGTAGACCGCGCCGGCGGTGAAGCCCTGCGGCGTGGTAACGCCGCCCTCGATCTTTTTCAGATTGGACATGTGGGGGGATCTCCTCTCTTAACGTTAGTTTAACAGCATTCTTGCCTAAATCGGGTCGAAACTCGTCGAACCGAAAATTACGGATACATCGGGGGCATCATGAGGCCGGTGGTCTCGGGCAGACCCATGATGAGGTTCATGTTCTGGATGGCCTGGCCGGCTGCGCCCTTGCCGATGTTGTCGATCACGGAGGAGACGATCAGGCGGTGGGTACGCGCGTCGAAGGTCGGGGTCATCTCGCAGAAGTTCGTGCCGTAGACCCACTTGGTCTGAACGGGCAGGCTCGCCGGGAAGACCTTGACGAAGGGCTCATTCTTGTAGAAGTCCTTGTAGAGCTCGTAAACTTCCTCGTTGGTGAAGTCTCTGTCGCAGGTAGCGTAGATGGTGACCTCGATACCGCGGACCTGGGGCAGGAGGTGCGGCTGGAAGTTGATGTACTGCCAGGTCTCGGGCTTCATCAGATCCTTGCCGGTGATGTAGGCGATGTTCTGCTCGATCTCAGGCGTGTGGCGGTGGCCGCCGCCGAGGGCGTAAGCGCAGAAGTTGTTCTCCGCCTCAGTGAGGAGCTTGTTGAGGGCGGGACGGCGGCCTGCGCCGGTGTAGCCGCTCTTGGCGTCGATGACGATGGTGTTGTCAACGATGTGACCGGCCTTGAGCATGGGCTGGAGGCCGAGGGTGGAAGCGGTGGGATAGCAGCCGGGGTTGGCGATGAGCTTCTTGCCCTTGGCAAGGTCGCGCATGACCTCAGGGATGCAGTAAACAGCGTCGTGGGTCATCTTGGCGTCGGGGTGCTTCTGGCCGTACCACTTCTCCCAGACGTCGACATCGCGGAAGCGGATGTCAGCGCCGATATCGATGATGGCGCAGTCCTCAGCGAGCACGATCTCCGCCCACTTGGCCACGTCGCCAGAGGGGACCTGGATCATGATAACATCGCTCTTCTTCGCGGTCTCGCGGACGTTCTCCTTCGTGAGGTCCATGATGACCTGATCATAGAAGCCGCGCAGAGCGGGATGATGCGTAGAGATGGCATCGCCGACACCGTAGGTATCGAGCACGTTGACAAGCTCTCCCTCGTGGTGGTTGACCATCATGCGGAGCACTTCGCCGCAAACATAACCGGTAGCACCGATGCAGGAATAATGGATCATGTCTGTTTTCCTCCTTGTTGATTCGACATTTTGTCTGACAATTTTGTACTGCTTGGAAAATCCCGTGTGTAGGCATTGAATTTTCTTTGTTGATATTGTATAATCCAAAAGCAGTTTTGAAAAGCGAATATATTTTTATATGCGCATTCCAAAATGGAATCTTTGAGGTATTGTTGATTATTGAGGGCATTTATAATGAGTATTCGTAAATATATTGCCTATCTCCGCACTGTGGAGACCGGCAGCATCACTCAGGCGGCGAACGAATTGGGCTATACACAGTCCGCCGTGAGCAAGATGATCTCCGATCTTGAGCAGGACTGGCAGGTCAAGCTCTTAACGCGCAACCACTCCGGCATCGAGATCTCCTCCGACGGCATGGTGCTCCTGCCCACGATCCGCGAGATCGTCAAGGACTATGAGGACCTCAACTTTGCCGTGTCCGAGCTGCATGGCGTGCAGTCTGGCACGCTGCGCCTCGGGTGCTTTACAAGCCTTGCCATCAGCCTGCTGCCGGAAATTCTGAAGGACTTCCACCAGACGTACCCCAACATTCAGATCCAGCTGATGACTGGCGAGTATTATGAAATTTCCGAATGGCTGCGCCGCGGCGCGATCGACTGCGGCTTTCTTGCCATCCCCGCCTCCAACGACTTTGAGACGACGACCATCCTGCACGACACGATGGTCGCCATTCTCCCAAAGGATCACCCAATGGCGGACGCGTCCGTCTTCCCGCTCGAGCAGCTGCCGCACGAGAACTTCGTGCGCCTGATGGAGATCGAAGACTACGAATTCAACCGTCTGCTCGACCATTACAACATCCATCCCGAGGTCACCTATGACACGACGAGCGACTTCGCGCTCTTGTCCATGGTCGAGGCGGGACTTGGCATCAGCATCGTGCACAGCCTGCTCATCAAGCCCGGACGCTACCGCGTCGCCACGCTGCCGCTCAACGTCAAGCAGTCGCGCGAGATCGGCATCGCCGTGAAAAAGGGCTTTCTCCCCTCCACGATCACGCAGCTTTTCCTCCAGCATGTGGTCGACTACACCAAGGATATGGGCGAGATCACCGTCATCCGGCACTGAGTTTTTCTTGAAAAATCAGGGAAAATTTCATTTTCCAACCGACGGTTGGAAAGGATTTTCCCCGATTCAACCACCGCGCCATTGTCAATCCTCCCCATGCCCCCTATACTGAGTCCATAACCGGTGATTCAAAGCCGCGGCTGCAGCACGGGGCAAGGAAGGACCAACATGTTACGATCGGCGATCAGGCGTTTGCACGCGATGTGCTGCCTGAATATGAGGGAAACGTCGGCGCCTGACTTCCCGTTCGACGTGGGACACCCGCTCATCGCGTTTCCAACGCTCACTTTACTATTATAATGCAGTGCAGGAGGATAGACAACTTGGAAGAATCGACAATGGGCGCGCGCATTCTGCGCCGCCGTAAAGAAAAAGGACTGACACAGGAGGCGCTGGCAAACAAGCTCGGTGTGAGCAATCAGGCCGTGTCAAAGTGGGAGGGCGATGTCTGCTGCCCTGACCTGCAGCTTTTGCCGCTGCTGGCCGACACGCTGGAGCTCAGCCTCGACGAGCTCTTTGGACGCGAAAGCAAAGAAAAGCCCACCCAAAAAGCGGAAGCGGACAGCCAGATTTTGCCCATCGCGGCAGAGCTGCCGTGGGAGGATGACGACTCCATCCACGCCGTGCTCTTTCAGGGGCACCGGCTGCTCCAACCGAAACAGGGGAGCCTGTTCCGCCACGACAAATACGATGAGATCCGCAAGACCGTCGAGCTGCACTTTTCCGGCACAGCGCAGGATATTTACAGCGATTTTTCCGTCGTCTGCACCGATTCGACGATCTCCGGCAGCGTCAGAGCCGGTGACGGCGTGACCTGCACCGACGTTGGCGGCGACGTGACCGCGGGCGATGACGTGACCTGCGGCAATGTCGGCGGCAATGTGTCCGCAAACGACAGCGTCCGCTGCGGCGAGGTCAAGGGCAACGTCCGCGCAAGCGACAGCGTCACCTGCGGCGACATCAGCGGCAGCGTGAGCGCCGAGCGCGTGCGCTGCACCAAAGCCGGCGGCGAAGAGCAGGAGAGCTTTACTTTCACCAAGAAGGGCAAGAGCTTTTCCTTCCCTCTCCGATAAAACCGTAAAAGCGCGGCCTTAAGAGGTCGCGCTTTTTTCCTTGTCATCGCGGCGGGTTTGTGTTACCATAACTTTGACAAAGAAAAAGGTGGGAAAATCATGGAAAATACCTTCAAGAGTTCCGTCTTCGGCGGCTTCAACCGCGATGACGTCATCCGTTATATCGAAAAAACCTCGCTCGAGAGCAAGCAGCAGATCGAAGCGCTCGAGCAGGAGAGCGACGGCCTCTGCCGCGAGAATGCAGAGCTGCGCGACAAGCTCGCCGCCGCCGAGCGTGAGCGCGACAAGTTTGCCGAGTCCTATTCGACCGCGTCCAGCGCGCAGGACGCGCTCAAAAAGGGTCTGACCGCCGCGCAGGAGACGATCTCCGAGCTGCGCGCGCAGATCGAAGAGGGCGCGCAGAAGCTCGCGAGCGCCAAGGCCGACTGCGACCGCCAGCTGAAAGCCAAAGAGGAGGCTGCCGAGCAGCGCATCGCCGAGCTGGAAGCGCAGCACGCCGAACGCCTTTCCGCCGCCGAGCAGGAGCGCAAGCGCCTTTTAAGCGAGCTTGACGAGCTCCGCCCGCAGGTCGAGGAATACGGCCGCGTCAAGGCGCACATCGCCGACATTGAGCTCTCCGCCCGTGAGCGCGCCGACGCGCTCGACGCCGCCACGCGGGAGCGTTTGCAGGCAATGATCGCGGCATGCAGAGGGCACTGCGAGCAGGTGCTCTCGACGCTCGGCGCGACTTGCGAGAGCGTGTCGAACGAGCTCAAGCGCGCGGACGCTGCCGTCGCACAGCTGCCCGAGGCGTTCACCACGCTGGAGGGCCAGCTCGACGAGCTCAAAAAGTTAGAGCAGTGACAAGATAGCAAAAAAGAAGTGCGTTCCCGTTAGGAACGCACTTCTTTTTATGCTAATTCGCTGTACTGATTAAAGATGTCTGCAAATTCGTCCAGATGCTCGCGCAGGCTGTCGGGCGCCTCGGTGCGGAAGTAAAGCACCTCTCCCCCGCGGCGCAGGATAAGGAACTGGCTGACTTCGTCCGGTTCATTGGTAAGCCGGGTATTTGGTTTGATAAATTCTGCGTAGTACGCCTCGTCAAAGCCGTCGATGAAAAGCGTCTGCGCATCGCTTCCCATGAAGTAGTCGCGCAGCTCATGCGTCAGCGGAACGGCCAGCGCGGAAATGCGCGGGACGTAGAAGTCAAGCTCCGTGCTGTACTGCATCCAAGCGTCGATCGTTCCCGCATACGGCGTTTCGCCGACAGAGTACACGTGCCCGCCGAGCAGCGTCGAGAGATCGCGCACACCATACCAGTCCGATCTCCTTTCGCCGCCGAGCATCTCGGTCCCGATATACGGCAGCGGCGGCTCGTCATAGCTGTCGCCGTAGGCCGTATCGTTCACTCGCCAGAAAATCAGCGCGAGCGCCAATACACCGGCAATGATCGTAAGCGCGCGGTCCGCTTTCGCCCAGCGGTTGCGCGGCATCTTCTCCACGCGCTCGCACGCCTCCATCGCGCGCTTGAGCGTCCACATCTCGTTTCTCTCCTTTGCCTCGCTCAGGATACCGAGGATACTGCCTAAGATAATGGACACAAACTGAATGACCTCGCTCTTTTCCATCGTGAGGAACGACATCACCGGGAGACTCAAGGCACTAAAAAGGAAATAGACGAGCCAGATGTCCACCACCAGGAAGATCATCGGCAGGAAATAGCTGCGGCGCAGCTTTTTGCACAGTCTGCGGTAGCCATAGGAGTCCGTACAGTCCTTCGGCGTGGGGACGTGCGCAGTCCTGTCACCGCGCCAGATATAGAAGATGCCGTCCTTCGTCCGGCAGACGTACTCCCAGCCCAGGCGGGCGCGCTTTTCGCGCAACAGCTCGTCGGGGTCGTCATCGTCCGCGGCGGGTTCCAGGTGATAGCGGCAGTCGCGCGGCTCGCCGATCGCAAAATCGTCGTAGCGGAGCAGGAGCTTCCCCTCCGCCGCGCGCTCAGAAAGCCACTGCTCGATGCCGCGCGGGTCATAGGCGCTGGGCACAAAGCGGATGCTCTTCGTCTCGGGCTCATTCTCTTCGTTCGGCGCAGTCCCTCCGCTCTCCGGAAGCTCTGTTGCCTCGCGCAGGTTTTCGTCCATTCGCGCTCCCTCCTCTCTTCTCTCTATGGCAAAGTATAAAGAAGCGAGGGGGATTTTTCAAGCAAGTTCAGCGAGCATTGACAAAAATCGCGCGCAAGTTTATTGTTACATCGCAAAAAAGGCAGGAAATTCCTGCCTTTTTTCGTTTCACAGCAAAATCGGCTGAATTTGTCTTCCCTCCAGCGCCGCCTCGGCCGTCGGGATAATTTTGCGGAAGTCCGCGATCAGCGACGTGGGCTTCGCCTCGGCGTTGTCCTGCCCGAAGGGGACAAAATAGTAGTTCTTGCGGTTCAGCAGCGCCGCGATGTTCGGCGCGCTCGCGGATAAGCCGTCATTCGTCGCAATGGCAAGCACAACGGGCTTACCGTTGCGCAGGTGCCCCTTCGCCGCCATCGTCACCGCGCCGTCCGTGATGCCGTGGGCGAGCTTGGCAAGCGTGTTTCCCGTGCAGGGCGCGATGACGAGCACTTCCATCGCCCCCTGCGGGCCGAGGGGCTCGGCTTCGACGATATTGCGCACGGCCTTCCGCCCCGCCAGCGCCTCCACGCGGGTGACGAAGTCCTCCGCCGTGCCGAAGCGCGTGGAATACTTCGCCGCATTTTCCGACAAAATCGGGACGATCTCGTGCTCGCGCGCGATGTCCTCGTAGAGTTTCAGCAGCTCGGGATGGTTGCAGAACGAGCCGCAAAAGGCAAATCCGATCTTCATGCTTCCTCCTTGATGAGTCGACATAACGTCTTTTTGATGGCCCGCGCCGCCGTCTCCGGCGCGACGCGCCCGGGCAGTCCCCCTGCCTTGAGATACGAAAGGCGCAGCGTTTCGACCGCGTCCATGTCAAAGCCGCTCGCGCTCGCAAGCTCGATGAGCAGGCAGTCCGGCGGCAGCTCGGCAAGGAGCGCTTCGTCCAATACCTGATGCGGCACGGTGTTGAACACCACGCGGAATTCCCCCAGCGTGCCGGAGAGGCGGTTCGTGTGCAGCGGCGCGTAGCCGAACGCGTCGATCCACGCAAGGTCCGACCGCTTGCGCGCGCTGACGCTGACCTTCGCTCCCAGCGCGCTCAGATCGTGCGCGAGCACCTTTCCGATGCGGCCAAAGCCGAGCACGAGGCATGGCGTGCCGTGCAGCGTGACACTCGTGTGCTTCATCGCCGCCTCGATGGCCCCCTCCGCCGTCGGGATCGCGTTGCGCACGCTCAGTTCTTCCGAGGCAAAGTAGTCCGTGATCGTAAGCCCCAACGACTGCGCGAGCGTTGACGCGTCGTTTCCCACATTGCCCGCGAAAATGCGGTGCTCGCGCCGCAGCGAGCGCAGCAGGCTCTCCATCGTGAGCTCTGTGCCGCTCAAATAGCCGTTTTTCTCCGCCGGCAGCGGCAGGACGATGATGTCTGCTTTCAGCGCGTCGCACAGCGCCAGCGGCTTTGGCGCACCGGTCAGCTCCCACGAGCAGACGTCGTATCCCTCCGCAGCCATCATCTGGGCAAGCAGGCGCATGCGTGCGTCGCCGCCCAGGAACGCTATCGTCTGGTCCATCTCATTCCCCCTTTTCCATAAAGGGTATGCCGCAGCGCGTGCGCGCATGACGCAAACTATTTTTGATTCTTTGCTTGACAACTCTATTTTTATCGCTATAATAAGAATTATTCTAATTCTAATTTAGGAGAAACGCATGACCAAGTACGCCCAGCAGATTCTCGATCTCGTCCTGTGCTCCACCGAGCACCCGACCGCCGAGCAGATTTTTCTGCAAATGAAGCAGGAAAATTCCAAAATCGCGCAAGCTACGGTGTATAACAACCTCAACGCGCTTGTAGCGGACGGCAAACTCATCCGCCTGTCGCAGCCCGGCGCGCCCGACCGCTACGACAACACCACGCGCCACGATCACCTAATCTGCACCTGCTGCGGCGCGCTCGCAGACTTCAAGTTCACCGACCTGACGCACAACATCGAAGCCGCGCTCGGCGCGCGCATCCAGTCCTACGACCTTCGCATTCACTATCTCTGCCCCGCCTGCCGCAAGGCGCAGGAGCAGCATGAAAATTTTGAAAGATGAAAAGGAGAATTTTACCATGAAGACCAACAAGTATTCCGGCACCAAAACCGAGCAGAACCTGCGCACCGCCTTCTCGGGCGAATCCGAGGCGCGCAACAAGTACACCTTCTTCGCCTCCACGGCCAAGAAAGAGGGCTATGAGCAGATCGCCGCGCTCTTCCAGAAGACCGCGGACAACGAAAAGGAGCACGCCAAGATGTGGTTCAAAGAGCTCCAGGGCATCGGCTCCACCGCCGACAATCTGCTCTCCGCCGCTGAGGGCGAAAACTACGAGTGGACCGACATGTACGATTCTTTCGCCAAGACCGCAGAGGAAGAGGGCTTTCCCGAGCTGGCGCAGAAGTTCCGCCTCGTCGGCGAGATCGAGCGCCATCACGAGGAACGCTACCGCGCGCTGCTGCGCAACGTCGAGACCGCCAAGGTCTTTGAAAAGAGCGAGGTCAAGGTCTGGGAGTGCCGCAACTGCGGCCACATCGTCGTCGGCACCAAGGCCCCCGACGTCTGCCCCACCTGCAACCACCCCCAGAGCTACTTCGAAGTCCACGCGGAGAATTATTGAGAATCGTCAACTAAAACGAGAGCCGCAGGCTGTGCCTGCGGCTCTCTTACTATTCACTTACCCCTTCGGCAGCAGGATGCAGATCGTCGTGCCCTTGCCCTCTTCGCTATGAAGCTCGACTGTACCGTGATGGTACTGCACGGCGTGCTTGACGATGGAAAGGCCGAGGCCCGTGCCGCCGCTTGCCTTCGAGTGGCTCTTGTCCACGCGGTAGAAGCGCTCGAAGATGCGGCTCTGGTGCTCCGGCGCGATGCCGATGCCCGTATCGGCCACGGAGACGAACGCCTTGCCGTCCCGCTCGCCGACGCTTACCTTCATGCTGCCACCCTCGACGTTGTACTTGATGGCGTTGTCGCAGAGGTTATAGATGACCTCGTACAAAAGCCGCCGTACGCCTCCGATGGTCTCGCTCCCGCCCTCGACGGCAATCGCGATGTGCTTCTCCGCCGCCGCGGTCTTGAGATCGTCTGCCGCCTCCTGCGAAAGCGTGAGCAGGTCGACCGTCTCGCGCGGCATTTCGTCGCCCTCGTCGAGCTGGGACAGGCGGATGATGTCGCCGATCAGCGTGACAAGGCGCTGCGCTTCTTTCCGGATATGGCCGACGAAGCGGGGGACGTCCTCCTGCTTCACCATGCCGTTTTCCAGCAGCTCCGCGCTGCCGATGATGCCTTGCAGCGGCGTTTTGAGCTCGTGCGACACGTTCGCCGTGAATTCACGGCGCGTCTGCTCCGCTGTCTCGCGCTCGGTGATGTCGAAAGCCAGCAACACAGCGCCGACCGCCGCGCCGCTTGCGCCGATGCGGCTGACGTCAAACTGCCAAATACGGCCGCCGCGCTCCACGCGCGCCTCACTGTGCCCCTCGTCCATGGCGCGCTCGATGGCAAGGCTCATGTCGTGGCTGCGGTCGATGGTCAAAAAGTCCTGCCCGACGCAGCTCTCGTCCGTGCCGAAGAGCTTTTCCGCCGCGGGGTTGATACTCAGCACATGCTCTTTTTCATCGAGCAGCACAAGCCCTTCGCGCATGCTGCTTGTGATCTGCGAAAATTCCGTCTGCTGGCGCTGAAGTTCGTCCATCTGCTCGTCGATCTGCAAGTGCTGGCGGTTGATGCGCCCGAGCAGCGGGGCGAGCTCTTCATAGGCGTCATTTTCAAGCGGATGCTCAAGGTCCAGCTTGTTGAGCGGCTGGACGATGCGGTGCGACAGGCTCTTGGCTAAAACAGAGGACAGGATCAGCGCCACGATCAGCACCACTAAAATGGGCTGCCCCATGCCGACGAGCAGCACACCCGCCGTCGCGCGGCTCATCGAAATGCGCAGCACGCTCCCGTCCGCGAGCCTTTCCGCGCAGTACATCGTCTTTTGCAGCAGCGTCGAGGAATAGCGCGTACTCTCGCCCTCACCGTATTCCAGCGCTTGCTTGACCTCCACGCGGTCGGCGTGATTTTCAAGGCTTTCGGCATCGGTCACGGTGTCGTAGAGCACCGTACCGTCGTTTTCGATCCACGTCAGGCGGTAGCGCTCGGAGGAGAGCTGAGAGAGATACTCCGTCCCGTTTTCCTTCACGGCGACGGCGGCAAGCTCCAGCTCGTCGCGCAGCTGCTTTTTTTCGACGCTCCCGAAGTATTCGTACAGGCAGCCCATGATGACGAGCAGGCTCGCCAGCAGCACCGTGCCCGCCACAAGCAGAATGGAGTGAAAGATCTTTTTTGTCATGCCTTGCCCTCCATCCGGTAGCCCACGCCGCGCACGGTCTCGATCTTCTCGCCGTACGCGCCGAGCTTCTGCCGCAGCGTGCGGATGTGCATGTCCACCGTGCGCGTCTCGCCGCAGTAGTCCGTGCCCCACACGTCCGCCATGAGCTGGTCGCGCGAAAACGCCGTGCCGGGATGCGAGAGGAACAGGCGCAGCAGTTCGAATTCCTTGTATGTCAGCGCGACGCTCTCTCCATCCGCCGTGACGGTGCGGCTCTCTTCGTCGAGCACCAGACCGCCGCAGCGCAGCTGGGCTGCCGTCTTCGTGCCACAGCGGCGCAGCACCGCTTTGACGCAGGAGACGAGCTCCATCACGCCGAACGGCTTTGTCAGATAGTAGTCTGCACCGAGGTCGAGACCGCGGATCTTGTCGTATTCCGCGCCCTTGGCCGTCGCCATGACGACAGGGATATCGGAAAGCGCCGCGTCCGCGCGCATGCGGCGCAGCAGCTCCATCCCGTCGATGCCGGGGAGCATCACATCGAGCACGACAAGCTCGGGTCTTCCCGTGCGCAGCGCCTCCCAGAACGAGGTACCGTCTTCAAAGCCCTTGGCCTCAAAGCCGGTCGATTGCAGGGCATATACTTCGATATCGCGGATACTGGCATCGTCTTCCACGCACCAGATCATACTTTACCCCTCCTTATGCTCTCCTGTCACAGAGAAAATGACCCATTCGGCGATGTTCGTCGCATGGTCGCCGATGCGCTCAAAGTACTTGGCGATCATCAGCAGGTCGAGTGCGAATTCACCATCATCGGGGTCCTGCGCGATGCGCTTGATAAGGTCCTTCTTCACGCGCGCGAAATAGTCGTCCACGGTGTCGTCCTCAGCGATGACCTGATCGGCAAGCGCCGTGTCATGCTTGACATAGGCGTCCACGCTCTCGGTCACCATCTTGATGGTCGAGCGCGCCATCTCGCGCAGGAGATTACTGTTTTCCGCACCGCGCCCGCCGAGGAACGTGATGATCTCGGCAATATCCTCGGCCTGGTCGCCGATGCGCTCCATGTCCGTGATCATCTTGAGCGCCGCCGAGATCTGGCGCAGGTCCTTTGCCACGGGCTGCTGCTGCAAAAGAAGCTTTAGGCACAGCGACTCGATCTCGCGCTCCTTGCGGTCGATCTCCTGATCGAGCGGTGCGACGCACGCGGCCAGCTCCGCGTTGCCCTCCGTCAACGCCTGTGCCGAAAGGGCGATGACCTCCTCGCACAGCGCGCCCATCTCAATGAGCTCGCGGTTCAAAAGCGCAAGCTGTTCATCAAACCGGCTTCTCATTTAACCGAACCTCCCCGTGATGTAATCTTCTGTCCGCTTGTCCTGCGGCTGGGAGAAGAGCTTCTCCGTCTCGCCGTACTCTACGAGCTCGCCGAGCAGGAAGAACGCCGTGTGGTCGGAAATACGCACCGCCTGCTGCATGTTGTGCGTGACGATGACGATGGTGTACTTCTCCTTGAGCTCCATCGCGAGCTCTTCGATCTTCGACGTCGAAATGGGGTCGAGCGCACTTGTCGGCTCGTCCATCAGCAACACCTCGGGCTCGACCGCGAGCGCGCGGGCGATGCAAAGGCGCTGCTGCTGGCCGCCGGAGAGGCCGAGCGCGTTTTTCTTCAGGCGGTCCTTGACCTCGTCCCAAATCGCCGCGCCACGCAGGGATTTTTCAACGATCTCATCGAGCTTTGCCTTGTTCTTCACGCCGTGCGTGCGCGGACCGTAGGCAATGTTGTCGTAAATACTCATTGGGAAGGGGTTCGGCTTCTGGAACACCATACCCACCTGACGCCTAAGCTCGCTCACATCGACGGACGCGTCAAAAATGTCCTCGCCCTTATAGAGGACGCTGCCCGTGATCTTCACATCGGGGAGCAAATCGTTCATGCGGTCGAGCGTCTTTAAAAACGTCGACTTGCCGCAGCCGCTCGGGCCGATGAGCGCCGTAATGCTTTTTTCGGGAATTTCAATGTTGATGTCCTTGAGCGCCTGATGGCTCCCGTACCACAGACACAGGTTCTCAACGGAAAGGATGTTGTTCATAGCCCTCTCCCCTCTTTCAATTTGTCTTCAAAGGCGAGGCCGTACCAGTGGCTCTCGCCGCGTTTTGCCGTTTTCTGCACGCAGTCGTCGCAGAATTCCGCCGCGTCTTTCAGGGCTTGCGGCATGCCTTTACCGTTCATCAGCTCGCCGCACAGGGCGGAGACGAACACATCACCCGTGCCATGCAGCGTCTGCGGAAGGCAGGGCTTGAAAATTTCCATATACTGCCCGTTCAGCCGCGCGCAGTAGCCGATCTCCTCCCCGCGGTGGACGCCGGTGATGATGACATTTTCCACCGTGAGCGCTTTAAGAAGCGTTTCTATCGGTGCGTCCATCCCGCAGCCCGCGAGAAGCGCCGCCTCCGTGCGGTTGGGCGTGATGAGCTGTGCGCTCTCGCACAGCGCGCGCATCGCCTGCACGTACTCTTCGGTAAAGCAGCCGTACAGCGCGCCGTTGTCGCCGAGCACGGGGTCGACCACAACGATGGTATCCTCCCCCGCAAAGTCGCGGAGGAAATCTTTTGCAAAATGCATCTGCTCCACCGAGCCGAAAAAGCCCATGCAGATGCCGTCGAATTTGATTTGAAGCTGTCTCCAGTGCGCGGCAAAGGCCTTCATCTCGTCCGTCATATCGCGCATGACGTAGCTGCCGAAGCCGTCCGCCGTGTGCGTCGATAAAATGGCCGTCGGCAGCGGTACCGTCTCCACCCCGTAGGAAGAGAGGATGGGCATGGCCACGCTCAGCGAACACTTGCCGAAGCAGGAAAGGTCATTTAAGAGCGCCATGCGCTTCATGCCGCTTCCGTTGACAGGTCGTATCATTGCTGTTTCCTCCTGAAGTATCGGCCGACCAGATCGGCGATGAGGTTAATGAGCATCGTCAGCAGCATCAAAATGGCCGCGATGGCGAACACCACCCCCGTATCGCTCGACTCCTTGGCGTAGAAGTACAGCGCCACCGTCAGCGTCGCGCCCGCGTTGTGCATGCCCTCAAAGAAGTTGTAGAGCATGTGCGCCGAGCCCGCCGTGAATAAGAGCGCCGCCGACTCGCCGAGGATGCGTCCGATCGACAGGATACAGCCCGTCACGATACCGTCCACGCAGCTTGGCAGCACCACCGTGCGGATGGTGCGCCATTTGCCCGCGCCCAGGCCGAACGCGCCCTCGCGGTAGCTCTGCGGTACGGTCTTGAGGCTCTCCTGTGTCGTGCGCATGATGGTCGGCAGGTTCATGATCGTCAGCGTCAGCGCACCCGCAAGAAGCGACGTGCCGTTTTTGCAGAAGATCAGCATGCCGACAAGGCCGTAGATGATCGACGGGATACCGGAGAGCGTTTCGGACGCGTATTCGATGATGGAGACGAGCTTTTTGTTCGCGGCGTATTCATTTAAGTAGATGGCCGCGCCCACGCCGAGCGGCAGCACGATTAAAAGCGTCGCGATGACGATGTAGAGCGTGCTCAGGATGTCCGGCAGGATGCCGACGCGGTTGGCAAGATAGCTCGGCGCGGTGGAGAGCATCTCCCAGGTGATGTTCGGAATGCCGTTGCCCAATATATAACCAATCATACCGACTACGAGCGCGCAAGTCAATACTGCGGCGACGCCCATCAGGAGCTTCATCGCCGTGATATAGGCCTTGCGGCGGGCCGAGGACTGCATTTTCAGCATCAGTTACCCTCCTTGTCGCGCTTTAAGAAGAAGTTGAGCGCCGCATTGATCAGCAAAATGAACAGGTACAGCACCAGTGCGATGGAAAACAGCGCCTGGCGCTGGAGGCTGCCCGGGCTTGAATATGACATCTCACTCGCGACCGCCGTCGTGAGAAAGCGGACGCTCTCAAAGATCGAGCCGGGCATGTTCGGCGCGTTGCCCGAGACCATCATCACGGCCATCGCTTCGCCGATGGCGCGGCCCACGCCGAGCACGACCGCTGCGGCGATGCCGCTCTTTGCCGCCGGAACGGAGACGCGGAAATAGGTCTCGACCTCAGTCGCACCGAGGGCAAGCGAGGCGTCCTCATATTCATGCGGAACAGCCTCGAGCGCCGTGACGCTCACCTTGATGATCGACGGCAGGATCATGACGGAAAGCACGATGATGGCCGCAAACAGGCTTGCGCCGTCCGGCAGGTGGAACGTCTTGCGGATGGCAGGCACGAGCACCAGCATACCGACAAGGCCGTACACGACCGACGGGATCCCCGCGAGCAGGCTGACGGCGGCCTCCAGCACGGTGCGGACCTTCTTGGGCGCGACCTTGGAGAGGTACACCGCCGTCAAAAAACCGATGGGCACGCCGAGGACGATCGCGCCTGCCGTGCCGTAAACACTCGTTAAAATAAAGGGCAGAATGCCGTACTTCGGCTCCGCCGACGTCGACGACCACACCTTGCCCGTGAGAAACGGCACAAGGCCGATCTTCTGAATGGCCGGGATGCCGGAGATGACGAGATACACCGTGATCAGCAGCACGCATCCGACCGTAATGAGGCCGAGAAGCAGAAAAACACCGTGGACGACGGCTTCAAACATTTTTTTCCTCTGCGCCATAATTGTTTCCTCTTTTTGCTGTCAGCGGGAGACGGCTCACGCCGCCTCCCGTGATGGTTCCTGTGTTCTGTTAGTTGGCTGCGACCGCACCGGCAGCGGCGATGATGCTTGCCGCGTCAGCGGACAGCGCGTATTCGAAGAAGGCCTGTGCCGCGGGGGAAAGCTTGGTGCCCTCCTTCGTGACGAGCACGAACGGACGCTGGACCACATAGCTGCCGTCCTTGACGGTCGCCTCCGTGGCTTCCACACCGCCGACTGTCAGCGCCTTGACGCTGTCGCCGACCGCGGAGAGGGAGGCATAGCCGATGGCGTCGGGGTTCTGGGACACGGTGTTGATGACGTCGCCCGTGGAGGTGAGCTCCTGACGGTACTGGCAGGCGTCCTTGGTGTCGGTGATGGACTCGAAGCCGTCACGCGTGCCGGAGCCGGCCTCACGGCCGATGAGCACGATCTCGGCGTCGTTGCCGCCGACGTCCTTCCAGTTGGTGATCTCGCCGGTGTAGATCTTGGCGATGGTATCAATGTCGAGATCGGAGACAGGGTTCTCGGGGTTCACGACAATGGCGATGCCGTCGAGCGCGACGACGGTCTCAACAAGGCCGGAGGCCTTTTCGTCATCCTTGAGCGCGCGGCTCGAAAGGCCGATGTCGCAGCGGTCTTCGCTAACGGCCTGAATGCCGGAGCCCGAGCCGGTGGGGTTATAGGTGAACTTCACGTCCTTGTTCATGGCCATGAAGGATTCGCCAAGAGAGTTGATGACCTTTTCCATCGAGGTGGAGCCGTCGGTCGAGACGGTGCCGGAGAGGGTCGTTTCGGTGTTGCTGCCGTCAGTGTTGGTGTCGGCGCTGTTGTCGTTCTTGCTGCCGCAGGCGGTCAGCAGGCTCAGCGCCATGACAGCGGTCAGCGCAAGAGTGAGAAACTTTTTCATTTGAAATACTTCCTTTCAATTTTTCCAAGATGTTGTTCCTTGCTACATTTGCCATCATAAAGACAGGTTGTAAAATCAGAAAGTCGCCTTTTGTAAAATCGCGGTAAAAGAGAAAAAGGACGTTTTCCGTCGGAAAACGTCCTTTTTGAAGATCAAATATCGTGTTATTCGGTACGCAGCGCTTCGACAGGGTCCTTGCGCGCGGCGATGCCGGAGGGGATGAGGCCCGCGATGAATGTGAGCGCCATGCTGATGACCACGAGCGCCGCGCCGCCCGCCACCGGCAAGATGGCGTTCAGGCTCTCGATACCCGTCAAGTGGTGCACGACGAGGTTGATGGGGATGATCAGCAATAGCGTGATGCCGATGCCGATGGCACCCGAGCAGAAGCCCTCGATGAGCGTCTCCGCGTTGAACACGCGCGAGATATCGCGCTTGCTCGCGCCGATGGCGCGCAGAATGCCGATCTCCTTCGTGCGCTCAAGCACCGAGATATACGTAATGATGCCGATCATAATGCTCGACACGACGAGTGAGATGGCGACAAACGCAATAAGCACATAGCTGATGGCGTTGATGATCGTTGTGACCGAGCTCATCAGAAGCGCCACATAGTCGGTGTAGTCGATCTGGTCATCCTCGGAAACGCTGCTGTTATACTGCTCGATCGCATCGGCAATGGCGTCCTTGTCGGCAAAGGTCGAGGCGTAGATGTTGATGGTCTTGGGGCTCGCGAGGTCAACGTCACCGAGAAGCTCCAAATTGTCCTCATACGTGCCGTTCGAGACCGTCGCGGGCATGTAGTTATCATAAAGCCAGTTGTACTGCTCGCTTGTCAGCGGCGTGACGGCGGGCGACTTTTCGAGCGCCAGGTCGAGCGCCATGGCGAGCTGATCGCTTGTCATGTTAGATAGCCGCGCCTGCACGCCCGCGGCGTACTGCTCTGTCACCTGCTCGCGGATAGACTGCTCCACGTAGCCGAAAAGCGTCTCGTCGTCCATCTGCGCAATATAGGACTTGACGGTCGCCTCATCCACGCTCATCTGCTGGGCGTAGGTCGAAATGACCATCTGCTCGATGCTCGCGCGGTCGAGCGAGCCCATCTGCTGGTCCACGATGGCGGAAAGATACTCTTCGCTCGGCACGCTCATCATCGCGGTGTAGGCTGCGGCGCGCTCGGTGACGGAAAGCGTCTCGAGATAGTCCGTCACGTCCGCTTCCTTCTGCTCGTCGCTCACGGAGTAGTCATCGGTCAGGAACGGCAGGCCGAGGATAACGTCGGTCGCGGGGTCTTCTTTCTGCTTCTGCAAAATCTCGGTCTGTCCCGCCTTTTCGACGAGGTAGTCCGTCAGCGCGGACGTATAGCCGATCGCGCCGGAGAGCATCGAGGATACCGCGTTCTCATTCGGGCGCAGGATGCCGACGATCTTCACGCGCGTGCCGACATCGTCGGAGTTATAGAGGAAGTCGAGCCCCGTGTCCGTCGTGCTGACGTCGGTATATGTGCCGCTTGCGGAATCGTACTGGTAGCGCTCAGCGGGTAGGACGATCTTGAAGCTCATATTGCACAGGTCTTCATAGCTCCAGCTCTGGATGTCCTTGCTGTCGAATTCCGAGCCATCGAGCATGTGCTGCATCGACTCCACGACCTCGTCCTGCGCGCTCAGGCCCAGCGAATAGATGACAAGGTCGGAAATTTCGTTGTCCTTGTTGACGATGAGCATGACCTCGTCATAATTCTGCGGCCAGGAGCCGTAAATGAGGTCGTACTGCTCGTGCAGCAAATCGCCCACGAGCTCGCCGCTCTCACTATCCTGCGGCGGGAGCATCTGCTCCCAGGTCTCCATCGCGGAGTAGGCCGAGCCGAAGCGCTCGAAATAGCTGCTGTAATCGCCGCCGTAGAGCTCGCTCATGCAGGTCTGCAAAAGCTCCGTCACGTCGGACTTGAAGACCTTGCCGTCGGTGTCTTTGGCATAGATGCTCATGCCGAGGTCGTAGTCATAGGAAATGGAGCTGATGTGGCTTGAAAGCTCGTTGTCGCCCTCCAGATAGGTCTTGAAGTCCTTCAAATTGTTCGTCTGCGTCTCCGCCGAGGCAAACGAGCTCATCATGTCGTACATAATGTTGTTGGAGTAGACGGCGTCGAGGTCATGCTGCTCCCCGTCGCCCTCGTCCTGCGCATGGACGCCCATCATCGAACTGACCATGCTGGACATGTCCATGCTCTCAGCCTCGATGGTCAAGGGATAGCTCGATAGCGTATCTTCCTGCACGCGGTCGATATAGGTCTGGATGCCATTGCTCAGCGACAGAATGAGCGCGATGCCGATAATACCGATGCTGCCGGCGAAGGCCGTCAAAAATGTCCGTCCCTTTTTCGTCATCAGGTTGTTGAGCGAGAGCGACAGCGCCGTGCCAAAGCCCATCGATGGCTTTTTCTCCTTTCCCTGCGCCGCGGGCTTTTCCGTTCCGCCGGCATAGGGCGCGCTGTCGTCCACGATCTCGCCGTCCTTTAAGCGCACAATGCGGCTCGCGTAGGTCTCGGCAAGCTCGGGGTTGTGCGTCACCATGATGATGAGGCGGTCTTTGGAGATCTCTTTCAAGATCTCCATCACCTGCACGCTCGTCTCGCTGTCGAGCGCGCCGGTCGGCTCATCGGCAAGCAGAATGTCCGGGTCGTTGACAAGCGCTCGCGCGATGGCAACGCGCTGCATCTGGCCGCCGGACATCTGGTTCGGCTTTTTGTCGAGCTGGTCGCCAAGGCCCACGCTCTCAAGCGCCCTGATGGCGCGCTCGCGGCGCTCTGACTTGCTCACGCCAGAGAGCGTGAGCGCCAGTTCCACGTTGCTCAGCACCGTCTGGTGCGGAATGAGGTTATAGCTCTGGAAGACAAAGCCGATGGAGTGGTTGCGGTAGCTGTCCCAGTCGGCGTCGGAGAAGTCCTTCGTCGATCTGCCGCCGATGATGAGATCGCCGCTCGTATAGTGGTCAAGGCCGCCGATGATGTTGAGCAGCGTCGTCTTGCCGCAGCCCGAATGGCCGAGGATGGCGACAAACTCGCTCTCGCGGAACTGTAAGCTCACGCCGCGCAGGGCGTGGACGGTGGTGTCGCCCGCCTGATAATCCTTGACGATCTGTTGCAGCTTCAGCATAGTCTGCCTTCTTTCTGAGTAAATAAAAATAAGAATTCCAGAGTAGGATACCATTTTGACCTTTTACCGTCAACCGGCGCGGTCGAGAATTCATCGAAAGTTCATCTTTGTTTACTATTCGGCAAAAAGAGCGCCGCGGCATCGCCGCAGCGCTCCCTGATCTTCTTTTAAGCGAACGAGGTACTCATCTGCCGCTCGATCTCATAGCGCAGCACTTCGTTCTCCGCTTCGTCGTAGCCGACGAAGAGAAATTCGTCGCTGCCATAGTCGCCGGAAAGCTCCTGCGTGATCGCGCCGCCGGCGAGGAAATACCGGTGTCCGCCGTCCTCGATCCATACAAGCGGCGTCGTACAGACCGTTTCGACGACATATTCGCCGCTTTGCACGTCAACCGTGCGCTGCTGCAAGATCTCCGCACGGTCGATGGCCGCATCGTCGACGCGTCCCCAGAAAAAGAGCGCCCGTCCGCCTCCGTCGCGCCCCATGACCCACCAGCCTGCGTGGACGCGCTCTCCGCTTGAGCAGTTGAGCGCCATACCGAAGTCATCCTGCCAGCCGTACAGCGCATAGAAATGGCTCGCGCCGCAGTAGGCCGCATTCTCCCCCGCCATCAGCGTGACGCGCAGCGTCTTATAGATGTTCTCGGCGGGAAGGGATGTGATCTCGTGCGTCTTTTCATACACGCCGTAGCGCTGTTCGCCGTCGCGCAGAGCCATGGCGCGCGTCAGGTGTCCGCCGCCGAGCATATTGCAGATGAGCAGCGCGCAGAGCATGATGACAACGCTCTTGACCGCGCGGCGCGCTCTCGTCGGCCGCTTTTCGATCTTCTGCTTTTTCATGGCTGCGTTCCCCCTTCCGGAAGCTCGATCCTCGTCTCGATGCGCTCGCCGAAGCGGTCGTAGACGAATGTCACGTAAGTATCGCCCACTTCAAGCGGCACGGTATGCTGGCCGTAGTGCACATACAAGCTGCCGCTGCTGCTCCGGCAGCTTGAATACCAGCCCGGATACCGTCCTGTATCCTCATAGTCGTACATCGTCTCGCCGCGTTCACTTTGCAGCGACATTGTCTCGATCAAACGCTCATAGACCTTTCGCCCCGGAATGCGGTCATAGCTGCTCACCCAGAGCACCGCCTGCCGCTCTCCCTCGCGCACACCGTATTCGATGCGGTTCAGCTGCACGATATCGTCCCCGACGAGGATGCGCTCGTGCAGGTCTGCCGCACCGTCAAGCTCTTCCCATGAAATACTGTTCACCGCCGGACTCACGCGCTCGCGGATGCTCTCGTACACGCCGCTGAGCATCGGCAGCATGAAAAAGCCCTGCACGCAGGCGATGACCGTGACGAAAATCGCGATGCGCTGCACGATGACGAGCCAGAAGTGGCGGTACTGTTCGCGCAGGGCTTTGCCCGTCTCCTCCGGGTCGCCCATCAGCTCCACGGCGCGCGCGGCGGCATCTTCCTCCGTGTAGCCGTGCTCGACCAGCGCTTCGGCGTGGTCTTCGATGTGACCGGCGAGCTCATTTCTCAGATCGTTTGCTTCATCGCTCGTCAGCCGGCCGACCTGTGCGAGCACGCGGTCGCAATATTCCTTTCTGTCCATAGCCTCACCCTTTTTTAAGCAAAGTGCAGCACGGCGTTCACTGCGCCGCTGTACTCCTGCCAGGCTTTCTCCTCTTCTGTGAGCGCGGCACGGCCGGCGCGCGTCAGGTGATAATACTTGCGCATCCGGCCGGTGGGCGCCGCCTTTTCATAGGCCTCCACATAGCCCTCGCGCTCCATGCCGTGCAGCACGGGGTAGAGCGTGCCCTCTTTCATCTCGAAGACATTGCTCGAGCGGCGCGCCAGCTCTAAAATGATCTGGTAGCCGTACATGTCCTCGGTCGAGAGGAGCTTGAGCAGCAAAAGCTGTGTGTGGTCAATGCTCTTTTTCTTCATGTTGCACCTCCTATGATACATAGAGTATCTATGCTTGTAGTATACATAGAGTTACGAGGTATGTCAAGCCAAAAATATTTGTAAATTTTTGTTCATTTTCTTAACAGACCCTAAACTTTACTTCTTGTCCTTTTGCGGCATACAATTATAATAACAATCTGAAAATCCGGCGGGACTCTTTTACCGCCAAATCGCATCGACATGAAAAGAGAGGTTCCCCATGAAAACGTATCAAGCAGGCATCGACGTAGGCTCCACCACGGTCAAGCTCGTCGTGCTGGATGAAAACGGACAAATGATCTTCGGGCAGTACCAGCGCCATCTGTCCCACACACAGCGCGCACTGTCCGACTTACTCAAGCAGGCGCGCGCAGCGCTCGGCGAGTGCGCGCTCGAATTGCGCGCCACCGGCTCCGGCGCGATCAACCTTGCCAAGGCGCTCGGCATCCCCTTTGTGCAGGAGGTCGTCGCCGTCGCACAGGCGCTCGAGCGCGTCGCGCCGCAGGTGGATGTTGCCATCGAACTCGGCGGCGAGGATGCCAAGATCATCTACTTCAAAGGTGGGCTCGAAGAGCGCATGAACGGCGTCTGCGCCGGCGGCACCGGCTCGTTTATCGACCAGATGGCCGCCCTGCTGCAGACCGATGCCTCGGGTCTCGACCGCGAGGCCGCGCACTATCAGCAGATCTACCCCATCGCCGCGCGCTGCGGCGTGTTCGCCAAGACGGACATCCAGCCCCTCATCAACGAGGGTGCGACGAAGGCCGACCTTGCCGCCTCGATCTTCCAAGCGGTCGTCAACCAGACCATCTCGGGCCTTGCCTGCGGCAAGCCCATCCGCGGCCATGTCGCGTTCTTAGGTGGGCCGCTGCACTTCCTCCCCCAACTCAAGGCCGCGTTTATCCGCACGCTGAAGCTGACGGATGAGACGACCATCGACCCCGAAAACTCCCATCTCTTCGCCGCCACCGGCGCGGCCATCGACGAAACGCCCGCCGAGGCGCAGCCGCTCAGCGCGCTCATCAAGCGTCTCGACAGCGGCGTGCAGATGGATTTTGAATTAAAGCGCCTGCCGGCGCTCTTTGAAGACGAAGCCGACCTCGAGGCCTTCCGCACCCGTCACCATACGGCGGTCGTGCCGCGCGGCGATCTTGCAACGTATAATGGCGACTGCTTTCTCGGCTTCGACGCGGGCTCGACGACGACAAAGCTCGCGTTAGTTGGCGAAAAGGGCGAGCTTTTGTACTCGTTCTACGCCAACAATCAGGGCAATCCCATCAAGACTGCCATGCAGGCGGTACATACGCTGCGCGAAGCTCTTCCCGCGGGCGCGCATATTGCGCGCTCCTGCTCCACAGGCTACGGCGAAACGCTGCTCAAGTCCGCGTTCTCGCTCGACGAGGGCGAGGTCGAGACCATCGCCCACTGCACCGCCGCGTCGTTCTTCGACCCCAAGGTCGACTGCGTGCTCGATATCGGCGGGCAGGACATGAAGTGCATCAAGCTCAAGGACGGCGCGGTCGACACGGTGCTTCTGAACGAGGCCTGCTCGTCCGGCTGCGGCTCGTTCCTCGAAAACTTCGCCAACTCTCTTGGCATGACAGCGCAGGAATTCGCGCACGAAGCGCTCTTTGCCAAGGCCCCCGTGGACCTCGGCACGCGCTGCACGGTGTTTATGAACTCCAACGTCAAACAGGCGCAGAAGGAGGGCGCAAGCGTCTCCGATATCTCCGCTGGCCTTGCCTACTCCGTCATCAAGAACGCTCTTTATAAGGTCATCAAGCTCTCCGACGCGAGCGAGCTCGGCTCGCACGTCGTCGTACAGGGCGGCACATTCTTCAACGAGGCCGTGCTGCGCGCGTTCGAGCGCATCTCCGGCGCGCAGGTCACGTGTCCCGACATCGCGGGCATCATGGGCGCGTTCGGCGCGGCACTGCTCGCGCGCGACCGCTACCACGGGCAGCAGAGCACAATGCTCCCGCTTGAGGAGATCGAGCAGCTCACGTACAAGACCTCTGCCGCACGCTGTCAGGGCTGCCAGAACCACTGCATGCTCACGGTCAGCGTCTTCCCCGGCGGCCGCCGCCATGTGAGCGGCAACCGCTGCGAAAAAGCCCTGCGCGGCGAAAGCGCTGCCAAACCCGGCGAAAATATCTTCGCCTACAAGCGTGAGCGCATGTTCGCCTATCCCCCGCTCGAGCCGGAAAATGCGCCGCGCGGCGAGATCGGCATCCCGCGCGTGCTGAACATGTACGAAAACTACCCGTTCTGGGCGACGTTCTTCCGCGACCTCGGCTTCCGCGTCATCCTCTCCCCGTTCTCCACGCGCGCGATCTACGAGCTGGGCATGGAGAGCATTCCGTCGGAATCTGAGTGCTATCCTGCCAAGCTCGCCCACGGTCACGCCCAGTGGCTTATCGACCACGGCGTCAAGACCATCTTCCACCCCTGCGTGTTCTACGAACATCAGGAAGTGCCGGGCGCGCAGAACCACTTCAACTGCCCGATCGTCGTTTCATATCCCGAGAATATCAAGAACAACGTCGAAGCCGTGACCGACGGCTCCGTGCGCTACCTGCATCCCTTCCTCGCTTTCACGAACGAGAAGGTCGCCTCCGACCGTCTCGTCCAGTTCTGTAAGGAAGTATGGAACATTCCTGAAAAGGAAACGCGCCATGCCGCCCACCTCGCGTGGGAAGAGCAGCGCAGGGCCAAGGCCGACGTCCGCGCCGCGGGCGCGAAGGCACTCGCCGACATGGAGAAAAACGGCGGCAGCGGCATTGTGCTCGCCGGACGTCCCTACCACGTCGACCCCGAGATCAACCACGGCATCCCCGAGCTCATCGCGGCCTACGGCCTGACGGTGCTGACCGAGGATTGCCTGCCCATCGACTTTGTCCCCAAGCGCCCCGTGCGCGTGAATGACCAGTGGGTCTATCACTCCCGCCTCTACACTGCGGCGGAATTCGTCTGCGGGCGCGACGATCTTGAGCTCATTCAGCTCAACTCGTTCGGCTGCGGTCTCGACGCCGTCACGACCGATGAGGTCTGCGAGCTTTTGGAGCAGGGCGGCAAGCTCTACACCTGCCTCAAGATTGACGAGGTCAACAACCTCGGCGCGGTGCGCATCCGCATCCGCTCGCTGCTCGCCGCCGTCGCCATGCGGCGCGAGCGCGGGATCCATTCGACCTCTCACGTACAGCCGTTCGAGCGCGTCTACTACACCAAGGAGATGCAGAAGCAGCACTACACCATCCTCGCCCCCCAGATGAGTCCCATCCATTTTGACATTCTCGAGCCTATCTTCCGCCACCACGGCTATAATTTTGAGGTACTGCAAAACGACGACCGCGCCGCCATCGACGCGGGCCTCAAGTACGTCAACAACGATGCCTGCTATCCCTCGATCACGGCGGTCGGCCAGCTGATGGAGGCCGTGACCTCCGGCCGGTACGACACCGACCACCTCGCCCTCATCATGTCGCAGACCGGCGGCTGCTGCCGCGCGAGCAATTACATCGCCTTCATCCGCCGCGCGCTCAAAAAAGCGGGCCTTGAACACATCCCTGTCATCTCGCTCAACGCCAACGGCATGGAGACGAACGAGGGCTTCCGCATCTCGCCGTCACTGCTGTTGGACGCCGCGCACGGTATCGTGCTTGGTGACCTGCTGATGCGCTGCCTGTACCGCGTGCGCCCGTATGAGCTCGAAAAAGGCAGCGCGAACGCGCTGCACCGCAAGTGGCGCGACATCTGCATCGACTCGCTCACGAGCGAGCATCCCAAGTACCGCTACGCCCAGCTCTGCCGCGGCATTGTCGAGGATTTCGACGCCTTCCCCATCGACGAAACGATCCGCAAGCCCCGCGTCGGCGTTGTCGGTGAGATCCTCGTCAAATACATGCCACTTGCCAACAACCATGTTGTCGACCTTTTGGAACGCGAGGGCGCAGAGGCGGTCGTTCCCGATCTTCTCGATTTCTTTGCCGCCACGATCTATGAGCAGGACTTCAAGCACACCCACCTTGGAAAGGGGTGGACTGCTTCGGCCAGCGCCAAGCTCGGCATTCCGGCACTTCAGCGCATGCGCCGCCCCGCGATCGAAGCGCTGAAGGCCAGCAAGCGCTTTGATCCCCCCATGGCCATCAACCATGTGGCGGAGCTTGCCAAGCCCTTCCTTTCAATCGGCAACCAGTACGGCGAGGGCTGGTTCCTCGCCGGTGAGATGGCAGAGCTCATCACCTCCGGCACGCCGAACATCGTGTGCATCCAGCCGTTTGCGTGCCTGCCGAACCATGTGGTCGGCAAGGGCGTCATCAAGGCGCTGCGCGCGGCCTATCCCGGCGCAAACATTGTCGCTGTCGACTATGACCCCGGCGCGAGCGAAGTAAACCAGCTCAACCGCATCAAGCTGATGCTCACCGCGGCGCAGCGCGCGCTGCACGCGCAGGAGGCCACCCCGAAAAAGCCGAAGCCGCCCGAGGCTCCGTCCATCAGCCTGCCGCACCCCAAGGTCGCAATGCTCTGAGCGCAGAAAGCGGCAGAAATTGAAAAATAGGCTTGCTTTCCGCACCTTTCTATGGTATTATGAGTACCTGTGAATATAGCGTGATCGCACGTTCAACAATTTGGAGGTTTTCACCATGACTTTATTCGTTACGATTCTTCAGCTTCTCTGCGGTCTCATCGTCATCGGCATCGTCCTGTTCCAGAGCGGCAAGTCCGCCGGCTTAAGCGGTGCAATCGGCGGCGTGGCCGATTCCTTCATGGCCAAGAACAAGGCCAAGAGCACGGATGCCCGTCTTGCGCGTGCCACCAAGTGGGTCGGCGCTGCGTTCATCGTCCTGACGCTCGTGCTGAATATGCTGTAAGAGCAAACGAATCCATAATGAAGAAGAGCGGAAGCAAATGCTTCCGCTCTTCTTTTTTTGCATTTGGGAATCCTGCTGCAAACAGCGGGAATTGATACAATCGGCAAGTCACTCTGCTCTGTGCGTTTTGACAGCATTCTGCCTCGCTAGTCAATTTTCCTTTCCAGAAACGATAAAAAGCCCTTTTGTATGGCTTCGCGATCTGCCATACAAAAGGGCTTTTTACTTATAATTCAGCTTTCGACTGCGGGGTTGGTTTAGACCAACTCGATCATCGCGGTCAGCGCCGTGCCAAGAGCCGCCTTCGGCGGTTGCACGGCTGCACACCCGCCTGCGGGCGAGCGTCGGCAGCGCCTCGACCGCACGTTAGCCTATTCTTAGACCAACTCGATCATCGCGGTCTCGGCAGCGTCGCCGCGACGGACGCCGGTGCGAACGATGCGGGTGTAGCCGCCGTTGCGCTCAGCATAGCCGGGAGCGATCTCCTTGAACAGCTTCTTGCAGACATCCTCGCGGGTGATGAAGCTCATCGCCTGGCGGTAAGCTGCCAGATCGCCCTTCTTGCCGAGGGTGATCATCTTCTCAGCCACGGGCTTGATTTCCTTGGCGCGGGTGACCGTAGTCTCCATCTTGCCGTTATCCAGGAAATCGGTGACCTGCTGACGGAGCATCGCCATACGCTGATCGGTAGTCTTACCGAGCT
>OLXV01000259.1_pt1 | contig 27655 bp, 27 predicted proteins | sample 1673481 | NCBI WGS metagenome assembly OLXV01 (sample SAMEA103958113, study PRJEB25191) | human gut metagenome
GTGTCGTTGGATTATTTGGTCGGGATTGAGAAATCGGAAATGGTTTCTTTAAATTCTTTGTCTGAGCAACAGATACAAATAATTCACCTAATTATTGCTGAATTCAAAGATCGCACAACGGAATCAGAAGGATTATCCGCACAACAACAAGAAATATTTAATGCTTTGTTTAAAGAATTTTCATCCAAACGCAAATCATAGATAGGACATTTTTGTTTTATGCATTTTCTGCATAAAAGTCAACGTGTAGTCATCGAATACGCTATGATTACTTTGGTGATTGTAATGTACCGTCGAATTCGCGACCTGCGTGTAGATAAAGATAAAAGCCAAACCGAGTTAGCCAAATATTTAAACGTCAGCCAGTCCACCTATTCCCGGTACGAAAGTGGAGAACTTGACATTCCGAGCGGCGTGTTGATTGCGCTGTCACACTATTATCATGTATCAATTGATTATCTCTTAAATTTAACAGATTATAAAAACTGACCCGTCGAACGTTTGCTGTTCAGCGGGTTATTTTTATAAAAATATCAGCCAAAGCATCTCATACACATTCTATTTTGATTTAGCTGTTATTTTTTAAAAATTAGTTACAAATTCACGCCTATGTATGCTATAATGAACACACGTCGTGTGCGGCGGTAAAATCGCCGACGCCTGAGTGTTCATTGAACGGCTGAATCGCGGCCGACGCCGACCGGCGACTCTCGTCGCCGTCCATGCTGCGCATGGCGATTCATGGTATAATATAAAATGATTCTGTATGCACCGCAGAGTACCCCTCTGCCGACCCGGGAAAGGAGTGGAAAAAACCATGCGAAAAAGATTTGCGCTGCTGGCGCTGATCCTCTCTCTCTGCCTGTTTTTGCCCTCCTGCTCGACCGTCGGCCGGGACATCGACTCCCTGCTGGAGGCACCCAAGCTGACCGGCGACATGTACGCCATTCAAAAGGCGGTCGAGGACTCCGCAAAGGGGGAGATCAACCTGCGCTACCCCAAGAAGGGGGAGTATCTCTCCTCCTTCGTCCTCTATGACCTGGACAACGACGGCGCGGAGGAGGCGGTCGCCTTTTACAGCATGGCGGGCGACACCACCTCGGGCGAAATTTACATCTCCTTTGTCGATAAAAACGGGGAGGGGGCCTGGTCGGTGGTCGGCAGCGTTCCGATCACGGCCATCGGGGTCGAGCAGGTCAGCTTTGCCGATCTGGACGGCGACGGCACGATGGAAATCGTGGTCGGCTGGAACGTTTTCTCCACTTTGGAGAAGCAGGTGGCCGTCTATACCGCGAGCGCAGAGAAGTTCACCCAGCGCCTTTTGGAAAGCTATACCGAATATGTGGTCTGCGATATTATGGAGGTCGGGTACTCCCAGCTGCTGACCGTCAACCTGAACCTGACTGAAAAGACGTCGACCGCCCGGCTGTATCATCTGGACGGCACCGGCATAGCCGAGGAGGGCAGCGCCGCCCTCGACGGCAGCGTGACCGGGTATCTGACCCCGGTCGTGGCAAGGCTTGCAAGCGGAAAGCCGGCCGTCTATATCGACGCGACCAAGGGAACCTCCTCCATGATTACCGAAATTCTGTATTTTCAGCCGGTGGATACCAGAACGGAGAAAGCGTCGGGAGAGAATTTGCAGGTCACCCGCTCGAGCGCGCTTGTTTCCCCCTTCCACGACGGCACAACAAATGAGAATGAAATCACCAGCCGGCCGACCGCGGCAAAAATGCGGGACATCGACGGCGACGGCGTGATGGAAATGCCGCTGATGACCGCCCTGCCGGGATTTTCCTCCCGGACGGATGACGAGAAGCTGTATTACACCGTCTGGCGGCATTATGATGAGAAAAAGTTTGAAACCGTGCTGACGGCCGTGATGAACTACGCCGCCGGCTATTACATCCGGTATCCCGACCAGTGGCTGGAGGGCTCCTCCTCCAAAATCACGGTCAGCCGCAACAGCGATTCCTCCGTTTTTCAGTTCTCAGTCTGGAATTCCGAAAGCTTGATGAAGGAGGCGGACCTTTTCCGTATTCAGCGGTTTACCCACGCCGACTGGGAGGGGCGCGACACCGGCAAATACGCCTCCTATTTTGTCGTCCGCTCGGACAAGGATTTTGTCTATGCGGCTTATATCATGGATCGGGATCACGCCCTCTCGCTGGATGAGGCCGGGATTGAATCGGCCTTTGTCCTTCTGGACGCGCGAACCCCCGACTAAATGCTGTCCGTTTTTTGCCGATCTGCTTTTTGCTTTGAAAGGATGATTGTATCCATATGAAAAAGGTTCTGGTTGTGGAGGATGAAACTGCCATCCGCGAGTTTGAGGTTATCAACCTCAACCGCGCCGGCTATACCACCGTCGAAGCCCCCAACGGGGAGGAGGCGCTGCGCCTCTATGCCGAAGAGGGGGATTTTGACATTGTGCTGCTGGACATCTCGATGCCGGGGATCGACGGCCTGACCGTCTGCAAGGAGCTGCGCAAAAGCTCTCCCACGCTGGGCATCATCATGCTGACCGCCAAAACGCAGGAGATGGATAAAATCAGCGGCCTGATGCTGGGGGCGGACGACTATGTCACCAAGCCCTTCAGCCCGTCCGAGCTGACCGCCCGGGTCGACTCCCTCTACCGCCGGGTGGAAATGCAGAAGAAGGCCGTCTCCGGCGCGCCGGCCGGGGATGAGATCACGCTGGGCGAGTTTACTCTGAATCTCCGCCGCCGGTCGCTGCTGAAAAACGGCCGGAACATCGAGCTGACGCAGGTGGAGTTTCAGATCATCGAATATTTCTTCACCCATCCCGATACCGCCCTCGACCGCACCGATATTCTCAACCGGGTGTGGGGCGACGCCTATTTCGGGGAGGAAAAAATTGTCGACGTCAACATACGGCGCCTCAGGATGAAGATCGAGGACGAACCGTCCTCCCCCAAGCATCTGGTTACCGTTTGGGGCATGGGGTATAAATGGGCCACCGACTGACCGTCGGGGCCGCAGGTATTTTTCAGAGAAAGGGAGGGAAAGGCGGCTTGAAAATTCAAATGCCGGGCAAGCTTCTGGTCGCAAAGGGAATCACCCGTCGCTGGCTGCTCAATGTGTTCACCGTCTTTGCCGGGGTAATCGTCATTGCAGAGGTTACCTTCTCCCTTTTTTACAGCAATTATTACTACGGAAGCCTGGCTTCGGCCGCTTCCTCCTACGCACAGGCCTTCAACGTCCTCGCCCTCGTCCCGGAGGAGGAGTTTGAAGCCCGCGCCCGCGAATATGCCGAACAGTTTGAATTCAAGCACAAGGTGGAAATTCAGATCATCGACAGCACCGGGGAGGTTTTTGTCTCGACCAGCGGGTTTCAGCCGACCCAGGCCAACATGCCGGATTACAACGCGGCGCTGAAATCCTCCACCGGGTCGGCTACCTGGAGGGGCAAATCCAGCTCGGGGCAGGGCATCTACGCCGGCACCTATATCCTCGGGGAAAGCAACGGCGTTTCCAACGGGGCGGTGCGCTGGGTCGTCTCGACCGAGAATGTCACCCGGCACATCCTGATGGTCGTCGGCGTGTATCTGGCCGGCGGCATATTCGTCCTCGGCTTTGCGGTGATCTCCGGCCTTTATTTTGTCAAGTCGATCGTCCGCCCGGTGCAGGAGGTTACCTCGGCCGCCCGCAAGATTGCGATGGGCGACTTCGGCGCGCGAATCGACTCGGACGACGATGGAGAAATCGGCGCCCTTTGCGACTCGATCAACTATATCGCCAGCGAGCTCGGCCAGACCGAGAAGATGAAAAACGATTTTATCTCCTCAGTATCGCATGAGCTGCGCACCCCGCTTACCGCCATCCGCGGCTGGGGAGAGACCATCAAAATGTCGATCGGCAGCGATCCCGAGCTTGTCTCCAAGGGGATCGACGTGATTTTGAACGAAGCCGGGCGGCTCTCCGGCCTTGTGGAAGAGCTGCTGGACTTCTCCCGCATGCAGTCGGGCAGCCTGTCGATGAATATGACCCGCTTCCGCCTGATCGACACGCTGGATGAAGCGGTTTACATGTATAACGAGCTGGCGCGCCGCCAGAATATCGAGCTGGTCTTTGTCAAGCCAAAGTTTTCTCCCCTTGTGATGGGGGACGCCGACCGGCTCAAGCAGGTCTTTATCAACATTATCGACAACGCGATCAAGTATAACAAGCCGGGCGGCCAGGTGCTGATCGAATCCTCTCTGGAGGAGGGGTGCGTCCGCATTACGGTCACCGACACCGGCTCGGGCATTCCGTCAAAGGACATCGACCGCGTCAAGGAAAAATTTTATAAAGCGGACAAAACCGTCCGCGGCTCGGGTATCGGACTCGCCGTCGCGGATGAGATTGTCAAGCAGCATCAGGGGCTTCTCTTCCTCGAAAGCAAGGAGGGGGTTGGCACCACCGTCACCATCGTGATCCCCACGATTGAGGAGGCGACGCCGGAGGAGGGCGCAGCCGAGCTGATTCCGCCTTCGACCGTGACCATCCCGGGCGAAGCCTCTGCAAATGAAGAAAAAACCGACAACGAACCGAAGGAATCGGTTTAAACCGCCTTTTTTCAGAGGGCAATTCTTTCGGATGAAAGAAAGGAATGGACAGTTGCATGAGCTGTAAAAAAGCGACCACGATCGGAGGTCAGGCTCTGATCGAGGGCATTATGATGAAAGGGCCGCACCGCACGGTTGTCGCCGTGCGCGAGCCGAGCGGCAACATCCTGATCGAGGATATGAAGGAAAGCAGCGCCGCGAAAAAGTGCAAGCCGCTCGGCTGGCCGATTATCCGCGGTGCGGTCAACCTGGTGCAGTCGATGATCACCGGGTACAAGGCGCTGATGCTCTCGGCCGAAAAATCCGGCATGACCGAGCTGGAGGAGGAAGAGGACGAGAAAAAGGCCGCCGCAAAGCGGGAGAAGAAGGCCGACCGTCTCACCGCCAAAACCGGCCGCGACAAGGCGGAGGTTCTGGCCGAGCTTGAAAGAAAGGACAAGGAAAAAAGCGAGAGCGGTGCGCTGATGGGCGCGATTATGGCGATCGCATCGGTGCTTGGCGTGGCGCTGGCGCTCTTCCTCTTCATGTGGCTGCCGGCGACCCTCTTCGACGGGCTGCGGTCGATTGTGCCGGGGGATATCTCCAACTGGCGCGCTCTGTTTGAAGGGGTCCTCAAAATGGCGATTTTCGTCGGGTATGTGGCCGCCGTCTCTTTGATGAAGGAGATCAAGCGGGTCTTTATGTACCACGGCGCCGAACACAAAACCATCTTCTGTTATGAGGCGGGCGAGCCGCTGACGGTCGAGAATGTCCGCAAGCAGCGCCGTTTTCACCCGCGCTGCGGCACCTCCTTCATGATTTTGATGCTGATCGTCAGCATCATCCTGTACGCGATTTTGTCCATCTGCCTGCCCATTCTGACCAAGTACCGGATGGTTTGGGTCCTTTTCAAAATCCTCATGCTGCCGGTGATCTGCGGCCTCGGATACGAGCTGATCCGGTTCTGCGGCCGGCATGACAACCTCGCCACCCACATTATCTCGGCGCCGGGCATGTGGCTTCAGCGCCTGACCACCAAGGAGCCGGACGACTCCATGATCGAGGTTGCCATCGCCTCAATCGAAGCGGTCATTCCCGAAAATCCGGAGGAGGATGTTTGGAGATGACCGCCGCTAAGGCAGTCCGCCTCACCCGCGCCGCGCTGGAAGCGGCCGTGGTGGAAAACGCCGGCTTTGACGCGCGCCAGCTGGTCGCCGCCGCGCTGGAAATTCCGGCCGGCCGGCTTCCTCTCGTTTTGGGGGAAGAAATCTCCCCCGCCGCGCAGCGCTCGCTCGACCGCATGACGGCCGACCGGGCGGGAGGCCGTCCGCTGCAATATATCCTCGGCAGCTGGGAATTCTACGGCCTGCCCTTCGCGGTCGGCGAAGGGGTACTCATCCCCCGGCCGGAGACCGAGCTGCTGGTCGACGTGGGGCTGGAATTTCTGAAAAGCCGCCCGGAGGGGGAGGTTATCGACCTCTGCTCGGGCAGCGGCTGCATCGCGGTCGCCGTGGCCAGGCATGCGCCGGCCGCACGGGTGACTGCGATCGAGCTTCAGCCCGAGGCATATCGCTTTACTGTCCGAAATATCGGACTGAATCACTGTTATACTGTACAGGCCGAGCAGGGCGACCTCTTCGACGGGCCGGGCGGCAAAACGGCCGACCTGATCCTTTCCAACCCGCCCTATATCCGCGCCGGCGACCTTGCCGCCCTCCAGCGGGAGGTGGAAAGAGAGCCGCAAACCGCCCTCGACGGAGGGGCAGACGGCCTGCGCTTTTATCGTGCGATCGCCGCACTCTGGAGCGGCGCGCTGCGGCCGGGCGGCTGCCTCGCGGTGGAGGTCGGGTTCGATCAGGCCGCGGCGGTGGCTGAGCTGTTTTCGGCCGCCGGCCTTGAAAAAATCGAAACCCGCCGCGACCTCTCCGGGATAGAGCGGGTCGTCCTCGCCCGGAAAAACGGATAAAAGGAGGAGGAAGCACGCCTCCCCCAGGCTCTTTTTTAAAAAAGCAAAACACCCGTGCAAAAAAAGAGGGCGTGCTTGCCTCAGCCCCGCCCTTAACGGAACAGATTTTCAGGAAATATAGCCGGTTTTCCGGCGGAACGGAGAATGCAAAAATGGCAGTCAACAAAAACAAAACCAAATCGTTGGACAAAACGATGAACGGCGATAAGGCAAAGGCGCTGGACACCGCCCTTACAGAGATTGAAAAGCGCTTCGGCAAGGGCTCGGTCATGCTGCTGGGACAGAACCAGACCATGAATGTCGAACATATCTCCACCGGATCGCTTACGCTCGACTATGCCCTCGGCATCGGCGGCGTACCCCGAGGCCGTATTGTGGAGATCTACGGCCCCGAGTCCTCCGGTAAGACGACCATTGCCCTGCAGGTTGTCGCCCAGGCGCAGAAAAAGGGCGGCACCGCCGCCTTTATCGACGTCGAGCATGCCCTCGACCCGGTCTATGCCTCCAACCTCGGGGTGGATATCGACTCCCTGCTGGTGTCCCAGCCTGACACCGGCGAGCAGGCGCTGGAGATTACCGAGGCGCTCATCCGCTCGGGCGCGATCGACGCCATTGTCATCGACTCGGTCGCGGCGCTGGTCCCCAAGGCAGAGATTGAAGGCGAGATGGGCGACTCCCACGTCGGCGTCCACGCCCGCCTGATGTCCCAGGCGCTGCGCAAGCTGGCGGGTGCGATCTCGGCCTCCAACTGCGTTGCCATTTTTATCAACCAGCTGCGGGAGAAGATCGGCGTTATGTACGGCAATCCCGAGACGACGACCGGCGGCCGAGCGCTGAAATTCTACGCCAGTGTACGTATGGATATCCGCAAAACCGATACCCTCAAGGGTACCGGCGGCCAGCTGGTCGGCAACCACGTCCGCGTCAAGGTTGTAAAGAACAAGGTTGCGCCCCCCTTCCGGGAGGCGGAATTTGACATTATGTACGGCAAGGGCATCTCCCACGAAGGGGAGCTGGTCGACATCAGTGAGACCATCGGCATCATCAAGCGCAGCGGCGCCTGGTATTCTTACGGAGACATGCGGCTGGCACAGGGCCGGGATAAGACCAAGCAGCTTCTGGCCGACTCTCCCGACCTCGCCGCCGAGATTGAGGAAAAGGTACGCGCCGCCATGGCCGAGCAGCAGTTCGCTCCACAAAGGAAGGGCAAGGACTCTGCGGCCGGTGAGGCGCAGCAGGCCGAAGCCTCTGCAGCGGACACCCCGGCAGAAAATGCCGCTTCCGCGCCGGAGGAAAAGCCGCGTCCCAAGGTAAACATTGACGTGGCGGTTGATGACTGATGCGGATTACCAGCCTCTCTGTCCGGAGGAAGCGGCTGATCGCCATCGGCTTTGATCTGCCGCCGGAGGAACTCCCGGTCGGGGAGGATTTACCCCCCGCCCGCCGGTTCGATCCGAACGGCCTCCTCCTGCTCGACCGCTCGACCGTGGAGGAGGCAGGGTTAGCCCCCGGCGCCTCCCTTTCGGAGGAGGCGCTGCTCGACCTGATCGAGCGTTCGGATTTTTCCCGCGCCAAAAGCCGGGCGCTCTGGCTGCTCGGGGGGCGGGACTATGCCGCCGACGAGCTTTGCCGCAAGCTGGCGCCCGATTTCGGCAAAAAGGCGGCCTGCGCCGCCGCAAAACGGATGGAGGAACTCGACCTCATCCATGACGAGGTTTATGCCGCCCGGCTGGCCGAGCAGCTTCTTTTTGTCAAAAAGGTCTCTGCCCGGGACGCGATTTATCAGATGACGGCACGCGGCCTCCTGCGCGAGACGGCCGAGGCCGCGGTCGAAGCCCTCGCTCCCGACCCGGCCGAGCAGCTCCGCGCCCTGATCGAGCAGAAATACAGCCGCAGCCTCTCGGATGAAAAGGGGGTGCGGCGGGTGACGGCCGCGCTGGCCAGGCGGGGCTTTTCCTACAGCGATATCCGGTCGGCACTGCGCCCCTACCTTTCGGGGGAGGAGGAGTGGTAGCCCGACCGCTTTACTTTCGGCGATACATAACTACTTAAAAAGGATGATTTGGATCATATGACCGGAAAAATCGGAATGGTCTCTTTAGGATGCCCGAAAAATCAGATCGACGCAGAGCAAATGCTCGCCCGCCTGACCGAAGCCGGGTTCACCGTCACGCCAAACGAGGCGGAGGCCGACGCAATCATCGTCAACACCTGCGGTTTTATCGAAGAAGCCAAAACCGAAGCCATCGAAAATATTCTGGAGGTCGCCGCCTATAAAAAAAGCGGAAACCTCAAGGCGCTGATCGTCACCGGCTGTCTGGCCGAGCGGTATCGGGATGAGATCACCGACCTGATTCCGGAGGTTGACCTGGTGGTCAGCATCGGCCGCAATGCGGAGATTGTTCCGCTGGTTTCCGCCGCGCTGGAGGGAAAGGCGGAGAATGCCTACGCCCCGGCGGAGGCCATGTCGATGGACGGCGGCCGGATCCTGACCACGCCGGCCTATACCGCCTACCTCAAGGTGGCGGACGGCTGCGACAACTGCTGCACCTACTGCGCCATTCCCGCCATACGCGGACGCTTCCGCAGCCGCCCGATGGAGGAGGTTGTCGCCGAGGCACGGCGGCTTGCCGCCGGCGGCGTGAAGGAGCTGATTGTCGTCGCGCAGGACACGACCGGCTACGGCGCCGACCTCTACGGCGAGCCGAAGCTGGCCGAGCTGCTCGAAGAGCTCTGCGCGATTGAGGGGCTGCACTGGATCCGCACCCTCTACACCTACCCCGACCGGATCACCGACCGGCTGCTCGATCTCATCGCCCGGGAGGAGAAGCTGGTTCCCTACCTCGACATCCCGCTCCAGCACTGCGATAAGGAGATTCTGCGCCGCATGAACCGCACCGGCGACCGGGAGAGTCTTACCGCCCTTTTGACCCATATCCGAAAGAAGGTTCCCGGCATCACCCTGCGCACCACCCTGATCACCGGCTTCCCCGGCGAGGATGAGGCGGCCTTTTCCTCTCTGGCGGAGTTTGTGCGCGAAATCCGGTTCGATCGGCTGGGCTGCTTCGCCTATTCGGCGGAGGAGGGAACGCCGGCCGCCGACTTCCCCGATCAGGTGGAGGAGCAGGTGCGTCAGGACCGGATGGAGAATATCATGACCGACCAGCTGACCATCTCCTCCGAAAAGAACGCCGAAAAGCTGGGTACGCAGCTTGAGGTGCTGGTGGAGGGGTACGACAGCTACATCCGCTGCTACTTCGGACGGAGCGCGGCCGACGCACCCGACATCGACGGCAAGGTGTTCTTCATCTCTCCGAAGCCGCTGGAAATCGGCAGCTTTGTTCAGGTACAGATCAACGACACCATCGAATACGATCTGCTGGGCGAGCTGTACGAAGAAAAGGCATAAAAAAAGGGGGCTTTTCCTTATGAATTTACCGAACAGGCTGACCGTGCTTCGTATTTTTCTGGCTCCCGTGTTTCTGGCGCTGCTGACCATTCGTTTTCCCGGACATTTTCTGCTGGCGCTGCTGGTATTTATCGCCGCATCGCTGACCGACCTGGCCGACGGGAAGATTGCCCGCAGCCGCGGGCTGGTCACCGATTTCGGGAAATTTCTCGACCCGCTGGCCGATAAAATGCTGACCACCGCCGCCTTCATCGGCTTTATCGGGCTGGGCTTTGGCTGCGGCATTGTCTGGATCACCATGATCGTCCTGACGAGGGAGTTTCTCATCACCTCGCTTCGGCTGACCGCCGCCGGCAGCGGCCGGGTAATTGCCGCCAACATCTGGGGCAAGGCCAAGACGGTCTGTCAGATGGCGGCCATCATCGCAACACTCGTCTACTACTCGGTGGGAGATATCTCTGCTCTGCCGGGCGCCTTTTCCGATATACTGCATGTCCTTTCGGTCGTGCTGCTCTGGATTTCGGCCGGAATGACGGTGCTCTCGGGCGCGATTTACCTCAAGGACAACGCCGGCTTTATCAACACGAACAAGTAATGCCGCTTATCCGAAAAGAAAAATATAGACAAATCGCCCGTTTGGGCATATAATAAAAGTATCACCGCCGAACAGAAGGCTTTTTTCTTCGTTCGCGGCAAAAACCGTTTATGCAACATAAACCGCTTATAATGCGACGATTCGGGAGGAGTACCCGTCCCACCCCCTCCATAAAACAGAGAGTAGGCGTCATCGGCTGCAAGCGCCTTTGTGGAGCGCGGACGGAGAATGCACCCGATAGCAGGCAGGGGGAACCCGGCATTCCGACATTTTTGGAAGGCCAACAGTATCTCTGCACGGCCGGGGCGCCGTTACCGCCTTTTTTTGAGTGAGAAACAGGAGTGGAACCGTGGTATAAAAGCCGCCTCCGTTGCCCTTTTTTAGGGGGCGCGGAAGCGGCTTTTCTTCTTTCCGGCACAAAAAGCTGTCCGTTATCCGGCGGCCTCCCGTTTTTCTCCACACCTCCATGAAAGAATGGTGAATACAGTGTTTAAAAATATCAAAGAGGACATCGCCACCGCTCGCGAGCGCGACCCTGCCGCCCGCAGCGCGCTGGAGATTTTGCTGCTCTACCCCGGCCTGCGGGCGGTGCGGATGCACCGGCGGGCCAACTGGTTCTACCGGCATAATATGAAATTTTTGGCGCGCTGGATCTCCCAACGCGCCGTGCGGAAAACCGGGATCGAGATTCATCCGGCCGCCAAAATCGGCCGCCGCCTCTTCATCGACCACGGCGCCGGCGTCGTCATCGGCGAAACGGCCGAGGTCGGGGACGACGTCCTGATCTATCAGGGGGTGACCCTCGGCGGAACGGGCAAGGATACCGGCAAGCGGCACCCCACCATCGGCAACAATGTCATGATCAGCTCGGGCGCCAAGGTGCTCGGCCCCTTCAGGGTCGGGGACAACTCCCGCATTGCGGCCGGCGCCGTCGTGCTGGAGGAGGTTCCCCCCAACTCGACCGTCGTGGGCGTGCCCGCCCGGGTGGTCAAGCAGAACGGCGTGCGGGTCTGCCCGATGATGGATCAGGTGCACATGCCCGACCCCGTCGCGCAGGAGCTCTGCCGGCTGCAGCACCGCATCGACCTGCTGGAGGAGGCGCTGGCCTCCCGCGGCAAAGAAACCGCAAAAGAGCCGGAGGCTTAAACTCTCCCGAAAAAAAGCAACGGCTCCGGAAGGTCTGACCCCCTCTCGGAAGGACTCACCCTTTTGCAGGAATACCGCGCACCTTTTGCAAAGCTTCAAAAAAATAAAGGATAATACCATCGGTTAACAAGGGAAGACCTGCCTTGTCAACCGATGGTACACCCGGCGGACGAAAAACGGGCGGATTCCCTCCCGATAAAAACGCCCCGCCGATTCAGAAAGGAATGGCATACGATATGAAAATCTTTAACACCCTCACCCGAACCAAGGAGGAGCTTATCCCTTTGAAGGAAGGGGAGGTCTCGATCTACGCCTGCGGGCCGACGGTCTATAACTTCATCCACATCGGCAACGCCCGGCCGCTCTGCGTATTCGACGTGCTGCGCCGGTATCTGGAGTGGCGTGGCTACAAGGTCAACTTTGTACAGAATTTCACCGACATCGACGACAAGCTGATCAAAAAAGCGAACGAGGAGGGGATCACCGTCCCCGAGGTTGCCGAGCGCTATATCGCCGAGTTCTGGACCGACGCCGAAGGCCTCAACATCCGCAGGGCAACCGTCCATCCCCGCGCAACCGAGAATATCGACGCCATCCTCTCCCTGATCGGCACTCTGGTAGAGAAGGGATACGCCTATCCCGCCGGGGGAGACGTTTACTTCCGGGCGGCAAAATTCAGCGGGTACGGCAAGCTCTCCCACCAGCCGCTGGAGGAACTGCAGACCGGCGCGAGTGAGCGCGTAAGCGACGCCGAAACCGCTGTAAAAGAGGATCCGATGGACTTCTGCCTCTGGAAAGGGGCAAAGCCGGGTGAGCCGGCATGGCCCTCCCCCTGGGGGGACGGCCGCCCGGGCTGGCATATCGAATGCTCGGCCATGGCGGGGCGCTACCTCGGCAAAACCATCGACATCCACTGCGGCGGCAAGGATCTGATCTTCCCCCATCATGAGAACGAAATCGCCCAGTCGGAGTGCGCCAACGGCTGCGATTTCTCCCACTACTGGATGCACAACGGCTACATCAACGTCGACAACCGCAAGATGTCCAAGTCACTCGGCAACTTCTTCACCGTGCGGGAGGTCGCCGAAAAGTTCGGCTATGAGCCCATCCGATACATCATGATCGCCTCCCACTACCGCAGCCCGATCAACTACAGCCTGGACATTCTCGAGCAGAGCAAAAATGCCCTCGAGCGGCTCTACACCTGCCGGGAGAATTTAACCTTCGCCATCTCTCACGCAGAGGATGTGCCGACCGAAGCACCGGCCTTCCTTTCCGCCCGTCGGGAGGAATTCATCGCCGCGATGGAGGATGACCTCAACACCGCCGATGCGCTGGCAGCCATCTTCGGCCTGGCGCGGGAGTGCAACACGCTGGCCGTTTCCGGAAAGGCGAACAAATCCGAGCTGGAGGCGGCGCTCGCCCTCTTTGACGAGCTGTGCGGCGTGCTCGGCCTGCTCTACAACCGGCAGGAGGAAACCCTCGACGCCAAGGTGGAGGCGCTGATTGCCGAGCGAACCCGCGCGAGAGAGAGCCGCGACTTTGCATCGGCCGACGCCATCCGCGACCAGCTGAAGGAGATGGGTATCCAGCTTGAGGACACCAAAGACGGCGTAAAATGGAGCCGGATATAATTCTTTTTTCCAATTATAAAAGGAGGATTTTCCATGCTCGACTGCGAACGCGGCGGCTTGCCTTCGGAAAAGGGGCGGCCGCCTGCCCTTCCTGCGGCAATTCGAAAATCCGCCCTGCGAAGAAGAACGACCCGGTTTTCCTCTCGACATTAGAGGGGATTTCGGCCGGGATGCTCGAAAATCTGCTGGAGGAAAACGGGATTCCCTTTTTCAAAAACCGCAGCCGCACCTATCGCCAGATGATGCCGCAAGCCTACGACCGCTGCGACTACTACATTCCGCTGGGCGCGCTCAACCGGGCGCGGGAGCTGCTCTCCCTCACCAGGGCGGGTGCGTAAAGGCCGCGTTTCGCCGGCCGCAAACAGGAAAGGACGTGCATACGCTATGGACTCCATCGAAAAATATCTGCGAACCATCCCCGATTTTCCAAAGCCGGGCGTGCTGTTCCGCGACGTCACCGGCATTTTGGAGAGTGCCGACGGCATAAAGCTCGCGGTCGACAGCCTGCAGGAGAAGCTTTGCGGGCTTGAATTTGACCGGATCGCCGCGCCCGAATCGAGAGGCTTTCTGTTCGGGATGCCGCTGGCCTACAACCTGCACAAGCCGTTTGTCGCCGTCCGCAAGCCGGGCAAGCTCCCTTGCGAGACGGTCTCCGCGTCCTATGACCTCGAATACGGAAGCTCCGTGCTGGAGATGCACCGCGATGCCATCCGGCCGGGCGACCGCGTTGTAATTTTTGACGATCTTCTGGCCACCGGCGGCACGACCGGCGCAATCATCCGCCTGATAGAGGCGCTCGGCGGCCGGGTGGAGAAGATCCTCTTCCTGATCGAGCTGAAAGGCCTCGGCGGCCGGGCGCGGCTGGCCGGCTATGACGTCGACAGCGTGCTGGCCTACGACGGCGCCTGAGGTTCGCTGTTCTTTTTTGAAAAAACTATCCGGATGAAAAAGAGGGGAGGGCGGCTTCCTCCAAAAGGGAAGCGCCTCCGGACGCAAAAAAGCCCGGCCAAAAGCACAACCGGACCCACCCGATAAAAAGGCCTCTTCCCCGGCAGCTTGGATATCCCCCTGAATAACGGACAGTGAAAAACGCACCCTGCTATAGAAATAAAAGCTTAAAAAACGATCCTGCAAAAAAACCGCCACCGAGAGATTTTCTCCCGATGGCGGTTGTTTTATTTCGTAAAAAGGCCAAATCCGGCCGGCGGAAAGACGCGCGCGGGTAAAAAAATCGGCGCGGCGACCGCCCGACCTCACCCTTTCTGCGGCTGCAAAACCGTCCTTTCGTCCGAAACGAGAAGAACCCGGTCGGCAAAACGTGCGGCCTCCCCCGCGTCGTGGGTCACAAACACCACCGTCTGCCCCTGCAAGCGGGAGAAGGTGTGCGCCGCCACCCGCTCCTTCAGCTCGGCATCCAGCCCCTTGAACGGCTCGTCCAGGAAGAAAACCTCCCCCGGATAGCCGAGGGTGCGGGCCAGCGCGACCCGGCGGCGCATTCCGCCGCTCAAAGCCTTCGGATAGAGGTCGGCCGTTCCCTCCAGCCCCATGTCGCGCAAGAGTCCCTCCACATCGGCCGCAGGATTGACCAGCCGGATGTTTTCGGCCACCGTGGCCGTCTCCAGCAGCCGATCCTCCTGAAACAGGACGGAGGGATAGCGGCAAACCTCCCCCGCGGGAGGGTAGTCGGCCGCCTCCAGCCCGGCCAAAATCCGCAGCAGCGTGGTCTTTCCGCTGCCCGACGGCCCCATCAGGGCCGTCACGCCGGCCGCCGGCAGCGTAACCGCAGCGTCGTTTAACACCCGCTTCTCCCCAAAATGCTTGGAAATTCCCGATATGCTGCGGGCGCGGCCGGCCTGCGGCCGGGGGATTTCCGGCGGCGCGGAGGCCTTCATCGGAACGTGGAAGGTCAGCCGGCCAAGGAGCAGCACCAGCAGCCGCTCGAGCAGCATGCTGAGCAAAATCACCACCGCCGTCCAGGCAAAGAGGTCGACCGTCTCAATATAAATTTTGGCATTGTGCAGCATCAGGCCGATCGAGCCGCGCGGCGTGCTGAGCACCTCGGCCGCAATGCCGGCCTTCCAGGCGAGGCCGAGCGCGGTCGTCGTCCCGGCCAGAAAATATGGAAAAATGTGGGGAATATAGATGTGCAAAAGCCTAGCCTTTCGCGAGAGATGAAAGCTTTCCGCCATCTCCAGAAGGGCGGGCGGCGTGGTGCAGATTCCCTCATACACATTGCCGAACACAACCGGAAACACCATCAGCGCGGCGATAAAGGCCGGGATCCTCCCGGTGCTGATCCAGCAGAGCGCCAGAATGATAAAGGAAGCCACCGGCGTCGCCTTGGCAATTCCGACCAGCGGGCGAAAAAGGGCATGCAGAACCGGCAGCGCGGCCGAGGCCGCCGCCAGCACCGTCCCGACCAGCAGGCCGGAGAGAAACCCGCAGAGAATCCGCAGCAGCGAGCTGCCGGTGATCCTCCAGAAATCGGCCGTGCCGCACAGCTCCGCAATCCGGCGAACGGTCGCCAGAGGGGAGACGATCAGAATCTCCTTCTGGATCAGCAGGTAAAGCCCCTGCCACAGCAAAAGCCAAAAGGCGGCCACGGCCGCCTTTTTTCCTGCGCTTATCAGTATTTTTTTAACCCTTGTAGCCTTTGTAGTAGAAACCGTCATCCGGCAGTGCTCCTCCCACGGACGAGGGGTTGGCGTCAAACAGAACCTGCAGATTTGCCTTGGCAACCTGCTCCATCTCATTCCCGGTTAAGAAGACGATGTTGCAGTTCGGAATCGCCTTTTTCGCCAGAGCCGCCTTGGCCATAATGCCGTACTGTTCGATCAGAGCCGAAGCTTCGTCCAGGTTTTCATTTACATAGGTAACCGACCGGCCATACTCCGCAAGGAAGTTGTTGACCGCGTCCGCATTCTCCTCCACAAACGCCTTGCGGGCGATGATGCAGCCCTGCGCCAGCTTGCTGTCGCTGATCTTCTCCCACTCCTTGGTCAGATCAAGCGCGATGCGCAGACCCTGCTGACTCTGCGCCAGGGCGGCGGTAACGTTCGGCTCGGGCAGAACGGCGATCGCCGCATCTCCCGAAGCGGCCAGCGTCGCCAGCTCGCTGTGCTCGGTCTTATACTCGATGGTCACATCGTTTGCCGGGTCAATGCCGTTCTTCTCCAGCACATAGTTCAGGATGTACTCTGGCGTCGAGCCCTGCCCGGTGGCATAGATTGTCTTGCCCTTCAGATCCGCAACGCTCTGGATCGAGTCGCCGTTCTCCAGCACATACAAAACGCCGAGCGTGTTGACCGCCAGAATCTCGATCTCGCCGCCGGTTTTCTTGTACAGCGTGGAGGCGAGGTTGATCGGGCAGGCCGCGATGTCGGCGCTGCCGGAGGAAATCGCCGCCACAATCTCATCCGGAGCGGAGGAGAGGGTGAATTTATAGTTGTTCGCGGCCGTTCCCGCGTCGGCGTCGGCCATCAGCTTGGTCATGCCCATGCCGGTCGGCCCCTTGAGGGTGAATACATTCATATCCACCGCCGCCGCAGTCGAAGAGGTGCTCTCCGGCTCGGAGGAGGTGCTGCCGCCCTTCTCCCCGCAGGAGGCAAGGCTGAGCAGCATCAGCAGCGCCATAACCAGCGCAATTCCTTTTTTCATCATTTCGCAATCATTCCTTTCCAGATATAAGGCAGGCGCCAAACAGCCTGCCCGCCCGCCTTCGAACGGCAAAAACAGATGATTTTTAAAAAAGCCGCCCTTGACGGGATTTTTTTATTATAGTATACTGGTCAGAAAAGAACGTTGCCACAGCAACAAAAGAAGGGTTTTCTATGCAATCGGAAAGCAAAAACAGGGTGCTCGAACCCTACTACCCGCTGCTGCGCCGCGCCACCCTCTTCCGGGATATGGAGGAGGGGGAGATCGCCCGGCTGTGCCGCTGCCTTCAGTGCTATGTGCAGGATTTTGAAAAGGGAGAATATCTCTTTCTGGCCGAGGCGAAAATCACAGCCGCCGGCATCCTGCTGGAGGGGCGCACCTGCGCCGAAAGCCTGCACCTGAGCGGCGAGCAAAGTATTGTGCAGACCTTCTCCCCCGGGGAGATGTTCGGCGACCTTCTGATGTCGGGCGGCTCTCCCGGCAGCCCGGTCAGCATGCGCGCCGCCGAAGGCTGCCGGGTGCTTTACCTCCCCTTTGACCGGATTATGGACGGCTGTGCCGAAAACTGCGCCGCCCACCGGCGGCTCCGGGTCAATCTGCTGACCGAAATCTCGGGAAAATTTTTCCGCCTCAACCGCAAAATCCGCTATCTCTCCAACCGATCCATGCGGGGACGGATTGCGGAATTTTTGCTCGACTGCATGTCCGATGCCGGCAGCCGCACCTTCAACACCGCCCTGTCGAGGGAGGAGCTGGCCGCCCTGCTCGGGGTCAACCGCCCCGCCTTATCAAGGGAGCTGTCGCGGATGCAAAGCGACGGCATCCTCAGCTTTTACAAAAGCAGCTTTAAAATTGAAAATCCCGACCGGCTCCGGGACTGCTTCCGCTGAGCTATTCCGGCTTTTCGGAGGTTAAAAACCCGATTGCCCGCTCGACCGCGTCGCGGGCGTCGCCCCAGTCGGCCTTCTCCCCGCTGTTGCGGTAGTCATACATGCTGCAATATTTCCGCATGTCCGAAAGAAGGGCTTCCAGCTCTTCCGACACGGCGGCCGAAAGGGTCCTTTCAAAATCGGCGTAAAATTTACCCATCTGCTTTTTATCGGCCGCCCGGAGCAGCGCCGCGTAGTGGGGGAGGCAAAAGGTCCGCTGCATATCAAACAGGCGGCGGAAATCCCCCTCCTCGGCATACAGGCGGCAGACAGTGGCCAGCATGCGCTCCGTACCCCAGTTGATCTTCCGGCAGAGGAAGCAGTCGTCGGCGACTGCGGCGGCCTGCGACCCCTTTTTGGCCGGGTTGGAAAACAGCCCCTGCTTAGCTACAATATCCTCCCGGATGTGCTGCAAATGGGTTTCCAGCATCAGCGCAAGAGAGAGCCGCCCCCGCCGTCCCATCATTTTTTCAAGATGCCGGGGGCAGAATCCGGCCTCATTGGTAGTTTGCCGCACGTCCGGCTCCATCATGGCCGGCCCCATAATATAATCCAGAAGCCGCTCCTCCACCCGGTCGTGCATACGGCAGATCGGGCAGCCGTCGGCCTCCTCAAAAACCTCGCTGACCGGGATGGTGCAAATGTCGTCCCGCATATGGCGTCCTCCTTTTATCCGCACGGGCTATCCGCTTTTGTGGATAACCGTTAACCGACTTTAAGCATACCACATTTTTTGAAAATAGAAAAGTCTGCATTTGTTAAAAAAAGAGAGGTCCTTCAAAATGTCCGCCAAAGCTTTAAAAATCCGGGAGGAGGGGGAGAATCTCCTCCTTTTTCCGATAGAGCATTTTTCGCTGGCCGATACCCTGGACTGCGGCCAGTGCTTTCGCTTTTCGCCCCTGCCGGACGGCCGGTGGGAGGGGATTGCTCACGGCCGCCTGCTCCGCCTTGGGATAAGCGGCGACCGCCTGACCCTCTATCAGACGACGCGAACCGAGTTTGAAGCCGTCTGGCGGCGGTATTTCGACCTCGACCGGGATTATGCGGCCGTCCTCGCCGCTCTGGAGGGGGACCCTATACTTCAAAAAGCCGGGCAGTACGCCGGCGGCATACGCCTTTTGCAGCAGGATATGTGGGAGGCGCTCTGCTCCTTCATCCTTTCCCAAAACAACAATATCCCCAGGATCAAGGGGATCATCGCCCGCCTTTGCCAAGCTTTCGGCGACCCGATCGAGGGCGGGTACGCCTTTCCGCCGGCCGAGCGCCTCGCCCCCCTCACGGTCGAGGCGCTCGAACCCCTGCGCAGCGGCTTTCGGGCGAAATACGTCCTTGACGCGGCAAGGAAGGTCGCGGACGGCAGGGTGAATCTTGCAGCCTGCCGTACCCTCCCTCTGCCAAAGGCGCGGGAGATGCTGATGCAGATTAACGGCGTAGGGCCGAAGGTGGCCGACTGCGCCCTGCTGTTCGGCGCAGGGCGGATCGAGTGCTTTCCCGAGGACGTCTGGATCAAGCGGGTCATGCGGGAGCGGTTCGGCGGGCGGCTGCCCGACTGCGCCGTTCCGTATGCCGGGATTGTGCAGCAGTATCTTTTTCACTATGCCCGCACGGGAGATGGGCTTAAATAAACAGGATCTTTTTAATTTCCTGCCGATCCCGTCCGGGCGCCGAACCGGCGGGGAATTGCTGCGATAAAAAAGACAAACCGTCCGGACTTTTGCGGACGGTTTGTCTTTTTTTGCTTTTTTGATCCATACGCGGCGCAAAGGCCTTATGCTCCGTACATTTCAAAATGCGGGAAGGCGGCCCTTGCGGCCTTATCCGATTTTAAAGCTGTACTCCTTTATTTCGGACGGATTGATCTCGTTTACGCGCATGTGTATTTCCTTTGCGGTCAGGAGGAATTTTGCAAGATCCCCTTCGTCCTTTACATCATCCGGGATGTATGTCCCCCCCTCGGGGCGGTAGGTATCTCCATGGAAATCGCAGCCGCAGGTGACGATAAAGCCGCGTTCCTTCTGCATTTGTATGATTTCCTTTGAATTTGTGTTGCCATACAGCGGATGGCAGTTGATTTCATACCCGTCGCAGTCGGTGTACGGAAGCGGCTGCGTCCCCCCTCTGAACGGGTGCGCATGGATGACGCATATGCCATTTTTGTGGCACAGCTCGTACAGGGCGCGGCTGTCCAGCAGGTACATCTCTCTGTTCTGCCGTATGAAATCCGGTGTGGCGCCGTAAAGCAGGATGTGAATTTTGGGGCTGATTTCATATGTAAGCTCGACGCCGAAAATCACTTCGACGCCGATTTTTTCGCCCTGCGCCTTTGCTTTTTCATACTCGGCGATATATTCTTCCGCAAAAACGGAATAGTCTCGCCCATCGAGATAGCCCTGGGTATAGTGGTTGGTCAGCACAATGCCGTCATACCCGACCTCCTTGGCCTTTGATAAAATCTCTTCGGAATTTAAGCGGCAACATCTGCTGATCCCGGACGTGTGACAGTGCAGATCGTAAAATTTCAATTCATTCACCCTCAGATAATCGTGATAACCGTGATCTTTATTTTGGCCGGCACAGGGCGGCGCAAGCGCTTTTCCGGGAGCGGCACTGCGGTCGTTTTTCTCGCGCTTTGCCCGCCGCTCTCCGACTTTAAGACAAGTATAACAAAAAGCAGAGCGGTTTTCAATACACCAATACACCCGGAGGAAACCTCTTTGCCGGAACGGACACAAAAAAATCGCCCGGAGGGATTCGAACCCCCTGACCTTCGCATCTCGCAAAGCAAGGCTGCCCGCCTCCGACCCACTCTTCATCTTTTGCGAGGCTGCTCGGAAGGCCGGGTACATGGATACCTCCCGCAACAAACAAAAAAAGAACCGTCTGCAGCAAAACGCTGCAAACGGCTCTTTTTTGGCCCGCCCGGAGGGATTCGAACCCCCGACCTTCAGAATCGGAATCTGCTACGCTATCCAGCTGCGCTACGGGCGGTAATACGAGAGATATTATAGCACTTTGCCGCGCAGTTGTCAAATTAAATTCCCGGCAGAACGAAAAAAATTTTGCTCTTTCAAAAAACGGTTGACACCATCCGCCTGTCCGCTTATAATTAGAGAGGCAATTTTGGGGGAGTAGTCAGCATAGAGTATGCGGTTAAATCAACATCCTGTCGTTTTCTGCCGGCTCTGGCGGAAAACTTCTGGTTTAACATGAAATGACAAGACCTGTATTTCGCCCGCAAGGGGCGGAGTATCGGTCTTGCTTTTTTTTGCAGCAAAGATTTCGGCCGCCCTGCTCCTTCGGGTATACTGATTATCGAGGAGGATTTTTATGGAGTTTTTGTACGCAAGCTTTTTGGCGCTGACCTGGCAGCAGGTGGTTATGTACCTTGTGGGCGGGCTGCTGATCTACCTCGCCATATGCAGGGATTTTGAGCCGGCGCTGCTGCTGCCGATGGGCTTCGGCGCGATTCTGGTCAACCTCCCCTTTTCGGGCGTGATCGACCAGTTCATGGCCGGAGCGGGAAAGACCAACGGCATCATCCAGTGGCTGTTTGAGGTCGGGATCGAGGCGTCGGAGGCCATGCCCATCCTTTTGTTTATCGGCATCGGTGCGATGATCGACTTCGGCCCGCTGCTGGCGCGTCCCAAGATGTTCCTGTTCGGAGCGGCGGCGCAGTTCGGTATTTTTGCGGCCATCGTGATCGCGGTGCTGCTCGGCTTCGATCTGAAGGACGCGGCCTCGATCGGCATGATCGGCGCGGCGGACGGCCCGACCTCCATCCTGGTGTCGCAGGTGCTCGGCTCAAGCTATGTCGGGCCGATCGCGGTGGTGGCCTACTCCTATATGGCGCTGGTACCGATTATCCAGCCGGTCGTGATCAAGACCATCACGACCAAGAAGGAGCGCCTGATCCGCATGGAGCACACCTCCAAGGTGATTTCCAAGCGGACCCGGATTCTCTTCCCGATTATCGTGACCATTGTTGCGGGGCTGGTTGCGCCGATGTCGGTTTCGCTGGTCGGTTCGCTGATGTTCGGCAACCTGATCCGGGAGTGCGGCGTGCTGAACCGCCTCTCCCAGACGGCGCAGAATGAGTTCTCCAACATCATTACGCTTCTGCTGGGGCTGACCATCTCCTTCAGCATGCGGGCGGAGCAGTTTGTCCGGCTGGAGACCATTTATATCATGATTCTCGGCCTGGTCGCCTTTATTTTCGACACCATCGGCGGCGTGCTTTTCGCAAAGCTGCTCAACCTTTTCTCGAAGAACAAGATCAACCCCATGATCGGTGCGGCCGGCATTTCGGCCTTCCCCATGGCGGCGCGGGTGGTACAGAAGCTCTCGCTGTCGGAGGATAAGACCAACCATCTGCTGATGGAGGCGGTTGGCGCCAACGTGTCCGGTCAGATCGCCTCGGTCGTGGCCGGCGGCGTGATTCTTGGATTCTTCTCATAAACCAAAGGAGGAAACGATAATGTCTGAAACCTTGAAACAGGCCTTTCTGATTATGGGGCAGGGCATGGGCGGCATCATGGCGGTTATTCTTCTGCTGACCCTGATTGTGTATATTTTCTCAAAGCTGGACGCCGCCTCGCAGAAAAAAGAAACCGAAAAGAAATCGTAAAATTTTTGCTCTGTTGCCCGGCTTCGGGCAACCGGGGGCTGTTTTCTCTCTGAATACAAAACGGCTTTGTAAGGAGAGATGGATATGGCAAGCACAAATAAAACGACCAACGGCCTCAACCAATGGGTGCTGAGCGACACCCCCAAGATGGAGGATTTTAACGCCGACAACCGGATTCTCGACGCGGCCATTACCAAGGCCAACGCCCCGCTTGAAAGCATCGGCGCGGGCGGCATCACCGGCGACTATCTGGCGGAGGATATCCGCGCTTTCGGAAAATTCTGCATCGCGCTCGACAGCTCCAGCTTCGATACGCCGCTGACGCCGGACGCCGCCGGTGCACCGCTGTATGTCCGCGCCGGAGATCACATCACTCTGGCCAACTGGAGTCAGGGGGAGAACTACCAGCAGCTTTACATCGGCGTTAAGGAGATGCTGCCCTACTACGGTGTGCAGAGCGGCTTGGATCTCATCCGGATGGAGGGGATTTACAAGGTGGTCAACACCGCCCTCAGCGCCAATCCGGAGTCGGATTTTACAAGCGCTTTGCTGATTCATCATGTGCCGGGAAACAGCGAGCACACCTACTGCCAGATCTGGATCGGCAGCGGAATATACAAGCGCTACAAGCTGAAAAGCACCGGGAAGTGGACAGCCTGGGAGGCGGTTGCGGGCAATCTGCAAAAACGGCAGAGCGGCGCCAGTTCGGACAGGCCGGCCGCGCCCAAGGCCGGCGAGTGCTATTTTGACGAGACGCTCGGAAAGCCGATCTGGTGGCAGAGCACCGGGGAGAAATGGGTCGACGCGGCCGGCGCGGCGGTCTGATTTTCCTCCCACCGAGGCAATATTTCCTCTGGTCTTTTCATTGCCCCGTAATAAAATCCCGGTTCAAATGCCGAATCCCTCGCCATGTTCCGCATGGCAGCCGGGATTCACGGCGGCAAAGCTGGTTCTATGCCCGCTGCATGTGTGTCATGCGGCGGGCTTTTTTCCTTTTGCCGAAGGTCTGCGCGGCCGCCTCCCTTCCCGGCCGGTTGAATAATCCTTCAAATTCTCTTGACAGATAGGGCGCACGCCTGTATAATAAACACAATTTAAAACGTTTTAATGAAAGGCGGTGGCGTAATTATGCGCCGTTTTTTGGCCATTGATATCGGCGCGTCCAGCGGCCGGCACATCCTGAGCTGGATGGAGGGCGGCCGGCTTCAGCTCCGGGAGGTATATCGGTTTAAAAACCGGATGGAGCAGAAGAATGGGCACCTCTGCTGGAATCTGGACTACCTCTCGCGGGAGATTTTGCAGGGGCTTCGCCGGGCGGCGGAGCTGGACTGTGCGCCCGACTTTGTCGGGATCGACACCTGGGGCGTTGATTTTATCCTTGTCGACGGGGAGGGCAGGCCGGTCGGCGACGCGGTAGCCTACCGGGACGGCCGAACCGACGGCGTCCGGGAGGCGGCCGCAAAAATCCTCTCCCCCGAGGAGCAGTACCGCCGCACCGGCACCCAGCCGCAGCCCTTCAACACGGTTTATCAGCTGCGCACCGTGCCGGAGGAGATGCGCAGAGCCGAACGTCTGCTGTTCGTGCCGGAATATCTGAATTTCCTCCTGACCGGGAGGATGACGAACGAGTATACGGTCGCTTCGACCAGCGGCCTGCTCGACTGCCGGACGCGGGACTGGGATCGCGAGCTTATGCAAACCCTCGGCATTCGGCCCTCTTTGTTCGGGAAGGTCGAGATGCCGGGTCTTTCGCTCGGCCGCTTCCGGCCGGAGATTGCAAAGCAGGTCGGTTTTTCGGCCGAGGTGATTTTAATCGCCGCCCACGACACGGCCTCGGCCGTGCTGGCCGTGCCGGAGGACAAAAGCCTCTACATCAGCTCGGGAACCTGGTCGCTGCTCGGAACCGAGCTGGAGGAGCCGATCACCTCTCCCGAGAGTCTGGCAGCCGGCTTCACCAACGAGGGGGGCGGCTATGGCGGCTACCGTTATCTGAAAAATATCATGGGGCTCTGGATGATTCAGTCTATCCGGGCCGAGCTTGGCAGCGCGCACAGCTTTGACGATCTCTGCCATATGGCGGAGGGCAGCCGGTTCGACGCAGTAGTGGACGTAAACGACGACTGCTTTTTGGCGCCGCGCAGCATGAGCGCCGCGGTGCGCCTCTATTGTGAGCGGAGCGGCCTTCCGGTGCCGCGGTATACCGGAGATTTGCTGCGCTGCGTTTACCGCGGCCTGGCAAAGAGCTACGCCGCCGCGGTGGAGGAGCTGTGCAGCCTGACCGGTCGGCGGTTTGACCGGATTCATATTGTCGGCGGCGGCAGCCGGGACGGGTATCTCAACCGCCTGACGGCTGAGGCGGTCGGCCTCCCGGTTGTGACCGGCCCGACCGAGGCGACGGCGGCCGGAAATCTGCTGGTGCAGATGATCTATGCCGGGGAGATTGCGAATTTGGACGAGGGACGCCGGGTTATCCGCGCGTCGATGGATGTTGAGGACAGCCAATACGGTAAGGAGTGATCATGTTGAACAATCATAATACCTTCTATTCATATGCGGCCGAGCAGTACAAAAAAATCGGCGTCGATCCGGAGGAGGCGCTCCGCCGCCTTGCGGGGATCGCGGTCTCGGTGCACTGCTGGCAGGGGGACGACGTCCGCGGGTTTGAGGGGAGCGATACCCTGACCGGCGGAATCGCCGCAACCGGAAATTATCCCGGACGGGCCCGGAACGCAGCCGAGCTGATGGCCGACTTTGACGCGGCCATGCGGCTGGTCCCGGGCAAAAAGAGGCTGAATCTCCACGCCTCCTATGCGATTACCGAGCAGCCGGTCGAGCGGGACGCGCTGCTGCCCGAGCACTTTGCTCCCTGGGTGACCTTCGCAAAGGAGCGGGGCTACGGCCTGGATTTCAATCCGACCTTCTTTTCCCATCCGAAGGCGGCCGACAACCTCACCCTCTCCCACCCGGATGATGAGATCCGGAACTTCTGGATCCGGCACGGCAAGGCCTGCCGCCGCATCGCCGCCAGCTTTGGAGAGGCGCTCGGCAGCCCGAGTCTCTGCAACATATGGATTCCCGACGGGTACAAGAATACGCCGGCCGACCGGCTTTCTCCCCGGCTGCGGCTGAAGGCCAGCCTGGATGAGATTTTTGCCGACCGGTACGATCCGCGGTACATCATCGACTCGGTCGAGAGCAAGGTTTTCGGCCTCGGGCTGGAGGCCTACACCGTCGGGTCGTCGGAATTCTATCTCAACTACGCCGCCCGGAAAGAGGGGGTTTACAACCTGCTGGACAACGGGCACTATCATCCGGATGAAAAGGTCAGCGACAAGATTTCGGCCATGCTGGCCTTCTGCGACCGGCTGCCGCTGCACGTGACCCGGCCGCTGCACTGGGACAGCGACCACGTCGTCTTGCTGGAGGATGAGCTGCTCGCCATCGCGGGGGAGATTATCGCCGCCAAAGCGGAGGATAAGGCGATCATCGGCCTCGATTACTTTGACGCGAGCATCAACCGGGTCGCCGCCTGGGTCATCGGGACGCGGAATATGCAGAAGGCGCTGCTGCACGCCCTGCTGACCCCCTATGACGAGCTGAGCCGTATGCAGGAGGCGGGCGACTTCACCGGAATTCTCGCAGCCGGCGAGGATCAGAAAACCCTCCCGTTTGGGGAGATCTGGGCTGAATACTGCCGCAGACAGGGTGTGCCGACCGACGGCGAGTGGTACAAAGCTGTGCAGGAATATGAAGAAACCGTACTGAAAAAGAGGGTATAAAAGATATGGAGATTTTGGAAAACAGCGCAGTGCGGGGCTTTATCCGCATGTGCGGGGACGGCTGGCGGCAGGGCTGGCACGAGCGCAACGGCGGCAACCTGACCTACCGCATGACGAAGGAGGAGGCCGACGCCTGCCGGCCGGGCTTTGATTACAGCCGACCGTTCGTACCGATGGGCGTGCAGGCCGAAAGCCTCGCCGGGGAGTGCTTCCTTACAACCGGAAGCGGCAAGTTCCTCCGCAATGTGGAGGAGGCGCCGGCCGAGAACATCGGCATTGTCGAGATTAGTGAGAAGGGCGACGCCTGGCGGATTGTGTGGGGCCTTTCCTCCGGGGCGCGCCCGACCAGCGAGTTTCCGAGCCATTTTCTAAACCACAGTGTAAAAGCGGCGGTCGATCCCGGCTATCGCGTGATCTACCACGCGCACACGCCCAGCCTGATCGCGCTGACCTATGTTCTGCCGCTGACGGCGCGGGATTTCAGCCGCGTCCTCTGGCAGAGCGCGACCGAGTGCCCGGTGGTTTTCCCGGACGGGGTCGGCGTGGTCGAGTGGATGGTGCCCGGCGGGGCGGAGATTGCATGGGCCACCTCGGAGCAGATGCGGTCGTTCGACGCGGTAGTCTGGGCGCACCACGGCCTCTTCTGTGCCGGGCCGGACTTTGACACCACCTTCGGCCTGATGCACACGATTGAGAAGGCGGCCGACATCTATGTCCGGGCGTGCGCCACCGGCCTCCCCATCCGGCAGACCATCACCGACGACAATCTGCGGGCGATTGCCCGGGATTTCGGCGTTACCCTGCGGGAGGAATTTTTGGGAGAGTAGTTCGCGGCAAAGCCTCCAACCCCTTCTGTTTGCGGGTGGACGGCACCTTTGTGAAAACAAAATTAAAGATAAAAAATCCGACAGGTTTTATACTGTCGGATTTTTTAGACTGCGGCAGAGGATTTATAAGTTCCGGGGTTCTCTTTTAAGCCCCAGAACATAGTCGGAGGAAAGATTATAGAATTTGCATAACACAATAAGACTGTGAATCGGTAATGCGTTTACCCCGCGTTCGTAGCCGGAGTAAACCGATTGGGAGACATAAAGAAGGGCTGCAATTTCCCTTTGGGACAAATCCCGATCTTCCCGGCAATCGCGCAGAATCTGGTAATATGGTTTGGGCTTTTGTGCCATTGTGCATCTCCTTCTTATTTTTTGTGTAGATGGAAATTGTTTCTATTTGCATTTTTCTCTTTTGCAGCCATAGCATCTAAGCCTGTTCGAATCAGCGTTTCGATAATTTCCGTTTGTGTACAATTTGAAAAGGCTTCTGAAACGAGATGAATGGTTGCTGTTAAATCCGACGGTATGGAAAAGGAGAT
>OLXV01000267.1_pt1 | contig 27168 bp, 20 predicted proteins | sample 1673481 | NCBI WGS metagenome assembly OLXV01 (sample SAMEA103958113, study PRJEB25191) | human gut metagenome
AGTGCAAGAGGGAAAATCTGATCGGCATGATGCAGGACGTGCAGGAGCATTACAAGTACCTGCCGCCGGAGGTGCTGGTGCATCTGGCGGGACGGCTGCACATCAGTCCGGGCAAGGTATACAGCGTGGCGACATTCTATGACCGCTTCTCGCTGGAAGCCAAAGGCAAGTACATTCTGCGCGTATGCGACGGCACCGCCTGCCATGTGCGCAAATCGCAGCCCATTCTGGAGGCTTTGCAGGAGCACCTCGGGCTGAACGAGAAAAAGGTGACGAGCAGTGACATGCTCTTCACGCTGGAGACCGTTGCGTGCCTCGGCGCGTGCGGCCTTGCGCCGGTCCTCACCGTGAACGGTGAGGTTCATCCGAAAATGACGCCGGAGAAGGCTGTCGCGCTTGTGGAGAGCATCCGGAAGGAGGAGTCGAAATGATCCGACGCACAAAGCTTACGTTTGACGCCCAGCGCTGGAAGGCGGAGGAAGCGCTCGCGCGCGAAGGCGTTTCGATCATGGTATGCGCCGGCACCGGCTGCATCGCCAGCGGCGCCATGGCAGTATATGAGACGCTGCACCGGCTGTGCAAGGAAAAGGGCCTGCCGGTTTCCGTCAGTCTTTCGGAGCACGCCGACGACGCCGTCCATCTCAAGAAAACCGGCTGCCACGGCTTCTGCGAGATCGGCCCGCTTGTGAACATCTCCCCGATGAACGTCATATATACCCATGTCAAGCCCGAGGACTGCGAGGAAATCATCGAAAAGACCATAAAGGGCGGCAAGGTGATCCAGCGCCTTCTCTTTGAGGAGGACGGAAAAAAGTACAAGGCGCGCGACGATATTCCCTTTTATTTGAAGCAGCAGCGGCTGATTCTCCGGGAATGCGGTCTCTCCAATTGCGAGGATATTTGGGAGTACATCGCCAAGGGCGGCTATTCCGCCTTTGAAAAAGCCCTTTTTGAAATGACGGACGAGCAGATCTGCATGGAGGTCATTTCCTCCGGCCTGCGCGGGCGCGGCGGCGGCGGCTTCCCCACCGGCAAAAAGTGGGACAGCGTGCGCCGTCAGGATTCTCCGGTCAAGTATATCGTCTGCAACGGCGACGAGGGCGACCCCGGCGCGTTCATGGATGAGGGCATCATGGAGGGCAATCCGCACTCCATTTTGGAGGGTATGATGATCGCCGCGATCGCGGTCGGTGCCGGCAGCGGTTATATCTACGTCCGCGCAGAGTACCCGCTCGCGGTCGAGCGACTGCAGACCGCCATCGATCAGGCGCGCGATGTGGGACTTCTCGGCGAGAACATCCTCGGCACGGAATTTTCCTTTGATATCCGCATCAACCGCGGCGCGGGCGCGTTCGTCTGCGGCGAGGGCAGCGCGCTGACCGCGTCCATCGAGGGCAACCGCGGTATGCCGCGCACCAAGCCCCCGCGCACCGTGGAAAAGGGTCTCTGGGCAAAGCCCACCGTGCTCAACAATGTGGAGACCTTTGCCAACATCCCCTATATCATCAACGAGGGCGCCAACGCTTACCGCGCCATCGGCAACGCGTCCTCCCCCGGCACCAAGGCATTTGCGCTTGCGGGAAACATCCGCCACACCGGTCTCATCGAGGTGCCTATGGGCACAACGCTGCGCGAGATCATTTTCGATATCGGCGGCGGCATCAAGGACGGAAAGAAATTCAAGGCCGTGCAGATCGGCGGGCCGAGCGGCGGCTGTCTCACGGAGGAGCATCTCGATCTCCCGCTGGACTACGACTCGCTCAAGCACGTCGGCGCGATCATGGGCTCCGGCGGTCTTGTCGTCATGGATGAGGACACCTGCATGGCCGAGGTCGCCCGCTTCTTCATGAAATTTACGCAGAAGGAATCCTGCGGCAAGTGCATCCCCTGCCGCGAGGGTACGAAGCGCATGCTGGAAGCTCTCGAGCGCATCGTCGGCAACGAGGGAAGCGAAGAGGATATCGAGCTTCTCGAGGAGCTCTCCGACACGATCTCCCACACCGCGCTCTGCGGTCTGGGTCAGAGCGCCTGCAAGCCCGTGCAGTCCACGCTGCGCTACTTCCGCGAGGACTACGAGCGCCATGTGCGCAACAAATTCTGCCCGCTCTGCAACGGCAAACCAAAGGTATTACAGATCGATCCGGAAAAGTGCAAGGGATGCAGCCTGTGCGCGCGCAACTGCCCGGTGGAGGCGATCACCGGCGAGATCAAGTCGCCGTTCGTGATCGACACGGAAAAGTGCATCCGCTGCAACGCCTGCGTCAAGAACTGCAAGTTCGGCGCGATTCGGGAGGTGTAAAGATATGGCAAAGGGAATCATGTATATCAACGGCCAGCGCGTCGCGTTCGACGGGGAGAAAAACGTTCTCGCCGTTATCCGCAAGGCGGGCATCAATATGCCGACGCTGTGCTACTACTCCGATCTCTCCGTTTACGGCGCGTGCCGTATGTGCGTCGTGGAGGACGATAGGGGCCGCATCGACGCTTCCTGCTCCATGGAGCCGCGTGACGGACTCTCCATCCAGACGAACACCGCCCGGCTGCTCAAATACCGCCGGATGATCATCGAGCTTCTGCTCGCCTCGCATGACCGTGACTGCACCGTTTGCGAAAAGTCCAGCGCGTGCGAGCTGCGGCGGCTGGCGCTGCGCTTCGGTGTGCGCCGCGTCCGGTTTGAGGATACGCGCGAGCAGCTCCCGCTCGATACCTCCAGCCCCTCGGTCGTGCGCGACCCGAACAAGTGCATCCTCTGCGGCGACTGCGTGCGCACGTGCGAGGAGATCCAGGGCATGAACATCATCGACTTCACGCACCGCAGCGCCGATCTGCGCGTAATGCCGGCGTTTGACCAGAAGCTCGCCGAGACCGACTGCATCGGCTGCGGCCAGTGCGCCGCCGTATGCCCCACCGCCGCGATCACCGTGTATAACGACATCGGCCGTGTATGGCGCGCGCTGCACGACAAGAATAAGCGCGTTGTGTTCCAGATCGCTCCGGCGGTGCGCGTCGCCATCGGCGAAGCGTTCGGGCTGCATCCGGGCGAAAATGCCATGGGCAAAATGGTCGCGGCGCTCCGGCTCATGGGCGCGGCCGAGGTGTTTGATACCTCGTTCGCCGCCGACCTCACCACGGTCGTCGAGGCGAAGGAGTTTATGGACCGGCTCAAAAACGGCGGCACGTTCCCGATGTTCACCTCCTGCTGCCCGGCGTGGGTCAAGTATGTGGAGTATCAGCGCCCCGAGCTTCTCCGCCACATTTCCTCCTGCAAGTCCCCGATGGAGATGTTCGCCGCCGTGCTGCGCGATCACTATGAGAAAAACAGCGACGGCCGCGATGTCTACCACGTCGCCGTCATGCCCTGCACCGCGAAGAAGGGCGAGGCGAAGCGCGAGGAGTTCACCCACAACGGCAAGCCCGACGTGGACGCCGTGCTCACGACGATCGAGCTTATCAACATGATCAAGGAAAGCGGCATCGATTTCGCCAATCTGGAGGACGAGGCCGTAGACATGCCGTTCGGCATCACGACCGGCTCCGGCGTCATCTTCGGCGCGACCGGCGGCGTAGCGGAAGCGGTCGCGCGCTGCTGCTGCCCGGACAAAACGAAAAACGCGGCGATGGCCATCGAATACTCCGGTCTTCGCGGCGTGGAAGGCGTGCGCGTGGCAAGCATGCTCGTCGGCGAGCGGACGATCCGCATCGCGGTGTGCAACGGCCTTCTCAACGCCCAGAAGCTCATCGACGAGATCGAGACCGGACGCGAATACTTTGACCTCATCGAGGTCATGACCTGCCGCGCCGGCTGCGTCGGCGGCGCGGGTCAGCCGCACGGCCTTACAAAGGACAAGTACGACCGCGCCGCGGGCCTTTATAACGCCGACAAGACCGCCCTCATCAAGCGCAGCGAGCAGAACCCCGTCATCGAAACGCTGCTGCACGACATCGGCGAGCGCGAGCACGAGCTGCTCCACGTCCACTACAAGGGCCGCGATTTCTGAAAAGCTTACAACGCAAAACGTCCGGAGGACATTCTCCGGACGTTTTGCATTTTATTCTTAAAATCAGAGCCGGTCGTTGCCGACAGGGGTGAGAAAGAGCTTTCGGAACTCCTCGTCGTCGGAAGAGTTTGCCAGCGCCCATTCGACCTTGGCGACGACGGCCTCTGTCGTCATTGTATAGGCTTCGAGCAGCTCATACTTTTTCTTGATGCGGAAGCCCACACGGTAAAGCTCCATATCGCTCCCCTCGTGGGAGACCTGCGTAGTGAAAATGACCTTCACGTGGTTCCGAAGCAGGCGGCCGATCTTCTCGGTGAACTCGTCGTTATCGTAGTACGGCACACCGCCGACGCCGAAACTCTCGATGATAACGGCGTGGGCGTGCTCGGCCACATAGTCGAGAATGCCGGGTGCCATGCCGGGGATGAGCTTGATGACGCAGACGCGGCTGTCGAGCGCATCATAAAACCGCACCGGGCCGGGGAACGACTCGCGGATATAATAGCGCACCTCGCCGCCGCGGATGACAGCGACCTCCGGGTAATCGATGCTCGAAAAGGCGTTGAAGCTGCGCGTACGCGTTTTCTGCGCGCGGTTGGCGCAGATGACCTTGTTGTCGAACACGAGATGGATGCCGCAGGCGTCGTCATCGGCGGCATAGGTGATCGCATTGCGCAGATTTTCCCGCGCGTCGGTATCGCGCGCGTAGATGGAAACCTGCGAGCCGGTCAGCACGACGGGCTTCGGGCTGTTCTGGATGAGATAATAGAGCGTTGCGGCGGCATAGGCCATCGTGTCGGTGCCGTGGGTGATGACAAAGCCGTCGTAGCTTTCATACTTGTCCCGGATGATCTTCACGAGCTCGACCCAATTCTGCGGGCGCATGTTCGTGCTGTCCAGATTAAAGGGCTGCACCGTGTCGATCTCGCAGAGAGAGCGTACCTCGGGGATGCATTGCAGCAGCTCCTCGCTCGTCATTTCCGGTGTCAGGCCGTCCTCCGCCGGGCGCGAGGCGATCGTGCCTCCGGTGGCGATCAGCAGCAGTTTTTTACTCATGCGTTTTCCTCCTTCATCAGCTCGCGCAGCAGCGCCGCCGCTTCCTCTCCGGATGCGCCGACAGCCGCGCAGAACTGCGCGGCGTCGGTGAGCTTTTCTTTTAAAATGGCGCGGCGCATGGCCGCTTTGTCCGTCTCGCCGAGCGCGGCGGCAAACGTCCCGCGCCCGACGGCGGTGTGGATAAAGCCGTCCCGCTCCAGTTCTTCCCAGGCGCGCCGCACCGAAATAAGACTTACCGAGAGCTCCTGCGCCACGGTCCGTATCGGCGGCAGCACCTCGCCGGGCGCTATCTCCCCGCGCAGGATCTGCGCGGCAAGCTGGTCATACATCTGTCGGTAGAGCGGCAGCGGCGATGTATTCGTCACTGTCAGCTTCATAGATCCACCTTTTCAAACCTCTCGGCACTGATCTTTGCCGAGAGCAGCGTAAAAGCCGCCCAGAGGATGATCCCGGCGAACAGCACCGGAAGCTGACGGAGCTGCGCGCTTTTCTCCAGCGTGTCAAGATACGCGCTGACCGGCGAGGGGATATACTGTGCGAGCGATTCCGCGGCGATGATATAGAGAAACGTAAACACGCCGCCCCAGAGGAACGCCTTGCCCTCGCTCCGCCCGGTTTTATAAAACACCGGGAAGAAAATGAGGTTGAAGCCGCCGTACATCAGAAACGACAGGCCGAAAAACGCGACGTTCGGTTCGATGCCGGCGTTATTGCCTCCCGCGGGATTGATCTTTGCAGAAATTACCGCAAACGGGATGGCGATGAGGATGTTGGCAAGCTCCAGCAGCGCAACGGTAAGGACGCGGGCGCGCACCACGTCGCCCTTGCGCACCGGCAGGAGTGCGGAATAGAAAATGTCGTTCTCGGCGCGGTTGGTTTTGAACGTAAGGAATATGCCGAGCGTCAGATAGAAAAAGCTGACATAATAGAGATACGACGGCACAAGCAGCAGCGCCGCGAGCGCGAAGAAGATGTATACGCTCGGATGGATGGCGAGCCGGAACTCCTTATACAGCAGATTTTTCATTCTCTCCCCTCCCGTTCGATGTGCACCATGATGTCCTCCATGCCGATGGGCTCCGCCGCGAGACCGGAAGCCATTGCGTCCTCCGTCTTCATCATCGCTTCAAAGCCGAAGCTCTGCTCCCGCAGACCAATGGCGCTCTCCTTTACGGCGTCTGACAGCTCCTCCTTGCCGCCGGTCACCTTGCGGTAAGCGTCGGTAAAGGTGTCGCGGTCGGTGCTTGTGAGGATCTTTCCGTTGTGGATGTAGGTGATAAGGTCGGCGCACTTCTCGAGATCGGATATAATATGCGTGGAGAACAAAATGCTGCGCTCCCCGTTCGCGACCGTGTCGCGGAAAATGTCCAGAAGCTCGTCACGGCTCACCGGGTCAAGGCCGCTTGTCGGCTCGTCGAGAAGGAGGAGCCGCGCCCCGTGCGAGAGGGCGAGCGCCAGCGTGAACTTGACCCACATGCCGGTGGACAGCTCGCGCACGCGCTTCGTCTCGTCGAGCGAGAAGCGCTTCATGTATTCGCGGTACGCGGCGTCGTCCCAATGCTCATAAAACCGCGCCGTCGTCTCCGCCACATCGCGCAGGCGCTTTGAGCCGTAATAGCGCGCGTCGCCCAGCACCACGCCGATCTGCTGGCGGCAGGCCGATTCGTTTTCCCGGAGATCCATACCGAACATCTCCACCGTGCCGCCGTCCGGATGAACAAGGCCGAGCATGCTTTTGAGCGTCGTCGTCTTTCCCGCGCCGTTGCGCCCGATGAACCCCATGATATACCCGCTCTCCAAGGAGAACGAGACATGATCCAGCGTAAATCCCGGATACGTTTTGCAAAGATCGCGCACGGACAAAAGCTCCATCGCGCATTCCTCCCTGTCGGATAATTTATTGTGTATGCTCATTATACACAATTCAGTCTATCTGTCAAGCCCCTGCCTTGCCCGATGGGAAAAAATCTGGTATAGTATTTGCGATCTTTCAAGGAGAAACAACGCAAGTGAGTAAAAATACGAAATTATGGACGGCGGGCACGCTCAAAAGCCGCGGCTGGACGGAGGAGCTGATCGCCTCTCTCCTGCCGAAGCCGCAGCGTCTTTATCGGAACGGCCGCCGCGTGCGCGCCTGGCGCACGGACGATATCCGCCGCGCCGAGCAGAGCGATAGCTTCCGCTCGCTGCGCGCGGCGTCTGCCGAAAATACGGAAAGCATACCGGATGACGCGGCGCTCGATGCAGCGTCGCAGCTTCTGGAAGGTGCATGGGATGCCGCCGCGCTGCCGGAAAGCCGTGAAGCGACGCTCGCAGCGCGCTACCATGAAGCGATCTTCCGCCAGATCCCGGCGGTCGGATTTGCTAAGCGGCTGCGGCCGGGACAGAGCATCAGCTATATCGAGCACTTTCTCCATCTGGAGTCCGGCGCCGGCGCCGAGCCGCTCGGCGCAACGCTCCGTCGGTTTGTGACCGCCGCGCCGTGGCTCGGCGCGAATGCAGCTTCTCCGCTCGCCGGAAAACTCGCGGCGCGCTATGCCGCGGTGCTGCTTGCGATCAGCGCGCGGGACATTGCATCTTTTACCGCCGCGCAGCCGGAGGCGAACATGGACGGGCTTCTCGAAAAGGGCGCCTTTCCCGTGCAGGAGCTTCTGCAGCACCCGCTCTCCTATCTCTATTCGGTCTTTTATATCCCGCGCGCGATCCGCTCGAGCCTGAAGCTGCTCGTGGCGCTCAACCCGAAGGACGAGTACCCGGAAGCGCGCGCCATGCAGCGCCATTTTATTCTCCATACCGGCGGGACGAACACCGGCAAGACCTACGCCGGGTTTGAGCGGCTGCGCAAAGCCAAAACGGGCGTATATCTTGCTCCGCTCCGTCTGCTGGCGCTTGAAGCGCAGGAGCGGCTGCTTGATCTCGGCGTTGCGTGCTCGCTCACGACCGGCGAGGAAGAGGACCGCCGCGAGGGGGATACCCACGTCGCCGCCACGGCGGAAAAGCTTGATATCTCCGCGCGGTACGATGTGGCGGTGATCGACGAGTGCCAGATGATCGCCGACCGGGAACGCGGCTTTGCCTGGACGCGCGCGATCCTCGGCGTGCTCGCGCCGGAGGTGCATCTCTGCGCCGCGCCCGAGGCGCGCGATCTTCTGATCCGCATCATTGAGAGCACCGGCGACACGTGGGAGGAGATCCGTCATCTGCGCAAAACGCCGCTCGTGTGCATGCGCCGGGAAATTGATTTTGACGACGTAAAGCCCGGCGACGCGCTCATCACGTTCTCGAAACTCGGGGTGCTTTCCGTGGCTGAGGATCTGCGTGCGCACGGAAAGGAGCCCGCCATCATCTACGGCGCGCTCCCCTATTCCACGCGGCGGCGGCAGATGGAGGGCTTTCTCGAAGGGCGGATGCAGTATGTCGTTTCGACCGACGCCATCGGCATGGGGCTGAATCTCCCCATCCGGCGCGTGATCTTTCTGGACACGCGGAAGTTTGACGGCATGGAGCGGCGCGACTTAAAGCCTGCCGAGATCCAGCAGATCGCCGGACGCGCCGGGCGCTACGGCATGTATGACAAGGGCTACGTCGGCGCAACGGAGAATCTGGACTTCATCCGCGAGGGGCTGGAAGCGGCCGTGCCGCCGCTCGAAACGGCGGTGGCCGGGTTTTCCGAGCTTGTATTGCAGGTGGAGCACGATCTTCTTGAGGTGCTGACCGAGTGGAACAAAATGCCGACCGTCGCGCCGTATGTAAAGCTCGACGTCAGCCGATATATCACGCTCATCGGCAAGGTGCGGCAGGAGGGCTTTTCGCTCACGTGCGAGCAGGAGCTGCGGTGCGCGAACATTCCGTTCGACGAGACGGAGGAAGAGCTTCTGGAGCTGTTCTTCTCGTTTCTGCGCTGCTTCCGGGAGGGTCAGCCGCTCTCCTGCCCGGAGCTTCCCGAGGGACATGCGCCTACGCTCCCGCAGCTCGAGCAATACTGCCGGAAGCTCGATCTCTATTTCTCGTTTTCCAAGGCGTTCGGCTGCCCGATCGACCGCGACGCGCTCTATGATAAGCGCGAGGACGCCGCCGAGAGCATCAACCAGATCCTGCTTTACAATCTCAAAAACAACATCCGCTTCTGCGCGCGCTGCGGCGCGGCGCTCCCGCTCCACCAGAGCGGACGCCTCTGCCAGAGCTGCTACCGGAAGATCAGCGCCCTGCGCCGCCCGACGCGGTGGTAAAAAATCGGCCGTGCCTCCCGAGATCGGGAGGCACGGCCTTTTCTTTGGTTTATTCGGCTTTTAAGCCATATTCTTCGGCGAGGGCGGCAAAGGCGGGCAGCGAGCGGCACAGCCGCTCCTCCGGCACGCAGTAGGCAAGGCGGGCGTAGCCCGGACAGGCGAAATCGTCGCCCGGCACGAGCAGAAGATCGTGCGCCATCGCCTTTTTGCAGAAGGCGCGCGCGTCCTCCTCCGGTGATTTTACGAAGAGATAGAACGCCCCCTGCGGCTTCGCGCAGGAAAAGCCGAGCGCGGCGAGCCCTTCGCAGATGAGATCGCGGTTTTTCTTATACTCCCGCAGCTCCCCCGTCTGGCCGAGGCACGCGGCGCACACGCGCTGAAAGAGCACCGGCGCGCAGACATACCCCAGCATCCGGCCCGCGCCGGAAATGGCGGCGCGCAGCGCGGCGCGGTCTTTGCTCTCCGGCGGCACGGCGAGATAGCCGACGCGCTCGCCGGGCAGTGAGAGGGACTTGCTGAACGAGTAGCAGTAGATCGTGTCAGGATAGAAACTGGGGATGTACGGCACGGCGTCGCCGTCGTAGACAAGATCGCGGTACGGCTCGTCCGCGAGGATGTAGATCGGGTGACCGTACTCCGCCGAGCGCTCGGTGAGCAGAGCGGCGATCTTCTTTATGCTCTCCTCCCCCAGCACGACGCCGGAGGGGTTATTGGGGGAGTTCAGGATCACGAGCCACGTATTCCCGTTCACCGCCGCAGCGAAGGCCTCATAATCGAGCTGGAACGTCTCCGGTTCGGAGGGCACCTCGCGCATGACGCCGCCGGCGGCCTCGGTATAGGTGCGGTATTCGGAAAAGTACGGCGTGAGCGTGATGCACTCGTCCCCCGGCGAGAGCAGCGCACGGCAGCCGATGGCAAGACCCGCGGACGCGCCGCTCGTCATGTAAATATCCTCCGGCGCGTAGGTCATGGAAAACGTGCCGTTCAGATACTCCGCCACGGCCCTGCGCACCTCCGGCAGGCCCTGATCGGGGCTGTAGGCGTGCAGCTGCGTGGGAGACATTTCCCGCATAAGGCGCTGCGCCGTCTCCTGCACCGCCGCGGGCGGGGCGATGCTCGGCGAGCCGATGCTGAAATCGTAAACATTTTCCGCGCCGACCTCTTCGGCGCGGCGCATGGCGTAATCGGCGATCTCCCGGATGGGGTTGCCGGACGCGCCGAGCGCGTATACTTCGGATGGGATCATGTGGTTTTCCCCCGGTTCACAAGATATTCGACCGCTCTCCGGTAGCCCTCAAAGCCCAGCCCGGCGAACGTCTTTTCGCACGCCATGCCCGCGTAGGACACGTGCCGGAAGCTCTCGCGCTCTTGAATATCGGTGAGATGCACCTCCACCGCCGGGAGCGCCACGGCCTTGAGCGCGTCGAGAATGGCGACGCTCGTGTGCGTATACGCCGCGGGATTGATGACGATGCCGTCCATCCGTCCGAGGGCGGACTGGATGGCATCGACGATCGCGCCCTCGTGGTTGGACTGGAAAAGCTCGCATTCTGCGCCGAGCTCCCGGCAGGACGCGCGGATATATGCCTCGAGCGCGGCAAAGTCACGCCTTCCGTAAAGCTCCGGCTCGCGCACGCCGAGAAGGTTCAGATTGGGGCCGTTGATGACGAGGATCTTCATAGGATCACCTTGCGGATGTCCTCCACGGTGTCCTCAAGCGCGCGGTTGTTGTCGATGATATAGTCCGCAAAGCGGAGATAGCGCTTCTCGCGCATTTCGTACATGGCGTTGAGATTTCCCGCGCGGGAGAGCGGGCGGCCGTCGCGCTCGAGCTTGTCAAGATCGCGGCGCAGCCAGAAAATGACGCCGTTCTGGTGCAGCGGCGCGTAGTTCTCCTCGTGGAGCACCGCGCCGCCGCCGGTGGCGACGATCGCGCCGAAGGCGCTGCCGAGCTCGCGCACGGCCTCGCTCTCGTGCGTGCGGAACACGGATTCGCCCTGCATTGTGATGATCTGCTCGGGCGTATAGCCGGTGTGCTCCTCGATATAGGCGTCCGTATCGAGCACCTCGCGGCCGAGCGCCTTGCCGAGCGCCTCCGCCACGGCGGACTTGCCGCAGCCGGGCATGCCGATGAGGACGATGTTCATCGTCTTGCTCTTCACGAGGTCGATGGCGTGCTCGAGCGCGCCGGACGCCGCCTTTTTGCCGGTGAAGATCTCGCTCGCGCGGATGGCCTGCGCCGCGAGCATCACCATGCCGTTCGCGCAGGGGATGCCGAGTTTTTCCGCCTGCAGCAAAAGCTCCGTGCGCGCGGGATTATAGATGAGATCGACGACGGCGCGGCAGTGCGGGAAGCGCAGCAGATCGATGACCGACTCGCCGTTGTGCGGGTACATGCCGACCGGCGTGGTGTTCACGATGAGCTCGGCGTCCGTGTGGCGGGAGAGGTTGGAGTAATTGTCCTTCCCATCGCGGGAGACGACGACGATCTCGCGCGCCTGCTGCTTTTCAAGCGCGTACACCACCGCGGCGGAAGCGCCGCCGCTGCCGAGCACGAGCACCTTTTTCGCGCGCGGCGAGAACACCGCGCGGCGCAGCAGCTCTTCAAAGCCGTAGACGTCCGTATTGTCGCCGTAGAGCGTTCCGTCGGCGCGGCGGACGATCGTATTGACGCTGCCGATGGCGCGCGCCGTTTCGGAGAGCTCGTCGCAAATCGCCGCGGCGCACTTTTTGTAGGGGATCGTGACGTTCAGCGCGTCAAAATCGCCCTTCCGAAGGAAGGTCTCCACATTCTCCGGTTCGGTCTCATAGAGCTTATACTCATAGTCGCCGAGCATGGAATGGATGGCCGGGGAATAGCTGTGGCTGAGCTTTTGTCCGAGAAGTCCGCAATGCATCATGTCAAATTACCTCACTATAGCTTCCAAGATAGGTGTATTCCTCGCTGATGTCCCCCAGCTCGCTCACAAGCTGAAGGAAGGCGGGATCGTACACCGGGTTTTCCAGATCGAAATAGAACATGAACTCAAAGCTGCGCTCCGGGAGCGGGCGGCTTTCGAGCTTGTTCAGGTTGATGCCGAGCGCATAGAAGCGCGAGAGCACTTTATAAAGCGAGCCGGGCTCGCGGCGCAGCGTCATCATAAGGCTCGTCCGATCTGCGCCGGGATAGATCTCCAGATCGCGCGCAATGCAGATGAAGCGCGTGTAGTTGTTCGCCGTATCCTGCACGGAGGGGGCGAGACATTCCAGACCGTACAGCCGTTCGCACGCGCGCGTGGAGAGCGCCGCAGCGTCGTCCCGCCCGGACTCCGCAACGAGCTTTGCCGCGAGCGCCGTATTCTCGCACGGGATGACCTTCACGCCCGGAAGCGACGAGAGGAACTGCGCACACTGGCTGAGCGCCTGCTCGTGCGAATAGATCTCGCGGATGCCGGAGAGCGTTGCACCGGGCCTCGCGAGCAGGTTGTGGTCGATCTTCACGCGCACCGAACGGACGATGTGGAAATGGTGGCGCATCATAAGATCGTACACGGCGTTCACCGAACCCGCGGTGCTGTTTTCGATGGGCAGCACACCGTAGCGGCAGAGGCCTTTTTCGATGGCGTTGAACACCGCGTCGAAGCTTGAAAAGTAAAGCTCGTTCGGCAGACGGAACAGCCGCTCGCACGCGATCTGGGAGTTGGAGCCCTCGACGCCCTGACAGGCGACGGCGGCCTTCTCCGGGAAAAGCGGCGGCGTCTGCTCGATCGCTGCCTGAATGCTCTCGGCGAGCGGGCTCTGCTTATGCAGCAGGCGGTTCTGGCGGCTGCGGCTGAGCTCAAAGAGCAGCGCGTAGAGCGACACGGCGTAGCTTTGCAGCTCCTCCGGCGCTTTTTCGCTCACGGCATAGAGTTTTTCCCGCTCCCGCCGCTCATCGAGCACCGGAAGGCCGTGTTCGGCCTTATACCGGGCAATGTCCCCGGCGATGTCCATGCGTTCGGCAAAGCATCGCAGCAGCTCGTCATCCACCACGTCGATCCTGCCTCGCAGTTCGTCCATGTTCATGGCTTTCTCCCTCTTTCCGAACAAAGAATATCATATAGCACGACCGCTGCCGCCGCTTCCACGCAGGGAACGGCGCGCGGCACGATGCAGGGGTCATGCCGGCCGGCGATCTCGATCGTCGTTTCGCGCATGGCGGCGAGATCAACGGTGCGCTGCCGCCGCGCGATGGACGGCGTCGGCTTGAACGCCGCGCGGAACACGAGCGGCGCGCCCGTCGTGATGCCGCCGAGGATACCGCCGCAGCGGTTCGTCTCCGTCATAGCCCTCCCGCCGCGCAGCACAAAGGCGTCGTTATTCTCGCTGCCGCGCAGCGCGGCGGCGGCGAACCCCGCGCCGAACTCCACGCCCTTCACAGCGGGAATACCGAAGAGCGCCGCGGAGAGACGGCTCTCCACGCCGTCAAACAGTGCGTCGCCGAGACCCGCAGGCAGACCGAGCACCGCGCACTCCACCACGCCGCCGACGCTGTCGCCGTCGGCGCGTGCCTTTGCAATGGCAGCGAGCATCTCCTCGCCGCGCGCTTCGCTGAGCGTCGGGAACGGTTTTCCCAGCGTGGATGCCGGGAAGATGCCCTCGTCCGCGATACCGGCAATGGAGGCGATATGCGAAACGATGCGGATGTTTTCCTCTTCCAGAAGCTGCATGGCGATGCCGCCCGCAACGCAGAGCGGCGCGGTGAGCCGTCCGGAAAAGCGTCCGCCGCCGGAGAGATCGACGGCATCGCCGTCTTTCATGTGGGCGGCAAAGTCCGCGTGGCCGGGGCGCGGCGTATTGCGCAGAGCGTCATAGTCGCCGGGATGGGCGTCGCCGTTGCGGATGACCGCCGTGACCGCGCCGCCGCAGGTGACGCCGTTTTTCACGCCGCTGAGAAAGAGCGGCGCATCGCTCTCGCGCCGCGCGGTGGCAAACGCCCCGCGTCCCGGCGCGCGCCGCGTGAGGAAGGCATTGAGCGCATCCATATCGATGGCAAAGCCCACGGGCAGCCCTTCCATAACGACGCCGATGGCCTCGCCGTGCGAAGCGCCGAAGATCGTGATGCGAAAGTTTTTTCCCAGACTGCTCACGGCGTTTCCTCCCTTTTCAAAGCGTTAAAGTCCTCGCCAAAGCGCGGATAGGATTTGTTCGTGCACTCCCAGCCCTCGACTGTGACAGTCTCCGTGCAGGCGCACGCCGCCACCGCCGCCGCCATGGCGATGCGATGGTCGTGCTGCGCGCTCACCGCGCCGCCGCGAAGTCCGCCGCCGTGAACGATGAGTCCCTCCGGCAGCTCCTCGACGTGCGCGCCGAGAGAAGCGAGCATTGCCGCGGTCGTTGCGAGCCTGTCGGATTCCTTGAGCCGGAGCCGCGCGGCATTCACAACGCGCGTCTCCCCTTCCGCCGCCGCAGCGAGCGCGCAAAGCGCGGGGATAAGATCGGGGACGGGCGCGGCGTTGATGACCGCGCCGTGAAGCGTGCCGCACCGCACCGTGATGCCCGCGGCCGCTTCCTCCACGCATGCTCCCATCGCGCGGAGAATATCGAGCACGGCGCGGTCGCCCTGCGCGGAATCGGCGCGCAGGCCGGAAACGGTGATGCCGGCGCGCGAGAGAGCGCCCATGCAGAGGAAGAACGCCGCCGAGGAATAGTCCCCCTCGACCTTGACCGCGGCGGGCAGGGCGTACGTCTGCCCGCCGGGGATATCATACCCGGAATCCGTTTTAAATAGCCGGACGCCGCTTTGGGCGAGGGCGTTCTCCGTCATGGCGATATAGCCCTCGCTCTCCCGCGCGCCGGTGATCGTGAGCGCGCTGTTCCCGGCAAGGCGCGGCAGCGCGAAAAGCAGCGCGGAAATGTACTGCGAGGAAATGTTTCCGGGGAGCGTATATTCTCCCGATGCGAGTTTTCCGGAGCAGATGAGCTTCCCGCCCTCGGATCGGAACATCATGCCGCCGCGGACAAGCTCGCTCAAAAGCGGTTCGAGCGGGCGCTCAGGCAGCCGTCCTTCCCGCAGGAACACCGCGTCCGCGCCGAGTGCGCCAACGACCGGGAGCAAAAAACGGAGCGTCGATCCGCTCTCGCCGCAGAGCAGAACACAGAGGCCGTCCGGCACTGCTTTGATCGGTTCAACATGCAGCGCGCCATCCTGCTCCGCGATGTTCGCGCCGAGAGCGCGAAGGCACGCGGCCGTGGCAAGAATGTCGGCGTTCAGCCCGTCGCAGCGGACCGTTACCGGCGCTTTGCCGAGCGCGGCACAGATGAGCAGGCGGTGCGCCTGCGATTTGGAAGCCGGGATGCGCACCGCGCCGGTGCGTGCTCCCGGAGAAATGACAAAGTTCATTTAGCGCCCCCCTGCCGGAGCCATCCGGCATAATCGGACGCGGCGATCTTTCGCACGGTGCAGCGTCCCAGCCCCTCAACGGTGATGACGGGAAGCGTTGAGCCGGCGCGTTTTTTATCCGAAAGCGCGGCGTTGGCGAGCGCTTCCGCCGTATACGGCAGCTCTGTCGGAAGGCCGCATTTTTTGATAAGCGCTTCGATGCGCGCGGCGTCCTCTTCGCTGCAGAGACCGCGCGCGGCGCACGCGCGCGCCATGGAGCACAGCCCCATCGCCACGGCGCTGCCGTGGGAGAGCGAATAATCGCTCAAAAGCTCCGCCGCGTGCGCGGCGGTATGGCCGAGATTCAAAAGGTGCCGCGCGCCGGTATCAAATTCATCCGCGGCGACGATATCACGCTTTATCTCCACGCAGCGCGCGAGAATCTCCTCCGGTATTTCGTCCGGCAGGCTGTTTTCCAGCCGGGAGAAAAGCGCCGCGCCATCCAGTACGCCGTATTTGATGATCTCGGCGCAGCCGTCGCGCCGGACGGCGTCCGGAAGCGTTTGGAGCGTGTCCGTATCGCATATAACGAGCGACGGCTGCCAGAACGCCCCGATGAGGTTTTTCCCCGCCGGGAGATCGACCGCCGTTTTCCCGCCGACGGAAGAATCCACCGCGGCGAGAAGCGTCGTCGGGATCTGCACGAGCCGGACGCCGCGCTGGTAGCACGCCGCGGCAAACCCGACCATGTCGCCGACAACGCCGCCGCCGAGCGCAACGACAACGTCGCTCCGGCTCACGCGGTTTTCGGTAAAGAAACGGAGGATACGCTCCCAGTTGCGGAACGTTTTGGAGTATTCTCCGGCAAGAAAGTAGTCCTGCAATACCGTAAAGCCCGCGGCCTTGAGCGAATCGGTCACGCGCTTTGCATAGAGCGGGAACACGGTCGTATCGGTATAGACGACCGCCTTTTCCGCGCCCGGAACGGCCGCGGCAATGCGCTGCCCGCATTCATCGAGAAGCCCCGCGCCGATAACAACATCGTATTCGCGCGACGCCGTTACATGGATCGTTTTCATCGTCCGTCTACCTCCTCCTTGCGCCGGCGGCCCTCGTCGAGAAGCGCCGTGAGCGCCGCGAGATCGTTATTCTCCACCGCCGCGCGGTACTGCGCGAGGGACTCCGCGAGACTGTCCAGCTCAAAGAGCACATTGTCCCGGTTATCCAGAAAGAGCTCCGCCCACATGGAAGGGTCGAGCCACGCAACGCGCGTCAAATCCTTATAGCTCCCCGCGGAGAAACCCCTGTGGCTGCGCGCGGTGGGGCTTTTGATGTAGGCATTCGAGACGATGTGCGCGAGCTGCGACGTAAAGGCGATCATGCGGTCGTGCTCCGCGGCGCTCGTCACGGAGAATTTCCCGAACTCCGCCGGGGCCAAAAGCTCCTTGGCCCGCGCGAGAAGGGCGATATCGTCTCCCTCCGGCGGTACGAGCACCATGGGCGCTGCATGGAAGAGATTGGCGCGGGCATTCTTATATCCCGCGCGGTGGCTGCCCGCCATCGGATGACCGCCGAGAAACGTGAAGCCGTGCTCCCGCGCGAGAGCGAACGCGGTCTCACACACCTCCCGCTTAACGCCGCAGCAGTCGATGACGACGGGGCGCGCGCCGATATGCGGCGCCGCTTCGCGCAGATACGATATCGCCGCGCCGGGGCGCACCGCGATGAGAACGATATCGCATTCGGAAACATTTTCTTTTGTCAGCACGGCGTCCACCGTGCCGTCGAGCTGCGCGAAGGAGAGCACCGCGCCGTCCGTATCAAAGGCAAGAACGCGCGCGCCGTGCGCGCGGTAGGCCTTGGCGAGCGAGCCGCCGATCAGCCCGAGGCCGACAATCCCCGCTGTCATCGCATTGCCACCTCGCGGATAGTCCGCACGTCCCTGCAGAGCGCGTCGTACTCCTCGGGCTTGATGGACTGCGCGCCGTCGCACAGCGCGTGCATCGGGTCATTGTGGACTTCGATGATGAGGCCGTCCGTGCCGCAGGCCGCCGCAGCGAGTGCCATCGGACGCACCATGCGGGCAAGACCGGTAGAATGGCTCGGATCGACGATGACCGGCAGGTGCGTCAGCTCATGGAGCATCGGCACGGCGGCAAGATCGAGCGTGTTTCTTGTATAGTCGTCAAACGTGCGGATGCCGCGCTCGCAGAGGATGATCTGCTCATTGCCGCCCGCCATGATGTACTCGGCGCTCATCAAAAGCTCCTTGAGCGTGGCGGCGAGACCGCGCTTGAGCAGAATCGGCTTGCGGAGCTTTCCGAGCTCTTTGAGCAGGTCAAAGTTCTGCATATTGCGCGCGCCGACCTGGATGACATCCACATCCGCGAAAAGATCGAGCGCGGAGGTGCCCATGATCTCCGTGACGATCGGAAGGCCCGTCTCCTGCCGGGCGATCTTCAAAAGTTCGAGCCCCGTGGCGGCAAGGCCCTGAAAATCGTAGGGCGAGGTGCGCGGCTTGAAAGCGCCGCCGCGGAGGATCTGCGCGCCGGAGGCCTTGACCGCCTTTGCGATGCCGACGATCTGCTCCTCGCTCTCGACGCTGCATGGGCCCGCGATCATCACGAAGTTCCCGCCGCCGATGCGCACGTCCCCGACCTGCACGACGGTGTCGTCCGGGTGGAACTTGCGGTTGCAGCACTTGAACGGCTCCGTGACGCGCTTGACGGAATCAACGATGCCGAGACTGGCGATAAGGTCCATATCGACCCGGCTCGTGTCACCCACGAGACCGAGAACGGTCTGATACTCGCCGACGGAGGTGTGGATCTGCAGTCCCTGCTCCTTCAGCCAGTCAACAAGCTGGTTTTTCTTCTCTTCGGCAGCGCCGTTTTTCAAAATGACGATCATCGGTTATTCCTCCAAAAACAAAAAAGCGGCACAGTGTAATCTGTGCCGCCTAAAAAGCCTTCGCTTCCAAGGTCATTTTCCGCATCACAAATTACCATACTATGAAATAGTACGGGTAAAAAAGTATCGAAACATACGAATGGACACGTTCATGATGCCGATCTCGCTCCGATCTGCGGAATTTGGTTTCAGTATAAATTCTTCTCTTGGAAATGTCAACAAATAATTCGGTGAAAATTTGTATAAAAATTTATTTTTGATCCGCTTCAAGCCTGTCTATCACGTCGCGGATGCAGCGTCCGGGCGCGCCAAGCTTCGTCACGCCGGGAAGCGCCAAAACCTCCGGCAGCGCCGTTTCCGGCGCGAAGGCGCGGCCTGCCGCGCGCAGCATCGGAATATCGTTCCAGCCGTCGCCGATGCAGACGATGTTTTCCGGAAGAATATCCAGAAACTCCGCAAGCCGCCGCACGCCGCTGCCCTTGTCGCTCCCGGCGGCGACAACGTCCACCAGAGCACCGGAGGGCACGGCCTCGTACCGTCCGGGAAACTGCGCTGCGATCCACGCGCAGAGCGCGTGCGCCGTTTCGCTCTCGGCGCGGATCTCGTCCGGCGCTACAAGCACCACCTTCGTCCACGGATACAGAATATGTCCCGGATCGGCCTCCGAAACCGGCACGCCCATGCGGGAAAGGTGCTTCTCGAGCGTCGCGTTGCTGCCGCAGACGCGCACATCCGCGCCGCGGTGGACCTCCATGCCCGTGCCGGGAAAGGCGTCGCGCGCGGCAAGAAGGTCGCTCCGGCAGGAAAACGGCAGAAAGCTCTCGTACCAGCTCTCGCCGGATTCGCCGTCGAAGATCACGGCGCCGTTGCTGAGTACGAGCGGCGTGTTGACGGTGAATTTGTCCCGGATGGAGTAATACGAGCGCACGTCCCGCCCCGTGGCGATCGTGAAAAGGCCGCCCTCGTCCATGAAATGCTGCGCCGCGCGCCGGTTTTCCTCCGGCACGGGAGCGCCGTGCTCCGGGCAGAATGTGTCGTCAAAATCTGCAACGAGCAGATATCCTTCAAATTTTCCGTTTCCCATTGGTATTTCTCCCAAAACTATGTATAATGAACTTTCAGTGGCTTCTTCCCGTCTTTCCGGCAGGAGATCTTTTCCGGAGGTACGCTATGACAAAAAAAGAACAACGCATCAACCGGCTCTTTCTGTATGCCGGGATACTGACGCTTATATATTATCTCGGCCAGGGCATCACCGTGCGGTTCGGGCAGTCGCTGCTCTATCTCTGGCTGATGCTGTCGGCCGTATGCTTTGGCCGCTTCTTTCTCTGGAAATGGGCGTGGAAGCACGGAAAGAGCGCGCCGATCCCCCGGCCGTGGCTCCGGGCAGTGAACATCGTCGTGATCGCCGCCGTCGCCGTATTTCTCGCCGTGGAGTGCCTGGTATTTTCCGGCGCATTCCAGAAGCCCCCGGAGGGGCTGGACGCCATCATCGTTCTCGGCGCGAGAGTCAATGAAAACGGCCCGAGCGGGTCGCTGCGGCAGCGCATCAACGCCGCGCGCGTCTATCTGGAGGAAAACCCGGATACGGTATGCATCGCCTCCGGCGGGCAGGGTGAGGACGAGCCGATGAGCGAGGCGGAATGCATCCGCGATCATCTCGTCGCGGGCGGCATCGACGCAGACCGCATCCTTTTGGAGGATCGCTCCACGAGCACGGAGGAGAACATGCGCTACAGTCTCCCCATGCTGCGCTCGCTGGAGACAGACGTGGAGAGCGTCGGCATCGTCACGAACGACTTTCATGTTTTCCGCGCGCTGTGTCTGGCGCGGAAAAACGGCGGATTCACGTTTTACGGCGTCCCGGCCCGCTCCACCGTGTTCGGCTTCATCCACTACGCGATGCGAGAATTTTTCACGCTGAGCGTGTCGCTTGTCCGCGGATACATCTGATTAAACCACAAAAACGGCTCTCCGTCCATACGGCGGAGAGCCGTTTTTTATTGGGGCAGCCCCCTCCGCCCGCGTTCAGGCCGCGTTTTCCCAGGCAAGGCAGAGCGCTTCCATATCCTCCACCGCCTGCGGGACGCATGCGGGCAGGCCGTCGGTGAAGCATTCGAGCCCGACCTTGTCGAGCAGCTCGCAGTACGTGTAATCAAAGGCGCCGAGCGAGACGAGATCGTTATAGAAGCCCGCCGCCTCGGCCCAGTCGTTCTCCGCCATTTCGTAGATCTGCAGCGAGGCGAGCATGCTCACCGCGTAGCTAATATAGTAGAAGGGCGACTCAAAGTTGTGGTTGACCTGCATCCAGTAGTGCGAAAACTCCTTGCCGAAGGATCGCAGGCCGTAAGAGCGCGCGATGGTCACGAACGTCTGGCTGATCTGCTCCGGCGTCAGAGTCGGGTCGGCGTAGACCACGCGCTGGAACTCGTCGAACAGGCAGCCGGAAAAGACGGTGTAGAGCGCGCTGTCCAGAAACCGGATGCGCGCGAGATCGGCATCCTCGCCGTAGATATCCTCATACCAGCCGGTGGAAAGGGCTTCCATGCCGGTAGAGTGGATCTCAAAAATGTCCAGCGAGCCGACGCTCAGCAAAAGGTCCGGCACGGGGTTCACATAGGCGTCGTAATAATGGCCGAACTCGTGGAACATACTCTGGATGTCGTTCTGGTCGCCATAGAGCGCGAGATAGATGAAGGGAGCGTTATACTGGTCGAGCGTCGTGGTGAAGCCGAGATCGCTGACGCGCTCAGCGCTGTCCATGAAGTACAGCCCGTGCTTTTCCATATACGCCGCCGCTTTGGCCGCGTTGTCCGAGACGCGGGGCATATACTGCGTGACGAGCCCGACGAGCTCCCGCTCGGTAAGGTCGGTGTCCGCGGAGAAATCGGCATACGTCGCCTCATTATAATAGAGCGAGCCGAAATACTGCCGCGCGTACGGCTTCACCGCTTCGCACAGCGCCGCGGCATCGTCGGGCGTAAAATCGCGCCCGTAGCTCGCCTCGTAGGCATAGTCGGCATAGTCTTTATATCCGACGATCTGCGCCTCCTCGTTGTGGAGATCCACCAGTTCGCGGTAAAGTGCGCCGATCTTCTCAGTCTCCTCGTCATAGCTGAGATATTCCATGATGAGCGCGTTGTACTGCAGCGTCAGCTCGGAGACGCGCTCGGTGATCTCGCGCTGCCGGTCGGTCTGCTCATCATAGCCGACCAGAGCGGTTGCCTTGTCCTCGCCGATATACGAGCGCAGCGCGGAGCCCGCGGGGCCGTCGAGCGCGTCGGAGAGCGCGGTGCAGAGCGCGTCGTTCACCTCGTTGAGAACGCTGTCGAGCTGCCGGCAGGCGTCGCTGAGCGTCTCATCGCCGGGATGGGCGTAGAAATCGATGTAGGCGAGATTGTCAAGCGTGTACACCTTGGCATACTCCGCCATCAGCCAGTCGTAAAGGTCTGCCGCCTCTTTGCCGTCCGCCGTTTCGCCGAGCCGCGCGGCCTTGTCGAGAAACTCCGCGGCATCGTAGATGTACCACGTCATATCGGCATAGTCCACGTCGGCATGGATGCCGTCGGCCGAGGCGAACCGGCCGGTCTCGTCCTCCGGCACCGTCACGCCGAGGCCGGTGGCGAGCGCATCGCTCACGCTGCCGTCGCTGCGGACTGCGCCGACAGTCTCGGCGTCATCCGCACAGCCGCAGAGGATCAGGGAAAGCATGGCCGCCGCAAGGAGCAGCGCTATCCTTTTTTTCATTTTCATCTGCATCACCCGTTTCCATACTACACGATTCCTCGCCGAAAGTAAATAGTGCGCCATTTTCCCCTTGCTACCGCGGGAAAAATAGGATATAATCCGCCGTATGAAAAAGATTCGTAAACTGATTGAAAATTTTCAGCACATTTCGGACTACATGGGCCGGCGGCAGATCGCCACCATCGCCGCCTCGACGGCGTTCTGGTTTTTTCTCTCCATCGTGCCCATCGTCATTTTGTGCGTGTCTGTTCTTCCTTATACGTCCATCACCGAGGAACAGCTCCTCACGACGGTCGCGCCCGTGCTGCCGGACTCGATGAACCAGCTCATCCGCGTCATCATTGCGGACGTATACAGCAGCGGCGTCGGCGTTTTGAGCATTTCCATCGCGGCGACGGTGTGGTCGTCGGCGATGGGCTTTGCCTCACTCATTCGAGGGCTGGAGGATATTTATGAGCAGCCGCGCCGCGCCGGATTTCTGATGCGCCGCGCCCGCGGCATCATCTATACGCTCGGCATGCTGCTTATGATGATCCTTTCGTTCGTGCTCGGCGGCTTCGGCCAGCAGATCAAGGCGCTGGTGGAAAAATACCTTCCCGGCTCGCAGTCGTTCTTCTCGTTTCTGCTGCACTTCCGGTTCGTGGTGGTCATCGCGCTGCTGACGATCTTCTTTGCCGCCATCTTCCGCTGGAGCACCGGACTGCGCCCGCGCTTCGGCGAGGTGCTGCCCGGCGCGCTGACCGCCGCGGTCGGGTGGTCGATCTTCTCATGGGCGTTCTCGGCGTGGGTCTCCGCCACGGGGAGCTACGGCACCTACGGCAGTCTCGTAACGGTCGTCGTCGTGATGCTCTGGCTTTATTACTGCCAGTATATCCTGCTTTTGAGCGCGTGCCTGAACCGCGCTCTGCCGAAGTTCCGCCGCCGCGGAGAAACGGGACCGGCATCCGAACCAGAACCAAGCGAAGAGTAAAAAAATCCGTATGCTTTTAAATGAAGCATACGGATTTTTTCATACTATCGACCTTTTACTTCCGCGCGCCGAGCCTGCCAGAGAGCCACGAAAGGAGCGCCGCGGCGAGCGCTGCAATGCCGGCGGTCTGCCACGGGAGCGAGAGCGCCGCGCCGCCGAACGAGCCGAGCAGCGCGCAAAGCGCCCACGCAGCGCCCGCTCCGAGCACGCCGCCGAAAAGACCGAGCAGCAGGCTTTCCGCGCCGACGATGCCCTGCGGCGACGAAAGGCCCAGCATGCGGAGCTGCCAAAGCTCGCGGCGGCGCGCCGAGGCGGCCAGTGCCGAGACAAGCACGATAAACGCGCCCGCGAGCACGCCCGCGAGGATCATACCGAGCCGGTCGGTCTTTTCCGCGCTTTCCATGAGCGCCATCCCCGGCTGTACAAGGCCGGAGGCGGCGTCGGTATAGGTCACGGTCTCGGCATAGCCGCGCAGCACCGCGCCGAGCGTTTCGCGCGCGGAGAAGCTGTCGGCATAGAGCCGCAGCTGCGTCACGGTCTGCGCTGCCTCCGCGCCGAACGCGCGGAGATTTCCTTCCAGCGAGCCGGAGGAAACGCCGGAGGCGATATACCGGGCGAAAGCGTTTTCCAGCGCCTCGCCGGAAAGCGAGGCAATGGTCTGCAAAAGTGCGTCCTGCGCCCGCTCGGTCTCCGTAGCCGTTCCGGTGAGATCGAGCACCATGGCCGCCTGCTGCGCCGGGGTCTGTCCGACGGCAAAGCCGCGCAGCGCGGCGCGCTGTCCGGTCTCGTCCTGCGCATACACACCCTCGGTGTCGAACGGCAGGCCGGTCAGAACATCCGTATCGGGCGAGGCCGTCTGCGCTTTTACGATGTCACTGCTGAGCACCGTCTCCACGGTCCACGTCATGAGCTCCGGCAGGTAAGCCGCGCCGCCGGTCAGACTCTCGCCGGGAGTCTCCCCCGCCGGACACAGGATGCCGACGATGTTCAGCCGCTGCGAAGAAGCGATCTTCGCGGTGAGATACGCCGTATCTCCGCCCATATAGCCCCAGGTGCCGTCCACATTTTGGACGTACTCGTCCGTCGGCAGCAGCACACGGAACGAAAGACGCAGAAGCTCGGTATAGCTGATGTTGGCGTTTGCTTCCGGGTCAAGACCAAGCGAGCGGAGGCAGCTCTCGTCCACCTTGCCGCGCGCGTCGAGCAGCACCGCCGCCTCATCGTACCGCTCCGGCCAGCGGCCGGCAGCGAGCGTATAGCGCATCTGCCGCAGGTCCTCCCCTTCCGGGAGCTGCGTCCAGAGCGTGTTGTTCTCCTCGCTGTTGAGCGCTTCCGTCCCGGCGGAGGAGGTATCGCCGCTGTAAATGCGCGGTGTGATGGCGTAACGGCGCTGCACGGAGATCGTTTTTTCGTCCGTGTGACCGTCCAGCCAGTCGCCGAGCGCTCCGAGATCGCCGGAGGGAACGCTTCCTGTGTCGAGCACGACCGGATAGGCGGAGAGCACCGCCGTTTCCGCGTCCTTCGCGCTCTGCTCTCCGCCGGAAAAGGCGGCGAACAGCAAAAGGCAGAGCAGCACCGCAACCATCGGCGCGAGCAGGCGCGGCAGCGTATGGCTCTTTTTCTTTGAGAAATTGGAGAACACCATGCGGAGGCGTTCCCCGCCGGAGGCCCCGGCGACGCTCTGGTGCGCCGTGGCCGCGCTCTCCGCGTCCTCATCCGTGTCGGAGGCGATCTGCCCGTCCTCCAGCGTCAGGACGTGCGCGTCCTCGCCGAACGGCTCGGCATTCCGCGCCGCGACGATGACGAGCTGATCTGCCGCCGCTTCGCCGAGAAGCGAGAGCACGGTCTCCGCGCTCTCCGCGCTGAGACCGTCCGCCGGCTCGTCCAGAAGCAGCACGCGGCCTTTGCGGGCAAGCGCGCAGGCGAGCGCCCCGAGACGCCGCTGCTCTCCGGAGAGGCGGTCCGGGTATACGCCCGCCGCGCCCTCGAGCCCGAGCAGAGCGAGCGCTTCGCGCGCATTCTCCCGCGCGTCCCGGCCGGAGAAGCCCGCGAGCACCGCGGCGCGCTCCGCGTTTTCCGAAAGCGTGAGATCGGCAAAGAGAAGCGCTTCGTCCGCGGCGGCGCATTCCCGCAGCCAGGCGCTGCGCCGCGCTTCGCTCCAGCGCGCCGTATTCTCGCCGCCGATGAGGATTTCGCCGCGGGAGGGCGTCTCACGCAGGGCGAGCAGATGCAGCAGCGCCGTTTTCCCGCTGCCGGACACGCCGGTGAGCACCACGAGGCCGGTCTCCGGCAGCGTGACATTCAGGCAGCGCAGCGCATGCACGCTCTTTTTTCCGGCGGAGGATTCCAGCGCGGCGTTTTTCAGTTGGATCATAGAAAGGCCCATCCTTTCCCTTTTATACGGAACAATTATACCTTTTGCATAAAGCGCGGTCAAGTCTCCCGCGCAATTCGTCAAAGTTGCGCTTGCAATTCCCTTTTTCGTGCGGTATGATGTGCGTACAGAACAGGGGTGCTGGGTTTTCCCGGCTGAGACGGTGCGAATCGAAGCGCCGGTACCCTTTTACCTGATCCGGGTAATGCCGGCGGAGGGAGTGCCTATACGGTATTTGTTCTTCAGCCACGTCCGGGATCGGGTGGCTGATTTTTTTATTGGAGGGCTTTTTTTATGAAAAGCAAACAGACCACCCGCACACTTTGCGAAGGAGCGATCATGGTCGCCATGGCGGTCGTGCTCAACTTCTTCAAGTTCGATCTGTTCGCGCAGGGCGGATCGATGAACCTGCTCTTCATTCCTCTGATGGTGTTCGCGCTGCGGCGCGGCCCGGTCTGGGGCATGGGCGCGGGTCTCGTTTTCGGCGTTCTCAAGGCCATCATCGGCGGCGGCATCGCCTACGGCTGGCAGTCGCTCCTGCTCGACTACGCTCTGGCCTACGCGCTCACCGGTCTTGCCGGTTTCACGCCGAAAAAGCCGGTGCTCGGCACCGTCATCGGCGCGCTCGGCGCGCTTCTCTCCTTCGTCCTCAGCGGCGTGTTCGTCTGGGGCGAGTACATGCCGGACGTGTTCCTCGGCATGGCGATGAAGAACGTGTGGATCTACTCGTTCATCTACAACTTCATCTACACCGCCTTCAACTGGCTCATCGCGGCGATCGTCATCTACTTCCTTTCCAAAAAGACGAAGCTCCTGCAGCCCGAAAAGTAAAAACGTTTTTACTCATCCTCTCTTTTTTCCGCGCGCCGCCTCTCCGGGAGAACCGGAGGGGCGGTTTTTTCGTCTATAAAGATAGAAGTCGTTTATTATATTTGGATTAAGGAACTTGTCAAAAGGCGACATTCTGGTGTATACTAATTTGGTATCTTTATATTACTGTTGAGAGCGAGGATGAAACCATGCGTGAACGCAGCGCAGCCGGTGGGATCTTCCGCGTCGTAGGACGCATTCTGCTGATCCTGCTGGTCACCATACTGCTGTTTGCCGTTTTCCTGCTTGGCGTGATGGGCGTGCTGATCCACGGCCCTTCGGCCGAAGCAGAGCGGCTTTTCGTGCTGTCCGTTAATGAGACGAGCGCGCTGAAATTCCTGCCGCACATCTATCTTTCTGATGCGCAGGTGGACGCGATACTGCACCCCGTCAGCACCTCCACGGACGATGAACCGTCGCCGGACGACAATTTTGTCGAGCTTCCCTACGAGGACGGCCGCACCGTGGAAGACGAAAACACCAACGCGGGACAGGTCGTCGTGGCCGACCCGTCAGAGAACACCGGCGAGAGCGGCGAGTGGCTTGAGGTCGTAGACATCAAGGGCTCGACCTTTAAGGGCAAGCTCATGATCATCCGCGATCCGTCAAAGGTCGTTGTCGGCACGCTGGACGCTTACGGCGCGAACTATCACGGACTGTATCTTTACGAGTTT
>OLXV01000272.1_pt1 | contig 26934 bp, 18 predicted proteins | sample 1673481 | NCBI WGS metagenome assembly OLXV01 (sample SAMEA103958113, study PRJEB25191) | human gut metagenome
GCAAGGATGTCCTGAACGACTATAAGAACGCCACGGCCGATCAGATCCGGCAGGTCGTCTTTGCAGAAGGCGAGGATGTGGATGTCTACACCGCCTACGGCTTCCGGCTGCGGAATGTGCTGGAGGAGCGTGTGCGCGCGGCTATGTTCTATGTCGAGTATGAGCTGAACGGGCACACCTACATCCTGCTCAGCACGGTGGATGAGGCCATAGCCATCATCGCGGAATAAAAAGCCGCAGGTGTTCTTTTAGAGGAACGCCCGGAGGTCTTCTCTTAAAAAATAACTACAAGGCATCCCGCAGATTTTTTTGCGGGACGCTTTTTTTGCTCTTTGCAAACCGATTTAAAAAAGCCGACCCGTGACCCCTTGACATTTTGCGGCGGCGGTGCTATCATATCTGCAAAGCGTTGATTGGGACAGTACCCTTTCGAGCGAGGTTTTTCAGAGAGTCGGCGTCATCGGCTGCAAGCGCCGTAACCTCCCGTTTGGCGAACACCACCCATGAGCGCCCGGCAGCAGCAAGCCGGGCCGTCTCTGCCGCGTTAAGGCTTTTTTAAGTGACGCCGGAATTTTCGGCGTAATCCGGGTGGAACCGTGGAGCTTTGCGCTTCATCCCAGAGTGTCTGGGATGAAGCGTTTTTTTATTGCTTTCTAAAAATCCTCCCGCTGTGATTTAAAAACCTCCCGCAAGCTTTGCGGAAATGAATTGTAAAGGAGCGTTTATCATGTCCATCAAGGTAACTTTGAAAGGCGGCACGGTCAAGGAGTACGCCGCTCCCGTCACCGTGGCGGAGATTGCCGGGGAGCTTGGCCCCGGCCTCTATAAAGCCGCCTGCGCCGCCAAAATCGACGGGCAGGTCTGCGACCTGCGCACCCCGGTCGACCACGACTGTGAGGTTGCCATCCTCACCTTCGAGGATAAGGATGGCGCGCATGCCTTCAACCACACCGCCTCCCACATGCTGGCGCAGGCTGTCAAGCGCCTCTATCCGGAGGCGAAGCTGGCCATCGGCCCGGCCATCGACGGCGGATTCTACTATGACTTCGACGTGGAGAAGCCCTTCACTCCCGAGGATCTGACCAAGCTGGAGGCCGAGATCAAGAAAATCGCCAAGGAGGATCTTCCTCTTGAGCGGCTGGAGGTTTCGGCGGCCGAGGCCGAACAGCAGATGGCCGACGCGGGCGAGATTTACAAGGTTGAGCTTTGCCGCGAGCACGCCGAAAAGGGCGACACGATCACCCTCTACCGGCAGGGAGAGTTCTGCGACCTCTGCGCCGGCCCGCATTTGATGAAAACCGGCGTGGTCAAGGCGGTCAAGCTGACCCAGAGCACCGGCGCTTACTGGCGCGGCGACGCAAAGGGCGCCAGACTCTGCCGGGTGTACGGCACCGCCTTTCCCAAAGCCTCCCTTCTGGAGGCGCACCTTGCCCAGCTGGAGGAGGCCAAAAAACGCGATCATAACAAGATCGGCCGCGATCTGGAATATTTCACCACGGTCGATGTAATCGGCCAGGGTCTGCCGATTCTCCTGCCGAAGGGGGCGCGGGTGGTACAGCTTCTCCAGCGCTTTGTGGAGGATGAGGAGCGCCGCCGCGGCTATCTGCTCACCAAAACGCCCTATATGGCCAAGAGCGACCTCTACAAAATTTCCGGCCACTGGGATCATTATAAAGAGGGCATGTTTATCCTGGGGGATGAGGAAAAGGACGAGGAGGTTTACGCCCTGCGGCCGATGACCTGCCCCTTCCAGTATCAGGTCTTCCTCAACCGCCGCCGCTCCTACCGCGACCTGCCCATGCGGCTGGGAGAGACTTCGACCCTCTTCCGCAACGAGGATTCGGGAGAGATGCACGGCCTGATCCGGGTGCGGCAGTTCACCATTTCGGAGGGACACCTCATCCTCCGTCCCGAGCAGCTGGAGGAGGAGTTCAAGGGCTGCCTTGAGCTGGCGATTTTCATGCTGAAGTCGATCGGCCTCGAGGAGGATGTCACCTACCGCTTCTCCCAGTGGGATCCGAACAATACCGAGAAATATATCGGCACGCCCGAGCAGTGGGATGAGGCGCAGGGCGCCATGCAGAAGATTCTCGATCACCTCGGCGTAAAATATGAAATCGGCATTGATGAGGCGGCCTTCTACGGCCCCAAGCTGGACATTCAGATCAAAAATGTCCACGGGAAGGAGGATACCCTCATCACCATCCAGATCGACCAGATGCTGGCCGAGCTTTTCGGCATGGAGTATGTCGACGTCGACGGCAAGATGCGCCGCCCCTACATCATCCACCGTACCTCCATGGGCTGCTACGAGCGCACCCTCGCCCTGCTGCTGGAGAAGTATGCCGGCGCCATGCCGATGTGGCTGGCACCCGAGCAGATACGGGTGCTCCCGATCTCGGAAAAGCAGGCTGACGCGGTGCGCCGGATCGTGGAGAAGCTGGACGCCGCCGGCCTCCGCGTGACGGGCGACTATCGCAACGAGAAGATCGGGTACAAGATTCGGGAAGCCCAGATGGAGAAGATCCCCTACATGCTGATTGTCGGGGATAAGGAGGTCGAGAGCGACACCGTCTCGGTCCGGGCGCGCAGCGGAGAGGATCTCGGTGCACGCAGCGTCGATCAGTTCCTGGCCGACGCACTGGTGGAGGTTGCGACCCGCAAGCTTTAATGGCTCTGACCGGGGCGCGGCAAAGCCTCTCATCTTTTATAGCTATGTTGTACCAAGTGATAAAAACAGTTTAACAAAACCCGGGATACAAAATGCACTGTATCCCGGGTTTTTTGCTCCCGTTTCGTGGTCGGAAAATCGGTTGACGGTTTTGACGATTTGCTGCACATACTAAGGGAAGGAGGGCAAATCTGGCTATCGGCCCTCGCCTTAATAAGAAGTGCAGCTGTGAACGGCATATATGTGAAAGGAGATGGCCTCATGACCGAATCTGTATGGCACGCCCAAACCGTCCTGCCCCGCTTTCCCCGGCTGGAGCGGGATCGCACGGCCGACGTGCTGGTGATCGGGGGAGGCATTGCCGGCCTGCTCTCTGCCTACAGGCTGCAGCAGGCCGGCGCAAGAGTCCTTCTGGTCGAGGGCGGGCGCATCTGCGGCGGCGTGACCGGGAACACAACCGCCAAGATCACCGCCCAGCACGGCCTGCTTTACGATAAGCTGCTGCGCCGGTTCGGTGCGGAGCAGGCCGGCCTTTATCTTCGGGCAAATCTGAAGGCACTGAAGGCTTATCAAACCCTCTGCCAAAGGATCGACTGCGATTTTGAGCTGCGGGACAGCTGCGTCTACACCCTCGACCGGCCGGAGAAAATTCATGCCGAGCTGGAGGCTTTAAGGCGGCTCGGCTACCCGGCGGAGTTTTCGGTCGCCGATGAGCTTCCCTTTCCCACGGCCGGGGCGGTGCGCTTCCCGGCACAGGCGCAGTTCAATCCGCTGGCTTTTCTGGCCGCTCTGGCCGGGCGGCTGCCCATTTTTGAGGACACCTTTATTACCGAGATTCGGGACGGCGCCGCCCGCACGGCGAACGGGCGTACCATCCGGGCGCGGCAGTATGTTGCGGCGACCCATTTTCCCTTTATCAACAAGCACGGCAACTATTTTTTAAAGCTGTATCAGCAGCGCTCCTACGTTCTGGCGCTGGAAAACGCGCCGCCCCTTTCGGCCATGTATCTGGATGAGAAAAGCGGCGGCCTCTCCCTCAGAGGGTATCGGAATCTGCTTTTGCTCGGCGGCGGGGGACATCGCACCGGCAAGCCGGGGGGAGGCTGGGATTATCTTCGTCAGGCGGCGGTGCGGTACTATCCCGCCGCGCTGGAAAAATATCGCTTCGCTGCCCAGGACTGCATGAGTTTGGACGGCATGCCGTACATCGGCCGGTATTCGTCCGGGACGGCCGAACTGTACGTGGCGACCGGGTTCAACAAATGGGGGATGACCACCGCCATGACGGCGGCCGAGGTTTTGACCGCGCTGCTGCAGGGGAGGCCCGATCCTTACGGCGGGATTTTTTCTCCCTCTCGCAGCGTTTTGCGGCCGCAGCTTTTCTGCAACGGGGCGGAGGCTGTGGCGGGCCTCCTCACGCCGACCGCGCCGCGCTGTCCCCACCTCGGCTGCGCGCTTCGGTGGAATCGGATGGAGCACAGCTGGGACTGCCCCTGCCACGGCTCCCGCTTTGGGGAGGATGGCAGGCTGCTGGACAATCCCGCCACCGGGGATTTGAAGCGGTGACGGTTCTGAAAAAAAGACGGCAGGTCGACTTTCAAAAAATCCGGCAAATAAAAAAAGCAACCGGGAGGGGGCTCTCCCGGTTGCTTTTCGGTTTACATAATTTAAAGCTTCTCGGCCGCGATTCAGGAAATTGTGTGCTTGACGCGATCCTCTACCTCCGCACGCTTTGCGGCGTTGAAGCGGTCGAGCGTGCCGACCAGATAGCCGGTGATCCGGCGGATGCGGTCGAACGGAATCGGCTCCAGATCATATTTGATGTTTACATAATCTCCGTCCAGCTCGATTTCCAGGCCGTTGACCTTGCGATCGGGGTATTTCTCCTTCGCGTGGGCGATATAGGCGTCAATCTCCTCCTGCTCGAGCTGTCCGCCAATGACTGTGATTTTGATATCCTCCATAATAGAGTCCCTATCCTTTCTGCAACATATTGTATTTACGATATTATTCTACTACAATATCCTGTGCGAATCAATAGGGGGAGAAGAGATTTTTTAAAAAATTTGCAAAAGCGATCAAAGCGCGCCGACCAGCCGCCAGACGGCCGCGATGCCGCTGCACAGCAGAATGCCGAGCAGGGTGGGCAGCAGAAAGGCCAGCGCCGTCCATTTGAGGCTGCCCGACTCCTTGTGTATGGTCAGGCAGGTGGTCGAGCAGGGGAAATGCACCAGCGAAAAGGCGATGAAGCAGACGGCCGTCATGGCGGTCCAGCCGTTGGCCGAGAAAATGCCCAGCAGCTCGGCGGTTGACCCGGCCTCCGTCATGACGCCGGCGCCGGTGTAGCACATCATGGCGATGGGCAGGACGATCTCATTTGCCGGAAATCCAAAGACAAAGGCCAGCAGGATATAGCCGTCCAGCCCCATCATCCGGCCGAGCGGATCCAGAAAATGACCGATGTGATGGAGGAGGCTGACCTCCCCGACCGTGATGTTGGCCAGCAGCCAGATCACCAGCCCGGCCGGCGCGGCGACGGCCGCCGCCCTCCCCAAAACGAAGAGGGTGCGGTCAAACACCGAGCGGTAGATCACCCGCAGGTAATCCGGCTTGCGATAGGGCGGCAGCTCCAGCGTGAAGGAGGAGGGCACCCCTTTCAGCAGGCTCATGGACAGCAGCTTGGAGCTGAGCAGTGTGATTCCGGCGCCGGCGACGATGATGAGCAGGAGGGTCAGCGCGGTGTAGACTGAGCCTAAGAATCCGGCCGCCGAAAACAGCAGGGCGGAGACGGCGATCATTCCCGGAAAGCGGCCGTTGCAGGGCATGAAGGTGTTGGTCAGCATGGCGATCAGCCTCTCTCTGGGAGAGTCGATGATCCGGCAGCCGGTCACGCCGACCGCGTTGCAGCCCAGTCCCATGCACATGGTGAGGCTCTGCTTGCCGCAGGTACCTGCCCGGGCGAAAAAGCCGTCCATGTTGAAAGCGATGCGGGGAAGATAGCCAAAATCCTCCAGCAGGGTGAAGAGGGGAAAGAAAATAGCCATGGGCGGCAGCATAACCGATATGACCCAGAAGAGGGTGCGGATCACCCCATCGGTCAGCAGCCCGGTCAGCACCGGAGGAGAGCCGATCGCCAAAAGCCCGGCGCGGATGGCCTCCTCAAGCTGAGAAAAGGCGGCCGACAGCCAGCCGGAGGGGTAGTTGGAGCCGACGATGGTCAGCCAGAACACGGCGAACAGCGCGCCGAGCATAATGGGGATGCCGAGGGCGCGGCTGGTGAAAATTTTATCCAGCCGCCGGTCGAGGCTGCTGTAGCCTTTTTTGCGCAGGGTGGATTTTTTATAAATCGAGTGGGCCAGATCGACGACCGCCCGGACGATGACCTCGGTCGGCGTATCGTCGGGAAATTCGGCCTTAATGCCGGCGCGCGCAGTCCTTACGGCCGCCAGAATTTCCGGCGTGTCGAGATGAACGCCGGTTTCGACGCCGGCCGTGTCGATGATGTCCCGGCTTCCTTCGATCAGCTTGAGGGCGAGAAACCGCCGGGACAGCCGGCAGTTTTTCGGCAGATGCAGCAAGGGGGAAATTTCCGCGATTCCCCGCTCGACCGACGCGGGGTAGGGAATTTTGAATTCCCCCTTCCTCCCGCGGGAGGAAAGCGCGGCCTTGGTCAGCTCGCGGATGCCGCGGCCGCTGCGGGCGCTGGTGCCGACCACCGGCGCCTGCAGCAATGCGGAGAGCTTCTTTTCATCAATCGAAACGCCCTTGCGCGCCGCCTCATCCAGAAGATTGACGCAGACGACCAGATTGTCGGTCGCCTCGGCAATCTGCAAAACGAGGTTGAGGTTGCGCTCGAGGCAGGTGCCGTCGGTGACCGCGATAACGCAGTCGTGGTCGCCGAAGCAGATATAATCTCTCGCGACCTCCTCCTCCTCCGAGGAGGAGAGAAGGGAATATGTACCGGGCGTGTCGACAAGGCGGATGACGCCCGCGGAGGTGCTTACCTGTCCGCTCGTGCAGGAGACGGTTTTGCCGGGCCAGTTGCCGGTATGCTGCTTTAAGCCGGTCAGCCGGTTGAAGATGGTGCTTTTTCCCACATTGGGATTGCCCGCGAGGGCGATGGTGAATTCCCTGCCGCATTTGGCACAGCTTTTCTGCAATGTGTTCACGCCCTTTGCGAAAATATGGATGGCCGCCGTTTCATGTCCGCGGTCAGGACAGCAGTATGTGATCGGCGTCGTTTTTGCGTATGGCGATGACCGCGCCGCGTATGGCGTAAGCGGAGATGCTGCCGCCTGCCCCTTTCATCAGGCAGGTGACGCCGGTGCCTCCCGTCAGGCCGAGATCCAGCAGCCGGCGGCGAAGCGCCTCCCCGACGTTGAGCCGGTCGACCCGGCCGCTTTCTCCGGCGCCAAGCTCGGCGAGATTTTGTCTCTGCATTTTTATGACCAGACCTTTCGTAAAAAATCTTTCCTGTTTTCCCGTATTCCTGTTTTGGGGAGAGTGCGACTGCAAAAAAATCAACGGCCTCGGCCGAGGGGTTTTCACCTATCTGCGGCACGGCTTTCCAGCGTCCGGGCCTGCGGCAGCCGCACCTCGGAAAAAGGGCGGGAGCGGCGGCAGGCTTTAATTTCACTTCGATAGTATAGCGTATGACGGCCGGCAGGGTTCTGTGACTGGCGAAGGCGGCCTCCTTCGCGAAAAACAGGCGGCCTGCGGATTGTAATGTTTGTCGGAATGTGTTAAAATAAAAACCGCTCGAAGGTTTTTGCAAATCTTCTATTGCCCGGCCGCCTTTTGAAAAACCTTTCTTCCGGATCGCTTCCCTTTGCGGAGGTCTTGCTGAAAGAGGCGTCCTCCGGGCTTTTGTATGCTTCCAACCCTAAATTCCGAAAAAACAGAAGGTGTTTATCATGTCAACCCAACTGATCATGGGCAATGAGGCCATCGGCCTCGGCGCGATACGAGCCGGCGTCGGCCTTGTCACCGGGTACCCCGGCACGCCCTCTACCGAGGTGCTGGAGTCGGTCGCAAAGCACAATCCCGGACACATCTATATCGAGTGGTCCGTCAATGAAAAATCCGCGCTGGAGGTTGCGGCCGGCGCCGCCTATGCCGGGCAGCGGGTGCTGGTCACCATGAAGCAGGTCGGCCTGAACGTTGCGTCCGACCCGCTGATGTCCCTGGCCTATGTCGGGGTGAAGGGCGGATTGGTGCTGCTGGTGGCCGACGATCCCGGCCCGATCTCTTCCCAGACCGAGCAGGACACCCGCCGCTTTGCCGAGTTCTCCAAGCTTCCGGTATTTGATCCCACCAGCCCGGAGGAGGCTTATGAAATGATCGGGGAGGCGTTCGACCTCTCGGAAAAATACGGCACGCCGGTGCTTTTCCGGCCGACCACCCGCATCTGCCACGCCTATGCCTCGGTCGAGGTGTCGGAGGAGATCCGGAGGACAGAGCCGGATGGATTTGTAAAGGATTCCCGCTGGGTAATTTTCCCGAAGCTCTCCTATGCCGCGCACCTTCGAATCGAGGAGCGCAACCGCCATCTGCAAACCGAGCTGTCCGCCTATCCCCGTAATCTGATTCATCCCGGTGGACGCCGGGCGATCGCGGCCGGCGGCGTCAGCTATATGTACGCGAGAGAGGCGCTCGCCCTTCTGCAGGCCGAGCCGTCTCTTCTCAAGATTGCGACCCCGCACCCCTTCCCCGAAAAGCTGGCTCTCGACTTCCTCCGCGGCGTGGATGAGGTGCTGGTGCTGGAGGAGCTGGATCCCGTGATCGAGAAAGCGCTGCTTCAGATTTGCGGGAAGTACCATCTCGACGTTGCCATCCACGGCAAGCTGGACGGCACGACGCCCGACGCGGGGGAGAACAGCGTCGACGGCACGGCGGCGATCCTGGCCGCCTACCTCGGCCTGCCGGAGCTTCTGCCGCCGGCCTGTGCCGCGCCGGAAAAGCTGCCGATCCGGCCGCCTGTCCTCTGTGCGGGATGTCCCCACCGCGCCTCCTTCTATGCCGTAAAACAGGCGATGAAGGGCAAAAAGGCCGTCTTTGCCGGAGATATCGGCTGCTATACCCTCGGCAACGCCATGCCGCTGGATATGACCGACACCTGCCTCTGCATGGGGGCGGGCATCACGATTGCGCAGGGCATCGGCCGGGTCGAGCCGGACACCGCCTGCTTTGCCTTTATCGGAGATTCGACCTTCTTCCACACCGGCATCGCGGGGATTGTCAACGCGGTCTATAACGACGCGAATATCGTAGCAGTCATCCTCGACAACTCGACTACCGCCATGACCGGGCAGCAGCCGGGGCCGAGCACCGGCTTCAACGCAATGGGGGAGGTTGCCCAGAAAATTGATATTGAGGCGGTGCTGCGCGGCCTCGGCGTAAAGGATGTGCAGACGGTAAATCCGTTCGACACCCCGGCGGCCGTTGCGGCGGCTCGTCACGCGGCGAAGGTAAAGGGCATTTCGGCCATCATCTATCGCGCGCCCTGCATCGCTGTTTCCCGGCCGAAGCCGCTGCTCGCGGTCGAGCGGGAGAAGTGCATCGGCTGTAAGAAATGTATAAGAGAGCTGGGCTGCCCCGCGATCGTCAAGGACGGCGACCGGGTGCAGATTGACGCGACCTTGTGCTACGGCTGCGGACTCTGCGCCCCGGTTTGCCCGGTCGGCGCCATCGGCAGGAACGCAGAAAATGGAGGGAAGAGCAATGCTTAACATACTGTTTGCCGGCGTCGGCGGCCAGGGAACCGTCCTCGCCTCCAAAATCGTGGCAAAGTCGGCCATCGCCCGCGGCCTTTCCGCCCACACGGCCGAGACGATCGGCATGGCGCAGCGCGGCGGCTGCGTCGTCAGCCATGTCCGGATCGGAGATGGAGTGTATTCTCCCCTGATTCCAAAGGGGCAGGCCGACGTCATCATCGGCTTTGAACCGGCGGAGGCGGCGCGCGCCCTCCCGTATCTGAAAAAAGGCGGCCGGGTGGTCGTCTGCGATACGGCGGTCAAGCCGGTCACCGACGCGTTGTCGGATACCGACTATGACGCGGGGCGGATGCTCGACTACCTCCGCGCGCAGGAGATTTCGCTGGTCGTGCTGGACGGGAGCGCCGTCCTTGCGGCCTGCGGCACGGCCAAGGTGCTCAATGTCGCACTGCTTGGCGCGGCGGCTGCGGCCGGTGCGATCGGGATGACGCCCGACGACCTCCGCCAGGTGGTGGAGAATATCCTCTCCCCAAAATTCCGGGAGGTCAATCTGAAGGCGCTGGCCCTGGGTGCGGCCGCCTGCGCGGACGCGTAAAGCCTTTTTTCGCACGGCTTTTGTCAAAAAATGAATATCGGGGGTTGACAAACCCGAAAAGCGGTGCTATGATATGAACAATTTAATACAGCTATAAAGCACGGCCTTTTCCGCCGTGCAAACCGATGAGTAAGAGTAGTACCCGGTAAAGGTTGTGTACAGAGAGCCGCAGACAGTGCGATTGCGGAGATAAACGTACCGGCGAATGGACTTACGAGGGCAAACCGAACGGCCGCGCGGCTCAGTAGGGGCGACGGAGGTCTCCCGTGATGAGACGGACGCATGTTGGTGCGTCGCAGAGTGCGCTCCCGCTTGATACGGGAACGAATTAGGGTGGTATCGCAGAAGCAGCAGCTTTTGTCCCTTGTTTTAAAGGGGCAAAGGCTGTTTTTTATTGCTCTTTGCAAAGCTGTGTTTTGATCGTCGGCTTTTTTGACCGCTCTGCCTTTTTTATATGGCGGCCAAAGGGGCAGAAGATAAAATATTTCCGGAGGTTTTTTTGAAATGATGATTTTGCTGAAAGAACGATGGCGCAGGCCGCAGAGCTGTAAACTGAATATTTCTTCTGCCGCGTATCGTTTTGCGTGGCAAAACAAAAATCAAAAATAATTTCGGAAAGAGATTTTAGCAATGGAAAACAGAGAAAAAAGAGTCGTCAAGGAAGAGGTTAAAAAAGGTCTTTCGATTTCGGATATTATTCTGGTCGCCGTGTTGCTTGCGGCCGGCTTTGTGCTTAAATTTTTTGCAGGTTCGTTCATCAATATCGGCGGGATGAAGCCCAACTTCATCATTGCGATGTACTGCCTCGCCATTCTGATCATCCGACCCAAGGTGTATGAGGCCGCGATCATCGGCCTGCTGGCCGGCGCGGTCTGCCAGTTTTTCCCCGGCACGCCCTACATCAATCTGATCAGCGAGCTGCTCGGCGCCACTTTGATGGGACTGCTGCTCCGGCTGCCCATGCGGATCGGAAAGTTCTCCCTCCATCCGATTGTAGCCACCTTCCTCAGCACAGAGCTGAGCGGCGGCATCTACACCGTCTGCCTGTTTGCGTTTGCCGGCGCGGATATTGCCACGATGGCGGCCTACGTGCCGATCGTTTTCTTCACCGGCGTCCTCAATGCCGTGATCGTGCAGGTGCTTTACCTCCCGCTGAACGCCGCCTTTAAAAAGAACCGGGCGTAAAAGAGGCTTTAAGCGACCGGTGCCATGCAGCTTTGACAGAGCAGATTTTGAAAGGGTGACGACCGTGCCGATCATCGAGATCAAGGATTTGACATTTCAATATGCAAACAGCGGCAAAGCCGCCCTCGAGCATATCCACATGACGGTGGAGAAGGGGGATTTCATCGGGATTATCGGCAACTCCGGCGCCGGAAAATCCACCCTGACCTACAGCATCAGCGGCGTTGTGCCACATCACTACCGCGGCGATTTTTACGGCGAGGTTCGGGTGGCCGGCATGGACACGGTGGAGGTGCGGCCGGAGCAGCTCTCCCGGGTGGTCGGCAGCGTTTTTCAGGATGTCGACGCCCAGATGGTCGCCGCCGTGGTGGAGGATGAGCTCCTCTTCGGGCTGGAAAATTTCGGCGTCCCGAAGGCGGAGATTGCCGACCGTATGCAGACGGCGATGGAGCAGGTTGGCATCGCCGACCTCAAGGATCGCAGCATCGCCTCCCTGAGCGGCGGGCAGAAGCAGAAGGTCGCCGTGGCCGCGATTCTGGCCCTCCAGCCGGAAATCATCGTTCTGGATGAGCCGACCGGCGAGCTGGACCCGGTCAGCAGCCGCCAGCTTTTTGAGATTCTTCGTGAATTGAACCAGCAGCATGGCATTACCATCCTGATTGTCGAGCAGAAGATCATGCTGCTTTGCGAATATGTAAAACGCCTCGCCGTGATGGAGGATGGCCGCCTCCTTTATTTTGACGAGGTGCGCCGAGTGCTCGACCACAGCGCCGAGCTGCGCCGGATCGGCATCCATGTGCCCCGTATCGTCTCACTTAAAGAGGCGATGCAGGCGGCCGGGCTTCCGGTCGGCATGCCGCCGGTCAGCATTCCGCAGGCCAAAGCAATGGTGGAGGAGGTGCTCTCATGCTCGAACTGAGTCACGTCTCCTTCGGATACGGGTCGGAGTCGACCGTCCACGATGTCAGCCTTTCGGTCGCGAAGGGGGAGTTTGTCGCCTTGCTCGGCTCCAACGGCGCGGGAAAGTCAACCCTCTCCAAATTGGTGCGGGGACTGCTGCGGCCGACGACCGGCAGCGTGGTGATCGACGGGATTGATACAAAAAAGGTCAAGGCGAGCGCCCTTGCCTCCAAAATCGGATTCCTGTTCCAGAATCCCGATCGCCAGATCTGCAAAAACACGGTGGGGGAGGAGCTGACCTTCAGCCTCACCCACGCCGGGATCGACGCCGCCAGAGGAAAAGAGCGCCTGACCCGCACGCTGGAGGTTTTCGCGCTCGATCCGGAGGCCGCCCCTTTCTCTCTCAGCCGGGGAGAGCGGCAGCGGGTCGCGCTGGCCTCGGTCCTTGTGAGCGAGCCGGATCTGCTGATCCTGGATGAGCCGACGACCGGCCTCGATTATAAAGAATGCATTCAGATTATGGATTATGTAAAAGAGCTGAATCAAAAGGGCGTCACTGTCCTGATGGTGACCCATGATATGGAGATTGCGCTGGACTATGCCAGCCGGGTGGTTTTGATGCATGACGGCCGGGTCGTGGCCGACGGCAAACCGGAGGAGATCTTTTATGATGAGGCCGCCATGGCCGCTGCCTCCCTCCTCCCACCGCAGATTATCGGCCTGTCGCTGGCGCTGGACGGTCGGCTCGGCCGGGTCACTACGGTGGACGAAATGACCGACGCTATCCGCGTCCGGGTCGGAAAGGGGGCGGCGGGACAGTGAAGGGCTTTCTGGATTATATTCCCGGCAACTCGGTGATTCACCGGCTGGACCCGCGCACCAAGCTGCTGCTTGCTCTGATGATCTGCATCGGCTGCTTTGCCTGCAACAATCTGTTTGTGCTGGTGGGCTTTGTGCTTTTTGACCTTGCTATCGGGGCGGCGGGCGGCATTCTTCCCTATGCGCTGCGGATGCTGCGGGGGCTTGTCAAGCTGTCTGTTTTTCTGTTCGTTTTGCAGGTGCTGTTTATCCAGAAGGGGACGGCGCTGGTTACCCTGCCTTTCGGCATTCTGCTGACCGACTACGGCTTTTTCGTCGCGGCGCAGGTGGTGCTCCGCCTGATGGGCCCGACGCTGCCGCTGGCGCTGATGATTACCCTGACCAAGCTGAGCGACCTCTCCAACGCGCTGGTCAGCCGCTGCGGCATTCCGTATAAATATGCCTTCGCCATCACCTCGGCCGTGCGGTTTATCCCGGGCTTTACCGCCGATCTCGCCGCGATTATGGAGGCGCAGACCGCCCGGGGCGTTGCCTTTGATACCAAAAATATCTTCAAAAAGCTGGGGCTGATCGTGCCCCTTTGCGTGCCGCTGCTGATCTCCTCTGTGCAGAAGATTGACAGCGCCGCCATCGCCGCCGAGCTGCGGGGCTTCAACCTGCGCAAAAAGGACAGCGGCTATAAAACCGTCAAATTTTCGGCGCTCGACGGCGCGGCCCTGCTGATCGGGGCGGCGCTGATCGCCGTAGGCATCGTTTTCTAAAATTCTTAATCTTCGGACGAAAGGATGATCTGCACTATGCAACCGAGCGAAATCCAGTTGGAGCAAATCCGCGGCCGGATCGAGGCGGTCAAGGCTTTCCCTGGCGGACTGTACGCCAAAAAGCTTGCCGATATCGACCCCGCCTACATCACCACCAAAGAAGCGTTTGAGGCCCTCCCCTTTACCGAGAAGGACGAACTGCGGGAGGTGTATCCGCTGGGGATTCAGGCCGTCCCGGATGAGGAAATTGTCCGGATTCACTCCTCCTCCGGCACGACCGGTACCCCCATCATCATCCCCTATACCAAGCAGGATGTCGAGGATTGGGCGACTATGTTTGCCCGCTGTTATGAGGTGGCCGGTATTACCAAATCCGACCGGATTCACATCACGCCCGGCTACGGCCTCTGGACGGCGGGAATCGGGTTTCAGCTCGGGTGCGAGAAGCTGGGAGCTATGGCCATTCCGATGGGGCCGGGCAACACCGACAAGCAGCTCAAGATGATGGTCGATCTGAAAAGCACGGTACTCTGCGCCACCTCCTCCTACGCGCTGCTGCTGGCGGAGGAGATTGCAAAGCGCGGCATCGGGGATCAGATTCATCTGAAAAAAGGCATCATCGGCTCCGAGCGGTGGGGAGACAAAATGCGTGCCCGCATTGCAAACGAGCTCGGCGTCGAGCTGTATGATATCTATGGCCTGACCGAAATTTACGGCCCGGGCATCGGCATCAACTGCCAAAAGGATGAGCCGATGCATTACTGGGACGATTTCATCTATCTTGAGATTATCGACCCCAAAACCGGCGAGGTTCTCCCTGACGGAGAGATTGGGGAGATTGTCATCACCACCCTGAAAAAGGAGGGCGCGCCCCTCATCCGGTATCGGACCCACGACCTCTCCCGGATTGTGCCGGGCGAGTGCGCCTGCGGCCTTCACTATCCGCGGATTGACCGGATCATCGGCCGCAGCGACGATATGGTCAAGGTCAAGGGAGTCAATATCTACCCCGGTCAGGTGGAGGATGTGCTTCGCGGCGTTGACGGCGTCAGCAGCGAGTATCAGGTTATGATTGATCACATGAACGGCAAGGATATCATGACCCTCTTCTTTGAGATGGAGGCGGGCGCAGACAGAGAAACGGTCGAAACGGCCGTCCGTGCGGAGTTCAAGATCAAGGTCGGACTGCTGATCGAGCCGAAGGGCGTCGCCATCGGCGACCTCCCCCGGAGTGAGAAAAAATCCACCCGGATTTTTGACAACCGGTATTGATTTTATAAAAAACGGTGCAACGGTGCGGCCGCACGGCTGCCGGGACAAAGCAAAAACCTTGCATATATGCGTATAAAGGATCGCAGAAAAAAGGGACGGAAAACCCCGATTTTTCTGCGACCCTTTTTTTGCCTGCATTCCTTGCGCGTTCATTTTCTGCCGCCTGCCGCTTGTAAAGCCTTGCAAGCGATTGCTTCTTTTGCGGCGCCGGAGAATGCCGCGTCCACACCTTTTGCGGCGTTCGGGCAGCCTCCGCCGCTTTTCCCCCTTTTTACCTGTGGTGAAAATGACCGAATTTACGGCGGTTTCTTAGTGGATTATACAAAAACGGCTGCAGCGGGACGGAATCCTTTTAAAACGTTTGATTTATCGAAAAATGGCTGGTACAATGAAGCTATATATCCTTGTTGTTAAGCGGACGGCGCCGCCGATTTCCTCCCTTGTGTTTTTCCGGGGGAAAGGCGATTTTTTTAGAAAAACCGCGCCGTCCTTGCATTACATGTCGGAGGTGTCCGCTTTGAGAATATGCCGAAAAATAACGGCGGCTTTGCTGGCTGTCGTTCTGACCGTCACCTGCCTTGCCTGCCCGATCCCCGCCGCGGGGGAGACGGTGGAGGCTTTTACCGACTATGCCGCCGTCGGCCGCCAGATTTCCGAATCGCTGGCCGACATCGTCTGGCAGCCGGACAATGAGCGCGCCTATAACCATCTTGCGGCGAAGAGCGGCGACTCCTTCCTCTGGAGCTACGGTTCGCTGCTGGAGGGGCTGGGCGCCCGGGTCACCTATGACCCGGACGATGCCTCTGCCGTGGCGGAGTACAAAAAGGCGCTGCGCAACGTGCTGAATTATGAGGCCAACAATCTCTACGACAAATACGGGGTGGAGGAGGCCGACTATCTCGCCCTCAACTGCCTGCCGAACAACGTGAATACCGAGGTGTTTTATGACGACGACATCTGGATCCAGAAGGAGTTTTTAAACGCCTACAATTCGCTCGGCAATCCGGAGTATCTCGACCTGGCGCGGCGGGTAATGAATTATATCTACCGCGGCTGGGATGACAAATTCGACGGCGGCATTTACTGGAAGGATACCGGATACGGCGGCACCTCGGGCAAAAACACCTGCATCAACGCGCCGGCCGCCATGGCCTCCTGCAAGATGTATATGGCCACGGGGGAGCAGCGCTACCTCGACTGGGCGATCAAAATTTACAACTGGATGAACGAAAAGCTGGTCGATCCGGAGGATCACCTGCTCTGGGACAATATTGATTATGACAGCGAAGGCGGCGTGCGGATTGACAAGGCCAAGTTCACCTACAATTCCGGCTGCTATCTTTCGGCCGCAGTGCTGCTCTACGAAATCACCGGGGAGGAGGCCTACCTCACCTCGGCCAGGGCGACGGCCGCGTCCTCCCTTTCCCGCTGGCTGTATCAGAAGGAGTTCCCCCAGCTGGGGGAGACGGCCTATGCCTGGAACAGCGACCATACCTGGTTCAACAGCAGCCTGGTGGAGGGGTTTCTGAACCTTGAGCGTGTGGCAGGGGATAAGGCCGGCGCCGATGCGGTGCGCAACTCTCTGGCAGCTGCCTGCCTCCTCCGGGGGGAGACCGAGGCCGGCTGGCTCCCGGACAACTGGCAGAGCAGCGAACCGGTCTCGCTCGAACAGGTCAGCGTGTTGCAACAGGCGGCCTCGGTACGCACCCTCTTTTTGATCGCCGACTCGATCGGGCGGGACGCCGATCCGGTCGAGGTGATTGAGTCGCTCTCCCACGAGACGCCGGGCAGCGCCGCTTATGCCGCCGCCGTGCGTTCGGCGATGGAGGCATATTATGCCGCGCCGGCCAAACGGCGTAAGGCCGTCTCCAACCTGTCGGAGCTGCAGGCGGCGCTGCAAACCCTCCTCGGCGGGGAGGGAGAGGCGGTTTTCACCCTGACCGGGAAAATCGCCGCCTTCTACTGCGTCACCCATCAGACCGAAGCCGAGCTGAAGGCCTTGCAAGCCGCCTATGCCGCTTTGTCCGATGCCGCGAAAGTGTATGTGACAAATGCCGATCTGCTGACCGTCCTGCTCGAAAAGCAGGAGGAACTGTTCGACTCCTTCGACCTTACCGTTACCGGATGGGCAGAGGCTGGGCTCACGCCCTGGCTGTCATCGGCCAGCGACCGCGCGAAGGAGGCCACCCGAACGGCCGTGGCGGAGGAGATTTATCATCAATACCGCGACCGGCGGTACCGCATGGGTCCGGTGTACGGAAACTACGGTCTCAGCGGCTACAGTGGCATGCTGGGAATGCAGATGGATCGCCGGCCGAATGACAATCTCTATAACCCGTGGGGACACGCCAACCGCCGCTGGGCATACACCGTCGTGCCGTTTTCGGGGATGGCCTTCAGCATCACGGGATATTTTGCAAACGCCTATCCGCTGCCGATCGGCAACAGCTTTGCTTATAACGGTAATGTGTATCAGGTGTATATGAACACCATCCGCTATTATGCCGAAACGCCGTATGTCGTCGGCGGCTCGGTTCAGATGCAGACTCTTGATCGCTATCCCGGTTCGGGCGAGAATGGAGATGCAGCTGCCCGCACCTTCGCTTACAGCTATGCGCTGTACGGGCAGGAGGGGAAGCGCGCCCTTGCCACCCTCGGTATTCCGACCGGCAATGTGCAGACCTTTGGGGAGATTTTGTATCAGAAGTACGAGGGGCCGGAGGGTACGGCCTACCTCCTCAACACGGCCGCCAGAATCGCGTCCGCCGCAGCTTTGGAGGAGGGCGACGCAGCCTTTGAGGACACGGTCAGGGACAACCGCGCCTTTACTCTCTCGGGCGATCTGGCGAAAGCCTTCCTCGCGCTCGGAGAGAGCGGGACGGCGCGGCTTGCTGTGACCGGCGCGCCGGTGGCGCAGGAGGCCGACGGCGCCATGCTGTTTGAAAAAGGCGTGCTGACCGCCGCCGGCTTTACCGAAACCGCGTATATGAAGGCGGTCGAGACTGTGAACGCCGCTATTGCCGCCATTCCGCCGACCGCCGCCCTCACGCTGGCGGACAGAGATAAGGTGGAGGCGGCGCGCGCCGCCTATGACGTGCTGGACGATATGTGGAAGCCAAAGGTTTCCGCCTATGACAAGCTGGTCGAGGCGGAGGCGCAGCTTCTGTATCTGCAGTATGAGGCTGACTGCCGCGCGGCCGCTGCTTCCGTGAATCGACAGATTCTGGCTCTGGGGGAGATCGGCCTTTCCTCCCGTCCGGCGGTGGAGGCGGCGCGTGCCGCCTATGACGCGCTGGACGCGCTGGCGCAGCGCTTTGTCGAGACGGCCGAAACCCTCCTTGCTGCCGAGGCACGCATCCACGAGCTGTTTGACACGATCGACCGGATCAACGCGATCATCGCCTCTTTGCCGGAGGAGATCACCTATCGCAACGGCCCGGCTGTGCGATCTGCTCTGGCCGATTATGGAACTTTGAGAGCTGCACAGCGCGCCTACGTCCGGGGGTATGCAAGGCTTACGGCCGCCATGACGGCGCTGAAGGCCGACTACGCCTCCTTTGGCATTACGGTGACCGGCTGGGCGGAGGCGTCCGCCACTTTCTGGATGGACAGCCTGACGGAAGCGGAGCGGGAGGCCACCCGTGCCGCCATCGCCGACGAGGTAAAGTATCAGTATGTCGAAAACGGTTACAACGTCGGCGTGGTAAACGGCGGCAGCTGGTCGGTTGGCAATTACAGCGGCATTGTCGGTATACAGACCGAGGCGCGGCCGAACGACAACGTCGGCAACCCCTGGGGCTCGGCGGAACGGCGCTGGTCAACCGTGGTCTCGCCCTTCGGCGGGACGGCCTTCAGCGTCTGCGGCTACTTCTCTCGCCATTTCCGGTATGAGGCGGCGATCGGCAACGCGTTCCTTTACAACGGCGTGGTCTATCAGCAGTACCTCAGCTGCGTCTACAGCTATGCCGATCAGCCGCTGGTGGACGGCGGCAGTGCGGAGATGTCGGCGGTTCGCAGCTTCCCCGGCTATGACGGCCGGTCCGACGTGACGGGCATGACCTTCCGCCATGCCTACGCCCTCTACGGGCAGGCGCACAAGTGGAAGGGGGAGACCCTCGGCATTCCGGCCGCAAACGCGGTGGCGGAGGAGTGGGGCGTCTATCAGAAATTCGAGGGGCCGGAGGGTACGGCCTACCTCCTCAACACGGCCGAGCGCATTGCCGCCGCAAACCGGGAGGAGGAGCAAACAATCGCGGAGAATACCGCCTTTGTGCTGACCGGCGGCGCGGCAGAGGCCTTTGCGGCGCTCGGCGACAGCCCGCTGGCGCGAACCGGCCGGCCGCTCATCCAGCGGGAGGACGGCATCCTGTTTGAAAACGGCCTGCTGACCGCCGACGGCTTTTTTGAAAAGGGCACGCCCGAGTGGGTTGTGGGCAGCCTGACCGTTTCTATCTCGGCCGGCATGGTAACCAAGGGGGAGGACGGCCTGCGTGACATCACCTGGAACGGGAATATTTATACCATGGCCGATCCCGAAAACAGCGCCGGGCTGCTCAACGGGACAGAGATTGCTTTTCTGGCCTATGGCGCGTATTTCGGCATTTCGGAGGGCGAGATCAACCGCCTGATGTCGGGAAATGTCAGCGCCGCCGCCCGGCAGGAGATTTTCGCCGGTTCGATGGCGGCCGACGCGGAGGAGATTGATATTTACGCCCGGTTTGGCTTCCGGCTGCGGCGGGTGAGCGCCGGGGCGAGCCGTACGGCGGTGTTCTTCCTCCGGTACCGCTGCGCCGGGCGGGAGGTTTTGCTGCTCAGCACGGCCGACTGGGCGGTTGCCTATCTGGAATGATTTTTGCCGCTGCTTTATTGCGGCATCCGGCCTTTCGTAAGTGCTTCGGGTAAAGCAAAAGGCTCCGGATACAGCGCGTTCAAACTGCATCCGGAGCCTTTTGCTTATATAAAATCTGTCCCGCAGCCTCCGCGGGGGAAAGCGCGCTTTTCGGCAGACATCGGATCAAGGCTTCTGTTTTCCTTTGGAAGAATCGCCCGGCAAAATCTCCAGCACCGTCAGGCAGTCCCCCTCTACCCGGAAGCGGACGTCGGTGTTGGCAAAGGGCATGCCGTAAATCCGATCGGGCGCGCTCTGATAGGCGGGGCGCGGGTCCTGAGACAGCACCTCCAGCAGCGCCGGCCGGCGGTCGGGCGGAAGCTTTTCAAGCAGCTCGTCCGGGCAGAGGACGCGCAGCCTCCCCTCCGGCGCCAGGGCGGCAAAACCTCCCACAGCCTCCGGATGGGCGTCGGTGTAGGGAAGGTAGGGCTTGATGTCGAAAATCGGGCTGGAATCCATCAGGTCGGCGCCGGAAATATGCAGTACCGGCCCCTCATTTGTGTGGAGGTCGACCCCCTCCAGCCGGACGGAGGAGAGCCCGATAGCGTTTGGCCGGAAGGGAGAGCGGGTAGCAAACACGCCCATGCGGGTGTTGCCGCCCATGCGCGGCGGCCGAACGGTGGGGGACCAGCCCTCTCTCCTGGCGGCCGAGAACTCCCACAGCAGCCAGAGGTGGGAAAATCCCTCGATTCCGCGCAGGGCGTCGGGGTTGCGGTACTCCGGCTCAAAAACGATCGTAGCGCGCAGCCCCTCCACCAGACCGCTTTGCCGGGGAATGCCGAATTTGGTGGGGAAATCGCTGCGGATATGTGCAATAACCTGCATGGGAACGGCTTGAGACATGGGCGGACACCTCGTTTCGGCGGCGATTCGAACGCTGCCTTCGTTTGTAATTTAAGGGCGTGTGAAAAAATCCGGCTGTATCGGCGTTCCGGCCTCTGGCCTTCGGCAAGCGCTCGGATCGAGCGCGTTTTGCCTCCCTCACGCCCGCCGCTGCCGGAGGGGGCGTATCCAAAAAAGGAAATCGGAAAATCCGCAAAACGCAAAGCGGCAAACTCCTCCCGCCGGCGGCTGTTTACAGCGAAAAATCTATGTTATTCTATCATAAATTTCTCCGAAATACAATTCGGAAAGATGGCTTTATGCCGCGTTCTGCCTAGTGGAGAATGGGGATTGCTGTTTTCTGCTTTTCAGTATATAATGGGGCATGGAAAATTTCGGCCGAAACGGTAGCTTGTAAAATCGGAAAACCCCGATTCATCCAATCGCAGAAGGGGATAGAGAAAGGAAAAAAGACATGGAAAAGATAAAGAATGTCGTCAGACCCAAAATCGGATTGTACACCTCCGGGTTGAAAGCCTATTGGACCCAGTTCGAGGGGCTGAGAGAAAGGCTGATCGAATACGGAAAATTTATTGAAAAGAGATTGGCTGCCTTTGCCGACGTGAAAAATTACGGCCTGGTCGACGACGAGGAGGAGGCAAGAAAGGCCGGCGAGTGGTTTCAGCGTCAGAATGTAGACCTGATCTTTTCCCACTGCGGCACCTATGTTACCAGCGCCTCTGTTTTGCCGGTGCATCAGCTTTGCAAAGCGCCGGTCATTGTTTTGAACCTCCAGCCCACGGCGAAAATCAACTATGCCAAAACCACCACCGGAGAATGGCTGGCGCACTGCGGCGCCTGCGTCGCGCCGGAGATTGCCAACGCCTTCAACCGCGCCGGCATTCCCTTTAGAATTATAAACGGCCTGCTGGGAATGGACTATACGCCCGAGATCTCGCTGACGGATGAGAACACCGCCTCCCGTCCGGAGGCGATCCGGGCGTGGAATGAGATTCATGAGTGGGTCAGAGCCGCAGGGGTTCTGGCAACGCTGCAAAAAAGCCGAATCGGCTTTTTGGGAGGCAATTACAGCGGCATGCTGGATTTGTACAGCGACTTCACCATGCTGCAGGCGCAAACCGGCGTCCATGTGAAGATTTTGGAGATGTGCGACCTGAACCGCATGCTGGAAACCGTGACGCCGGACGAGACCGAACAAAAGCTGGAAGAAATCAGAGCCATGTTTGAAATCAGCGGCGACTCTCCCTCCGACCCGCTGGTCAAAGCGCCGACCAAGGAGCAGCTGCTCTGGTCCGCCAGGGTTGCGGCCGCGCAGGAAAAAATGGTGCGGGAATATAATCTCGACGCGCTGTCCTATTACTACCACAGCGCGGACGGAAATCCTTATGAAAAGCTGCAGGGCGGATTTATCGTAGGGCACTCTCTGCTGACCGCGAAGGGGATTCCCTGCGCCGGAGAGGCGGATATCAAGACCGCGATTGCGATGAAGATCTGTGATATTTTGGGCCTCGGCGGCAGCTTTTGTGAGATTGTGGTAACGGATTATGTGGACGGAACCATCCTGATCGGGCACGACGGGCCTTTCCACATCGGCATTTCGGATAAGAAGCCGATTCTGCGCGGAATGGGGATATATCACGGCAAAAAGGGAACCGGCGTTTCGGTGGAAGCCAAGGTAAAGGCCGGGCCGATTACCACGCTGAACGTTACGCAAACGGTCGACGGCAGGCTCAAGCTGATCATCAGTGAGGCCGAAGCGACAAACGGAGAAATTATGCAGATCGGCAACACCCAAACCCCCGCAAAATTCAAATATGACCCCGATACTTATATGGAAAAATGGTTCAACGAGTATCCGACGCACCATTGCGCTCTGGCCGTCGGGCACAATGCCTCCCTGCTTAAAAAAGTAGGGCAGCTGCTCGATATAAATACGGTGGTGTTGTAAATAGGGGAGGTTTTGCCCACCGCCGAAAGGGCAGAGGTGCTGCTTTGCCTTTTTGGTGTACGCTTTTCTCTGTCGGACGGGGCACAGCCGAATATGCAGGAAAAAAGGGCTGCAAGCTTTAAAGCTTGCAGCCCTTTTTTGGGCGGATAGGCATGACGCCGACGCGCGGCTTTTTAGATCGCGGCCGGCTGCTGACCGACAGGCCGGCCTTCACTGATTCATCAGGAGGCCTGCTCAAACTGACTGTTATACAGCTCAGCGTAGAAGCCGCCGTGCCGCATCAGTTCCTCATGCGTGCCGCTCTCAACCACGTCTCCATCGCGCATGACAAGGATGAGGTCGGCGTTTTTGATGGTGGAAAGACGGTGTGCGATCACAAAGCTGGTGCGGCCTTTTGTGAGTTCATCCATTGCCCGCTGAATCAAAAGCTCGGTACGGGTATCGACCGAGGAGGTCGCTTCGTCAAGGATCAGCATGGGCGCATTCTGCAGCATGGCGCGCGCAATGGTGAGCAGCTGCTTCTGCCCGGCGGAGATGCTGGCGCTTTCCGAAAGAACGGTGTCAAAGCCCTGCGGCAGTGTGTGGACGAATTTGTCCAGTCCGCAGGCGCGGCAGACACTTTCAAGCTGCTCGTCGGTGATCCCCTCCATGTTGTAGACGAGGTTTTCCCGCACCGTCCCTTCAAAGAGCCAGGTGTCCTGCAAAACCATGCTGAACAGCTTGTGCACATTTTCCCGGCTCATTTCGGAGATCGGGACGCCGTCAATCTTGATGGCGCCGCTGCCTATCTCGAAAAAGCGCATGAGGAGATTGACCATCGTGGTCTTTCCTGCACCTGTCGGGCCGACGATCGCGACCTTTTGACCGGGATGCACCTCGGCGGAAAAGTCCTTGATGATGATCTTGTCCGGCGTATCGGGGTAGCTGAAGCGGACGTGCTCAAAGCTGACTGTGCCCCGAACATCGGTAAGGACGGTCGTTTTCTCACTCTCGTCGGGCATCTCCTCGCTTTCAAGGAAGTCGAAGATTCGGTGCGCGGAGGCCGAGGCCGTCTGCATATTGGTAAGCCCTTGCGCCATCTGTGTCAGTGGAGAGGTGAACAGGCGGACATACAGGATGAAGGAAACGATCACGCCAAACTCGATCTTGCCGTTCATGGCAAGAATCGAACCGAAAACGCATACGGCGACATAGGCGATGTTGCCGATAATATTCATCAGCGGCTGCATGATGCCGGAGAGGAACTGCGACTTCCAGTTTGCGTCATAGACGGCGGAATTGAGCCTATCAAACCCTGCGCCGATTCTGCGCCCGGCGCGGCTGATACGCACGACCTCGTGGCCGGAATACATCTCCTCCACATACCCGTTCAGTTCGCCGAGGCTCTTTTGCCGTGCGGAGAAAAAACGCTGCGATTTGGACATAATCAGAACGGTCAGAAGCATCCCCACAAGGGTCACGCCAATGGAAATGAGGGCAAGGTGCCATTCCGTGACGAACATCATGATCAGGCAGCCGATAAACTGCGTTGCGGCGCTGATGATCATCGGCAGGCTGTTCGTGAGTCCCTGCTGCAATGTGGATACATCGTTTGTGATCCGGCTGAGAATATCCCCCTGCGAGGTAGTGCCAAAATATTTCTGCGGTACTTTGTTGATCTTATCGGACAGTTCCCCGCGCATACGGTAGGACATTTTCAGGGTGACGACAGCCATTGTGTAATGCTGAATAAAGCTGAAAACGGCACTGAGCGCATAGATGACCGCGAGGAAAATTCCGATTTTTGCGATTGCCGCAAGGTCAATGCTGCCGGTAAGGCCGTCCGACATCAGCGTGGCGATCCGGCCGATCTTGTCCGGGCCAATGATGGTCATAACGGCGCTGAGGGCGGCAAGGATCAGCGCGGCAATCATGATTCCCATGCTGGAACGCATATATCCGGCAATTCTCGGAATGGTCGAGCCGAGGCTGTTTCCATTATTCTTTCGTTTCATTTTTCTCCCCCCTTATGCCAAGCTCCGCAGCGCTGAGCTGCGAGGTCGCGATCTCGCGATAGACGCGGCAATTCTGCATGAGTGCTTCATGCGTTCCCATTCCAACCATCTCTCCGCGGTCAAGAACAAGGATTTTGTCCGCGTGACGAATCGTGCTGATCCGCTGGGCGACGATGATTTTTGTCGTGCCGCGAAGCTGCTCGTTCAGCCCCTCGCGCAGCTTTGCGTCGGTCCGGTAATCCAGCGCCGAGAAGGAATCGTCGAAGATCAGAATTTCGGGCTTTCGTGCCAGCGCACGGGCGATGGAAAGGCGCTGCTTCTGACCGCCGGAGACATTGCGGCCGAGCTGTGCGATCTCGTATTCCGTCCCCTCCGGCAGCTTGTCGACGAATTCCTTCGCCTGTGAAAGCCGGATGGCATCGGTCAAAGAAGCCTCGTCCGCCGCGGCGGCATTTTCGCCGAAAAGCACATTGTCCCGTATAGTGCCGGAGAACAGAACCGCTTTCTGCGTGACATAGCCCAGCTTGTCATACAGCGCGTCAAAGGTGTAGTCCCTGACATTGACCCCGTCTACCAACACCTCTCCGCTTGTCGCATCGTAAAAACGCGGGATCAGGCTGACGAGTGTGGTCTTTCCGCTGCCGGTCGCACCGATAATCGCCAGAGTTTCGCCTTTGTTCACCTTGAAATCAATATCGATCAGTTCATCCTCCGACGCGTGCGGATAGCGGAAAGACACATTCCGAAACTCAACAGTTCCGTTTTCTTTTCCGCTTTGGACGCTGCCCTCATGGATTGAGGCGCTGCGCCCCAGCACCTCATTGATACGCTCGGCGGAAACCTGCGCCTGCGGCAGCAGCATGAAGATCATCGCCAGCATCATAAAGGCCATCACAATGTAGGTCGCATAGGTGCTGAATACCAGCACCTCGCTAAACATCGTCAGGCGTGCACCCATATCTGCGGCGGCGATATTCTCCACAAGTGCCGCCCCGACCCAGTAGATCGCCAGAGCCAGCCCGTTCATCCCGAGCGTCATGCTCGGCTGGACGAGTGCGAACAGCTTCTGGTTTTTCATCTGCAGATCCATCATGCCGCGGCTCGGGCCGTCAAATTTTTCGTTCTGAAAATCCTCGGCATTGAAGGCGTGCACAACATTGATGCCGGTCAGATTCTCGCGGGCGACGCGGTTGATTTTATCGGTCATCTTCTGCACGAGGCGGAAGCGCGGAATGCAGGAGCCCATGATCAGCAGCACCGCCGCTACAAGAACGACCACAAAGGCCGCGGTAACAGCGGACAGCTCCCAGCTTTTGCCGAGGATTTTGATGACCGCCCAAACCGCCATAATCGGGGCTTTGATCATCATTTGCAGTCCCATTGCAATGATCATCTGAATCTGCGTAATGTCGTTGGTGGTTCGGGTAATCAGGCTGGGGATAGAAAAATCCTGCATCTCTTCGCTGCCGATGTCCATGACATGGCGGAACAGCTTCTCCCGAACGGCGAAGCTGAATCCGGCTGCGGTCCTGGCGGCGAGGAAGCCGCAGGCGATTGCCGTAACCGCGCTGGCCGCCGTGCAGCCGAGCATCTTCAGCCCGACCGTCACAATGTCCGCCGTAGTGCCGGAGGTCTTGATAAGCACCGTCAGCTCGGTCATATAATCCGGCAAACGCAGGTCAAAATACACCTGCACGATCACAAATATCAAACAAAGCAGCGCCATCAGCTTTTCTTTTTGGCGCATATTTTTCAGTAGTTTCAGCATGGCAGCCTCCTATTCTTCCGGAGAAACGCCGCCCTTGCGGATCTCTTCAATATTGTCGCTGAGCACGGACAGACAGCTGCGGAACACCTCAATATCCGCGTCGGACAGCCCGGTGAGCAGCTTTTGCGCGAAGCTCTTTTGCAGCTCGCGCCCCTTTTCGATGAGGGGGCTTGCCGTCTCCGTGCAAATGAGCTGCGTTTTCCTCCGATCCCCGGGAACCGCCCGGCGCAGGAGCAGCCCCTCATTTACAAGCCGGTCAATATGAACGGACACGATGCCCGATTTAAGCCCACGGCAGCGGCAGATATCCCCCGCCGTGCCGCTATCCGGGTTGTTGGCGATGAACATCAGAATATCAACGGCCATCGGCGGCAGCCCGGCCTCTTTGCAGATCGGCTGCAATACCATGTGATACGCCTCAATCAATCGGTTTGTAGCGCTGAAAACCTTTGATGCGGTAAATTTCCAGTTGTTCATATATATCCTCCAATCATAGAAACTCTAAAATTAGAATATATATTATTATAATTATTTTTGGTAAAAAGTCAACCGGTTTTGAAAAAATGGGCTGTGATTC
>OLXV01000281.1_pt1 | contig 26548 bp, 19 predicted proteins | sample 1673481 | NCBI WGS metagenome assembly OLXV01 (sample SAMEA103958113, study PRJEB25191) | human gut metagenome
AAGATGCGTTAAAATCCAGCGGTATAATAACTGCTCTGCGGTTATTATACCACAAAGCCCGGGGAAAATGGGCCTTTGCAAAAAGCCCCGGCCACATCCGCGTCGGAAAAGCCCATTTTCGGAAGGGACGCCACGGCTGTGTTTCGGCCAGCATAAAGCTATGGGGCGTCCCTGCTCCACCACAAAGCCCGAGGAAAATGGGCCTTTGTAAAAGTTCCGATTACATCTGGGTTGGAAAAGCCCATTTTCAAAGGGACGCCACAGCTACGTTCCTTTTTACCCAAAGCTATGGGGCGCCCCCTATTATACCATGAACGCGGCGGCGATGCCACCAAAAAACGGCAATACAGTTTGGAACTTGTCAGAATTTCTTTTTGCCGCGGGGATGGCCATGCAATTTTCTCAAAAAAGTCCCGGCGATTTTACTCTATTTTACGGCGGGAGGCAATTTGATCGGGAGGCACCCGTGCGGAGAGGACTTGCCGCCGATCAGCTGCTCACATAGCGACAAGATGTTTCAATCCGCCCACCCTGTACAGAGTGGGACTGCGCCGGAGTACACCGGCTACAAAGTGCAGGCACAATTTCAATCCACCCGCTCTGTGCAGAGCGAGATCCTTGGAATCGGGTCATATAGTGGATATGGTCACGTTTCAATCCGCCCATCCCGTATGAGATGGGACTGGTATAAAACGGTGGCTTTTGTATGGGTCAAACAATTTCAATCCACCCACCCCATATGGGATGGGGCAGTAATCAGCCCGACCGCACGGATCAGCCCGAAAATATTTCAATCCGCCCACTCTGTGTAGAGCTGGGACTCGGGAACTCGGTCATTGCCGACGTGAGACACATTTCAATCCGCCCGCTCTGTGTAGAGCGGGACTCGGGAACTCGGTCATTGCCGACGTGAGACACATTTCAATCCGCCCATCCCGGACGGGACGCTGGAGAGTTACACCCATAACGACATTCAGACATTTCAATCTACCCACGGATTTTCAATATGAACCAGCGCCTATGGTCTTGCGGCAGAAGCAAAAGTGCCGAATCCCCGAAAGCCGGAGATACGCCTCCGGCTTATACGCCGTCCAGAATCTCCGGCGTCAGGCCGGGCAGCTCGTCCAGCGTAATCACATAGTCATCCACGCTCTCCGGAATCCCCGCCGCATTTTTTGCGGTGACATGGAGGCTGCGATGCACCTTCGCCGACGAATACTGACCGTCCCTGCAGTTGTGCTCCCACCAATAGAGCTTTACAACCTCCATCGAGCCTTCTGGCCGTGCGGAGGAGGCGTCGTTCACAAAAAGCGTGCGGAGGCATTCCTTTATGACCGCGGCATCCTCCTGCGAGAAGCCGGTTTTCTCCGCCAACTGCACATTGATCGCGCCTTTGATTTTGTACAGGCCGAAGCGGACAAAATGCTTCATGCCCATGGTATCCGACGAGCGCTTGTCGCCCGTTTCGCCGTTGACGCTTTTGGTGATCTGCATTTCCTCAATTTCGACCGGAGAAATGCTGACCGCCTGATGAATCGAAACCGGTCCGCGAACGCCGCCGGAAACACCGCCGTCTTCTTTGCCTGTATTCTTAAACGCAAAGAGCTGTCCAAAGCTGCGCACATCCAGCCATTTTTCGCACACCGCCCGCGCGCAGATATCCTTATCCCCAATTCCTCTGGTCAGGGCGGCGGCGCGTTCGCTCAGGCTTTTGCATCCGTCGTCGCAGCGGTCGTCCGACTGTACAAAAATTGCATGTCCCAGATCCTGCATCCGGTTGCGGAGCTTCCGCTTGATGCAGACATCCGAGATTTCACCCCTGCCGTTATAGTCCGTTCTGGGGCGGTTGCCGTTCAGCGGATCGCCGTTTCCGTTCGCCATGGTCACGCAAACCAGGGCTGCAAAGTCGATTTTGTGGTTCAGTACCGCCATTTTTTATTCCTCCTCAGCTATATTGTCCTTTGTTTCGTTTTTGGCAAAGAATGCATTCCGCTGCAATTCATAGCCCATCAGATAAAGGTCGTCCAACGGCCGGTTCAGCTCCTCCTCCGGAAGATCGCGCAAAATTCCGAAAATTTCTCCCACAAGCCGGTTGTAGCGGCCGGCCTGCCATTCCTTCACCCGGCCGAGATAGGCCTGCTGCAAATGCCGATTGACCCGCTCAAAGACCGAGAACGGCCGGCGGCGGAACTCGCTCATATTCTTGATGGCGCTGGTCTGCCGGCTTTCCTTCGTTTTGAAATAATAGTCGGCCTCCACACGCTCCATCGCCGCCAGAAGCCGACCGTATTGAAAGCTGCGATCCCTTTTGTCCAATTCCCAGGACATTTCATTCCCTCCCCGTTTTGTATCATAGCGATATTTCTGAAGTGCAGCGCAGGCCGTCCGCACAATTTTCCTCCAGTTCGATTCATCACAGGCCTGCGGCAAAGACGCCCGCCGGGTCAGCGCCTTTAAAATGTCGAAGGGAAACACGCCTCCGCCCGTCTTGCAGTTCAGCAGGCGCTGCAGATGCTGGCGCTGTATGGCATCATCCGTCTCCAAAAACTTTTTTCGCTGCACGCCAAAGGCACAGTCCACGATCTGCAGCAGGCTCGGCGCCTGAATCCCGCGGCTTCCGGCATACCAGCAGCAATGTGCGTCCCAGGTCCGCATCCGTTCCAGAAAGGTTTTGAGCGAAATCTCATTGTAATAAGTCACGGCAAGGCGGCCGGTGGTCGCCGCGTCGAAGCTCACCAGAACCGCGCAGTCGGTGTCGCGCAGCTGATAATCCTGCCGGAGGCTGAAAAGCGTGCTTTGCAGCTGTTTTTGATAATCGCTCGGGCCGCGCGCCGGCTGGGACTTCGCTCCTCGTACCGGGCACATCACCCTTGGCAGGGTCTTCCCCTTCGGATTCCAGCACAGGAAAACCCGCTTCCCCGAAAATTCCCGGACACCCTGCTCGGAGGCCAGCCAGCGCAGCGCGCTGTGCGCCTTCTGCGAGGCGATATAGCCGACGGTAAGCGCCTGCCACTCCTCCGCAAAGCGCCCGCGATAGGTAAAGCCGCCCGTATCGTTGGCGGAAATCAGCTTTGCGTTCCCGTTTATCGGAACAATCCCCTTCGGGTGCTGGCGGGCGATCGGCTGCACGCCGCCCTCCAGCATGCACAAAGCGGCCTCCCGCGCGGCGATTCGATCGGAATAATAGGCCGCAAAGGCTGAAAAAAGCCTCTGATTTTTCCAGCAGGCCGGCTCCTCATCGCCGACCCCGGGCACGCGCCAGCAGACAAGCTGCTTTTCGTCATAGCCGCCGCTTTTATCCAAAGCAAGCACGCCGCATTTTGCAAGGTCGTCCAGAACGGTTCCGTTTGCGGCATAGGTGAAAACGGCGGAAAGAAAGGGATGGGTATGCGCGGACTCCCGCCACTCCCGCAGCGATGAAAGATAAAGCGCGTGCGCGCTCCGGTTGGCGGGGGCGACATATTTTAACTGCTCGCACAGCGGATGTGCCGCACGGCCGCTGGTGCGGCCGCCGGATTCCTCCGTAACCGGGATCAGAACCTTCGGCTCGCCCTTCTCAACCCTTCGCGCGGTCAAAAAGCCGCCCTCTGCATTCAAAGTGATTTCGATATCTGCATTTGTCAGAATATGCCCGATGGGGGCAAGCGGCTCACGCCCCTCCCGGTACACGCCGATCAGGGCGGCGTTTGCGTCGTAGGTCTCCACCGCGCGCTGCAGCAGCCCCATTATCTGACCTCCCCCAATTCCCGCAGGCCGGAAAAACCGGAAAAATTGTGCAAATCCCCGCCAAAGGGTTTGATTTTCATATTGCCGACCGTTTTACACCTCCGGCACTGCTCCGGCGGTATAAAGGAGATGACGCCGCGCTTCATCACCGGATTCCAAAAGCGGACGGTCATCTTCCCCCTCGTCTGTTCGGAATAGGCCTCATCCGCATAGGTAATGCCATGGTACATCAGGCCGAAGGCCAGCTCCTCCATCTCGTCATAAGCACCCGCCCCCTCACCGAAAACGCACGGCTCTACATATCCCTGACACTCCCGCGTTCCGAGAAAGATGTCCCGGCGGCCGCCCTTGCGGATCATCTTTTTTGCAAGTTCGTGATGCTTGTTTTCGTTGCGGTCGGCGGCCAGCTCCGGCCGGTTTTCATTCCATTCAAAGTGGGCGCGAACCTGATAGCGGCAGTCCTTCAGGTAGGTATAGTAGCTAAGGTCGTTTTTCCCCTGATACTTAATCAGGCGGATGCCCTTGGTCTCCATCTGAATGGGGTGCAGCACCCTGACCGCGTCTATGACCCAGATGATCGTCGGCTTCCAATACACGGAATGCAAAATCCCCTTGAGCGCCTCATAGGTCGGCACCTGATAGGAGCACTTTTCTCCCCCGACGCGCAGGATCGGATCGGAGAAGAGGGCGTAATCTCCCGTTACCTGAAACTCCACAATATTGTCATGCTTTGTGTTCTTCATTCTTTTACACCTCCATAAAGGCTTGATTTTCTCCGTCCGCCGTCAGACCGACGGTATCGTCATAGAAGCCGTCCGCCAGCACGAGCGCACAGCCGTCGCAGACGGAGAGCAGCGCCTGCTTTTGCTTTAGCTGCTTTTTCTGATACGGATAGATACGCACCGTGTAATTGCCCGCCTCCCTCAGCAATGCCGCGCGGTGATTCGGGTCAAAGCTGCACCGCTGCGAACACAGCTCCGCAATCAGCTGCCTGCCCCTGCCGTAGGGAACGATGACATCCACAGAAGTCCCGTCAAACACAGAGAAATACTCCCCTGCGGTTTTGAACGCCTGCCGCAAAAAGAAGGCGTCCGCATTTTCACATCTTTCGTCCGCATATTTTTCGTTGGCCGCCAACAGGTCGAACAAAGAGGTCTTTTGCTCGTGAATATAATAATCCTGTTCCTCCGCCGCCATGTCCCGATACAGCGCCCGATAGTAGAAGCGGATCGACTCCTCCGAAAACAGGTCGCCGCCAAACCGCTCGGGCGTGCGCCCGAAAGCCTCCATCAAAGCGAGGCTGGCGTCCTTCCCCCGCTGAATATCCCGCAGCATGCCGAGGTTTTCATCCGGGCAGTTCACGGTATACACAGGGCGCGGCATTTTTGATTCACCGCTGCGGTTGCAGCGCCCCGCGGCCTGCACAATGCTGTCCATGCCCGCCATCAGGCGCACGACCGCGCCAAAAGAGATATCCACGCCCGCCTCGATCACCTGCGTCGAAATGCAGAGCACCCTTTCATGCTTTGAAAGCGCCCTTTGCAAAGCGGCAAGCACGTCCCGCCTGTTCTGCATACACATCGCGGCGGAGAGGTGAAAACTCCGATACTCCGGCGACACGGTTTTTTCCAGCAGATAGGCGGCCTCGCTCCTCTTGTTGCAGACGACTAAGAGGCTTTCCGTCAGCTTCATCTGCGTGCGGATGAAATCGGGAAGCGCTTCCAGCCGGCGATCCGGAATCCTGAAAAGCGCCGTCCTGCGAAAGGCCGCCCAGATTTCCTCCTCCCTCGGCACAATCTCCTCCGGCGGCTTTCGCAGCGGATGCGCCGCCCCCTCCAGTTCCGGCTGCGTCGCCGAGCAAAGCAGGATGGTCGCGCCGCACTGTTCGCTCAAAAACTGAACGGCAAGGTTGAAAAGCGTCAGCATTTTCGCCGGCACGGTCTGCACCTCATCTATCACGATCACACTGTCGCACAGCGCAAAAAAGCGCCGGATGGCGATCGTTTTTCCGTCAAATATGGTGTCAAGAAGCTGCACCAGCGTGGTGATCACAATGGGTGCGTCCCAGCTTTGCACAAGAAGCTCGCGTTTGTCCAGCTCCTCCTGCGCGGGCGCGGTCTGCACAACATTGGAATGATGCTCCAAAATCAGCCGGTCATCGCCAACAAACGCACGAATGACGCTCGCGTTCTGCTCAAGGATCGACAGCAGTGGAGAGACAAAGATCAGCCGCCTCTTATGAAAACGCATCGCGTGCGCCAGGGCGTATCGCAGGGAGGCCAGCGTTTTTCCTCCGCCCGTCGGAACATTCAGCCGGTAAATGCCCGGCGCGCGGACCGCAAAGGCACGGCAGATCTCCGATATTTTATGCCTGGCTTTTGCGACCGCCGTATCACATGGGAAGGCCTTCAGCCGCCCTTCCAGATCGTCCAGCCGCGCCCTCCATATGGGGGTCATATCCTCCGGCCAGGCGAAAGGGCGCGTGCCGTTCATAAAAGCTGCGGTGTCCTGCCGATCCCCCTCAATCACCGCGGACAAAAGCAGCCGCGCCAGCAGCCCGGACGCGAATGCATAGTCACGGTCGTCCGTATAAGCCTCATCCAGGTGATCCAAAACCCGCCCGATTTCCGCTAAAGCCTTTGCAAAAAGCGCTTTGATTTCTTCGGGCGGAAATTCCTGCAAAAAGGCCGCTTTGGCGGCTTCGTAGGATAGGTTCTGCTTCTTCGCGCGATATTGCAGCCCAAGGCGGTGCGCCGGATCAACGCAGTCAAACAGCCCGTGGTGTGCCCCGATTGCAAACGCGATCAGCTCGGCGCAGATGAGCGTCCGAGTCTCATCCCCTTCGCGATGGAATGCCTCCATCACATACCGGCATCCCTGAAAGGTGTGAATCACGCTGCCGCGGCCGGCCTTATCACCCGCGGCCAGATATTGCTGAAAGGCCTTTGTATACTTGCCCATATCGTGAAGCAGCCCCGCGAGGTACCCCGCGTTCTCAAGCCCGGCCGGGCGCAGGCACTGCGCCGCACGCCGCGCCGTCCCCAGCAGGTGGTCATATACCGTCTGCCAAACCGGTGTCCCATCCGGTCCCTCCCGTTTGTGGGCATAAAATGTCATATGTATCCCCCGCTTTCCGTCTCGATGCAGTTTTTCCGCTCGATCGACTTGATCGACTCGATCGGCTGGTTTTAGAATACCATCTGATATGTCCGATAAACCGGACTTTTTTGCAAATCGTTTTCGCTGTTTTCCGGCGCCTTTGCCGGCAGCCGTGCAGAAGGCTGCGTGTCTCGTTTGTATCGCTCTCGTTATACTATATTTTTTCACTTCTTCAAGGAGAGTGTGTGAAAACCCACATTTTATTTTCGCAATCACATCAAAAGGACAAAAAGCGCCGGAAAGACGCGCTGTCAGGCGTGTTTGCCCCCTGTTAACCGATGGTATATGCAACAAAAAAGGCTCCCGTCAAAGGGAGCCTTGAGAATTCATTAGCCACGGCCGCGCAATTTTACGAAAGCCTTTTAAAATCATGGCAAATGGGAGTTTGGGGCTCACCTCGCACCCGCTCACTCCCCGGTTTTCAGAGGGTGCCTCCCCCTCCATCGGCGGGAGAAAAAGCGGTATCCGCCCCAGATCAGCGCCGAAATCGCCGTGCCGATCAGCGCACCGGCCAATATATCGCTTGGATAGTGCACGCAGAGATATAGCCGGGAAAATCCCATCAGGCAGGCGAAAATATAGGCCGGAATCCCCACCCGCCTCCCGAGCAGCGAAAGGGCAAAGGCCGCCTCAAACGCGGCGGCGGTGTGCCCGGAGGGAAAACTGAAATCCTTCGGCCGGGCAACCAGCAGAGGCATATCTCCCAGCAGCTCAAACGGGCGCGCTCTGGCCACACCGGGCTTCAGGATCAGGTTGACGACCACCGCGCCGACCGCCAGAAAGATCAGGAGAAGGATGCCGCTTTTCCTCGTCCGGCGAAACGGCAGCAGACAAAGACCGATCAGAATAAAGATAAGCCCGTTGTTCCCGAGGAAGGACACCGCCGGCATCACGGTATCCAGAAATTTGCACTGCAGGTGTTCTATAACAAAGCGCAGCATTTGCAGATCCAGATTTTCCAAAAGCAGTCCCCCCGGTCAAAAAAAGCAATAAGGTCAGCGCGAAGCTTCGCACTGACCTTATTATACAAAGGATTCAATTGGAAATCAATCCACGCCGCCAAAAAAGCCGCTTTGCAGCAGGTGCTTACGCCTTGATCCGCAGGGTCTTGATCTCAAACGGGCGGAAGGAGAGCTTCGCCCGGACGCCGTCGCCCGACTTTTCAAACGCGACGGGCTTGCCGTCGGTCTCGAGCATATTGCACTCGGCCATCTCGGCGCAGGGCAGGGCGAGATACAGCTCGGTCTCGGTCTTGGTGCGGGCCGACTCATAGAGGCGGAGCACCAGGTCGCCCGAGCCATCCTCGGCCGGCTTCATAGCCTCGAGGATAATATTCTCGTCCGCGACGGTCAGCACAGAGCCCTCGGCCGCCGCTCCGGCATAGACCTCCACCGGGACGTTGAGGTCATAGGCCTCCCTATAAATGCCGCTGTCCTTGAAGCAGCCGTCATAGGCATAGAAGCTGTAGACGAAATGCTGGGTTCCCTGATCGCACTCGGGATCGGGGCTGAAGGGGGCGCGCAGCAGGGTCAGGTTGATCGAGCTGCCCAGCACATTGATGCCGTACTTGCTGTCGTTGAGGACGGCAAAGCCTCTCCCCTCCTCGACCAGGGCGCTCCACTTGTGGTTGCAAACCTCCCACCGGTCGAAGTCGAAGGGGCGGGAACGATGGTTCGGCCGCTTGATGTAGCCGAACTGAATGTCGTGATAGGCCTCTTCCGCGTAGTAGTCGACGTCAAAGCAGACCTTGAGCATCTTGTGCAGCTCGTGCCACTCGACCGTCGTGTCGAAATCCACCCGGCGGGAGAAGTCGCAGAGACTGGCAATCTGCACCATGTCGGAATTGTGCAGCCGGCGGGTAATTTTGACCGCCGCCTTGACCGGGCCGGCCGAAACCAGCTCGAACTTCGCCGGCTCGGAAAGCTCGACCGGGCAGAATTCATAGGAGGTGTCGACGTCCCAGGCCTCAAAACTGACCGAAATATCCTTGTACATCTTCATGTCGTTGCAAAGCCCCTTGCACAGCTCGCTGCCGTCGGCCTTGCTCACGATCGAAGAAATCGCACCCATCTCGTTGAAGGTAACCTTCAGATAACGGTTTTCGAGCACGGCGCCGGTCGCCACAACCGTGGCCGAAGCGCCGTCCTCCGCCTGCAGAGCGGCGGCGGGAGTCACGACAACCGAACCGCAGGCAGGCACCGTAACCTCCGCAATGCGGCGGTCGCCGAGCGTCTGCACCGGCACCGGCTTGCCGTCCGCCTGCGCGCCCTCGAACCCGTCGGGCAGCTCGATCACCGCCGTCCGGTCGAAGGACAGAGAGTTGGAGACGGTAACCGCCTTCTCCCCCTTGCAGAGGAAGCCGGCCATATCCGCACGGATGGCGGTCAGATCCTCCAGCACCTTGGCGTAGAGCGCCTCCGCCTCCTTATACACGCGGTTGATGGAGGAGCCGGGCAGGATGTCGTGGAACTGGCAGAGCAGAACCTTCTTCCAAAGCTCGTCCATTTCGGCCAGGGGATAGTCGTATCCCTTGGAGGCCGCGATGACGCCCAAAAACTCGGTCTCGCGCAGCGAAAGCTCGCAGCGGCGGTTGAAGTTCTTGGTCCTCGACTGAGAGGACTGAACGCCGCGGTGGCACTGGAGATACAGCTCTCCGTTATAATTATCGGTCGGGGCGGGATGCTCCTTGAAGAAATCGTTGGGGTGGGTATTCTTGACCTTGGGGCAGCCCTCAAAATCATTCTCGCGGCGGATATACTCGATAAAATCGCGGGAGGGGCCGCCGCCGCCGTCACCGTAGCCGTAGGGTACCATGAAGCCGCGGATGCCCTCACGCTGCTTGCGGCCCTTCCAGCGGTGGATCATGGTGCCGGCGTTGACGTCGGAGTTATAGTCGTCGTGCATGAAGGACAGCACCGAGCTGCCGTCCATGCCGATCCAGTTGAAGTAGTTGTAGGGGAAGCGGTCGCCCCCGTGATAGGACCACCAGATCTTCTGCGTGGAGAAATAGTCCACGCCGCAGCCCTTCATAATCTGCGGCAGAGCGGCGTTATAGCCGAACACGTCGGGCAGCCAGAGCATCTTGCTGTCGACGCCAAACTCCTCCAGGAAGAAGCGCTTGCCGTGGACAAACTGACGCACCAGCGCCTCACCCGAGGAGATGTTGGTGTCGGCCTCGACCCACATGCCGCCTTCCGGAATCCACTGGCCGGATTTTACCTTTTCCTTGATCTTCTCATACAGCTTGGGATAAAGCTCCTTCACCATGCGGTAGAGGTGCGGCTGGCTCTGCAGGAATTTATACTCGGGGTACTCGTCCATATGGCGGATCTGCGCCCCGAAGGTGCGGTGCACCTTCCGCTGGGTCTCGGCATAGGGCCAGAGCCAGCAGATGTCGATATGCGCGTGGCCGAAGGCATAGAACTGCGGCGCAGTCGAGCCGTTGTGACACTCGAACAGAGGCGCCAGCCGCTCTCTCGCGGCGGCATAGGCGGCGTCACGCTCGGCCTCCTCCACCTCAAAATCCACGATGTTGGTGAAGTCCTTCAGTCCCTGCCAGAGATCCTGATACCGCAGGGAGTCGTCGGTCATGGCGTTTACCGCTTCCCAAATGACCTTGACGTCCATGTAGAGCTGATAGGCCGTCTCATTCCAGATGCCGATGCTGCTGTCGCCAATGCTGGTGCGCAGCTCCTGCGGGTCGCGCGGCTTGTAGGAGCCGGGCAGAACCGGGCCGTAGTCGCAGCCGGTATCGGTGTGGCCGGCGTATGCCTCCATCACGAGGTCGTATGTATCCCCCGCCTTGGCGCACTTCGCCAGGGTGAGGTCGCTGACCCGGTGGATTTCATCCCGAACCCAGTCGTTGCGGCGGGCGCCGAATTCCTCTCCGTTCACAAATACCGAGGACTCGCCCCCGAGATTCAGGCGCATGACCACCCGTTTGCCGTCGGCAGCCTCCGGAATCGTGATCGCGGCCCTGGCCCAGAGGTATTCCCACTCTCTGCCCCAGCGGTCGCCGGTGTGCAGCGGCTTGAAGTCGCCGGTCACCGCCCGGTCATAATCCAGACGGTCAAAGGTCGTATAGCCCGAAAATTCAATCGGGGCCAGCGGCCGGTAGATATCCTTTACCAGCACACGCATCCATTTTTCAATACGTCTACGCCATTCATCTTTCAGTTGCATGCGTTTCCCTCCTAAAAAAATGCAGGATTTAGGTTTATTATACTTTTCACACGGTATTTTGCAATATACAATCCCGACACAGAAAACTGCACAATATAGACATCCTGTGCGATAAAAAAGGTGCGGCCGCGCCCCCTCTTCTCCCTTTTACATATTAAAATATGGGGCGGCCTTCACGAATCAGCCGGCCGAAACGTATGAATAAAATCTGCTTCAAAAAATGTATATACATCAAAATATACATTTTCAGAGGGTGAAAATCAGCTTTTTGAAGCCTGTTTCAGTATTTTTTTGCATTTTTGGTTGCATTTTTTAAAATATGTGATACAATAGCTTTGCTCTTGCGGAAGAATCCGCAATTCAAAAATTGGGAGGAATTTTTTTATGAAAAAGGTTCTTGCAATTCTTTTGGCGCTCTGCATGTGCGTTGGCGTCATGGCCGGCTGCGGCAATAACGGTGACGCCTCTTCCAACGGATCGTCTGCGGGCAAGAAGCAGGCGGTCAAGGTAATCGACATCAACCTGACCGATGAAGAGTATGCTTTCGGCGTTGACAAGGATCAGCCCGAGCTGCTGGATAAGGTCAACAGCTTCATCAGCGAGATCATGAGCAACGGCCAATTTGACGAGATCTGCAGCCACTACTTCGGCGACGGCAAGCCGGCCGCAGTTCAGTCCGCCACATATGACGAGAGCAAGGATCAGCTGGTTGTCGCGACCAACGCCGCTTTCGAGCCGTTCGAGTACACCGAGGGCGACGGCTACTACGGCATTGATATGGAAATTGCCGCGGCTCTGGCCAAATATCTCGGCAAAGAGCTGGTCATCAACAACATGGACTTCGACGCGGTTTGCCTCTCGGTTGGCCAGCACAAGTGCGACGTCGCCATGGCCGGCCTGACGGTCAAGGAGGAGCGTAAGGAGTATGTGAACTTCTCGAACCCCTACTACTCTGCTTCGCAGAAGCTGATTGTGGCCGGCGACGACACTACGTTCGACGCCTGCAAAACGGCTGACGATGTGATCGCCATCCTGAACACCTACGACAAGACCACCAAGATCGGCGTCCAGAACGGCACCACCGGTCAGCTCTTCCTGGAGGGCGACGAGGAGATGGGTTTTGACGGCTTCAACGTCACCTGCACCGGATACAAGAGCGGCTCTCTGGCTGTGCAGGATCTGATCAACGGCGGCCTGAACTATGTTGTGATCGACTCCGCTCCGGCGGCCGCGATCACCGAGGCCATCAACAAGCTCGCCTAAATTTTTTCCAAAAATACAAGGTTTTGATATAGATAGCCTCATCCCCGCGGTGAGGCTATCTGTATTCCAACCGGATTACAGGAACTTGAATTATGGGTAATTTTGAAAGAAAAATCGAACGGTTCATCGAAATATTCGTAGATGCCGGCGGGTACAGGACGGTTGTACAGGGACTTCAAAACACCCTGAAAATCGCCATAGTCGGTCTTTTGATCGGCATCGTGATCGGTACTCTGATCGCTACCGTCCGCGTTTTGCCGAAATACAGACTGCTGCCCCGCATCCTTAACGGCATTTGCAGCCTGTATGTCGCCCTCTTCCGCGGCACGCCGATGGTGGTGCAGCTGCTGGTTGTTTACTACGTTGCGCTGCCGCTGATGAATATCAAGCTGCAATCGGTCGCCGTAGCCATAATTGTTTTCGGCCTCAACAGCGGCGCCTATATTTCGGAGATTATGCGCAGCGGCATCCTCTCGGTCGACAAGGGACAGATGGAGGGCGGCCGGTCGGTAGGTCTCTCCTTCGGCACGACCATGCTGAAGATTGTCATTCCGCAGGCGGTCAAAAACATCCTGCCGACTCTGGGAAACGAGTTTATCTCCCTGATTAAGGAGACATCGGTGGTCAGCTTTATCGGCGCGACCGACCTGTATGTCGCTTTCAACTACATCGGCAGCAACAGCTATGAGTTCATGGTGCCGTACCTTGTGATGGCGCTGATCTATATTGTTCTTGTCCTGATTATCAGTCTGCTGATCAAGCTGATGGAAAGGAGTTTGAGAAAAAGTGATCGAGGTCGTTAACCTGAACAAAAGCTTTGGCGAACTCCACGTCCTGAAGGACATCAACATCACGATCCATCAGGGCGAAAAGGTGGTTGTGGTCGGGCCGTCCGGCTCGGGCAAGAGTACCTTCCTGCGCTGTCTGAACTGTATGGAGGATCCGACCTCCGGCAGCGTGTTTTTCGGCGGCGTCGACATTGCCGACATGCACGTCGACATCAACGTCCACCGGCAGAAGATGGGCATGGTCTTTCAGCATTTCAACCTCTTCAACAACAAAACGGTGATCGAGAACATTATGCTCGCCCCCGTATATGTGGAGAAGAAGCGGATGCACGCCCTCAAGCGGCAGAAGCTTCTGGGCAAGGCGCCGAAGGATGTGCAGATTCTCTCGAATAAGGAGATTCGGGAGAAGGCGCGGGCGCAGGCGATCTCCCTGCTGCGACGCATCGGCCTTGAGGAGAAGGCGGACGTTTATCCCGCGATGCTTTCGGGCGGGCAGAAGCAGCGGGTGGCCATTGTCCGCTCGCTGGCCATGAACCCGGATGTAATTCTCTTTGACGAGCCGACCTCTGCCCTCGACCCCGAGATGGTGGGCGAGGTGCTCGAGCTGATGAAATCGCTGGCCGACGAGGGGATGACCATGGTGATCGTCACGCACGAGATGGGCTTTGCGCGGGAGGTTGCCACCCTCGTCCTTTTCATGGACGAGGGCCGTATTCTGGAGGAAAACAATCCCAAAGACTTTTTCGAAAATCCGCAGAATCCCCGGCTGAAGGATTTTCTGTCGAAAGTTTTGTAAATTCGCTCTTGACAAAATCCGCACTTTCGTGCATAATAGTCTTTAAAGGACAAAGGAGTCCACTGGAACAAGGCTTGTGCAAAGCCTTGTCCCGGTGGGCTTTTTCTTTGTTTCCGGGCTTTTATGCCCTCCATATTTTTCGGAGGGCAGACCGAGGAAAGCCCGAGATTGGAGTAAACTGGAGGGATTCCACATGATCAGAGAGGAACTGCGCGAGGGCAACGTCCGCATCCCGTCGGGCTGTGCCATCTCGGGCATATTTTCCAAAAGCGGCCAGCCGGTGAACGGACGGGTCATCGTCGACTCGATCTCCACCATGCACGACCGGTCGAACGGCCTCGGCGGCGGCTTCGCCGGCTACGGCATCTATCCGCAATACAAGGAGCTGTACGCCTTCCACATTTTCTATGACAGCTTGAAGGCCAAGGAGGAGTGCGAGGATTATCTTGAGCGGCGGTTCGACATCGTCAACCTGTCCAAAATCCCGGTGCGCAAAATCCCTGCCATCACCGACGAGCCGCTGATCTGGCGGTATTTCGCCGCGCCGCTGCCGACGAGGCTTGCCGACAGCCATCTGGATGAGGCCAGCTATGTCGCCCACTTTGTCAACAAGGTCAACGCACAGATCGACGGCGCTTATGTTTTCTCGAGCGGGAAAAACATGGGCGTTTTCAAGGCGGTCGGCTATCCGGAGGATGTCGGCGAGTACTACCGCCTGGACGAGTATGAGGGCTATTGCTGGACGGCGCACGGCCGGTATCCGACCAACACCCCCGGCTGGTGGGGCGGCGCCCATCCCTTCGCGCTGGGCGAGTTTTCCATTGTACATAACGGGGAGATTTCCTCCTACGACGCCAATCGGCGGTTCATTGAGATGTTCGGTTATAAATGTACCCTTCTGACCGACACGGAGGTCATCACCTACATGTTTGACTTCCTTGTGCGCCGGCAGGGCCTCTCTCTGGAAGAGGCCTCGAGCGTTATGGCTGCCTCCTTCTGGTCGACCATTGAGCGCCAACCGGCCGAGGTGCGGGAGAAGCTGACCTATCTGCGCAGCGCCTTCGGGCCGATGCTGATTACCGGCCCCTTCTCCATCCTTTTGGGCTTCAACGGCGGCGTCATGGCGCTCAACGACCGGCTCAAGCTCCGTTCGATGGTCGTGGGCGAGAAGGACGACATGGCCTACATCGCGAGTGAGGAGTGCGCCATCCGCGTGATGGAGCCGAACCTCGACCGGATCTGGGCTCCGCGCGGCGGAGAGCCTGTGATCTTCAAGCTGAACAAGGAGGGTGAACAGCGGTGTCTGTAAATTACTTCATGCCCGAATATGAAGTGGTTCGGGATACAAATAAATGTATCGGCTGCAGAGTCTGCGAACGACAGTGCGCCAACGAGGTGCACGCCTTTGACCCCGACACGGGACTGATGGTCAGCGATTCTTCCTGCTGCGTCAACTGCCATCGCTGCGTGGCGCTCTGCCCGACCAGGGCTTTGAAAATCGTCAAGAGCGACGACGTGTTTAAAGAAAACGCCAACTGGTCAAAGGCGGCCATCACCGAAATCTACCGGCAGGCCGAGACCGGCGGCGTCCTGCTTTCCTCCATGGGAAATCCGGAGCCCTTCCCTATCTACTGGGACAAAATACTCATCAACGCGTCGCAGGTTACCAATCCTTCAATCGACCCGCTTCGCGAACCGATGGAGACCAGAACCTACCTCGGCAAAAAGCCGGATAAAATCGAGCGGGACCGCTTCGGCAAGCTGATCCCCAACATGACGCCCCAGCTGGAGCTGGAGGTGCCGATTCTCTTCTCGGCCATGTCCTACGGCTCGATCAGCTATAATGCCCACGCCAGCCTCGCCCGGGCGGCGGCGGCGCTCGGCACCTACTACAACACGGGAGAGGGCGGCCTGCACAAGGATTTCTACAAATATGGGCCGCACACCATCGTGCAGGTTGCGTCGGGGCGTTTCGGCGTGTACAAGGATTACCTTGAGGCCGGCGCCGCGATCGAGATCAAGATCGGGCAGGGCGCAAAGCCGGGCATCGGCGGCCACCTCCCGGGGCAGAAGATTGTCGGCGACATCTCTGCCACCCGCATGATTCCGGAGGGGTCGGATGCCATTTCTCCCGCGCCGCACCACGACATTTACTCGATCGAGGATCTGCGGCAGCTGGTCGACTCACTGAAAGAGGCGACCGAGCACAAGAAGCCGATCATCGTCAAAATCGCGGCGGTACATAACGTCGCGGCCATCGCCAGCGGTATCGCCCGCAGCGGAGCCGACATCATCGCCATCGACGGCTTCCGGGGCGGCACCGGCGCCGCGCCGACCCGCATCCGCAACAACGTCGGCATCCCGATTGAGCTGGCGCTCGCCTCTGTCGACGCCCGCCTGCGGGAGGAGGGCATCCGCGGCAACGTCTCGATCGTTGTGGGCGGCTCCATCCGCAGCAGCGCCGACGTGGTCAAGGCCATCGCCCTCGGCGCCGACGCGGTCTATATCGGCACCAGCGCCCTGCTGGCTCTGGGCTGCCACCTCTGCCGCAGCTGCCAGACCGGCCGCTGCAACTGGGGCATTGCGACCCAGCGGCCCGAGCTGGTCAAGCGTCTGAATCCCGACATCGGCTGCGAACGCCTGATCAATCTGGTCACCGCCTGGAACCACGAAATCAAGGAAATGATGGGCGGCATGGGTATCAACTCGATCGAAGCGCTGCGCGGCAACCGGCTGATGCTCCGCGGAATCGGGCTGACGCAGAAGGAACTGGACATTCTCGGCATCAAGCACGCCGGAGAATAGGCTGCTCCGTCGGCTGTCTCAGGATACGAGTGAAAGGGAATGGTTGATTTTATGAAACGCATTTATGTGAATGAGGATTGGTGCCTCGGCTGCCACCTCTGTGAATACAACTGCGCCTTTGCCAATTCGGGAAAGGACGACATGGTCAAAGCCCTCAAGGGGGTCACGATTCATCCCAACATCCAGGTGGAAGAGGGGGCGGATCACGTCTGCTTCGCGGTCAACTGCCGCCACTGCGAGGATCCGCTCTGCGTCAAATCCTGCATCACCGGCGCCCTGCGGCAGGAGGACGGCATGGTCACCATCGACCGGGAGAAATGCGTCGGCTGCTACACCTGCGTGCTGGTCTGCCCCTACGGCGCCATCCTCCCGACCGAGGAGGGGCCGGTACAGAAGTGCGAGCTCTGCACGAAAAACGGCGGTCTGCCGGCCTGTGTCACCGGATGTCCCAACAAGGCCATCGTATTTGAGGAAAGGTAGGTCAGGCTATATGCGTTATGTGATTATCGGAAATTCCGCCGCAGCGGTCGGCGGCATCGAGGGCATCCGCCAGGTCGATCCGAACGGCTCGATCACGCTGATCTCGAGCGAGGCGCACCACACCTACTCCCGCCCGCTGATCTCCTACCTGCTGTATGGCAAGACCGATCTGCAGCGGATGAAGTACCGCCCCGACGATTTTTATGAGAAGAACAGGGTCAAAACCCTCCTCGGGAAAACGGCGGCCGCACTGGATACAGGAAAGCGCACGGTCGTGCTGGAGGATGGGAGCGCGGTAACCTACGACCGACTGCTGATCGCCACCGGCTCCCGCCCCTTTGTCCCGCCGATTGAAGGGCTGGACAAGGTGGAGAGCAAATACACCTTCATGTCCCTCGACGACGCGGAGGCGCTGAAGAAGGCGCTCGGCCGCCGCAGCCGGGTGCTCATCATGGGCGCGGGGCTGATCGGCATGAAGTGTGCCGAGGGGATCGCCCACCTCTGCGGCCATATTACGGTTGCCGATCTCGCCGGCCACATTCTGCCCAGCATCCTCGACGAAGAGGGGGCTGCTCTTGTGCAGAAAAAGACCGAGCAGCAGGGAAACATTGACTTTGTGCTGGGTGACAGCGTCGTCTCCTTCGAAAAGAACGAGGCCACTCTGGCGTCGGGCAAAAAGCTCTCCTTCGACCTGCTGGTCATCGCCGTCGGCGTCCGGCCGAACACCGAGCTTTTTGCCGCCGCGGGAGGTGCGGTCGGCCGCGCCATCAAAACCGACGCGCGCTGCGCCACCAGCCTCAAAAACATCTACGCCGCCGGAGACTGTACCGAAAGCCACGACATCGTGTCGGACACCGACCGGGTGCTGGCGCTGCTGCCGTGCGCCTACATGCAGGGGCACACGGCCGGCGTCAACATGGCGGGAGGCGAGGCGCTGTACGACAAAGCGATCGCCATGAACGCCATGGGCATGTTCGGCTATCATATGATTACGGCCGGCTGCTATGAGGGGGAGGAAATCCGCTTTTCCGACGGAGAAAATTATAAAAAGCTGTTCGTGAAAAACGATCGGCTGATGGGATACATCATGATCGGCGACGTCCGCCGCGCCGGAATCTACACCAAGCTGATCCGGGAGCAGATTCCCCTCTCGAGCATTGATTTTGCATTGATTCAGGATAAGCCGCAGCTGATGGCCTTCGCAAAAAGAGAGCGCAAGCGTCAGCTCGCCGCCAGGCAGTAGGCCCGGCATTTTTGGAGGAAGGGAGAAATTCTCATGAACATTACCGCAAACCGGATGCATTTCCGGGAGCTGAATCAGAAAATCCGCGATTGCGCCGAAAAAGAGATTTTTGTAGAAAACTGCGTCGGCCAGCGATTTATCGGCGACGGCCTCTCCGGGAAGGAGATTACCATTTCCGGCACGCCGGGCAACGCGCTGGGCGCTTATAACAACGGGTCGGTCATCACGGTGCGGGGCAACGCCCAGGACGCGACCGGCGACACCATGAACAATGGGGAGATCCGCATCTTCGGCATGGCGGGAGACGCCACCGGCTACGGCATGCGGGGCGGCCGGATTCTGGTACAGGGGGACACCGGCTATCGCGCCGGAATCCACATGAAGGCCTATAAAGACAAATTCCCCGTTCTGGTGGTCGGCGGAAAGGCCGGCAGCTTTTTGGGAGAATATCTGGCCGGAGGGCGGATCATCGTTCTCGGGCTTGGCTCGGACGGCACGGCGCCGGTCAGCAACTTCTGCGGCACCGGCATGCACGGGGGCAAGATTTTCCTCCGGTGCCAGACGCCGCCGGCCGGACTTCCGGCACAGATCTCCGCCAAAAAGGCGACCAAAAAGGACTTGGCCGAAATCCGGCAGGATGTGGAGGACTTCTGCGCCCTCTTCGGCTATGACGCGGAATCAATTCTGGGGGATACCTTCTATCTTCTGACCCCCGATTCCAACAATCCTTACAAGCGGCTTTACACTGCCAACTGAGCGCGCAGGCCGCAAGGCGCGGCGAAAAACATTGCTTTTTGTTTTATCTTCTGTATAATAGAGTTTGGTACTTCTCTGCCAAACTCTATTTGTTCTGTCTGCCGCAAATCGGACAAGCGGCGGATATGCCCTCCGGCCTTTTCCTGCAAAGGTTTTGCGCCGGCGGCCGCATTCCTGAATCCAAACATCGGTTGATTTTCCAACCCCTTACGAAAGGATGTTTCTATCATGGATTATACAATTGAAGAGGTTTTGCAGTTTATCGAAGAAAATGACGTTCGGTTTGTCCGGCTGACCTTCTGTGACATGTTCGGCTATCCAAAAAACATCGCCGTCCCGGCCAGCCGGCTGGGACACGTCTTTCGCCACGGCGTCTCCTTCGACGCGTCGGTGGTCGACGGCTTTATGAATGTGGAGGAGACCGACCTCTTCCTCCATCCCGATCCGGTCACGCTGGCCGTGCTTCCCTGGCGGCCGCAGCAGGGGCGGGTCGTCCGGCTTTTCTGCGACATCAAATACCCCGACGGCCGCCCGTTTGAGGGGGACGGCCGCTACCTGCTGAAGCAGGCGGTCGCCCACGCTGCGGCGCGGGGCTATGCCTGCCGCATGGGGGCCGAGTGTGAGTTTTATCTCTTCCAGTGCGACGATGACGGCAGCCCGACCAAGGTCCCCCACGACAAGGCCGGCTGCTTCGACATTGCCCCGCTGGACAAGGCGGAAAATATCCGCCGCGAAATCTGCCTGACGCTGGACGAGATGGGCATCTGGACCTCCGAGTCGCATCACAAGCACGGGCCGGGGCAAAATGAGATCAGCTTTATCTCCTGCGACGCGCTCAACGCGGCCGACAACTTCTTCACCTTTAAATCGGTGGCCAAAACGGTGGCCTCTCTGAACGGGCTGTTTGCCTCCTTCCTGCCCCGGCCGCTGGTCGGCTTCAGCGGAAGCGGCATGCACCTCAACATGTATCTCGCCAAGGACGGCGTCAGCGTTTTCAACACCAGGGCCGAAAAGCGCAGCAAGGAGGCGGACAGCTTTATCGCCGGAATCCTCGATCACATCCGGGACATCACCGCCTTCCTCAACCCGATCCCGAATTCCTACGAGCGGTTCGGCAGCTTTGAGGCGCCGCAGTACGTCACCTGGTCGCTGCAGAACCGGTCGCAGCTCATCCGCATCCCCGACACGACCGGGGAGGAATACCGCGCCGAGCTGCGCTCTCCCGATATGGCCTGCAACCCGTATTTTGCCATCGCCCTGATCCTCTATGCCGGGATCGACGGTATAGAGCGCGGGCTGCAGCTGCCCGAGCCGGCCGACTTCAACCACGCGAAGATCAACGAATTTTTATCGAACACCGCCCGGCTGCCCGCCGATCTGGGGGAGGCGGTAGCCCTCGCCCGGCAGAGCGATTTTCTGGCCGGGGTCATGCCGCAGAACACCCTGAAGAAATACCTCGATGCGAAGGAGCGCGAGTGGAAGCAGTTTGCCGCGGCCGACGATCCGGCCGATTACTTTGACAAACGCTATTTTCCCGTAATCTGACCGACCGCACATATCGCATCGGAGGTGGCATGATTTGGAAAACCTGTTACTGGTCTCAAGCTCGGTCAAAGCAAGCGAGTATTTTACCGCTTTTTTCAGAGCCGCCGGATACAGCAGAATCACGCCGGTTGAAAGCGGGAGTGAGGCGCGCCGCCAGCTTGGCCGTATGGAATACACGCTGGTTCTGGTCAACACCCCCCTCTCGGACGAGTTCGGCAGCGAGCTTGCGGCCGCGGCGGCGCAGGGAAACCGCGGCGTTTTGCTGGTCGTCAAGGGGGAGATTGCGGACGATGTCTCGGCCAAGGTCGAGGACAGCGGCGTATTTGTGATTCCAAAGCCGGTCAACCGCGCCTTTCTGCATCAGGCGCTCAAGCTGGTTTTGGCGGCGCGCAACCGATTTCTCGGCCTGCGGGAGGAGAATGTCCGGCTTCAGTCCAAGATTGAGGAAATCCGCCTGGTCGATCGGGCCAAGTGCGTTCTGATCGAGCGCTGCGCCTTAAGCGAACCGGAGGCGCACCGTTACATTGAAAAGCTGGCGATGGACCGTCGGACGACCCGCCGGATCATTGCAGAGGAAGTTTTGGCCAATCGATTGCCCGAACAGGACGAAGGATTCTGTTCAATTTCCCAAAAGCAGTAGATATGGAAATTTTTTTGACAAAAGGGCTTGACAAACAAATTCTGTAGGATTATACTAAAGCACATGAACAGCAAAGGCGCTGTGAGTATCTTCTCACAGCGCCTTTTGTATTACCCATTTATACCCCGTAAAGGAGTATACAGTCTATATTTTATGATTGGAGGAAACGCGTTATGAAATCTCTTCCTGAACTGTTCGGCAGCATGGTTTTCGACGACGCCACGATGAAGGAACGGCTCCCGAAGGAGACATACAAGTCTCTGAAAAAGACCGTGGCGGAAGGCAAAAGCCTGGATGTCGGCGTCGCCAATGTCGTGGCCAATGCGATGAAGGACTGGGCGATTGAAAAGGGTGCTACCCATTTTACCCACTGGTTCCAGCCGATGACCGGCGTCACCGCCGAGAAGCACGACAGCTTCATCTCCCCCACCTCCGACGGCCGGATTATTATGGAGTTTTCGGGCAAGGAATTGATTAAAGGCGAGCCGGACGCCTCCAGCTTTCCGTCGGGCGGCCTGCGCGCCACCTTTGAGGCTCGCGGATACACCGCCTGGGATCCGACCTCCTATGCCTTTTTGAAGGAGGACACCCTCTACATACCCACGGCCTTCTGCTCCTACGGCGGTGAGGCGCTGGATAAAAAGACGCCGCTCCTCCGCTCGATGGAGGCGATCAATCATCAGGCTCTGCGGGTCTTGCACCTGTGCGGCAAGGATGATGTGCATCGCGTGATCACAACCGTCGGACCGGAGCAGGAATATTTCCTGATCGACAAGGAATATTACGATCAGCGCAAGGATCTGATCTTCTGCGGCAGAACCCTGCTGGGTACCAAGCCGCCCAAGGGACAGGAGCTGGACGATCACTACTTCGGTTCCATCAAGCCCCGGGTCAAGGCCTTCATGGCCGACCTGGATGACGAGCTGTGGAAACTGGGCATCCTGGCCAAGACCGAGCATAATGAGGTTGCCCCCGCCCAGCATGAGCTGGCGCCGATCTTCAGCACCACCAACATCGCAACCGATCACAACCAGCTGACGATGGAAACGATGAAGCGGGTCGCCGCCCGGCACGGTCTGGTCTGCCTGCTGCATGAGAAGCCGTTCGACGGCGTCAACGGCAGCGGCAAGCACAACAACTGGTCAATCTCGACCGATACCGGCGTCAACCTGCTTGACCCGGGCAAGGATCCGGCCAACAACACCCTCTTCCTGCTCTTCCTGTCGGCGGTAATCAAGGCGGTTGACGATTATCAGGATCTGCTGCGTATCTCGGTTGCCTCCGCCGGAAACGATCACCGGCTGGGCGCGAACGAGGCGCCGCCCGCCATCATCTCGATGTTTGTCGGCGACGACCTGGCCACCGTGCTTGAGGCGATTCAGACCGGCGAAAAATACAAAGAGGTGCAGGTGCCGGAGATTGAGACCGGCGTTATGGTTCTTCCGCATTTCAAGAAGGATTCGACCGACCGCAACCGGACCTCTCCCTTTGCCTTCACCGGCAACAAGTTCGAATTCCGCATGCTCGGCTCGAACGCTTCCATCGCTGGCCCGAACACCGTGCTGAACACCATCGTGGCCGAGTCGCTCAAGGTCTTTGCCGATCAGCTTGAGGTGGCCGAGGATAAAGAGCTGACCATCAAGAAGCTGATTAAAAAGAATGTGACCAAGCACGCCCGGATCATCTTCAACGGCAACAACTACTCGGATGAGTGGGTTGCGGAGGCCGAGCACAGAGGGCTGCTGAACCTCAAATCGACGGTTGACGCGCTGCCTTACTTCGTCAGTGATAAAAACATCAAGCTCTTCACCGAGCATGGCATTTACACCAAGGCGGAAATGCTCTCCCGGCTGGAGATCAACTACGAGAACTACAGCAAAACCATCAATATTGAGGCTTTGACCCTGCTGGATATGGCGAAGAAGGATGTGCTTCCGGCCGTCAGTGCTTACGCTGCCGAGCTTGCCAACACCATCCTCTCCAAGAAATCGGTCAGCAAGGATATTCCCTGCCTGATGGAGGAGTCACTGGTCAAAAAGCTCTCGGTTCTTACCGGCGAGCTGTACCAGAAAACCGAAAAGCTGGAAAAGGTGCTGACGCAGACTGCAGCCATCACCGATCCGGAAAAGAGCGCTGTCGCTTACTACGAGGATGTTTTTGCCGCAATGCAAGATCTTCGTGCTACCGCTGACGCGCTGGAGGATATCACCTCGGCCGAGTACTGGCCCTATCCCTCCTACGCCGAGCTGCTCTTCAATGTCTGATCCGTTTTAAAACAGTATATTTTGTGCACAAAGAGGTGCGCCAAACCCGCCCGGAGCAATACAAAGCTCCGGTGGGAGGCGCGCCTCTTTTTTCAGGTTGGAGTGATTTTTGGTTTGAAGGAGCAATCCTTTAAGCCGGCAAAGACTGCATACGCAGCCTATTTCATGAAAGGAAGGTATTCAATATGGAAAACATTACCGTACTCTTTTCCGACGTCAATACCATGTGGGTTCTGGTCGGTGCTGCGCTGGTGTTCTTTATGCAGGCCGGCTTCGCCATGGTTGAGACCGGTTTTACCCGTTCCAAAAACGCCGGAAACATCATCATGAAAAATCTGATGGATTTTTCAATCGGCACACCGCTCTACTGGCTGGTCGGATTTGGTATTATGTTCGGCGGCTCGGGCGCGCTGATCGGCGGGCTTGATCTGCTGGGACTGGGAGACTATTCCGCGATTCTTCCGGCCGGCGTTGATAAATTTACCTATTTTATTTTCCAGACTGTATTCTGTGCGACCTCTGCCACGATCGTTTCGGGCGCTATGGCCGAGCGCACAAAATTCAGCGCCTACTGCATTTACAGCGGCGTGATCAGCCTGCTGATCTACCCCATCTCGGGACACTGGATCTGGGGCGGCGGCTGGCTGGCTACGCTGAGTGATCTGACAAACGGCGCACTTGCAAACTTCCACGACTTCGCCGGTTCTACGGCGGTGCACATGCTCGGCGGCGTGATCGCCTTTGTCGGCGCTGCACTCCTCGGCCCGCGTATCGGCAAGTATGATAAAGACGGAAAGCCAAAGGCAATCCCCGGTCACAGCATCCCGCTGGGTGCACTCGGCGTATTCATCCTCTGGTTCTGCTGGTTCGGATTCAACGGCGGCTCGACCGTCTCGATGACAAACGGCGGCGCAGAACTGGCCGGCAAGGTTTTCTTTAACACCAACCTGGCGGCGGCCGTTGCTACGGTAGCCACAATGATCATCACCTGGGTTCGCTATGGCAAGCCGGATGTTTCGATGACGCTGAACGGCTCTCTGGCCGGCCTGGTTGCCATCACGGCAGGCTGCGATACGGTAGATCCGTGGGCGGCTGCGATAATCGGCCTGATCTCCGGATTCGTGATTGTATTTGGTGTTGAGTTTGTTGACAAGGTACTCAAGATAGATGATCCGGTCGGCGCGGTTGGCGTTCACTGCCTAAATGGTGCTTTCGGTACACTGGCAGTAGGCCTCTTCTCCAACGGAGACGGTACTGGCGGATACACCGGACTCCTGCTCGGCGGCGGCTTTGGCTGCTTCGGCTCGCAGCTGATCGGTATGCTGGTCGTCATCGCCTGGGGTGCACTTACCTCCTTCATCCTCTTCCAGATCATCAAGCACACGATGGGCTTGCGTGTCACTGCCGAAGAGGAAATCAGCGGTCTTGATCTGCCGGAGCACGGCCTGGTCAGCGCTTATGCCGACTTTGCTCCCTCTGTCCCGGCGACTGCCATCCCGGTAGAGGCGAACCTCTCCGCTCCGCTGCCGAAGAATGCCGTCCCGATGGACGAGGCGGTTCCGGTACAGGTAAAGACCTCTGACAAGCCGGTGGCTTCGGATACAAAAATCTCCAAGGTGGAGATTCTCCTCAAGCAGGATAAATTTGAACTGCTCAAGTCCGCTATGATGGACATCGGCATCACCGGCATGACCGTAACCAACGTGCTTGGCTGCGGCGTGCAGAAGGGCAAGCCGGAATACTACCGCGGCGCCCCGCTCGAGATCAACCTGCTGCCTAAGGTACAGGTCGAGATCGTCGTGGCAAAGGTGCCGGTCCGTGCGGTTATTGAGACCGCGAAGAAGGTGCTTTACACCGGACACATCGGTGACGGAAAGATCTTTGTCTATGACGTCGAGAACGTGGTCAAGGTTCGCACCGGCGAGGAAGGCTATGACGCCCTGCAGGACGTTGAATAACCTCTCCCTTTAAAAATTGCCAATCCCTTTACTCCAATCTGACAGGGCATCCGGACGTTTGCTGTCCGGGTGTCCTGTCGCATTTTTGGGGGAAAATAAGGGATGGCGGAAAGCGCCGCAGCGGGCGAAGCGACCTGCCCGGCGATGGCATTAGAACCATTCATTCCTTCCAATTAAAATAAATGTTTTTAAGTGTTTTTGTAAATTTGAAATATATTTTGTAAAAATGCTTTATAAATACAAAAAAGATATGTCATAATATAAAGGGTTCATAAAATAGCAGATTTTTACAGGAGGGTGAAAACATGAAAAAGGTAATATCCGGTTTGCTCGTTTTGGCATTGCTCGTAGGGTGTACATGTCTTGCCGCGGCGGCGCTGCCGGCCGGGGCGGAAATTCCGGATGATGCCCGGATTTCGGAGGATACCTTCACGGTGATGGTCACACCTCCCACCCAGCATCCGGCGGAGGAGGAAATCTGCACTCTGGTCGACGCGAGCATCAAAAAGGTGGTCGAGTACAAAAATGGGGATGGCGAACTGACCCTCCGCATTGTGATCTATACCCTGAATCAGCCGGGGAGAGAGGCTGTCATCGCCGCCATTGACCGGATCAACAGCACCTACCCCGCGGGAGAGATTCTCGCCGAGCCGAGCTATATCACCGGAATCGACGATCCCGGCCCGCTTACGGTCGCCGACGTTGTCCAGCTGCGGAAGCTGATTCTGGCCACTGGAACGCCGTCTGCACAAATGCTTGAAAAATACGATTTTTCGCACGACGGCCTCCTCTCCATCACGGACGTTGTCCTTATGCGTCAGGCGATTTTGAAAGGATAAATCAGCCTTTCGCCTGCGTTCCAATATGAAAAACCCGACCTCGCCAAAATGAACAGCACCCCATTTGTTAGACAAGTATGATATACTATCTAATAAGTGGGGTG
>OLXV01000284.1_pt1 | contig 26337 bp, 22 predicted proteins | sample 1673481 | NCBI WGS metagenome assembly OLXV01 (sample SAMEA103958113, study PRJEB25191) | human gut metagenome
CCTGTGACCCTCTGCTTGTAAGGCAGATGCTCTCCCAGCTGAGCTATGCTCCCCAATCAGCCTGTGCCGTCTCGATTTCTGTTTTCGATTACCTCACCGGCGACGTTGATTATATTACCACAACTGGTTCCTGTTGTCAACACCTAATTTTCATTTTTTATAAATTTTTTAGGGAGATCAAGTCGTCTTTGGAAAAACGATAGGTCTGATCGCAGAATTGACACTTCACCTCGGCCGTTTCCATCTCCTCCGCCATGGCGGCAAGCTCCTCTCTGCCCATGCTGATGAGGGCGCGCTCCACCCGCTCTCTGCTGCAATTGCAGCGATAGAAGGCCTCCTGCTCATAGAGCACCTCCACCTCGAACCCGTCGAGGGCAGCGGTCAAAATCTCCTGCGGGGTTTTGCCCTCGGCCAGCAGGGCGCTGACCGGACGCATTTTGGCTACCGAAGCCTCCAGCAAGTCGATCGTATGGTCGTCGGCCGCCGGAAGCAGCTGAATAATATAGCCGCCGGCCGCCCGAACCGTCAGGTCCGGGTTCACCAGCACGCCAAGCGCGCACACGGTCGGAATCTGCTCGCTGACGGCATAATAGGCGGTGATATCCTCCGCCACCTCGCCCGAGGCAAAAGGCACCGAGCCGCTGTACGGCTCCTTGAGGCCGAGGTCCTTGACCACATAGAGCGTCCCCGTCTTTCCCAAAGCGCCGGAAACGTCCAGCTTGCCCTTTTCGTTCAGCGGCAGCTCAACCACATTATTCTGCGCATAGCCGCGCACATTGCCGGTGCTGTCGGACACCGCCAGGATAGAGCCGATCGGCCCGTCTCCCGCCATTTTAAGGGTGATGGAATCCTCCGCCCCTTTGAGCATATTGCCCATCATGGAGGCGGCGGTCAGCAGCCGTCCCAACGCGGCGGTCACCACGGCCGAGGTTTTGTGAATCTCCTCCGCCCGGGCGACAATATCGGTTGAATCCAACGCCGTGGCCATGACCGCGCCGTCGGAGGTAATGCAGCGTATCAGTTTTCCCATAAAAATCCCTTCTTTAAAAAGCCTTCGAGGCCGCGCGCCTTTGCGGCATATTTTCCGGCACAGATAAAAGCTACCGCTTTTTTGCGGCAAAGGCCATCCGCTGGCAGTCCTCCTCCGGAGGCTGCTCGGTCATGTCGCCGAAGCAGGCAAGCAGCTCCATCCCGGCGGCGTCCAGCAGGCGGCCGAACGCCTCCGCGCTGTAGCCGTACTCCGTAAAGCTTTCCGAGTACCGGTCGTAGAGGCCGTCCTCCCCACAGCAGAAAAAATCGAGGGAGAGCAAAATATCCCCCTCCCCGATCAGGCTGTTCTGCCAGACGAGGTAAACCTCCTCGGTGTCGTAGACAAAGGTATTGTTCCCCAAAATCTCCCGCTGTTTGTAGAGGGTATTGGCGTCGAACAAAAAAATTCCGCCGTCCTCCAAATGCGCCGCCACGCGGGAAAAGGCCGCCTGCACACCCTCGGCGCCATCGAAATGATTGACGCTGTCAAGGCAGCAGATCGCGCCGTCGACGCTTTGCCCAAGCTCCAGCGCTTCGGCCGGCTGACAGACAAAAAAGACCTTGTCCTCCTGCTGCCGTTTGGCCTCCGCCTCGGTCAGCATCTCGGGCGAGAGGTCGACCCCGATCACCTCAATCCCGCGGCGAGCCATCTCGTAAGAAAAGCTGCCGGTTCCGCAGGCGAGGTCAAGCAGCCTCTCCGGGCGGCGGCCGCCAAACCGCTCAAACAGGCGGAGAAGATACTCCGTCCGCGCGCCGTAATCGACGTCGCAGATCAGCCGGTCGTAAAACGCGGCGAACACTTCACTGTAGCCCGGCATGTTATTCCTTATCCTCGCGCAGGCGGTCAAAAACCATCTGATACCCGTCGTTGCCGTAACTCAAAGAGCGGTTGACCCGGCTGATGGTCGCGGTAGAGGCGCCGGTTTTCTTTACAATATCGCTGTAAACGCACTTTTCGGTCAGCATCTGCGCCACCAGCAAGCGCTGTGCGATGGACTTGATCTCCTTCACGGTGCAGATATCCTCAAAAAAAGCATAGCACTCCTCCACATCCTTCAGGGTCAGGATGGCGTCAAAAAGCAGATCGGTGCTTTTATCCCGCAATTTATCCAAAAGACAACACCTTCTTTTTGTATTTGAAATTAGGAAATACCCGCCGCGAAAGGCAAAAACAAAATCTGCTTCCTGCCATCCCTTCGGCGAAGGTCTTTTCTGCAGTTTAACACAATAAAACGGTAAAGTCAACAAAGGCAAAGAAATTTTGTCCCTGCCGCTTGTTCCGAGCGCGGTATTTTGCTATACTGTTCATGAGAAAAGCGAAACCGCCCCAAAAACCGAGGCGGCGAAAAGATTTGATTTTTCCGCAGCATGCCCGGCGCACCTCTGCGCGCAGCGGAAAAAGGCATGCTATGGAAAGAGGAAAGGACGTAGGAAAAGCTTATGGAACATATTTTAAATACAAGCGAGCTGCAAGAGAAAGCGGCCGAAATCCACGCCGGAGATCGGGTAATCCTCAGCGGGACGGTCTACACCGCCAGAGATGCGGCGCACAAAAAGCTGATCGCCCTGCTGGACGCCGGGGCGCCCCTCCCCTTTTCGCTGGAGGGCGCGGCCATCTACTATGCCGGACCGACCCCCGCGCCGGAGGGCCTCCCGATCGGGAGCTGCGGGCCGACCACCTCCAGCCGGATGGACCCTTACGCGCCGCGGCTGCTGGACCTGGGGCTGTCCTGCATGATCGGCAAGGGGCAGCGCAGCGCCTCCGTTTGTGAGGCTGTTGTGCGAAACAAAGCGGTCTACCTCTGCGCGATCGGCGGCGCCGGCGCGCTGGCAGCGAAGTGCATTTCCTCCTGCGAGGTGATCGCCTTTCCGGAGCTGGGGTGTGAGTCGGTGAAGCGGCTCGAATTTCAAAGCTTCCCCCTGATTGCGGCCATCGACTGTCACGGCGGCAATCTCTTTCAAAAAGGATAAGCGCGCCGCCGGGGTTTGAGGCGGCGGCACGGCATTTCAAAAAAATTGCCGCCGGGATTCTATAAAAAAAACACGCCATGTTCACTTTTTTTGAACAAGGCGTGTTTTTTTGATTTTACTTTTTCTCTCGCCAAAGCGGAGGGCGATAAAGGCCGCGAAACCGGCGGAGTCAAACCATGCCGCCCGGCGGCGTCCCATTTCGCCTCTCGCCGGCTCACCCAATCAGGATTTTCTGCCGCAGCGCCACCACGTCGGAGACGGTGAGCTTCCCGTCGCCGTCCAGATCTCCGCGGCGCAGCGTTCCTTCATCTGACAACTCCAGCAAAATCATCTGCCGCAGGGTCACCACATCCGACACGGTAATCTGACCGTCCCGGTTGAGGTCGCCGGGAATGGCCTCCCCCGGCTGGAGTGAGAGAATTTTCAGCTCCGCCTCGGTCAGGCGGGAAAGGTTGGTCACAAGCGCCTTCTGCTCGTCGGTCAGCACGTTGTAGCGCGCCCGCAGGGCAGAGACCGTCTCCGCGTGCGCGAGGGTGATCTCCCCCACCTCGGGCAGGGCGGCGATGTCCGCCTTCAGCAGGCGCGGCGCGACCGTGCCGCTGCCGCTCGGCTTGGCGCAGGGGGCTTCCGGCATGCCGGTATAAACCGGAATTTTAAAAACCAGCGCCGAGTCGAGAAAGCTGCTGTACGCCTTCTTCAGATTATACGCCTCGGCCTGCGCCCCCTCGATATTGGACATGTACTGATGCCAGTAGAGGCCGGTCGCAGCGTCGTTCACCACGTCGAATTTTTTAAGATAGAGGGTATCCTGCCCCACGTCGATATACCCGTCGGCATAGTACTGCGCCGCGCCGACCAGCGATTTCAGCCGGGTGTTCCACGGCCGGCCGTAGGAATCCCCTCTGCCGCCGGCCGCCCACCAGAGGCCCCTCTCCACCGCGGACATGGTGTCGGTCGTATACGCGCCGATGTTGAGGTAGTTGTAAATCCCCTCATACCCGGAGACGCTCCCCGAGATGCAGCCGCCGCGGCCGTCGCTTCCCTGCTCCACCAGGATCATGGCGGCCAGGACGCAGGGGTTCACTCCCGCCTGCTGTCCGGCGTACAGAATCGCTTCAGCGTATGTAGAAAAGCCGTCCTCCGGGAACGGGGCGTCCAGAAAAGTGCCGGACACCGCGCGCTGCACCGCCTCCAGCGTATGGTAGGCGCTGTCAAAGGCGTGGGTCGCAAAAAGAAAAATTTCCGAAGCGTCCAGAAAATTGCGCGGGTCGAGGTAATAGGCCACAATCTCCTCCGAGGCGGCGACCCAGCTTGCGCCGTCCATCGGCGTCCACACGCCGGTCGCCGGATCGTACGCCTTTGGCGCAACCGATTTCCAGGAATCCGGCCGCAGGTAGGAGACCATGTTCACCCCGCATTTCTGCTCGTTTTGCAAGACCTCCGTCCAGGAGGGGGCGATGTGCTGCGCCTCAAACACCCAGTTCGGGTAGGCCGCGTGCAGCGCACGCAGCGCCGGGCGATAGCTCTCCGGGAAGCCCTGCTTGTCCAAGCTTGTTTCAAAATCCTCCTCCGTGCTGCCGTCGTCAAAGCTGCCGGTGATGGAAACATAGTCGGAATGGACATAGCCGGTTTTTCGCCCGCCGTCCTTATCGTAATAGACGGCGTACCACTTTGCCCCCTCCAGCGTGTAGTAGGTTCCGGTGACATACACCGTCTGCCCCGGCGGAAGGGTGTCCACCACGCCGTAGTTGGTGCCTGCACCGCTGCGGACATTCAGGACGCTGTCGACCTGCACACGGCCGGTCAAAACCTCCTTCGCCAGGGCGGCCGACGGGAGGAAGAGCATCAGCAGCATGGACAGGCAGAGCAAACAAACGGCAAAACGCCGGACTAAAATTTTCACGGTATGCACACTCCTTAAAATATGTTTTGGCAAAAGCCTTATTTTTCCTTAAAATTTATTATATGGGAGAAACGCACCCCTGTCAACGGCAAAACCGGATATAGAAATAATCTCCTCTCCCCGGATGTTTTGCAGTGTCCCGCCTCTGGATAAGGCGGCTGCGGCCGAGGCCCCGCCGCCGATACTCCGGAGCACGCCGCTTTTTTTCGCTGCAAAAAGGCCGGCGCGCCGCCTTTTTTATACCCTTATCAAAATAAAAAAAGCGCCCTCCGAAAAAAGAGAGCACTTTTCGCCTTCTATCTTACTGCGCGTCGACCATCAGGGAGCCGGCAATCTTTTTCACCAGTTCTTTTCCGCACAAATCCTGCCAGTCAATCAGCTTGATTTCGGTAAATTCGTTCGGGCGGAGGGTCAGGTAGTATTTCGGCTGTCCTTCCGTCCCGAGGTTGTATACCTCCCGCCCATACACGGCGCCGTTGTTCAGCCCGACGCTGAACATGGCCGAGTCGGCCGGAACGGTAACGTTGTCGAAAATCTCTTCAACCGAGTGGGACAAAGCCCCCTCCGTATAAGGTGCGACCCAGCCGACAAGATAAAGCTCTCCCCCGGGGAGCTGCACCTCTTCCAGGTCGTCGATTTCATAAGAGGCAAAGAAGATAAAGTCATCCACCCGGGAGCAGATCCACTCCTCCGGAACATAGAATGTGGCGCGCCCTACCTCCGCCACGCCGGAGGTCAGGCGTTCGCCCCCGATATCGTCGCAGTATATCCCGGCCCAGTCGTTATAAGTGCGGGTGCACCCGCCAAGCAGCAGACACAGTGTCAGCAGGACGCACAGCAGCATTTTCCTGTTCATGATATTCCCCCTGTCCGAAAGCCCCGCAAGAGCCTTCTTTTTTTAAAAAGCAGCCGGTTTATTCCGCCGCGTCCAGCGAGAGGAGCCGCTGCTCCAGATAGACGCGGTGGGCGAAGGAGAGCGCCGCCGCGCGGAGGAGGCGTATGCTGTCCGCCTCTCCCTTTTTTGGGGGAGGCAGGCTGTCGTCGTCGGAGAAGGCGGTAGACAGCGCGGCCTCAACCTCCCCACAGAAGCGGTTGTAAGCCGACTCCACCGGCCAAAATTGCCGCTGCAAATCGAGCAGCCGCTGAATCTGCGCGATGCTGAGCACTTTTTTAAGAATGCATATGCAAAGCAGATATGCGACATGCTCCCTTGTATACCGCTTGTTCTGCGGCGGCGGAAGGACCTTCTGCTTAACATAATTATTCACCATGGAGGGGCTTAATATTTTCTCACTTTCCCCCGACGCAAAAACCGAGAGGCTGTTTTCGACAATGCTGATCACCTGATCCATGTAAAGCGGGATGTCGGGCAGCGCGTCAAAACGAACGCAGCGAAAATCCTGAATTTCTCTCGCGCGGGTGGCGAAATCGGTTGCCTTGTCCATATCCAAGCCCCCTCCAAAAAAGGACTAAATCTTAAACCCTTCTGCGTTTTTGCTGCCTTTTCTCCTCCCGCAGTTTGCCGCGGTACTTCCGGATGGAGTCCAGATGAATCCGCAAAAACTTCAGGCTCTTGCCAGAGGCACGCGCCCACCTGTGCTCGGCCGAAACACCGGGATAGAAAATCAGCTTGCCGTATTCAGCTGCCCTGCGGCTGAGATCGGCATCCTCCAGATACATGAAAAAGCGTTCGTCGAAGCCGCCGAGATCACGAAAAGCCGCGGTTCGTAAAAGCATAAAGCAGCCTGTGCAGAACTCGATTTCGGTGGGTTCTGTGAAGACCTCGTTCGCGCGGGTGTAGATGTCCCGATACTTCTGAAACGGAGGGAAGAAACGCCCCAGCCGCCCCAGGAACATGTATTGCAGTTTGGGCAGCCGCTTCGGCAGCTTCTGCTCGCTGCCGTCGGGATTGAGAATCCGCGGCGTCGCCAGCACGCAGTCGGGATGGCCGTCCAGATAGGCGATCAGGGGAGAAAAAACATCCTCCACCAGGCGGATGTCCGGGTTGATGACCGCGTGATAGCGGGAGTCCAGATAGGGCATCACCTGATTGTGCCCGTGGCCGAAGCCGGCATTCTCCCCGCTGCGGATCACGCGGACGGCCGGGTATTTTTCCTCTACCAAATCGGCGGTTTTGTCGGTCGAGCAGTTGTCGACGACGTACACCTGAAAGGAAATCCCGGAGGTCCAGGCAAAAATGCTGTCCAAAAGCGTGCCGATCTCATCCCGGCTGTTATACGTCACGACGCAGATGCTTAAATCCGTCATTTTGCCTTTTCCTCTCTCTTTTTCGCCCAGCGCAGGCGCCAGCTGTTGAGCCGCATATAAAGATTGATATAAAGCCACCGCTTTATAATAAACCGGATTGCAAAGCAGCGCGCCGAAAAGCTGACATTGCAAAAACGATAAAAATCGCGATAAAACAGGCGGAAGCGCACCTTCGCCCCCAGGACATCCGAACGATTGTTCATGGAGAAATCCTGCTTCAAAGTGATGCTGCAGATCGGGAGGATTTTATATCCCCTCGCCTTCATATCCCGCAAAAAGGCATGATCAATATAATCAAGGAAGTATCCCTCGTCATAGCGATAATCGCGGTAGACCGCAAGATTTACGGCCATGCCGCTGTTGATGCCGCTGATCTGTTCGGGAGGGATCCCCTCCGCGGACAAGGCGCGGCTGGTCTTTACACCCGATATGATGCAGGGGGATATCAGCCCCTCGTCATCATAGACGAGCGGCAGATACACATCGGCCCCTGTGCGGTCAATCTCCTCCCGCAGGGCGGAGAAATAGTTCGCCCCGACCTCGGTATCGTCGTCAAAGAGGCAGAGATACCCCTCCTTCCCCTCCAGCTTGTGGAGGGCGCGGTTGTACGCGGCGGAAAGGCCGGCGTTGTGCCCCATGGAGATATAGGTAACCTCCGGATAATCGTCCGACAGCTCATAATTGCCGACATCCACCGTGCTGTTGTCGCAGACGATCAGCGAAACATCCGGTATCCCAACGATATCCATAAAGGTTCTGGAATTTTTGTAATTCACATTATACAGTACAATAACTGCGTAAATCGGCTGACTCATGCCGTTGCCTCCCCCTTATCGCGTTTCAGAATCCGACGCGCAAAGCTGCCGATCAGGTCGGTCAGATAGCGGAATTCCTTCGTTTTGAAAAAGACCGCCGCCACCAGCAGATTGGGCAGCAGAACACAAATGGCCGCGTGACAGATGAGGGTCAGCAGCAGGCTGTCCAGTACGACAAGACTGCAAACCCACCAGGTCAGCAGACCGGCCGCCAGCGTCACGGCGAAATATCCAAGCAGCGTCAGCTGATAAAGATAGAGCTTTTTTTCAAATAAATTCCGATAAACAATCCACGGCAGAACCGTCAGCTCCTTAATGCACAGGCAGAAGAACGTGCCGAGGAACACGCCGAAAATCCCGATTTTCTGCACCAGCAGGACCGAGATCACCAGGTTCAGCGCAGCCAGGAAAAGATGCAGATAGCGGTCGGGACGGAAAAGTCCCGCGCTGGCCCGCAGCCCTCCCACCGGCTCGGAAATGGAGGTGATATAAAAATTCAGGCAGAGGATAAAAACGACCGGCGTAGAAAGGCGGTCGACCCCCGGCAGCCAGAGCGCTAGAAAATCCTGAAACAGGCAAAACAGCGAAATCGCCGCAAAGTTGGAGAGTGCAAAAACGACAAACAGCACCTTGCGGAAGGCGACGTAAAGATTCTCCTTATTTCCCTCGCTCAAGAGGTTTCCAAAGCTGGCGGTGATGCCGGCCGAAATCTGTGCAAAGACGGTCTTGAGCACCGTCAGAATCATATAATAGTTGGAGTAAACGCCCGATACCACCGTGCCGAGGAATTTGGTGATAATCATCATATCGGTTCCGTTGATCAGGTAGTTGCCGATATAATGCAGCGCAAGTGCCTTGGTATTGGAGAAAATATTGTACCGCACCGGCTTCGGAACGGGAATCTTCTCCTTCTCACAGATATACGGATACCGCCGGTTGGCGATAAAGGCCAGCGTCAGATTTTCCGCCAGACGGAAGAAAATCTTAAGCAGCAGGTAGAACACAAAGTTTTTCGTCAGCAGCAGCACAACGATCTGCGTGATGCTGGCAAGCAGGTTTGAGGCGGTCGCCACCAGTGTAACCACATAATTCTTCTGATCGGCGGTCAGGATAGAGCGCTTGTACGCGAACAGGTAGGAAATCACCACGTCGCAGAGGAAAAGCAGATAAACAACCGTAAAATACCCCTGCGGAACAGAAGCGACATCCTCCGCCGCCAGGATCAGGGGAAGCGCCGGCACAACCAGCAGCCCGAGGAAAAGCACGATGGCGGCGATGATGCGGTAAACCTTCGCATACAGCTGCATCAAAGCCGTCACGTTTTTCCGATCTCCCTCAGCCAGAGGCTTATAGAGATTGCAGATAATGGCCGTCCCGATGCCAAGCTCCGACAGGCTGAGCATGGTGATCACGCTCGTCAGAGTGGCGTTGACCCCCTGCATTCCGATGCCCAGCGTAGCGATAAACACCTTTCGGGAGACAAAGCCCATCAGTGCAATCAGCACCTGAGACAGCATACCGCTGAGCACATTCAGAACCGAATACTTTGTTCTCATAGTTTTAAAGTTCCTCCGTCCTCCCGGACAGCCGCACACACTCTCCTCTGTATCCGATTGCGGCGCAGGAGGCCAGCAGCAGGACGATCAGAGACATTCCGTTATAATTCAGCAGCAGAGGATTGGTCTGCGCACAGACGCCAAAGCTGCTGAGCAAAAACAGCCACGCATAGGAGGGCGTGGTATCTCCCCCGTCTTTTTTTGCGCGGCGGAGGTTTATAACCATGGCAATCAGCAAAAAGAGCAGCAGACCGACGCCGACCACGCCGATCTTCATCAGCAGAGCCGGAAGCTGCATTTCATAGGAAAAGACAGCCTCATCCGAGCGGGTGTACCCCTCCACATAGGCACCGTAGCCGCAGCCGAAAATCGGGTTTTCCAGCCACTTGCCCAGCAGCTTCCTGGTCTGCTCAATCTTAATATCGTTGGAGATCAGCGCCCCCTCGCGGTCGAGGCGCTCAAGCTCGGTCTCCCCCTCACTCGGGGTGATGGAGCTGATACTGCTGTTGAAGGAGTTGTTCATCCGCGCGACCACCATGCCGTTAAACAACGTGGCGTTGAGAATCAGCACCAGAGCCAGAACGCCGGCAAGCAGCGCAGCGTACTTTCCAAGCTCCTTCCAATTGCGGCGGCGCAGATACTTGATCCCGTACAAAACGGTGAAAACAAGCAGTCCCACGATCACGCCGTACCAGACCGACTTTGTCATGGTGGTCAAAAAAGCGGTCACATGCACCGCCAGCACAATATAGTCGCAAAGCGTCAGCTTCGGCAGCCGCCGGAACACAAGATAAAATCCGACAATGATGTAAATGGAGGTGAGGAACATCACGCGGGGATAACCGCCATGTCCCAAAATCACCGGCGGAAACTGTGCGGCAGGACCCAGAATCCCCTGTAAAAGGTCAAAATACCCCTCAATAAAGCCGCCGTGCATCATCTCTCCCACATACAAGGCGATGTGCTGAACCGAGAAAATCAGGCAGAGCCAATATAAAATCTTCTCAAACCGGTCAAAATTCAAAAGTCCCCTGCGGATCATAAAGCCGATGGGGAAATAGAGAAGCAGCATGCAAAGACAAGCCAGCCCCTCCTGCTTTGCGAGAAGAAAGCTGACGCCGTTCAGCCTCGGAATCACGAAAACCGATGCGGCCGAAGAGATTGTAAAGGCCACCAGCGCCCAGTCGAACAGCCGAAAGGAGCCAAATACCGAGTTTTTATCCCGGACGCCGAAAATCCGCACCCGGTTCACAATAACATACAGCAGGCAATAGAGGTAGAGAAGCCCCGCCGACAGCACAAACAAAACCGTGCGTATTTCTGTCCCGGCGATAAAAATCATCGCGCCGGTATACCCGAACATCAATTCAATCACGAATATCAGCGTCACACCGAGCGCGATATTCCGAAACCATTGTAAAGCCTTTTCCATAGTAATTGCAAAACCTCCGTACTGCCGGTTATGCCCCCCGGCGCCGCATCAGTGCCAAAAGCAGTCGACCTCTCCAGCGCAGCATCTGCGGCAAAGAGGCATGTGTTTCTCCGCTGACATTGCCGCCGTGCCGTCGATAGAACAGCAGCGGACGGTCAAGCAGCTCGACCCGGCCGCTGCGCTCGGCCTGCAGACCGAGCCACTGGTCATGCATCGGCAGCCGATCGGGAAAGGGCAAGGCGCTCCTTAAAAGTTCGCGGCGAAAGGCCATACAGCAGCCGATATAAGAATTGCGCAGCACATTGCGCCAAAAGCCGGTGCGGGTGCCGTGCGCCGCAAAAAAGGATGGCTCGGTTACGTGCAGCGCGCCGTCGGTAATCTGCGCGTCGTGCAGCACCAGCAAAGCGTCCCGCGCCGCAAAAACCGACAGCACCGATTCCACCTTGTCCGGCGCCCAGACATCGTCTTGATCGCAGAGGAAAAGAATCTCTCCCCCGCAATGGCGCAGCGCGTTTTCAAAATTTTTCTGCACACCTTCTCCCGGCCCGGGCAGAAGCCGGATGCGGGAGTCGGCAAACCCTTCGATGATTTCGGCCGTCCGATCCTTCGATGGGTCGAGGGAAATCACCAGTTCATCCCCTTCCTCAAGCTGGGGGAGGATCGACGCAATCTGCGCTTCGATGAAGGCCTCTCCATTATAGGCCGCCATCGCGACCGAGACCTGCGGCCTGCCGCTCATCCGTTTTTCTTGCAGTAGTCGGCAAAGCTCTGCTGCTTTTTATCCTTTTCGGAAAGCAGAATCTCCATATCCGCCGCCACAGGCCATTCGATCGCGAGATCGGGGTCATCCCAGAGGATGCCGGCCTCGCTCGACGGGTCGTAATAGTTGGTGCACTTGTAAACGAACTCGGCCGTTTCCGACGTGACGAGGAAGCCGTGGGCAAACCCTTCCGGAATATAGAACTGCTTCTTGTTCTCCTCGCTCAGCAAAACGCCGAAATGCTGGCCGAAGGTCGGGCTGCCCTTGCGGATGTCGACCGCAACGTCATAAACCTCGCCCCGGATGACCCGGACCAGCTTGCCCTGGGGATTGCGGGTCTGAAAATGCAGGCCGCGGAGCACGCCGCGCTTCGACTTGGACTGATTGTCCTGCACAAAGGTCATGTCGAGACCTGCGGCCGCAAACTCCTCATACTGATATGTTTCCATAAAATAACCGCGGTCGTCGCCGAACACGGTCGGAGAAATTACATATACCCCTTCAATCGGGGTTTTTTCAAACTGAAATTTTCCCATAAAAATCACGTTCTTTCAAAAAACTTCTGTATGCGCAAGGCATACGCCAGATCGCCAAAAAAGGTGCGGGATGAAAGGTTCGGCCGCAGATAGTGAAGATGGGCGAAAAACCCGAAAAACGCAAAAGGATTGCGCCGTATTAGGCATTGCCGCCGGAGTTTCAGATAGCTTTCGAAATGCCGGATGTAATCCCTCGCCTCGGCATGGCTGTCGTAAACAGAAAGCTTATAAAACTCCAGCAGCTTTTCCTGCTCATGAAACACACGAAGCCGCTTGTCCTCGGTTGTCTGAAAAGACAAGTGCGTCTTTCCGTCCGAAATACGCAGCCCGATGACGTTGGCGCCATGTATCCGATAGCCGATCACCGGCCGGTTGTAGAAATAAGCCTTTCCAATCTCCCCCGCGAAAACATTCAGCTCCCAGTCGTGCGGGATCAATCCGGAGGTGTGTGCGAGATAATAGTCCCGCAGTTCCCGCCGGACGGCCATGGTACACCCGGGGGAGGCGTTGCTGCGCAGCACCTCCATATACGACAGAGGCACGGCCGCGTCCGGCTCGACCGGCCGAAAGACGAGGTCGTGGTTGCTGTGTCCCTCGGCCGTAACCGAAGGAATCAGCGTCCCTTCCCCGTCGATAAAATCAAAGCTGCCGTTGACCGACATGGCGTCGGGGTTCGCGTCGAATACCGCCAGCATCCTCTCCAGCTTGTCCGGGTACCAGATGTCGTCCTGATCGCAGAGAAAGAGGATGTCCCCTGTCGCGGCCGTCAGCAGAGAACGGAAATTTTCAATAAAGCCAAGGTTTTTTTCATTTACCCGAAAATGCCAGTGGGCAAGGCCGTTTTCGGCAATAAAGCCGGAGACCAGCTCGGCCGTGCGGTCGGAGGAGCCGTCGTCAAAAATCAGCACCTCGTCGGCCGGCCGGCTCTGCGCCAGAAGAGAGCAGAGCTGTTCCTCCACATACTTCTCCCCGCAGTAGGTCGCCATGACAATCGAAACCCTCTGCATATTTATTTATCCCCGTACATTTTTTCGTAATAGCTCTGATACGCGCCGCTGGTCACATTCTCCACCCAGTCGCGGTTGTCGAGATACCACTGCAGCGTCTTTTTGATGCCGACCTCAAAGGTGGTTTCGGGATACCAGCCCAGCGCCTCCTTAATTTTGGTCGGGTCGATACCGTAACGGCGGTCGTGGCCCTTGCGGTCGGTGACATACTTGATCATATGCTCGCCAACCTCGCTGTCGACATGCTCTTTGATATAGGCAATGATGGTTTTGACAATAAAAATATTCGGCCGCTCGTTGTGTCCGCCGACGTTGTACACCTCGCCCGAGACGCCGCCGTTCAGCACCATGTCGATGGCCTTGCAGTGATCCTCCACATACAGCCAGTCGCGCACCTGCATACCGTCGCCGTAAACCGGCAGATCCTTATGCAGCAGGGTGTTGTTCATGATGAGGGGGATCAGCTTCTCCGGGAACTGGTAGGGGCCGTAGTTGTTGGAGCACCGGGTGATGTTCATCGGAAATTTATAGGTGTCGTGGAAGGCTTTGACAAACAGGTCAGCCGACGCCTTGCTGGAGGAATAGGGGCTGTGCGGATCGAGCGGAGTCGTCTCCATAAAATAGCCGGTCTCGCCCAGAGAGCCGTAGACCTCGTCGGTCGAAACCTGGAGGTACTTGACCCCTTCGCGATACTGATCATCACCGGTCTGCCAGGCGTTTTTCGCCGCGGCAAGGAGGTTGACCGTGCCCATCACGTTGGTCTGCACAAAAACCTCCGGATTCGAGATGCTGCGGTCAACATGGCTTTCGGCCGCGAAATTCACCACATAGTCGATCTCGTTTTCAGAGAAAAGCTTCGCCACAGCTTCCTTATCGCAGATGTCCGCCTGCACAAAGGTATAACGGGGATCCTTCTCTACCGACTTGAGATTTTCAAGATTGCCGGCATAGGTCAGCTTATCCAGATTGATGATCTTTATATCCGAATATTTGTTCAGCATATAGAGGACAAAATTGGAACCGATAAAGCCGGCGCCGCCGGTCACAAGATACGTTTTCATAAAACAGGACAGTCCTTTCTTTTTTCAAAAGCGAGCGGTATTTTTGCCTTCGCCGGTCGGCGTCAGCCCTGCTCGACCTCGTTCAATTTTCGGCAATAGCTCTGCAAAGCCTCTTCCCACGGGCGCATTTCGTCCCCGACGGTCGATTCCAGCATCAGGTTGCGCAGCGCGGAATAGGCCGGCCGCGGCGCGGGGGTCGGGTACTCGGCCGTCGTGCAGGGGTTCACCCGGCAGGCGATTCCCGAATACTCCATAATTTTGCAGGCGAAATCAAACCAGCTGCACACGCCGCTGCCGGTGCAGTGGTAGATGCCGTATGCCTCACTCACCGCAAGCTTCAGCAGATGGTGGGCGAGGTCGTTCGCATTGGTCGGGTTGCCCTGCTGGTCATAGACCACCGTGACCTCTCCCCTCTCCCGGCCGAGGCGGCGCATGGTCTTGACAAAATTGTTGCCGACCAGACCGTACAGCCAGGCTGTCCGCACTACAAAGGCGCGGTGGCAGGTATCCAAAACGTACTGCTCGCCGAGCAGCTTGGATTTTCCGTACACCGTGTTCGGCCCGGTCTCATCCCACTCACAGTAAGGCGCCGTGCCGTTTCCGCGGAAAACATAGTCGGTCGAGACATGAATCAGCTTGGCGCCGACCTCCTCCGCTGCGAGGGCAAGATTGCGCGGTCCGATGGCATTGACCCGCATGGCGGTAACCTGCTCACTCTCACAGGCGTTGACGTTGGTCATGGCGGCGCAGTTGATGATCACGTCCGGCGCGCTCGAACGCACGAAGCCGAGAACGGCGGCCGTGTCGGTGATATCCAGCTCGTCCACATCCACCGCCGAGATGTCGCAATCCTCCAGTTCCTCCGGAATCGGGCCGATTTCGCTTCGGCCGGAGGTCAGAATCGCCTGCAGCTCCTGTCCGAGCTGCCCGTCACAGCCGGTAATCAGAATCATCATATGCCGTTAATTCTCCTTCTCTGCAATTTTGAAGAGGTACTGGCCGTACTCGGTGGTTTTGAGCCGCTCAGCCTGCTTCAGCAGCATCTCTCTCGTGATGAAGCCGTTGTTGTAGGCAATCTCCTCCAGGCAAGCGATATAAAGCCCCTGTCTGGTCTGCACCGCCTCGATAAAATTGGAGGCGGCCAGCATCGAGCGATGGTTGCCGGTATCCAGCCAGGCCATTCCCCGCCCGAACAGCTCAACCTTCAGGCGGCCGCGGCGCAGGTATTCGTTGTTGACCGAGGTGATCTCCAGCTCTCCTCTGGCGGAGGGCTGCACATTCTTGGCGATCTCGACTACCTCGTTGTCGTAAAAGTAGAGGCCCGGCACTGCGTAGTTGGATTTGGGGTGCTCCGGCTTCTCCTCAATCGAGAGGACATTCCAGTCCTTATCATATTCCACCACGCCGAACTCCTTCGGGTTGCTGACGTGGTAACCGAAAATGGTAGCGCCCGACTTTCTGGCGGCGGCCACCTGCAGCCGCTCGGAAAAGCCGTAGCCATAGAATATATTATCCCCAAGCACGAGGCAAACGCTGTCCGAGCCGATAAATTCCTCACCCAAAATAAAGGCATCGGCCAGACCGCGCGGCTTATCCTGCTGCGCGTAGGAAATCTGCATACCGAGCTGGCTGCCGTCGCCGAACAGCTCCTTATAGCAGGGCAGATCCCGCGGGGTGGAGATGATCAGTACCTCCCGAATGCCGGCCAGCATGAGGGTCGACATGGGATAGTAGACCATCGGTTTGTCATATATTGTCAGCATCTGCTTGGAAACCGCCAGCGTAGACGGATACAGCCGCGTACCGGCGCCGCCTGCAAGAATAATCCCTTTCATAAATACAAGGTTCCTTTCTTTTTCGGTTTTCTGCATTTTTGATATTATGCCTCCCCCGCGCTTGCAAACGGGCAAAGTCATTTAGGATATTTTACAATGAAATACCCGAATTGTCAATGCTTGGCAGAACAATCCCGTTTATCCCGCCAAAATCCGGCAGCAAATTTTACGCGCCGCAGCCTTCCAAAGTAAAAGAAAACAGCCGCCGAATCGGGAGAATCCTCTCTCGATTCGGCGGCTGTATAACCGCTTTTGTGAGGCGGGAGAAACCGCCTCACCTGCAATCGGAATGAAGCTTAGCCGCCCGATACGATACGCGAACGAAGTTCAACTACGTCGGAGACCGTAAGGGTCTTGCTGTTATCCAGATCGCCGGCCTTCAGCTGCGCGGCGGTGGACGATCCGGCGACGATCAGCTTACGCAGCTCCACAACGTCGGAGACGGTCATACCGCCATCTCCCTCCACGTCGCAGAGGATCGCCGCAGTATAGGCGGTACCCAGGAACTCGACCGTCATGCCGGTTCCGACAAGGCCGGAGGTGACCTCCTTACTGTTCTTCATAACGGTAACATCGGTGCCAAAGCCCTTCTTGAATTCCTCTATACTGGTGCCAAGATTCATGCCATAGACAATTTCCTTATCCTTATCCAGCGTCCAGATGCAGGTCGGGTCATCCGCCTTCTCCTCAGCATATCCGTACGCCTTCAGCTCCATAAGGCCGGACCAGAGCGCCGTGTTCGAGTCGGCAGGCGCCAGATTCTTGATCTTGACATACGATGTCTTGATCGTATCGAAGGTGTAAACCTGCCCCTCAGAGGTGCGGGTCATGGGGATATTCATCTCCGTCCCGTCGGAGAACTCCAGCGTCGCACTGGTGTAGTGGACATCGTGCGGGAAGTCGGCGCGGATGTAGAGCTCTACCTCATCCACATAGACCTCGCGGCCGAAGTCAACCTGCATCCAGGAGTAGCCGCTCTCATGATTCGGACCCCAGGACTGATACGGATAGTTGCCGTGTCCGGTGTTGGCGGTAAAGCCGTCAATGGCGTTGCGCGCCTGGAACTCGGACTGATTGCCGTGGGCGCTGCTGGCCGTCGCATGCGGATACGCAGTCGCAGATCCATCCAGATCATAGACGTTTTCCGCAAGGTTGCGGTGCTCCGTCAGCTCCTCCGCCTTCGGCAGACGTGCGGTAATCGTGTTGTTGATCGCACTGCCAAAGGTCGGCACATAGGCATTCATACCGCTCGGAATCTTGTAGGTGAAGGTGCCGTCCGGCACATAAACCAGTTCCTCGCCCATCATGGCGTTGAGGCAGACCATCAGGTACTTCTGCCCCTCCGGCAGCTTGATGGTTACGGTGTCGCCGGCCGTATAAGCCTTGTCAATATTCAGGGTAGCAAGGCCGGCCGCCTTGACCGAGTAGGACTTGCCGTTGGTTGCAGCGTAGGAGATGGAAAGCTCCTCACCCTGAACGGTACCGCCGGCTGCACGAGCCATTCTGGCATACTCGTTCATCGTGGTATAGAACGCACGCTTGTTGGTGTACTGCTCCGCCCAGCGGACTTCGTTTCCGCCCCACTTCGTGTTGACGTCATATGCACCGTAGGCCGGCACGCCCAGATCAATCCAGGCGGCAATCTTACGAATCTGCGTTTCGGTCAGGTTGCCGTGTCCGTTCCGCAGCTTCTTGATCAGATTGCTCTTGAAAGCGCCGTAGGAATAGGGCTCAAGCATCTCGCACTGGCTCATCGAAGAGATCCAGTTGGTGTAGTTGTTGGTGGAAGAACCAACCCAGTTGGTGCCGTTCGGTGTAGAGCCGGTCAGCACAAGGTAGGACAGCGGGAAGTACTTCTTCATGCGGGTGCCGATGATGTCGGTCGATTCCAGAGAAATCGGCGCGCCGCCTACCTCCTGCATCTTGAGGCCGACGTCGATGAAGAGGCCGCCGCCGCTGTTGTGGGCGTGTACAGCGATGGTGTTGACGCCCTGCTTCAGCAAAGCGGTATCCTCGAGCGACAGGCCGACCGTCTTGTAAGAGGTCAGGTAACCGGAAGCACTGAACACTTCGGTTCCGTTGATGTAAACCGTCGGATCCTCATCATAGAAGATCTTGAGGTACATCTTCATGTCCTTGATCTCATCCAAATTGTCAACCGTGAAGGTGTTGCGCAGCCAGATGTCGCTGTTGTCTCCGCGCCAGGAGGTGTTGCAGTTGCCGTTGCTTCCGAACGGTGCGCGGCCGGTGCTCCAGGTGGAGTCGTTAAAGCCCTCGTTCATCCAGTTGCCGGTCGGCGTATCGTTGATCACATACTTCCAGCCCTCTGCACGATCCGGGAGAAGCTCAACCGTCTTCTTGGTGTTCTTGATCAGGGTCATGCTGCTGTCAATCTGCCGTCCGCCGGTGTCGTTGGAGCACTGGATCGCAAAGACGTTCGTGCCCTGCACCAGATACTCGGACGCGGCAGTTCCCAGATTGATCTTTGTAAAGGCGTCTACCCACGGATTTCCTTCGGTATCTCTAAAGATCAGATGTCCGTTCAGATAGAACAGCGGGTTGTCATCGTACCAGGTATTCAGCTCGATCGAGCAGTTTTCAAACTCCGAAAGATCGTCGATCGTAAAGGTCTGACGAATCCAGATGTACTTGTTGTCGCCGGTCCAGGAGGTCTTGTAATTCTCGCGATCGCCGAACGGCGCCTGTGACACAGACCAGCTGCTGTCATCGAAGTCCACCGTATTCCAGCCGTTTGCCACATCGTTGGTTTTGCTCATGCGATACTTCCAGCGCGCGCCGGTCGAAACGACCTCCACGTCGCTGTCGGAATCGGGCAGAACTCCCTTGATGGAAAGGCCGACAAAGTTGCCGGAAAGCTCAGACTTGACCGCCGAAACCGCAATGGTATTCTTGCCCTGCTTGAGCGCGGCACGCATCTGCTCGGTAAACTCGATGGTCGTATACTCGGTCAGTTCCTCTCTCGAGTTATAGACCCGCACGCCGTTGATGTAAATGCTCGGGAACATCACGCAGGCCAGATCCATCGACAAAACCAGCTCCTCCAGCTGATACTGGTTTATATTGAACTCGGTCCGCATGTAAATGCGATCGCTGTCCCAGGTGGTGTTTGCGTTTCCGGGACCGCTGGTGCCAAGGCCGAAAGGCGCTTTGCCGGTCGACCAGGCGCTGTCGTCAAAGTCCGCTTTGTACCAGTCGCTGCCGCTCTGCCGCTCGGTGGTGTATTTCCACTCAGTCTCCAGCGGAAGGGCGGTGCTGCCTACGGTAGAGTCCGCAGCTGCCATGCCGGTGATGTTGATCGCGTCATACGCATCCTCCACATTCGAGTGGCACTCTACGCAGGACTCATCCCAGATCGGCTGAATCTCTTCCAGATAATCGAAGCCCTTGGTCGTGGTGTAAGGATCAAAATCCTCATACCCTTCCCCGGTCTGCCAGAAGTCGGGCTGCAGTTCCTCTACATTCCGCGTCATGGCCATAGTCACAGAGGAGTTGACCGGCGGAACGGTATTCTTATCCTCGTGGCAGCCCACGCAGGAGAAGTTTTCGCCCGGCATCAGGGTCGACCAGCTGCGCATGGACTGAATAACGTCGCCGTCTGCATTCAGCACCTGGAAATAGACAGGTGTTTCGGACGGCACAGCGAAGAGGGCGGAGCCGTCCTCCTCAATTGTAGCGATACCAAGCACTCGCTTGACGTCCCACGCACCGTTACCGGTAGATACCGGAGAATACGGGTCGGCCGAACCGGTACCCGAAGCGACCGTAGCGCCGATCGCGTAGGAGCGGTAATCCAGCGCCACCACACGGAGGTACTTGGCCTCTCCAACCTCGACGCCCTTGAGGCCGTCGCCTTCATAAATGTTGCCGATGTAGTAGTTGCCGGTATCCTTGGCATAGTCGATCAGGCTGGCCCGCTCAAACAAAGTGCGGGTCGCAACCGGAACGATCTGGCTGGCCGGCAGGGACTCCGTCCCGGGAACCAGCTCGGCCTTGTTGCCGTTCATGTCGAACAGATAGATGCTGAAGGCTGTGTTGTATTTGTTCGAAGCCCAGCCGGAAGACGTGTAGGCGCACATGAACAGATCCTCGTTGATCGCATAGGGATACTTGTAGAGCGCGCCGCTCTGGCCGTATCCGTCGATGCTGTCGTTTTTGCTCGAGCTGCCATCCTTGACAACAAACTCTACCGAATCCTTGTTATTGCGGCCGACGCTGGTATCAAGGACAACCAGCTTACCAGCCTGCAGCACATGGTGACCAGAAGCAATCGAGATGTACTTATCGGTCGTTCCCGGGATCTCTCTCGTATGGAGGAGGGTGGTCGGGAAGTTGGAATCATTTCCGTACAGCTCGGTCTGATTGGTACCGTCGGGGAACATCTGGAAGACGCCCTGAATGTACATCTGGTTACGGTCGTTATAGTCCCAGCGGGTATACAGCACGCGGCCGTCGCTCGTCACGGTAGGATAGGTCGTGTGAACCTGATCGTAGCCGAGACGGGTGATGTTTCCGCCGTCCGCGTCGCAGAGGAAGATGTTGGAAACCGGAGTAATCCAGCAGTCAACCGTCTGAATAATCCGGGTAGAGCTGAAAACGATCTGCCCGTTTGCGAGATATTTCGGCTCGGTATCCGCGATGCCGGAGCCAAAGGTCAGCTGGGTCGTCTGCTTGGTTTTGAGGTCGTACTCATACAGATGATAGTCGTCGTTCCTCGATTTCTTCCAGGAGAAGAGCACGGTTGTGCCGTCGGCCGAAACATCCGGATCACGGATTACGCCGTCGGTCGAATCGAGCAGCACGGTCTCGGTTCTGGTGACCTTGTCACCGCTTTTGGCCAGCTCCAGCAGAACCAGCTGCGAACCGGGATGGAAAACCGCCTCGCCTCCATCCGGGAAGCCGGGGTTGTTCAACTCATCCGAAAGCGCCTCGGTATAGGCGTAATGCGAGCCGCCGAGCTGCTTTTGCTTGACGACGACAAAGGTGGTATACTCCTCCATCAGTTCGTTGATCAGGGGAGAAGCATTCACCGTGGTTACGGTTTGCTTGCCCTCAGCACCTGCGGCCGCAGCCGTAGAAGCCGGCATAATCAAGGTGCAGGAAAGCAGCAGGCAGAGAATGAGTCCAAGCGAAATCAGTTTTTTCATATTCAACTGCACCTCCTTTAATATTTAATGACAAGGTCGGTGGCAAGCTTTGCCCCGCTGTCATTTGCAATGCTCACGGTAAGGGTTGCTCCGCTGGACAGATCAGACGGAATATCTATTCCGGAATCCAGCGTAATCATCTGGCTCGTGTTGAAGTCCACCTTGCTCATCGACTTTGTGATCGACTTGATCTCCTTGCCAGAGGCATCCTTCAGCACTACCGTCACCTTGGCCGAGGCCGGCGCGTTCTCCTGCTGCCGGCGGACACTGAGCTCGGTGATCTTTCCGCCCGGAACAAGCTCGTTGATCACGGTTTTGCCGTCGGAAGAGATCAGAATCTCCTCCACGCCGTACTGCTCGCCCTCGTCCCCGATCGACATGACAAAGTTGGTCAGGTCGGTGATCTGATCGTCGGTCAGGTTCTTGGCAAACTTGCGGACAACATCCTCCATATTATTGAGGCTGCCGTCGTGGAGCCACGGGCCGGTGCGCCAGACACTTACCAGCGTGGGCGTGTCAAAGTTTCCGCCGTTGATGGTTTCGCTGGTGCCGACATTGTGCATCTTCAGGTCGGTGTAGAGCGGCGCCGGATGGCAGGAAACGCAGCCCTGGCTCTCAAACAGCGCCTTGCCGCGCGTGGCCGACTCGGTCAGCGTGCCGTCGCGGTTGAGGTAGGGGCTCGACACCGGCTGCAGCGATTTCAGATAGGCATCCATGCACTGCAGGGACGCTTCGTCCATGCTGCCGTTGTAGTACAGCGAGTGCACACTGTCCCGCACGCCTTTTTCCGCGTTGGTGTTGCTGGCGGTAATCAGGATCGGCGGCGTCCGGTGAGAATACAGCAGGCTCTTTGTGCTCTTGAGGCTGCCCTCAAGATCCTCCATCCAGGCGAAGCCGCCGGCCTCACCGGCAGGATGGCAGGACATGCAGCTCTCCCACTGCTGATAGCACTGGGTGGCGTCGGCAAAAAGAATATGTCCGGTGCGGACCTCGTCGTTCTCCGGCTGGGTAGCGAAGGAGAGGGTGCGCACGCTTTTGTCCTTCAGGTTCAGGACATCTACGTTGCCGTCAAAATACAGACCGATGTACGCATTGTCTCCCTTAATGGCGACAGCACGGGCGCCTTTTCCGGAAAGGGAAACGCGGGTACGGCAGCCGTCGAGGAAGGGCATATAGTTCGGAATCTTCTCCACAGAAGAAACCACGCCGGTTCCGTTCTCCACGGCCGCAAGTTTCTGATTCATTGCGGCGATGTCCACGATCATAGCCTCATCCGTGCCGGCGATCGCGCAGATCAGCTTGCTGCCATCCTCCGAAACGGCGATTCCCCAGGGGTTGGAGGCACCAAGCTCCACCTCATCCAGCATGACGCTGGCCTTGGGAGTCATAGAGTCCACGTCGATAATCGTAAAGCCGTTGGTGTTGATCCAGCCGCGGTCAAGCTGCGTGGTCGGATAGGCATACCGCCCGATGACGTGAGACACATATACGGTCTTTCCATCCGGAGCGGCGCAGATATCCTTCACGCCGTCCGCGCCGTTCACCAGGTTCATGGTCTTGACCGCCCGATTGGTAGAAAGGTCAATAACCACAACATTGGCGGACTGCTCGGACGCAGTATTGACATCCTCGGACAGATGGCAGGCGACAAAAAGCTTTCCGCCCGCGATCGTCAGAGCGTCCGGCTCACGCCCATCAATGTCGATGGTGCCGGTCACCTTACCGGTCGAGAGGTTGATCACCGACACGGTGTTGTCAAAGCGGTTGGCCACATAACCGGTCGAACCGTTCAGCACCATCGCGGTCGGCGTGTGCCCAACCTCGATCACACTCTTCTCGGAGAGATTGGAGGCATCCAGCACGGTCACCTGACCGGCCAGGCCGCCCTCCAGAAGATAGACCTCCGACCCGTTCGGACATACACCGTTGACCTGCGAATCCGCCGCATAGGTCGCCAGAGTCTTGCCCGAGGCGTCCAGCTTGTACAGCTTCATGCCGGTCTCGTCCGCGGCATAGAGACTTCCATCCTCTCCCACCGCGACGTCGGTGATGGAGGTGTATGCAGTCGAGGGAGTTGTAGCCGCCGCCACCCGGTACATTTCCTCCGCCGTCTCCACCGCGCCGTCGGCACCATCGCCTGAGCCTTTCAGCCCGTCGATGACAGCGCCGATTACCTGCACGCCGGAGAGGTCAATTTTCCCTGTCACCGCCATGGCGCCCGTCACGACCGCAAACAGTGCAACAACAAATACGGCCGAGAGGGTGATCGCCAATATTTTGGAAGTTTTCTTCATCTTGACTCCTCCTTACATAGAATAGGTGTGCTGTGAGCTTCCGCCCATCAAGTTTACAAACAGCATTGTAACCACAACGCCGATAAATCCCAGAATGACAAAAATACTTGCATATTTTTTCAAAGAGGCCTGCCGCCGGAAATGCAGATAAAGCGTAAACATCAGCCAGGTGACAAGCGACCAGTTCTCCTTCGCGTCGAAGGACCAGAAGTTGCCCCAGACCGAGTTGGCCCAAATCGCACCGAAAAGCATCCCCATGGTCATAAAGGGAAACGCGGTCAGCACCAGGTTATAGGTTCCGTGCTCCAGCCGGGAGCGATTGTCCCCTTTTGCGAAAAAGCCGACCAGCGTCAGTATGAAGGCCACCGCCGACAGCGAGTAGGCGATCATATACGCCAGAATGTGCGGCACAAACCAGACCGACTGCAGTGCGGGCGGGAAATGCCATACGCCTCCCCCGCTCATGAAGCAGACGCCGGTCATGCAAACCGCCGCCGCCACGCAGAAGTATCCGACCATCCAGCCGCCGCGATGTATATATTTAATGTAAAGAAAAATCGGCGCAAACACAAGGGACAAAAAGGTCAGCACCTGATACATGCTGACAAAAGGCACATACCCATTGACCAACCAGTTGTTGATCACGATCGCGGCGTTCGCCGCAACCGCCACCACCCAGAGGCCCGTTGCCACCCGGCCTTTTTTCAGAAAATGCAGCAGCGCCGCCGCAAGATAGAACAGCGCCGCCCCGCCCTCCAGCACAAGAAGCAGGATATCAGGCATCCGAATCACCCACCTCTCTCTTCCGCAGAAGGCACATAACCACCGCGCCCGCGATGGTCATCCACAGCCCGGCGGTCGAAACGAACTCGGCTGGGTCGCGCTTGAGCATCAGGTTGACCGTAGAGCCGGTCGTTCCGTCATACCCCATCAGATAAATCTTCCAGCCGGCGGTACGGTAGGGCCTGTTCACCGACAGCGGAACGGTGGTAACCTCTCTCGTGCCGTCGGGCACGATCATCAAAGAGGCCTCGTAATATTTGTCAGAGGCCGGCTGACCGTCCTCCGCCTCATACTTCTCCACCTTGAAATCCGCAATCCCCATGTCAAAGCCGAGCTTTACATACTCAGCCTGCGAGGAATCGTCCGACATGCGCTTGATCTGACCATATGTAGCAGAAGGATTTACCGCAACCGCCACATCCAGCTTGTCGCCGGCGATGTAGTAGATAAAGCTTCCCGCAAGGAAGAGCACAAGCCCGACATGCAGCAGGTAAAAACCTGCGCGATAAAGCGTAAACTTTGGCTTCAGGGTGAAGAGGCAGATCACCTGAATGGCCACAAAGGCCGCAAGGATCAGCACCACCCATATGTCCGCGAAAATACTCTCTTCCGTTCCGGCGTTGCCCATCACGCTCGCGATAACCGTCAGAAGCGTCATGAGAACCGACACCGCGAACAGCCCGATGTACAGAATCTTCTGTAGCTTAATCGCCGCCACCTCCCACTTTTTTGCGCTCTTTTTGTGCGCCCGCTAAATTAACATAATGGTTAATTTAATGCCATTTATTTAAAAGATTTCAAATGTATTATATTGCATTTTTGTTTTTGTGTCAATTCTTTTAACAAAATAATTTTAAACCTTCTCTTGAAAATCAGTAGAAAATATGATATCATTTTAACCAAAAGGTTAACTTGTGGTGATTTTTCAAACATCGAGGGAGATGCGTTTATTTTGAATCGGTCAATCCATGACAACTGCCTTCCCGTGCTGAAGGCGCTGGCCTGCTCCACCCGGCTGGACATCTTAAAGCTGCTGGCTAAGAAGCCCTACAACCAGCAGGAGCTGTCAGAACTCCTCGGCGTCAGTCCGGCAATTGTTTCCGGGCATATCCGTCAGCTCTGCGACGCCGGACTCGTCTTTAACGAAGGCGGAGAGGCCGGCCGCGGCCGGCAGAAAATCTGCTATATCGCGCAAACCGAGTTCAACCTAAAAATCAACAGCGAGGCGGAGGAGCGCACCTTCCGGTACGAGCTGCCGATCGGGCTGTACTCCCGCCACAACGTCCACCCGAGCTGCGGCCTCGCAACCGCCAACCGCGTGATCGGCTCCTTCGACGACGAGATGGTCTTTCTCGATCCCCTGCGGACGGAGGCCGAGCTGCTCTGGTTTAACAAAGGGTATGTGGAATATGTCGTGCCGATTAACCAGAATGAGGCTCCCATCCGAAAGCTTTCCATCTCCCTCGAAATGGGATCGGAGTTTCCCGGATGCAACAACAACTGGCCGTCCGAAATCACCTTTACCATAAATAAGGCGGAGATCGGAAGCTGGATATGTCCCGGCAACTACGGCGACCGGCGCGGAAAGCACTCTCCCCTCTGGTGGCCGCTGAACAACAGCCAGTACGGCCTGCTCAAAACCATCACGGTGGACGAGCAGGGCAGCTATATCGACGACAAAAAAATGTCGGATGTCACCCTGTCTCAGCTTGGGCTTTCGGGCAGCCGGTTCTATATCCGCTTCTCCGCAAAGGAAAACGCCGCCTATACCGGAGGGCTGACCATCTTCGGCAAAAGCTTCGGAGATTATAACCAGGATATCGTCATCACCTCTTATTATTAAACGGACAGGCCTTGCGTCAGGTAAGGAGGGCGGTGGAATGTTCGACCTGAATCTCTTTTTAAAATCCAAAGTGCATTAT
>OLXV01000293.1_pt1 | contig 25961 bp, 23 predicted proteins | sample 1673481 | NCBI WGS metagenome assembly OLXV01 (sample SAMEA103958113, study PRJEB25191) | human gut metagenome
TATCACTAATAACTCACAGACAATTTGCAAAATTTACACAAGAAGGTTTGTTTCCGGTTTTACTTATATATCGCCGATATTTAACACCGCAAGCACGGAAAGTTGGATATTCAAATAACGCTTAACGGAGAATTCCGCACGCATATCGACTACTACGATGAAAGCGGAGATATAACCGACAGGTACGCCGAAATATGGTATTTCCCGAATTGGGAAAGTATGGCGGAGGGTTAACCCTCCGCCATATCATATATAAATATTTTTTGTGCTGTAAATATAACAGACTCGGCAGGCACACAGTTTTATGTTGTGCGCCCGTTTTTTTGCTTGTGACAAGTAATTTGAATGAAAATTTTAGGCAAAGAAAAACGCTCAAAGCCGCATAAACAAAGGCTTTGAGCGGTGGTGCGGATAACAGGAGTTGAACCTGCACCGAGTTGCCCCGACTAGAACCTGAATCTAGCGCGTCTGCCAATTCCGCCATATCCGCATATTCTGTTTTTGTCCTCTAATTTTTACACGGCGAGGGCAACCGAGGTGGGCAAAAAGCAATTCCACAAAGTAGCAGCAGTTCTTCTGCTTCTGCACACGAGTTCGGAGAAAAAGCAATCGGCAGCGCCGTCAGCACTTCTCCCTTCCGAATCGTGCTAAGATAGTATAGCATTTGCTTTGCGTTTTGTCAACCATAAATTTGCGATTTTTTTGATGTAAAAGAATTTTTTGTTGAAAGCGGTGTCAAGTTGGAATATAATAAAATGGTAATGCTGACCTGCAGAAAGGCGGAGAGCCGCCCGACAGCTCAAAAAAAGCAATCCGCAAGCGGCTGTCCGCCGCGCGAAAGGCCGGGAGCGTCCGTATCATTTTTATACCCACGTGGAGGAACACCTTTATGGAGCCCATATTGTCCATTGAAAATATTACAAAATCTTATGGAGAGAATACGGTGCTTGACCACCTGTCGCTGCAGGTTGGACGCGGCCGTTTTGTCACCCTCCTTGGCCCTTCCGGCTGTGGAAAGACCACCACAATCCGCATTATTGCCGGACTGGAAACGCCGGAGGCCGGCCGGGTTCTGCTGAACGGCGAGGACGTGACGGCTCTGCCCCCCGACAAGCGGCGGGTCAACACGGTTTTTCAAAATTACGCGCTGTTTCCGCATCTCAGCGTATACGGCAACGTGGCCTACGGGCTGAAGGTGCGCCGCCTTCCGAAGGCGGAAATTCGCAAAAAGGTATCGGACATGCTGGAGTTGGTCGAGCTTTCGGGATTTGAGGAGCGGCGGCCGGCCGAGCTTTCGGGCGGACAGCGGCAGCGGGTGGCCATCGCCCGCGCGCTTGTGCTGGATCCGGAGATTCTTCTGCTGGACGAGCCGCTCGGCGCGCTGGATCTTCAGCTGCGGCGGCAAATGCAGCGGGAGTTGAAGGCCATCCAGCTCCGGCTGGGCATCACCTTCATCTACATCACCCACGATCAGGAGGAGGCCATGTCCATGTCGGATGACATCATCCTGATGCAGGACGGCCGGATCGAACAGCGCGGCACCCCGCGGGAGATTTACGAGCATCCGGCAACCGAGTTTGCCGCCTCCTTCATCGGGGAATCCAACATCCTGCACGGTGAGCTGGAAGTCGATGGAAAAGGCGGCATCTGCCTGAACACGCCCGGCGGAAAGGTTCCCTGCGCGGCGGCCGAAGCGACACCGGGAGGCAGACTGCCGATGGCAGCTGCAATCTCCATCCGGCCACACGATATCTCCCTCCTGCGGGAGGCGGCGCCGGGCGCCCTGCCCGGAAAAATCGGGCATGTGCAATACACCGGCTCCTTCGTCCGCGTCACGGTAGAGACCGGCGCCGGCACGCTCACGGCCGAGCCGGACGGGCACACGGCCGACTTTTTGCAGGGGGAGACGGTTTACCTCTCCTGGCGGCCGGAGCACGCGGCCGTCATCGGCAGCGCGCCGCGCAGGTAGGGCAAAGCGGCCGCCTGCTGCGAAAGCCCTCCCCACAACGCGCCCGGAATATGAAAGAAAGGATGTGCGCCGAACCGTATGAAGAAAAAAGGCGTTCCGCTTTCGGTTTTGCCCATGTACATCTGGACAGCCGCTTTTATTTTGCTGCCGCTCGCTTATATCCTCGTGGTCAGCCTGCTGACGCCCGATCGAATGAACGGCGCGGTTTTGCCCTTTACAATCGAGAATTATGCCCGTATCGCCGACCCCACGATTCTGGATGTGTTTGTCCGCTCCTTCCGCCTCGCGCTGAAGACGACGGTCATCTGCTTTGTCGTCGGGTATCCCTTCGCCTACTGCATGGCGCGGCTGGAGGGGCAGCTGCGAAACGTGATCATGCTGCTGGTGATGATTCCCTTCTGGACCAACTCGCTGCTGCGAACCTATGGCTGGATCATTCTGCTGCGGGGCAACGGCCTGTTCAGCGGCCTTATGACCGGTCTGACGGAGGAGGCGCCAAGCCTCCTCTACACCTACGGCGCGACATTGCTCGGCATGGCTTACTCCATGCTGCCCTTTATGATTCTGCCGGCCTACTCCTCCATATCCAAGCTGGAGCGCCCGGTGCTGGAGGCGGCGCGAGACCTCGGCGCGGGCAAGGTGCGTACCTTTTTCAGCGTGACCCTGCCGCTTTCCCTCCCCGGCGTTTTGTCGGGCTGCGTGCTGGTTTTTGTGCCCTCGATGGGGATGTTTTTCATCTCCGACCTGATGGGAGGGGCGAAGGTCTCCCTTCTCGGGAACCTGATTAACATGCAGATTCACACGGCGCGGAACCTCCCCTTTGCGGCGGCGCTGTCGATCGTGATGCTGCTGTTTGCCATCCTCTTCATCGCGGTGTACCGCAAATGCACCGGAAAAAGCGAGCTGGAGGGGATCGCCTGACCCCTCTCCCCCACTGCCATTTTATATGAAAGGAGTACCCGCCATGCGTTATAAAACCGGCGTTCTCGGGAAAATCTATCTTTGGATCATACTGGCGCTGCTCTATCTTCCGATCGTGACCGTAGTGGCCTACTCCTTCAACGACGCCAAATCGAGCGCCGAGTGGGTGGGCTTTACCCTCAACTGGTACAGAAAGCTGTTCACCTCCGGAAAATACGGAACAGGGCTGAAAAACAGCCTGTTGATCGCGGTTTGCTCTGTGGCCGGTGCCGGCGTGATCGGCACCTCGGCCGCGGTGGGCGCTGCCTCCCGCAAATTCCGCACCCGCGGCGCGTTCGAGAGTCTGTCGATACTGCCCATCATGATCCCGGAGATTATCATGGGCATGTCGCTGCTGAGTGTTTTCACCATGGCGGATATTCCGCTCGGCCTCGGGGCGATCATTCTGGCGCACATCACCTTCTGCATTCCCTACATCTATCTGGTGGTGCGTTCGCGACTGTCCGGCATCGACAAATCGGTGGTGGAGGCGGCGCGGGACCTCGGCGCGGGGCGGGCGCGCGCCTTTCTGACCGTGACGGTGCCGCTGCTGGCGCCGGCCATCGGGGGCGGCTGCCTGCTGGCCTTTGCCATGTCCTTCGACGATGTGGTGATCAGCTTCTTCCTCATGTCGCCCGGCGCCGACATGCTTCCGGTGCAGATTTACTCGGCGCTGAAGCTGGGTCTGACGCCGGAGATCAACGCGCTTTTCACCGTGATGCTGGCATTTGTGATTCTGGCGGTCGTGATCTGGATGCTGTTTTCCAAAATCCTGCCGGGCAGAGGGAAAATTTCCGAAAAAAGCGAAAAAACGACTTGACAAATTTCGGTCGAAAGTTTATAATAATCAAGTCGCAATATGGCGGTATAGCTCAGTTGGCTAGAGCATTCGGTTCATACCCGAAGTGTCGTTGGTTCGAATCCGACTACCGCTACCAGCGATCAAGGAACTCTTCTGAAAAAAACAGAAGGGTTCCTTCTTTGGCCCGGTGGTCAAGCGGCTAAGACACCGCCCTTTCACGGCGGTAACACGGGTTCGATTCCCGTCCGGGTCACCAAAATAAAAAAGCACCCCGCAGCCTTTTGAACTGCGGGGTGCTTTTTTATTTTAAAAATTCTGCCGCACCCGGCAAAGCGGCAAAAGGCGAAATATGAAAAGTCAAAAATACCTCCCGCCTTTAAAGCTTCCCGATTTTGCGCGCGCCATTGGGCGAAGGCTTTCGTTTATCGCAGCCGGCCGCAGCCTGCACGCAGCTTTGTCGCGGTTTTGCCTTACAAAATCAGCAGTTCCTTCGGTGCGGCTGTGAGATTTTCACAGCCGTCCCCGGTCACGCAGACCATATCCTCAATCCGGACGCCGAACCGCCCGGGCAGGTAGATGCCCGGCTCGACCGTCATGATCATTCCCGGCTCGAGCGGCACCGCACAGCCCGGGGAGAGGCGAGGCTCCTCATGAATCTCCAGCCCGACTGAGTGGCCGGTGCCGTGGCCGAAATACCGTCCGTAGCCCGCCGCCTCAATCACCGAGCGGGCGGCAAGGTCCCCCTCGCGGCAGGGCAGTCCGGGGCACAGTACGGCAAGGCCGGCCTCCTGCGCTTGCAGCACGGTATTATAGACCTGCCGCATTTCATCGTCCACATGGCCCAAAGCGACCGTGCGGGTCATATCGCTGTGGTAGCCCCCGAAAACCGCGCCGAAATCGAAGGTGATAAAATCTCCGGGGCGCAGCTTTCTCTCCCCCGGGACGCCGTGCGGCATGGAGGAATTCTCCCCCGATACGCAGATGGTCTCAAACGAGAGGTCCTCCGCCCCCAGCCGCCGCATGGTATAATCCAGCTCGATCGCCAGCTCCCGTTCGGAGACGCCCGGCCGAATCTGCGGCAGGAGGCGGTCGAAGGCCGCTTCGGCAATCCGCTGCGCCTTACGAATGGCATCAACCTCCTCGGCCGACTTGATCTGCCGCAGGGCGGAGACCATTTCGCTGAGGCCGTCGGCCTCCACCGGGCAGGGGGCAAGCGCCTCCAGCCGGCGGAGGGTAGAGACGGTGATCTCCTCCTCCGCAAGCAGACGGTCGGCCGCAAGGTCGGTCACCGCCTGCCGCAAAACGTCAGACAATCGCTCGAACAGCCGCACCTCGCAGCCGGAGGCAGTTTTCTCCGCCGCTTCGATGTAGCGGCTGTCGGTGTAAAAAAGCGCCCGTTCCCCCGAGAGGAACAGGTATCCGAGCGAAGAAGCAAAGCCGGTGAAATACCGGCGGTTCACCTCGGTCAAAATCAGCGCCGCCGCGCCCTCCGGCAGCCGGGCGCGCAAGGCCTCTATCCGCTGCATGGCAGCATTCTCCCCTTTCCGATCCGGCCGGGTTCGGCCGCAAAACGCCGCCGGTTTTAAAAATCCCGGCGGCAAAGCCCTATGGCGTTTGTGTCGTTTTCCTATTTTGCGAGGGCGATGTCCCGCAGCGCACTCACGGCGAGGCTGTAGCTCTTCTCCCCAAAGCCGGCGATGACGCCGCGGCAAACCGGAGAAATCACCGACGTATGGCGGAACGCCTCCCTGGCGTGGACGTTGGACATGTGCACCTCGACAAACGGCTTGTCAACCGCGGCGATCGCGTCGCGGATGGCGTAGCTGTAGTGGGTGTAGGCCCCGGCATTCAGGGCACAGCCGTCATACTCCTCCAGGACGCTGTGGATTTTGTCAATCAGCTCTCCTTCGGCGTTCGACTGAAAGAAGTCGAGGGTGATCCCGAGACTTTTTGCGTAGCTGTCGAGGGAGGCGTTAATCTCCCCCAAAGTGCGTCTGCCATAGACGCCCGGCTCTCTGCGTCCGAGCATATCAAGGTTGGGTCCGTTCAAAATCAAAAACTTCATTTGGCTTCGCGTTCCTTCCAATAAGCGGTTTTCATCGTGCGGGCGTCCTCCGCCTGCGTTCCCGCCGACTCACAGATAATGACCGGCGAGAGGTTCCTTTTGGCGATCAGTTCCATCAGCGGCTGATAATCCGGGCCGAACACCTGATCCGCAAAGGTGAGGTGGCACTTCTCCCCACCCGCGGTGTACTCGATTTTGGAGAAATGGGCATGAAACTCCCGCAGCCGGGAGGCGCCGAGGCGGTTTTCAATCTGATCCAGTACCGCCTCAAAATCCGCGTAGGCGGCAAGGCCGCCATGGGTGCGGGCATTGAGGTGTCCGAAATCAATGCAGGGCAGTATGCGTTCATCCAGCTCGCAGAGGGCAAGCACCTCATTCAGATCGCCGAGCTGGTTGATTTTTCCCATCGTCTCCGGACAGGGGCGGATATTCGAAAGCCCCTCAGCGTCCAGCGCGGCCAGCGCCTTTTTCATCGTGCCGACGGCGAGCGCCAGCGCCTCCTCCCGCGGGAGCTTGCCGCAGGAGCCGCTGTGGATCACGATGCGGCTGCCCCCCATGGCATGTACGGCGCGCGCGCTCTGCAAAATATAGTTGACCGAGTTGTCGCGCTTTGCCTCCTCCAGCGAGGACATCGAGATGTAATAGGGCGCGTGCAGGCTGAGGTAAATTCCCTTCTCCGCTGCCTTCGCGCCGAGAAGGGCGGCCTTCTCCTCCCCGATATTGACCCCGCGGCCGCACTGATATTCAAAGGCGTCGAGGCCCATCTTCTCAATATACTCCGGCACGTCGAGGCTGGATTTATACCCCATTTCGGTAAAGCTGCGCGCATTGCCGGCTGGACCGAATTTGGCAGACATGCTTACTCCTCCCCTGTTGGGCGGTTTTTGATAAACCGCGCTTCAAATTTTCGGCGGCGGACAAATTTATCCGGCGCGATCGGTGTGACCAGAATGGTTCGCACCCCCGAAAGCTTGCCCCCCAGCACATCGGTGAAGTACTGATCCCCCACGATGGCAAGGCTTCGCCGCCGCACGCCCAGCCGCCGCGCAATGCGGAAATATCCGCCCGGCAGAGGCTTGAGCGACACCGACTGAAAAGGCAGGCCGATTCTTTTTGCAAAAGGCTCAACCCGCTTTTTGAAAGCATTGGACATCAGGATCAGCTTTATACCGTTTTTCTGCATATCGGCAATCCAATCCTCCAGCCCGGCGAGCGGCTCCTGCCCATGATGGGTCGAGAGGGTGTTGTCCACATCGAGCGCCAGGGCAAGGAGCCCCTGCTCCCGCAAAAAGGCGGGCGTGATTTTGGTCAGGCGAAAAAAAAGAAAATCGGGCTGTAGGATGGACACCGGTCAAACTCCCCCAAATAATGACAAGGAGCGGTTGCTAAACATTAGCAACCGCTCCGGCAAAACATAAATCCAACAAGTGAAGCACCTTAGCGGTATTTGCGCTTACGGGCTGCTTCAGATTTCTTTTTGCGTTTTACAGAAGGCTTTTCGTAATGCTCTCTCTTACGCACCTCCTGAATTACGCCGTCACGGGCAGTCTGCCGCTTGAAGCGCCGAAGTGCGTTATCCAGAGATTCATTTTCCTTAATACGAACCTGGCTCATATATGCTCACCCTCCCTCCGTAAAACTACAGAGAATCCGTAAAACCACAGAGAAACTGTAATTGTAGAAAATATTATACAGTATAGACCTTGATCTTGTCAAGGCTATTTTGCATTATTTTGCGACAATATTAACCAACTTGCCGGGCACATACAGTTCCTTGACAATCTGCTTGCCCGAAATTTCGGCCGCGATCTTCTCATTCTCCTTCGCGAGGGCGAGAACATCGGCCGCCGCCGCGTCGGCAGGAATCATCAGCCGGGCACGAATCTTTCCGCAGACCTGCACTGCAATCTCCACCTCGGCGACGCGGCACTTATCCTCATCAAACCCGGGCCAGGCGGCCTCATTCAGCATGCCGCCAAAGGAAAGCAGCTGCCACATCTCCTCCGTCATGTGGGGAGCAAAGGGATTCAGCAGCAGCAGGAAGCAGCGCAGCTCTCCCCTTGTGATGCTGCCGGTGTCGGTCACGGTGTTGAGCAGCGCCATCAGAGCGGCAATCGCCGTATTGCTTTTCAAAGCCTCGATATCCTCCGACACCTTTTTGATGGTGCGGTGGAAATCTCCCTCAACGGCTGGACGGTATTCCTCCCCGTCGCAGACGATGTCCTGCAGACCCCAGACCCGCTCGAGGAAGCGCTTGCAGCCCTTGATGGAGTTGGAATTCCAGGGCGCAGCCTTTTCGAAATCGCCGATGAACATCTCATACAGCCGCATGGTGTCGGCGCCGTATTCCCGCACGATGTCGTCCGGGTTGACGACGTTGCCGCGGGATTTGGACATCTTCTCGCCGTTTTCGCCCAGAATCATGCCATGGCTGGTACGCTTGGCATACGGCTCAGGCGTGCTGACGGCACCGATGTCATAGAGGAACTTGTGCCAGAAGCGGCTGTACAGCAGATGGAGGGTGGTATGCTCCATGCCGCCGTTGTACCAGTCGACCGGCATCCAGTAATCCAGCGCCTCCTTCGAGGCGAAGGCGTTTTTGTTATGCGGGTCGCAGTACCGCATAAAGTACCAGGAGGAGCCGGCCCACTGCGGCATGGTATCGGTCTCCCGCTTGGCGGGGCCGCCGCAGTGCGGGCAGGTCGTGTTCACCCAGTCGGTCATGGCAGCCAGCGGCGACTCGCCCGTGTCGGTCGGCTCGTAGGAATCGACCATCGGCAGCCGCAGGGGCAGCTCGCTCTCCGGCAGGGGGACGGCGCCGCACTTCTCACAATGCACGATCGGAATCGGCTCTCCCCAATATCTCTGGCGGGAGAAAACCCAGTCGCGCAGCTTGTAATTTACCTTTCTCTCGCCGACGCCCTTCTCCTCCAGATGGGTGAGGATAGCCGCCTTGGCCTCCTCCACCGTCATGCCGTTCAAGAAGCCGGAGTTGACCATCGTTCCGGTCGCGCAGTCGGTAAAGGCCTCCTTACTGACATCGCCGCCCGCGACGACCTCCACAACCGGAAGGTCAAACTTTTTGGCAAACTCAAAGTCGCGAGTATCGTGCGCCGGAACCGCCATAATGGCGCCGGTGCCGTAGGAAATCAGCACATAGTCGGAGATGAAAATCGGTATGTTCTTACCCGTGAGGGGGTGAATCGCCTCTACCCCGAGGAGGCGGACGCCGGTTTTATCCTTGGCCACCTCGGTCCGCTCAAAGTCGGATTTTTTGGCCGCCTCCTGCTGATAGGCGCGAACCTCCTCCAGATTCGAGAGGCGGTCGGCCCATTTTTCGATCAGCGGGTGCTCGGGCGAAATGACCATGTAGGTCGCGCCGAACAGAGTGTCCGGCCGGGTCGTGTAAATTTCCAGCTCGTCGCCGAGGGTCGTGGAAAAGCGCACCTGCGCGCCCTCTGACCGGCCGATCCAGTTGCGCTGCTGGGTCTTTACCCGTTCGATATAATCGACGGTATTCAAGCCCTCAAGCAGCTTTTCGGCGTAGTCGGTGATTTTGAGCATCCACTGACTCTTAACCTTTCGGACAACCTCGCTTCCGCAGCGCTCGCAGACGCCGCCGACAACCTCCTCATTCGCGAGGACGCATTTGCAGGAGGTGCACCAGTTGACCGCCATCTCCTTCTTATAGGCCAGGCCGTGTTTAAAGAGCTGGAGGAAAATCCACTGGGTCCATTTATAATACTCGGGGTCGGTGGTGTTGATCTCCCGACTCCAGTCGAAGGAGAAGCCGAGGGATTTGAGCTGCTTTTTGAAATTCGCAATGTTCTGCGCCGTCACAATCTCGGGATGGATATGATTTTTGATGGCATAATTCTCGGTCGGAAGGCCAAAAGCGTCCCACCCCATCGGATAGAGGACGTTGTACCCCTCCAGCCGCCGCTTGCGGCTGACGATATCCAGCGCGGTGTAGGAACGCGGGTGTCCGACATGCAGCCCCTGCCCCGAAGGATAGGGAAACTCCACCAACGCGTAGAATTTGGGGAGGGAATAATCCTCCTTCGCGGCGAAGGTCTGCTTCTCATCCCAGATGTCCTGCCATTTTTTCTCAATCTGCTTGTAATCGTATTTCACTTAAATTTCCCCCTGCGCTTCCGGCTCCAGCATGCCGGAAAGATCAATCTTTTCCCCATCGTTCCAGACCCGCTCCAGCTGATAGAAATCGCGGGATTTCCGGTCAAAGACGTTCACCACCAGATCGTGGTAATCAAGCAAAATCCAGCCGGTGGCCTTTCCCTCGATATGATCCGGTTCCTCCCCTTTGCGGGCGAGGACATCCTCCACCTCGTCGGCCAGCGCGCGCACATGGGTGGAGGAGGTTGCGGTCACAATCACAAAATAGTCGGCGAGGACGGTCAGATCGTCCACCCGGACAGCCTCTATCTCCCGTCCCTTTTTGGCGTCGAGCGCCTTTACCGCCGCCGTCATTTTTTCAAAAGATGTCATAGGTACAACTGCTCCATTCCGCCGACAGAAAGCCGGTATTAAAATTGCAGCAGCCGGATCAGCTGCGTTCCCGGGCTGATCCGGCCGCGGATACTGCGAAAAAATTTCCTTACTGCGCGCCGGAGGAGGCGCTGCTCTGCGGCACGGCGTCGGTCAGCACGTCGGTCGTGCCGCCGATCTGGCCAAGCGTGCCGCCATTGGTTACGACGCTGCCGCTATCCGACTCACCCAGGAGCTTGTGCAGCTCAGGAATATTGATGCTGCTTGCCATCAGCTGGGTGCCATAAGGGTTGAAATACTCATTAAACAGTTCAACATACTCATCCTTGCGAGCCGAGAAATACGAAAGCGCCACATTGCCGTTAATCCGGCCGGCATTATAGTTGCTGAACTGCCCCGGCACACTCTTGATAATCATGCTGTCCATGTCAATCTGCTGTACCTCCTTGGCATAGGCAAGCATCTCGCTGATCGACATGCTGGTGGTCACCTGATCATAGCAGCTCGTCGCAATTTTAAGCATTTCGGCAAGATTCATCGTCTTAAGCTTTTTGGCAACCGCGGCATAGAACACCCGCTGCTGCTGAATCCGGCTGATGTCGCCGAGGCCGTAGCCGGTCTCTCCCGGCAGGGTCTGATAACGCTTGCGGACGAAGCCCTCCGCCATCCAGCCGTTCAGCAAGACCTCGCCCGGGCCGATGATGGTCGCCGTGCCGGCCTCATGATTCTCGATTCGGATGCCGCTTTGCTGCTCAACATTGATGGTTACACCGCCGATGGCGTCGATCACGTTGCGGAAGCCCTCCAGCGTGAAGATGACGTAATGGTCGAGCGGAATGCCAAAGCAACTGTAGATTCTGCGGCGCAAAGCATTGATCTTGGACTCGCCCTCGCGCGGGTTGTTGTAGACCGCATTGATCTTACAGGTCGGCACGTCGGTTCCGATAAAGGTATCCCGCGGAATCTGCAAAAGGCTCATGGTATTGCGCTCATGGTCGATGCAAGCCACAAGGATGATATCGGTCAGCGCCTCACTCTTATCCAGGCCGATCACCAGAACATAGGAGACGTTGGTGTGCTCGCTGAAAACCAGCTCCTCCAGATTCTCGCCGGTTTCCTTCTCGGTCTCATCCAACGGACGCATACCGAGCACAACCGTTGCGCTCAACATCAGAATGGAGACGACCAGCACAAGCGACGCAATCACATTGATGATAATGCGCGCCTTATTCCGGCGCTTTTTCCGTCGGGGACGCCGGGCGTTGCTGGCTGAATACAGATCCACCATATTGTCGTCGTTTCTTCTCGCCATTTTTGTGACCAGTCCTTTCTTTTGAACCGCCGGAAAACTTTTTGGGGAAATTCCTTTTCCCTTCCAAAAAAAGCTTTCGGCCGAGTGAAAGTCGTGTGCATTTTTTGAAGGAGGCTTTGTGCCCTAACGCTTTTTATCCTACAGCTTTATTTTTTCCAGCATGCACTGGTTGTATGCTTCGATCGTGTCCGGATGAATCGGGCGCCCCTCCTCCGCCAGCTCGGTGATGGTAAAGACAAGCGCCTTTTCCATTCCCGCCTCCAGAGAGAGGTCCACAGTCCTGCGCATATCCTCGACGCCGGGATAGCTCCGGTCGGACGAGGTGTAATCCGCGAGGTAAATGATCTTTTCAAGCAAAGACATCCCGGCCCGCGCCGTCGTATGATACCGCACCGCGTCCAGCACCTCCCGGTCGGAGATGCCGAGCTTCCCTTTCAAAAAGGCGGCTGCGGCCATCGCGTGCCAGAGCTTGGGCGAAGCTTTTTCAAGATTACTTAATAGTATACCAAATCTGTCCAGCGTTTGCAATAGGGTTTCGGGGCTGTCGTTTTTACAAATATCGTGCAGCAGCCCGGCAAGGTAGGCCTTCTCCCGATCGGCGCCGTATTTTTCGGCCAGATGCACGGCCTGCGCCGCCACGGCGAGAGAGTGGGCGTACCGCTCGGGCTTCAGCCGCTTTTGCAGCAGCTGCTTATATTCCGCGTCGGTCATCCTTTCGACTCCTTTACAGATAGAGCTTGTTTTTCGCAATATACTCGGCCACCGCCCCGGGCACGAGGTCGTCAATCGGCTTTCCTTCGCGCACCCGCTCCCGAATATCGGTGGAGGATATGCCGTCGGGCGGCAGCGAAAACAGGGAAAGCTGTCCCCCGTCGGCCGCAATCTGCCGGCCGATTTCCGCAAACTGCTCGTCCGGCGTTCCTGCCCGCGTCACGGCGAGGATACGGCAGAGCAGCAAAATCTCCTCATACCGGCGCCAGTCCTTCAGGGTGACCAGCATATCCGCTCCCATGGTCAGATAAATCTCGCAGGCGCCGTACTTCTCATGCAGGGCAAGGAGGGTGTCCACAGTATAGCTTTTGCCGCCGCGCACAAGCTCGATGTCCGACGCCTCCGCGCCGATCGACGCCGCGCCCAGCGCGCACATATTGTACCGGTCTTTGGCGGAGGCCAGCCCCGCAGACGGCTTGTGCGGCGGCGTGAGGGTCGGCACCAGCAGGAGGGTGTCGGCGCCGGCCGCCTCCCCCGCGGCGTGCAGCAGCCGCAGGTGCCCGTTATGCAGCGGGTTGAAGCTTCCGCCCAGCATTGCAATCTTTTTCATACCCTTATTTGACCAGCACGATCTTCGGGTTTTCCTCGCTCGGCCGATAGAGCACGAACTTCGACCCGATTACCTGCACCACGTCGGCATGAATTTCGGCCGCAATGGAGTGCGCCAGATCCCGGACATTTTCGGGTGCCGTTTCAAGTACCCGGGCTTTGATCAACTCTCTGGCCTCCAGCGCCTCGCTGATATTGCGGACGAGCGCGTCGCTTCGACCGCCCTTGCCGATTTGAAAAATGGTTTCCAGCCCGTTCGCCATTTTGCGAAGCTGAGCCCTTTGTCTGCTATTCAACACAGTTTGCCCACGCCTTTCTTTTTTGCGTATCAAAGGGGGCGGTCGGAAGTTTTTTGCCGCCGCCTCCCGTTTCCGTTTTTTAAAAGAGGCCTTACGCCCCAGCGAGCCCCATCTCCCGCAGGCGGGCGGAGAGGGCGGCCAGCGCACGGCCGCGGTGGCTGATTTTATCCTTCTCCTCCGCGGTCAGCTCGGCGAAGCTTTTCTCCCCGACATAGAAGAGTGGGTCGTAGCCGAAGCCACCCGCGCCCCGCGCCTCAAAGCCGATGCGGCCGTCGCAGCAGCCCTCTACCGTAAGCTCCCGCCCATCGGGGAAAACGACGGCCACCGCGCTGACAAAATGCGCCGTCCGCCGCTCCTCCGGCACATCCCGGAGGTTTTGCAGCAGCAGGGCGTTGTTGGCCTTATCATCGCCGTGCAGACCCGCGTACCGGGCGGAGTAGACGCCGGGCGCGCCGTCCAGCGCGTCAACGCAGAGGCCGGAATCATCCGCCACCGCCGGGCAGCCGCTGATTTTCGCCACCGAGCGCGCCTTGAGCAGGGCGTTTTCGGCGAAGGTCTCACCCGTCTCCTCCACCTCGGGAAAGTCAAAATCGGTCTCCCCCTCGCAGACGGCGTCGATGCCGAGCGGGGCGAGAATGCGGCGCAGTTCGGCCAGCTTCTTCTGATTTTTCGTTGCAATCACAAAGGTCATAGAACCTCTCATCCTTTCCTGCATGCTTTGCGGGAGGCCTTACGCCTCCTCACTCTTGCGGAACATGGCGCGAGCAAAGGCCTCCGGATCGAAGGGCTGCAGATCGTCAATCTGCTCTCCCACGCCGATAAATTTGACCGGAATGCCCAGCTCGTCATAAATCGAGAGGACAACACCACCTCTGGCCGTGCCGTCCAGCTTGGTCAGCACGATGCCGGTGATGTCGGCGGCCGTTTGAAACTCCCGTGCCTGATTGACGGCATTCTGCCCGGTCGTCGCGTCAAGCACCAGCAGCGTCTCTACCGAGGCGTCGGGCAGCTCCCGCCGGATAATGCGGGAGATTTTGGCCAGCTCCTCCATCAGATTCTTCTTATTATGCAGCCGGCCGGCCGTATCGCAGAGGATGACGTCGGCGCCCCGCGCTCGGGCGGCGGCGATGGTGTCGAACACGACCGAAGCCGGGTCTCCCCCCTCGTTGCCGCGGATCATCTCTACCCCCGCGCGCTCGGCCCAGACGCCGAGTTGCTCGATCGCGGCCGCCCGGAAGGTATCCGCCGCGCCAAGGATGACCCGCTTGCCCTCCGCCTTCAGAGAGGCGGCCATCTTCCCGATGGTGGTGGTTTTACCCGCTCCGTTGACCCCGATGACCAGGATGACCGACGGCTTGGTGTCCAGCCGCAGTCCCTCGCTTCCGGCCAGAAGGGCAGCTACCTTTTCCTCCAGAAGAGATTTGATCGCGGCCGGATCCTCGATCTTTTGCAGCTTTACCTCATCCCGCAGCTCGTCGCAGAGCTTCTGCGCCGTGGCCACGCCGATGTCCGACATGACCAGAATCTCCTCCAGCTCCTCAAACAGTTCCTCATCCACCTTGCGGAAGCCGGCCAGCATGCCGGAAACCGCGTTGTTCAGCGAGTCGCGGGTCTTTTTAAGCCCTTCGCTGATTTTACTGAAAAATCCCATTGCCGCTCCTCCTTTTCACTCGGGTAAAATCCGACCGGACGCTCCAAACGCTACTGCGCCAGGGCAAGGTTTTTCTCCAGCTCGGCCACGTTGAGCTGCAAAAGCTTGGAGACACCCTTCTCCTGCATGGTGACACCGTAGAGCATGTCGGCCTCCTCCATCGTGCCGCGCCGGTGGGTAATACAAATAAATTGCGTTTTATCCCCCATTTTATGCAGATACTCGGCGAACCGGTCGACATTGATGTCGTCGAGCGCGGTCTCCACCTCATCCAGCATGCAGAAGGGGGGCGGGTTGACCTTCATAATCGCGAAATAGATCGAGAGGGCGATCAGCGCCTTCTCTCCGCCCGAAAGCAGCTCGATCGACGAGACCTTTTTGCCGGGCGGCTGGACGATAATCTCGATCCCGCTTTCCAGCAGGTTGTCGGGATCGCTGAGCTGCAACTCTCCCTTTCCGCCGCCGAACAGCTCGGTAAACACGGTCGAAAAATGCCCCGCCACGGCCGTAAAGCCCTCTTTAAACTGCGCCTCCATGCTCGAGGTCAAATCCTTGATCAGCCGGTGCAGCTCGGCCTTGGAGGCTTCCACATCCTCCAGCTGGGCTTTCATGAAGTCGTAACGCTCGCCGACCTCCTTATACTCCTCAATCGCGCCGACGTTGACATTGCCGAGGCGCTTGATCTTTCCTTTAATCTCCTCCAGCCGACGCTTGGCCTCGGCCGGTTCCTCCACCCGAATGCCGGAGGCCTCCGCCTCGCTCCGGGTCATGCCGTACTCGTCAAAGAGGCGGCCGATAATCTCATCATGCTCGCGGATCATGGCCTCCCGCCGCTCGGTCAGGCGGGCAATCTCCCCGCTGAGGCGCTCCTTATTCTCCTGCCGCGCCTTCTCCTCGGCGCGCAGACGGCCGGAGAAGGCTTCCCGCTCCATCCGCTCGGCCGAGAGGGCGGCAATCCGCTCCTCCAGCGCGGCGGCTTCGGCCTTTTTGGCCGCGATTTCGGCGCGAACCGCCTCAATCTGCCCGGTCAGCGCGTCATTCTTCGCGCCGAGCTCGGCCTGCTCGGCCGCAATTTCGGCCTGACGCGCCGCGCGGTTCCCGGCCGCCGTGCGAATCTGCTCGGCGGCGAGGAGGCAGGCCTCCCTGTCCTTCTCCATCAAAGAGATGCGCAGCTTGCTCTCCCCTACCGCGGCCGACAGCCGCTCTCTGTTGCGGGAAAGCTCGTCCCGGCCGCCGGTCGCCGCGTCGATCTCGCTTTGCAGGGCGGCTGCCTTTTCCTCCAGCGCGGTGATTTGCCCCTGCTCGGCCACCTCGGACTCGCGCAGCGTGCGCAGCCGCTCGGCAGCGGCAGAGGTCTCCGCCTCCAGCTCGCGAAGGGTGCGGCCGCTCTCCTCCAGCGCACCGGAGACCCGGCGTTCCTCCCCCTCAATCCGGATAAGGTCCTCGGTGCAGGTGGTGATTTCGGCCTGCACGGCGGTCATCTCGGCGACGGTTTTATCCAGCTCGGCCTGTGCGTCGGCCAGAGCCTTTGTCCTTTCCTCGGAGGTTTTTTTGAGCGTCTCGGCCTCAGCCTTCAGGCGCTTGATCTCCTCCGACCGGCCGAGGAGACCGGCATTCCGAGCAAGTGAACCGCCGGTCAGGCTGCCGCCGGCGTTGACCACCTGGCCGTCGAGGGTGACAATCTTGAAGCGATAGCCATACTTGCGCGCGGCCGAAACGGCGGCGTCAATATCCTCCGCCACCAGCGTAGCGCCAAGGAGGTTGTCCACAATTTCCCGATATTTGGGGTCGCAGTCGACCAGCGCAGCAGCGATGTCCACCACGCCGTCCAGCGCGTCCAGCCCCTTTTCATGCAGACGGCGGCCACGGATGGTCGCCACCGGCAGAAAGGTTGCCCGGCCGCCCTTCTGCTTTTTAAGGAAAGCGATGGCGCGCTTGGCGTCCCCCTCGGAATCGACCACAATATTCTGTATCTTGTTGCCGAGCGCCGTCTCCACCGCGATCGCGTAGGGCTTCTCCACCCGGATCAGGCGGGAGACCGGCCCATGCACCCCGGTGAGGCGGCCGGCCTCGGCCTCCTTTACAACCTGCTTGACCGCGCCCGAAAAGCCCTCCATGCTCTGTTCCAGATCGACCAGAATCCGCACCCGGCGCAGCTTCTCTCCCATATCGAGGCTGAGGGTATCCAGTTCTTTTTTCAGCCGGTCGCAGTCGGCCGTGCGGCTGTTTTTGCGAAGCTCGTACCCCGACAGCGTGTTGCGGGCGGAGGCTCTCTCCTCCTCCACACGGGCGCGGTCGGCGGCCAGCGCGGCCTGCTCGGCCTTCAGCTTTTCGGTTTTCTCCGCCTGCTCGGTTTTCAGGTTCAGCGCAGCCGACTGCCGCGCCTCAATCTCCGCCACCGAGGAGGCGGCCGTCACCGCCCGCACCCGGCAGTCGGAGACCTCCTCCGACACGGCGTTGAGGGAGAGCACCAGCTCCTCAATTTTGCGGGAGAAGCCTTCGCTCCCCTGAATCAGGTTCTGCAGCTCGGTGTTTTTTTCATCCAGCAGCTTTTGCTCGCCGTCGATTTCCCGGCTCTTGGCGTCGGCCTCGTCCTGCTTTTTTGCAATCCCGGCCTCCGCCTCCGCAAAGCTCTGATCGAGGGTTTCCAGCTCGCGCGTCAGGCGGGCAATCGACTCTCCGTTATGGAAAATGGTATTCTCCAAAACGGCGATCTCCCCCTCCTTACGGGCGGCCTCCTCCTCCAGTGCCGCGATCCGGCGGCGGGTGTCGTCGACCGCAGCGGCCAGCTCCTGCATCCGGAGGGCGGCCGCCTCAGTCTCTTCATCCATGCGGCCGAGGTCGGCCTCGGTCTCCCGATACTGGGCCTCGGCGAGGGCGATTTTCTCCTCCTGCGCCTGCAGAAGCTCCCCCGCGCGGGAGAGGGTGTGCAGCCAGAGGCCGATTTCCAGCTCCCGTTTTTCGGCGCTGTATTCAAGAAAAGCCTCCGCCTTTTTGCTCTGCTCGGCCAGAGGGCCGACGCGATCCTCCAGCTCGGCCAGAATATCCCGCAGGCGGAGCAGATTTTCCTCCGCACGGTCGAGCTTGCGCTCGGCTTCCAGCTTGCGGTAGCGGTATTTGGAGATGCCGGCGGCCTCCTCAAAAATATCGCGGCGCTCGTTCGACTTGCTGCCGACGATGCTGTCGATTTTTCCCTGCCCGATCATGGAATAGCCGTCCCGGCCGAGGCCGGTATCCATAAACAGCTCGTGAATATTTTTTAACAGCACGGTCGCCTTGTTGATCTGATACTCACTCTCCCCCGAGCGGTAGTAGCGTCGGGTGATCGAGACCGTGTCGTTATCGAAATTGAGGCTGCGGTCGCGGTTGTCGATGGTCAGCGTGACCTCGGCAAAGCCCTGCGGCCGCCGGGCCGCCGTTCCGCCGAAAATGACATCCTCCATCTTATGGCTGCGGAGGGTTTTGGTCGACTGCTCGCCCAGCACCCAGCGCACCGCGTCGGAAATATTGCTCTTTCCGCTGCCGTTCGGCCCGACCACCGCGGTGATGCCCTTACCGAAGGTCAGCACCGTTTTGTCGGCAAAGGATTTGAAGCCCTGTGCTTCAATCGATTTCAGCAGCAAATCGGATTCCTCCCCTGTATGATCTCAAACCTCCCCGGCGAAAGCGTCGGGGATTCCTGTATTTTCACATTCCAGCCCTGTTCCTTCAGGGCAGAGAGATTGCAGCGCTTCTGCCCGGTTGCCTTCGACTGCTCCCCCGCCGCGACAAGGAGGGTGTAGTCTCCCGCCTTTCGTCCGGCGAAGGCCGTCGTGAAGGCCTCCAGATACCGTCGGCTGTAGCAAAGCTCGCTGAAGGCGGGGTGCCACGGCCCGGCAAGGAGGCTCTCCTCCTCCACTGTATGGAGGCCGAGCCGGATCACACGAATATTATTTTCCTCAAACAGCGGCAGCAGCCGGGCGCAGAGGGCGACCGCCTGCTCCAGCGTCTGCGGTACAAACTCGCCGGAGGTATACAGCCGGGCGACCTCGGTTCCCCGCAGCACAAGGAGGGGGTAGATACGCACCGTCTCCGGCTGCAGGGCGATCAACCGGTCGGCCGTGCGGAGCGCGCCCGCGTCGTCGTCCCCGGGCAGGCCGGTCATCATCTGAAGTCCCAGAGAAAAGCCGCACGCCTTGATCAGCGCCGCAGCGTTTTCCACATCGCGGGGCGTGTGTCCCCTGCGGTTTTTCTTTAAGACTTCCTGCTCCATACTCTGCGCGCCGAGCTCGATTGCAGTCACGCCGCGGGCGGCGAGCAGCTCCAGAACCTCCCGATCTATGGCGTCCGGCCGGGTGGAAACCCGAATGCCGTCCACCGCGCCCGAACGGACAAAGGGATAGGCGGCGTCAAGCAGCCGGAGCATCTCCGGCCGGTCGATGGCGGTGAAGCTTCCGCCGAAAAAGGCGATCTCGGCCGTTTTTGCGCCGCCGAAGCCGGTCTCTATCCCTCTGCGGACGACGGCGGCGACCGCCTCACTCGTAGGGAGGGCGGCCTGCCCGGTGATCGCCCGCTGGTCGCAGAAGCTGCACCGGTGCGGGCAGCCGCGGTGGGGGACAAAAATGGAAATGTTCGCGTGCCGTCCCATGCGGCGCACCGCCTTTCTTTTTTCATCCTTTCGATAGGAAAGGTCACAGAGTCGGAGAAGCCGGCAAATTTTAAAAAATGCCGGTCAGATTTCCTCCCCCATCAATTGCAGCGCCTGATGTGCGGCGTTCTGCTCGGCCTCCTTCTTGCTGCGGCCGGTGCCGTGCCCGATCACGTTGGAGTTCAGGTGCACCTCCACCGTGAAGCGCTTGTCATGATCCGGTCCGCTCTCTCCCGTCAGGACATAGTCGACCTGCTCCTCCGGATTTTTCTGAATAATCTCCTGCAAAGCGGTCTTGTAATCCTTGAAGGCAGGCTTGTGCCCGAACTCCTCAATCGCGCCGGTTACATAGCTCATGATAAAACGGCTGGCCGCCTCGATCCCGCCGTCGAGATAGAGTGCGGCAATCAGCGCCTCAAACGCGTCGGCCAGAATCGACGGCCGCTCCCGACCGCCGTTCTGACTCTCCCCCTTTCCGAGGAGGAGATACTCTCCAAGCCCCAGCGCCAAAGCAAACTTGTGCAGCGATTTCTCACACACCAGCGCGGCACGCAGCTTGGTCAGCTCCCCCTCCGGCAGGTGGGTGAAGTGCAGAAAAATATGCCGGGATACAACAATCGAAAGCACCGCGTCTCCCAAAAACTCCAGCCGCTCGTTGGAGGCCTCTCCCCCCTTGACCTCGTTCGCGTAAGAGGAGTGGCAGAGCGCCCGGTGCAGCAGCAGCGGATTTTGAAAGCTGTATCCAATTTTTTGTTCCAGTTCGGTCATATCCAAAAATCGTCCTTCCTGTTTTGTCCCGGGATTATTCCCCGGCCTTTCCGGCCGTCCCCTTCCCGGAGGCGGCCAGCTCAGACGAGATTTTTTCAATCACGCCGCCGCCAGCATAAGCGGCCGCCTGCCGGATGGCATTTTTGATGGCGTTGGCGTCTGAGCTGCCGTGCGCCTTGATCACCGGCTTCGCAATCCCCATCAGAGGCGCGCCGCCGACTTCGGTATAATCCATGGTTTTCTTAAGCGCTTTCAGCCCCGGCATGACCATCATGGCGGCCAGCTTTCCGGCAAAATTGCGCTTGAACACGCCCTTGATCATACCCATCAGGGTGCCGGCCACCCCCTCGGTCAGCTTGAGGATCACGTTGCCGGTGAAGCCGTCGGCCACCGCGATGTCGCAAACACCGCTGTTGAGGTCGCGCGCCTCCACATTCCCGATAAAGTTGATCGGCGCCTTTTTCAGCAGGTCGTAAGCCTCCAGCTGCAGGGCGCCGCCCTTGGTCTCCTCCGTGCCGATGTTGACCAGGCCGACGGTGGGATTCGACACGCCGCCCGCCTTTTCAAGATAGACCGAGGCCATCACGGCGAACTGCACCAGCATCTCCGCCCGGCAGTCGGCGTTGGCCCCCACGTCGGTGAGGAAATAATGCCCCTTCGCCGTCGGCATGTAGGTGCAGAGCGCCGCCCGCTTGACCCCCTTGATCCGCTTGACGATAAAGGTCGCGCCGACTACAATTGCGCCCGTACTCCCCGCCGAGACGAAGGCATCCCCTTCTCCCGCGGCGAGAGCCGACAAGGCGACCGCCATCGAGCTGTTTTTCTTGGATTTGAGGATTTCTCCCGGCTCGTCATGCATGGTGATCACATCGTCGGCATGCCGGATCTCGATCCCCGAAAGGGAGATGTTCTGCTCTGCGGCGCAGGCCTTGATTTTACTCTCGTCCCCGACCAGGAGGACCTCCACCCCCTGCTCGTCGACCGCCTGCCGTGCGCCGGCGATCACCGACAGCGGGGCGTTATCCCCGCCGAAAGCGTCCACAATAATTTTCATATGTACTCCATCCCTTCTGATGCGTATCCATAAACAGGTACCCGGCGGCCGCAGGTCGCGCCGCCCTCCATAACGGCAGAGGGGGCAAGCCTCCGCCCTTTGTCACCGTTTCAAAAATGCCGCGCGGCGCCCGGTCGTTCGCCGGTTTAGAGGCTTTATACCAGCGGCCGGCCGGCAATATTCTCCGAAAACCAGTCGAGCGAGCGGCGGGACAGCGCAGCATAGCGCTCCCGCTTGTCCCGGATGTGCGGCTCGATCGGGGGTAGGATGCCGAAGTTTGCACCCATCGGCTGGAATTTTTCCACCGTCGGGTCGCTGATGTAGCCGGCCAGCGCCCCCATCATGGTAAACTTGGGCAAAATCAGAGGCGGCGCGCCCCCGGCCGCCCGAACCGCGTTGATCCCGGCCAGTATCCCGGAGGAGGCCGATTCCATATACCCCTCCACGCCGCAGAGCTGCCCGGCAAAGAACATCTCCGGCCGCTCCCGCATGGCGTAGCCGGCGTTCAGCAGCTTTGGCGAGCAGATAAAGGAGTTGCGGTGCATGACGCCGTAGCGTACAAACTCCGCCCCGCCGAGTCCCGGCAGCATGGAGAAAATCCGCTTCTGCTCCCCAAATTTCAGGTTGGTCTGAAACCCGACGAGGTTGTAGAGGGTGCCGTCGGCATTCTCCCTCCGGAGCTGGGCGGCCGCCCAGGGGCGATGCCCGGTGCGCGGGTCGCGCAGGCCGACCGGCTTCAGGGGGCCGAACCGCATGGTGTCGGCGCCGCGGCGTGCCATCACTTCGATCGGCATGCAGCCCTCATACACCGTTAAGGGACGGTCAAAATCCTTGAGCGGCGCCTGCTCCCCCTCCACCAGCGCGGTATAGAACCACTCGTACTCTTCCCGGTTCATCGGGAGGTTGATATAGTCCCCCTCCTCCGCCTCTCCCCGTCCGTAGCGGGAGGCACGAAAGGCGATCGACATATCTATACTGTCGGCTGTCACGATGGGCGCGGCCGCGTCGTAAAAGCTGAGATAATCTCTGCCGCAGAGGCGGCGTATCTCCTCCGCCAGACGGCCGTCGGTCAGCGGGCCGGTTGCGACCACCGTCACTCCGTCGTCGGGCAGAACCTCCTGCCGGCGGGAGATCAGGCGGATGTTCGGATGCTTCGAAATCCGCTCGGTAATCCGGGAAGAAAAGGCATCCCGGTCGACGGCCAGCGCGCCGCCCGCCGCCACGGAGGAGGCCGCCGCGGCCTCCATACACAGCGAGCCGAGGCGGCGCATCTCCTCTTTTAAAAGGCCGGCAGCCGAATCAATCCGCGCCGCCTTGAGCGAGTTGGAGCAGACCAGCTCGGCCAGCAGGGGCGAGTGGTGCGCCGGAGACATCTCCTGCGGCTTCATCTCGATCAGGTCGACCTGCGCCCCTCTTTCAGCAGCGGCAAAGGCGGCCTCGCACCCGCAGAGGCCGGCGCCGATCACGGTTATTTTTATCATACAATCACCATAATTTTCTTCATTCAAAAAGACTCCGCCAAGCGATAGAGGTAGGCATTCCCCGCCTTGCCGACCCGCTCGGCAATCCCCATGCGGTAGAGCAGCCGCAGCAGGTCGGAGGCCTCTTCCGGCCGAAGACCGGCCGCAACCGCCGCGTCGCGCGCGGTAAAGGCAGGAGACAGCGCCTCCACCCCCGGCAGCAGCTGCAAATAGTCGGATGGCTGCCGAAACCACATCTCCCCCTCCAGCGAGAGGGGAATCCGCTCTACCCTCGAATATCCGCGGTGGTTGCGGCGGCTTCTTTGCACCGGAATCCGATACTCCGCCAGATCCACCAGCAGCAGACAAAGGCGAAAGCGCGGGTGGATCAAAAAGGGGGCGATCCGGTACAGCTCGGGCAGCGCGTCCAGCGCCCGTCCGGTTTTCGGCGAACGACGGCGGGAGAGTATCTCCCCCGTTTCCGGGTCGAGGGTGACCAGCCACTTCCTGCGCGGAATCGGATGCACCACTGTGACCCGCGCCGCCTCCAAAAACGCCGAAAGCTTGGGGCGCAGCGGCGTGAAGGAGCCGGTCTGAATCTCGATGATTCCATCCTCCCCCACGATGTCGGCGACGTAGCGGCCGACCGGCACCTCGCGGTTTTCGGCCAGCGGCTCAAAGTAGGCCTTCAGCACGGCATGGAGGGTTTTCTCCCCCAGCGTGCCGATGCCGCCCGACAAATCTCTGTCGGAGGAGGCGCGGTCGCAGCATTCAAGAAATCGCAGCCGATCCATCGCGGCAGGCCGCCTCCCCTCCCGGTTCTCGTTTTACCCAAAATGCAGAAGCTTCAAAAAGCGGCAGGAATTATTCCGCCGGTTTTTCGGACTTGGCCGCAGCCTTGCCCTTCTTGCCGCGCTCCAGCTTGACCTCGTAGCCGCAGGCCTCATCCGCGCAATGGAGGATGCCGCCGCGCTTTTTGAAGAGGGTCTTGCCGCAGTTCGGGCAAACCTCAGCCGTCGGCTCATCCCAGGTCATGAAGCCGCACTTTGCGCCCTGCTCGCAGCCGAAGTATTTATAGCCGTTCTTGCTCTTGCGTTCGAGAATTTTTCCGCCGCACTTGGGGCATTTGCCCGGCATCTCCTTCACGATCGGCTTGGTATTTTTGCACTCGGGATATCCCGGGCAGGCGAGGAATTTGCCGAACCGGCCGGATTTGACCACCATCTTCCGGCCGCAGCGCTCGCAAACCACGTCGGATTCCACATCCGGCACCTTGATCTTGACGCCGTCCATGTTTTTCTCCGCCTTTTCCAAAGTGTCGGCAAACCCGTCATAGAAGCCGCGGATGGTATCCACCCAGCCGAGCTGCCCCTCCCCGATGCGGTCGAGGTCCTTCTCCATATTGGCGGTAAACTCGGTGTTGACGATGTCGGGAAAATACTCGGTCATCAGGCCGGTCACAATCTCCCCCAGCGCGGTCGGCTTGAGAGACTTCTTCTCCCGCTCGATATACTCCCGCTGCTGAATGTTGGAGATGATCGGCGCATAGGTCGAGGGGCGGCCGATGCCGTACTCGTCCAGCGCCTTGATCAGGGTCGGCTCGGTATACCGCGCCGGCGGCTGAGTAAAATGCTGATTGGGCGTGATGGACTTCGGCTTGACATTCTCGCCCTTTTTCAGCTCGGGCAGCGTGCCGCCGCTTTCCTCATCGGCGTCGTCGCGCCCCTCCTCATACAGCACGGTGAAGCCGTCAAACCGGACGGTAAAGCCGCTTGCGCCAAAGGTATACTCGGTTCCCGAGGTGCACTCGGCCGCAATCCCGGCCGAAACGGTATCCTGCACACAGGCGGCCATCAGGCTGGCGATAAAACGCTCCCAGATCAGCTTGTACAGCTTGAACTGATCGGCGGTGAGAGACCCCTTCACCCGGTCGGGAGAAAGCGGAATCATGGTCGGACGAATGGCCTCATGCGCGTCCTGCGCGCCGCTTTTGGTTTTAAAATAACGCGGCTTTTCGGGCAGGTAGTCCTTGCCGTAGCGGCCGGTGATATACTCGTTTGCAGCCGCCCTCGCCTCCTCCGAAATGCGGAGAGAGTCGGTACGCATGTAGGTAATCAGACCCACATTGCCAAGCTCGGGCAGCTCGACGCCTTCATAAAGCTGCTGGGCGATCCGCATGGTGCGCTGTCCCTCAAACCCCAGCTTGCGGGAGGCATCCTGCTGCAGGGTGGAGGTGATAAAGGGCGGCGCCGGCTGTTTGTTGCGCACGCCTTTTTTCACCGACTTGATGGTATAGGCCGCACCGTCCAGCTCATCCAGAATGGCCTTCGCGGCCGCTTCGTTCTTGATAGTGGCCAGCTTTTTGCCGTCCTTCGCAGTAAGCTTGGCCTCAAACACGCGGCGGGAAGGATGGGTGAATTTTGCGTCGATCGACCAGTACTCCTCCGATTTGAAAGCCTTGATCTCCTTCTCCCGATCGACGATCAGCTTGAGGGCGACCGACTGCACACGGCCGGCCGACAGCCCTCTGCGCACCTTCTTCCAGAGGAAGGGGCTGAGCTTGTAACCGACGATGCGGTCGAGCACCCGTCTGGCCTGCTGCGCGTCGACCAGGTCGAGATTGATCTTGTGCGGATTTTTCATTCCGGCGGTCACACCGGTTTTGGTGATCTCATTGAACTCGACCCGGTTGTTTTCATCCATATTCAGGCCGAGAAGCTGCGCGAGATGCCAGGAAATCGCCTCTCCCTCCCGGTCCGGGTCGGTGGCGAGATAGACCATATCGGCATCGGCCGCGGCCTGCCGCAGCTGCTTGATCAGATCCTTTTTATCCGACATTTCAAGATATTTGGGCTTGAAATCGTGTTCGACATCAACCCCCAGCGTGCTTTTCGGCAAGTCCCGCACGTGCCCTTTGGAGGCCATAACCTCATAATCCGAGCCCAAAATCTTCTTAACCGTCTTGATCTTGGACGGCGACTCCACAATCACTAATTTCGACATCTTGTCTCTCCTGTTTTATAATTTTAAAATACGCGCGTTTGCAGCCTCTCCGGCTGCGCAGGGCGTATGAATCAGCAAAATGAAAAATGAAAGAATCTGCCGGTCAGCAGAGTGTGTACCGGCCGCCCGGCACCGGCTTTATATACCCAAACAGCTCCAGCTCGG
>OLXV01000294.1_pt1 | contig 25933 bp, 32 predicted proteins | sample 1673481 | NCBI WGS metagenome assembly OLXV01 (sample SAMEA103958113, study PRJEB25191) | human gut metagenome
CGCCAGGTTATGCGTCCCTTTGTCAGGTCATAAGGCGACATCTCAACCGTGACCCGGTCGCCCGGCATAATGCGGATGAAGTTCATACGCAGCTTGCCGGAGATGTACGCCGTAATGATATGATTGCCCGGGATTTCGACCTTGAACACCGCATTGGGCAGTGTTTCAAGTACCGTGCCTTCAATTTCGATCATATCCGCTTTGGACATTCGTGAGCCTCCTCTTAAACCAATGATGTCTCCGCAAATAGGCGGAGGGCCTTGCGCAGCGCGCGGTTGGTGGACATCTGCGCCTCGGTCAGGTGGTCGGCCGTCGGCAGAAGATGCCGCGGATTCTTGCGCTTGGGGCGCGAGAGCGGGCGTTCCTTCCCATCACAGAGGAGGTAAAGCCCATCCGCCTCACCCATAACCGCCAGCAGCCGGTTCTGATCCCTGCCCGCCAAAGAGCGGACAACGCGTCCTTTTTCCATCCGGTCCATACCCTACCCCGTCAGACCTGCGTCAGAATCTGCGGACCGTCCGCAGTCACGACGATCGATTTTTCAAAGTGGGCCGAGAGCGAACCGTCGGCCGTCAGGACCGTCCAGCCGTCCGGCAGGACCTTAACCTTTTCCGTGCCCATGTTAACCATAGGCTCAATGGCAAGAGTCATCCCGGGCAGCAGACGCACGCCGTGTCCGGGTGTGCCGAAGTTCGGCACCTCAGGTGCCTCATGCAGGCTCGCACCTACTCCGTGCCCGACATATTGTCGAACCACCGAGTAACCGCGGGCTTCCACATACCGCTGTACCGCCGACGAAATATCGCCGATCCGCCCGCCTGCCTTTGCGGCGCGGATGCCTTCATAAAGGCTCTCCTCCGTCGCGTCGAGCAGACGCTGTGCCTCCGGACTGATCTGCCCGGCGGCAAAGGTAGCGGCGTTGTCGCCGTGGTACCCCTCAAACACGGCGCCGAGATCAACGCTGACGATGTCGCCCGCTTTGATAACGGTGTGTTTGTTCGGTATGCCATGAATCACCTGATCGTTTACAGAGATGCATGCCGTAGCCGGAAATCCGTTATATCCTTTGAAGTTGGGCTTTGCACCCTGGCTTCGGATATACTTCTCGGCGAGGCGATCAAGCTCGGCCGTTGTAACGCCCGGCTCGACCGCTTCACCAACCAGCTGCAGTGCCATGGCCGAGATCCGCCCGGCCTCCCGCATGAGAGCAATCTCACGTTCGGTTTTCAGCACAATCATGCTTTCTACGCCTCCAACGCGGCAAGGGTCAGCCGGGTCGTATCCTCAACCTTTTCCTGTCCCTGCACGATACGAAGCTTCCCGCTCTTGGCATAGTAGTCCTTCAGCGGCTCGGTCTGCTCATGATAGACCTTCAAACGATCCAGCACCGTCTCGGGTGCGTCGTCCTTCCGCTGAACCAGAGCCTCGCCGCAGGCGTCACAAACACCCTCGGCCTTACTCGGTTTGAACTCGACATGGTAGCTCGCGCCGCAGCCGCTGCAGACGCGGCGGCCGGACATCCGACGGGTGATATCCTCGTCCGAGACCTCAATCGAAAGGACCCGGTCGATGACAATCCCCATCTCGTCCAGCGCCTCCGCCTGCGGAATGGTGCGCGGGAAACCGTCGAGAATAAAACCGTTCTTGCAATCGTCCTTGGCCAGCCGCTCCTGAATGATGCCGATGACGACCGCATCCGGAACCAGCTTGCCTTCGTCCACGAAAGCTTTGGCTTTCTTGCCCATCTCGGTACCGGCTTTCATCGACTCACGAATGATGTTGCCGGTCGAAATTGCGGGAATGGAGAATTTGCTGCAAATAATTTCCGCCTGGGTGCCTTTACCGGCGCCCGGCGCGCCCAAAAGAATCAAATTCATTCCTGTGACCATCCTTTCGTTCGGTTAGTCAAGGAAGCCCTTGTAGTGGCGCATCATCATCTGAGACTCCACATTCTGAACCGTATCCAGCGCAACACCGACAAGGATGAGCACCGAGGTACCGCCCAAGGAAATCTGGATACCGCCCACATTGCCGACGATAATCGGCAGGATGGCGACAACGCTCAGGAAAAGCGCGCCGATCAGGGTGATCCTGGACAGAATCTTCGCAATGAAATCGGCGGTCGGCTTGCCCGGACGAATACCCGGAATCGCGCCGCTGTTCTTGCGGAGATTGTTGGCCATCTCAATCGGATTATACTGGATGGTCGCATAGAAATAGGCAAACCCGATAATCAGCAGGAAATACAGAATGGCGTAGAACGCGCCGCGATAGCTGAAGAGCGTCAGCGCCTTGTAAAGGCTGGTATCGGCTTTCGAAGTTCCCATGAAGGAAAGGAACATGGTCGGAATCGAAAGGATCGAGCTTGCGAAGATGATCGGCATAACGCCCGACATGTTGACCTTGATCGGCATGTGGGTATTCTGTCCGCCGTACATTTTGCGGCCGACAACCCGCTTGGCATACTGAATCGGGATCCTGCGCTCGGCGCCGGTCATCCAGACGATGAAGGCAATCACGAGGAGGAAGATCAGCAGCACGGCCGCGACCTGCACATACTTCTTCAGCCGAATGTAGCCCCAGAGGTACTGTGCCGCCTGCGGCGCTCTCGAAATAATACCCGAGAACAGCAGGATGGAGATACCGTTGCCGATACCCTTTTCGTCGATCCGCTCGCCCATCCACATCATCAGAGCCGAACCTGCGGTAAAGCAGAGGATGATAACCGGCGCCGCCAGCCAGATCCAGCCGCCTCTGACCGAGATCATGTTGCTCCGATAGAGGTAGATGTAGTAAGCGCTGCCCTGGATCAGGCCGAGCAGAACGGTAACATACCGGGTGATCTGCGCGATCTTCTTCTGCCCCTCAACCCCCTCCTGCTGGAGACGGCCGAGCGGCGGAATCGCGACCGCCAGAAGCTGCATGATAATGGATGAATTGATGTATGGGGTGACCGACATGGCGAAAATCGCGCCATATTCCAGGCCGCCGCCGGTCAGAATGGAAATGTAACTGAAAAACTCGTTTACGCTTTCCCCGGTCAGGCTGTTTTTAAGCGCCTCTACATCAATGAAGGGAACCGGGATAACCGATCCGATCCGGAAAATGATGATAATCATCAGCGTAAACAAAAACTTCCTGCGAAGTTCAGGGACGGCCCAAGCGTTTTTCAATGTTTTAAACATATCATTCTACCTCGGCCTTTCCGCCGGCCGCTTCGATCTTCTCCTTTGCAGAGCCTGAAAAAGCAGCGGCTTTTACGGTCAGCTTCTTGGAAATTTCTCCATTTCCGAGAATCTTGACGCCGTCCAGCGTTTTTCCGACAAGACCCTTGGCTTTCAACGCCGCGCTGTCTACAACAGCGCCATCCTCAAACACGTCAAGGTCGGATACGTTGACAATGACATATTCGGTTGCAAAGATGTTGTTGAAGCCGCGCTTCGGCACACGGCGCTGCAGCGGCATCTGGCCGCCTTCAAAGCCGGCGCGCATGCCTCTGCCCGCACGGGCCTTCTGTCCCTTATGACCCTTGCCGGCAGTCTTGCCGTTGCCCGAGCCATGCCCTCTGCCGATGCGCTTTACTTCCCGCGTAGAGCCCTCGACCGGTGACAGTTCATTTAATTTCATGGTTTCGCACCTCCTTGCTTTACGCTTCGGTTACCTCGACGAGGTGGATAATCTTGTTGATTTTGCCGATGGTCTGAACATTGTTGGGCTGTACCCGCTCATCCCCGACCTTGCGGAGACCCAGCGCCTCCGCCGTGGCAATCTGATCCTTTTTGGAACCGATCAGGCTCCGTACAAGCTTTACTTTAAGGCTGGCAGCCTTATATGCATTTTCCGCCATAGTGCTGCTCCTCCTTAACCTAAGATTTCTTTGACCGACTTGCCGCGGATCGCCGCAACCTCATCGGCATTGCGCAGCGCAGCCAGACCGGCAACCGTCGCGCGAACAACATTGCAGGGATTGTTGGAACGCAGCGCCTTGGCGCGGATATCCTTGATTCCAACGACCTCGACGACCGCACGAACCGGGCCGCCGGCGATAACGCCGGTACCGGGGGCAGCCGGCTTGAGCAGAACCTTGCCCGCGCCGAACTCACCGATAATCTCATGCGGAATCGTGGTATCCTTGAGCGCTATCTGAATCATGTTCTTTTTGGCGTCCTCGATGCCCTTGCGGATCGCGTCCGGCACTTCGCCGGCCTTCCCCAGGCCGAAGCCAACCTTGCCCTTGCCGTCGCCAACGACGACCAGCGCGGAGAATTTCATAATACGGCCGCCCTTAACCGTTTTGGATACACGGTTGATGGCAACGACCTTCTCTTTATACTCGTTATTTGCGTCAAAATTGTTAGCCAAAAGTACTCCTCCTCCTTTTATTAGAACTTGAGGCCGCCCTCACGGGCTCCTTCGGCCAGCTCCATGACACGTCCGTGATAAAGATAGCCGCCGCGGTCGAAAACAACCTCGGTGATGCCCTTATCTGCGGCACGCTTTGCAATCATCTGTCCAACCTTGCGAGCGCCTTCCTTATTGCTGCCGCTGCCCTCGAACTCTTTCTCCACAGAGGAGGCGGCCGCCAGGGTAACACCCTTTACATCGTCGATCAGCTGGGCGTAAATATTGCTGTTGGAGCGGAATACGTTCAGACGCGGACGTTCAGCAGTACCGCTGATCTTACCGCGCACGCGCACATGGCGATGAAGTCTCGCCTTGTTGCTGTCATGCTTTTTAACCATGTTTCATTCACTCCTTCAATTACTTCTTTGCGCCCTTACCGGCCTTACCTTCTTTGCGGCGGATGTGCTCGCCGGCGTACTTGATGCCCTTGCCCTTGTACGGCTCAGGCGGACGCTTCTCGCGAATCTCGGCCGCAAACTGGCCGACCCGCTGCTTGTCGGCACCGGAAATTACGATCGCGTTCGGGTTGGGGACATCAATGGTGATGCCGTCCACTTCCGACACGATGACCTGGTGCGAAAAGCCCAGATTCATTACAAGGTTCTTGCCCTGCTTCTGCACACGATAACCGACGCCGTTTACCTCCAGCTCCTTCTTGAAGCCGGTGGTCACGCCCTCCACCATGTTGGCGATGAGGGTACGGGTCAGCCCGTGCAATGCTCTGTGCTCCTTGTCGTCGCTCGGGCGGGTCACAAGGATCTCAGAGCCTTCCACGGAGATGGCCATATCCTTGTTGAAGGAGTTGGTCAAAGTTCCCTTAGGCCCCTTGACGGTCACTTCGTTGCCGTTGATTTTTACCTCTACACCGGCGGGAATCGCAATGGGTTTTCTTCCTATACGAGACATGTCATTGCACCCCCTTACCAGACGAAGGCCAGCACCTCGCCGCCGACATTGGCGACGCGGGCCTGCTTATCCGTCATGATCCCTTTTGAGGTAGAGAGGATCGCGATGCCGAGGCCCTTCATGACCCTGGGCATATCCTCTACGCTGCTGTAAATACGCAGACCCGGCTTCGACACTCTGCGGAGACCGGTAATGACCTGCGATTTGTTGGGGCCATATTTCAAAGTAATATGGATCATCCCCTGCTTTCCGTCCTCTGCGACGGTAAAGCCGTTAATGTAACCCTCGTCAAGCAGAATCTGGGCAATCGCCTTTTTCACATTTGACGCCGGGATATCAACCGAATCATGTTTGGCAGAATTTGCGTTCCGAATTCTCGTCAGCATATCTGCGATTGTATCGGTGATTTGCATTCCGTCAACCTCCTTTGCATAAAGCTCTTACCAGCTGGCCTTTTTCACGCCGGGGATTTCGCCTTTGTAGGCGAGCTCCCTGAAGCAGATGCGGCAAATGCCGTACTTGCGAAGATAAGCGTGAGGACGGCCGCAGATTTTGCATCTGGTGTATTCTCTCGTCGAAAACTTTGCAGGTCTCTTCTGCTTGACCTTCATAGAAGTCTTTGCCATAATTCTCTCACTCTCCTTACTTCGCGAACGGTGCGCCCATAAGCGTCAGCAGTTCTCTGGCTTCCTCATCGGTATTGGCGGTGGAAACAAAGATGATATCCATACCGCGAACCTTGTCAATCTTATCATAATCGATCTCAGGAAAAATGAGCTGCTCTTTGATACCCATGGAATAGTTGCCGCGGCCGTCGAAAGAGTTGGGGTTGATCCCTCTGAAGTCGCGAACCCGGGGCAGCGCAGCGCTGAAAAGACGATCGATGAATTCATACATCCGATCTCCGCGCAGCGTAACCTTCACACCGATCGGCATACCCTCACGGAGTTTGAAGTTCGCAACCGATTTCTTCGCCTTGCAGACGACCGGCTGCTGACCGGTGATCTGACGGATGTCAGACGTAATCGCGTCGACAACCTTGGCGTTCTCCTTTGCTTCGCCGCAGCCTACGTTGATGACGACCTTTTCGAGCTTCGGAATCTGCATGACGCTCTTATAGCCGAACTTCTTCATCAGCGCAGGAGCGATTTTCTCTTTGTATTCGTCCCTAAGCCTTGCCATGTCATGTCCTCCTTAACTCAAAAAGTCTCGCCGCACTTTTTGCACATGCGGTCTTTTCTGCCGTCGGCATAGATCTTGTGACCTACGCGGGTCGGCTTCTTGCACTTGGGGCAGACGACCTGCACCTTGCAGGCGTAGATCGCGCTCTCTGCTTTAATGATGCCGGAAGGGTCGCCGGCCTTGCGGGGCTTGACATGCTTGGATACCATGTTGAGGCCCTCTACAATCACCTTACCCTCCTTCGGGCTTACCTCAAGAACCTTACCGGTTTTGCCCCGGTTGGTCTTTTTGTCGCCGGTCAGGATTTTGACCGTATCGCCTTTTTTGATATTCATTCCGGTACCTCCTCCATCAGAGCACTTCGGGAGCGAGGGAGAGGATCTTCATATAATCCTTCTCACGCAGCTCACGAGCGACGGGCCCAAAGATACGGGTACCCCTCGGGTTTTTGTCGTCACGGATGATGACCGCAGCGTTCTCATCGAATCTGATGTAGGTACCGTCGTTGCGGCGCAGGCCCTTGGCAGATCTGACGACAACAGCCTTTACAACCTCGCCTTTTTTAACAACGCCGCCGGGTGCTGCTTTTTTAACCGAAGCAACGATGACGTCGCCAATATTGGCATACCTCCTGCCGGAACCGCCCAGAACACGGATGCACATGATCTCCTTCGCACCGGTGTTGTCGGCGACCTTGAGGTAACTCTGTTGTTGAATCACAGTGTTTTCCTCCTTAACCGAATGGCTTACTTCGCCTTCTCAATGATTTCAACCACGCGCCATCTCTTGTCCTTGGACAGCGGGCGGGTTTCCATAACCAGAACTCTGTCGCCGATGTTACAGGCATTCTGCTCATCATGGGCTTTCAGTTTCACGGTTTTCTTCATGATCTTTTTGTAAAGCGGATGCTTTACGTTATCTTTAATAGCGACCACGACGGTTTTGTCCATCTTGTTGCTGGCCACGATACCCGTCCTGGTTTTACGAAGGTTTCTCTCGCTCATCAGCCTTTACCTCCCTTTCCTTACGACTCGGCGCCGTCTGCGGCGGATTCCTTTTCGCGAAGAATGGTCTTCACGCGGGCAATATCCTTCTTAACGGCGACAAGACGCATCGGGTTGTCGAGCTGATTGATCGCGTGCTGGAAACGCAGATGGAAGAGTTCTTCCTTGAGTCCTGCCAGTTCCTTTACGAGTTCTTCGCTGGTTTTCTCTCTGATTTCCTTAACGTTCATTATTGCTCACCACCCATTTCCTGCTTCGTAATAAACTTACACTTGATAGGCAGCTTGTTCGCGGCGAGACGCATAGCCTCACGCGCCAGCTCCTGATCAACGCCGCCGATCTCGAACATCACTCTGCCGGGCTTGACAACGGCAACCCAGTACTCGGGCGCGCCCTTACCTTTACCCATTCGAGTTTCGAGAGGTTTTTTGGTAACCGGCTTGTCAGGGAAGATTTTAATCCAAACCTGACCGCCACGCTTGATGTAACGGGTCATGGCAACACGAGCGGCCTCAATCTGGTTCGAGGTGATCCAGGCCGGCTCAAGTGCCTGCAAACCGAAATCGCCGTGCGAAACGGTGTTGCCGCGAGTCGCAGTACCGGTCATACGACCTCTGTGCACTCTGCGGAATTTTACACGCTTAGGCATCAACATTAGCGAGCGCCTCCTTCCCTGCGGGGTCTTCTCGGCGCGCTGGCATGCAGCACCTCGCCCTGGTAGATCCAGACCTTAACGCCAATGCGTCCGTAGGTCGTGGCTGCCTCGGCAAAGCCGTAATCAATGTCTGCCCGCAGTGTCTGCAACGGGATGGTTCCCTCATGATAATGCTCGGATCGGGCGATTTCCGCGCCGCCGAGACGTCCCGAAACCTGCGTCTTGATTCCCTTGGCACCGAGGCGCATGGTTCTGCCGATGGCAAGCTTCATAGCGCGGCGGAAGGAAACACGCTTCTCCAGCTGAGCGGCAATATTCTCCGCCACCAGAGTCGCATTGAGGTCGGGGTTCTTAACCTCTACAATATTGATGTTGACCGGCTTGCCGAGCATCTTCTCGCAGGTTGCGCGAAGCTTCTCAATCTCGGAGCCGTTGCGGCCGATCACCATGCCGGGCTTGGCGCAGTGGATGTGAATCTTCACACGCTTTGCGTCACGCTCGATTTCAATCTTCGGCACGCCTGCATCATACAGGGTCTTCTTAAGGTACTTCCGGAGGTTATAGTCCTCAACCAAAGTATCGCCGAAGTCGCGGTCGTTGGCATACCAGCGGGAATTCCAGTTACGAATCACGCCGACACGCAGTCCGTTGGGATTTACTTTCTGGCCCATAACGAATAACCTCCTCCTTAGTCTTCTTTTTCCCTGAGTACCAGGGTAACGTGCGATGTTCTCTTCAGGATGCGATGTGCACGGCCATGGTCCTTGGCGCGGATCCGCTTGAGGATCGGGCCGGGAGTGACATAGCACTCCGCCACATAGAGGCGGGATACATCCATGCTGTGATTGGCTTCAGCGTTTGCCATCGCGGATTTCAAAAGTTTCTCCAAATACTCGCAGGCGGCCTTCGGAGTGAACTTCAGGATCGCCATGGCTTTGTCCGCCGGCTGATTGCGGATCAGATCCAGAACAATCGAAACCTTGCGGGGCGAAATACGGGCGTATTTAAGGGTTGCCCTTGCTTCCATCGTTTTCCTCTCCTTTCGGCCTACTTCGTGGTTTTAGAGCCGGCGTGGCCCTTGAAGGTCCTGGTCGGCGCAAACTCGCCGAGTTTGTGGCCAACCATATCCTCGGTCACATAGACCGGAACGTGCTTGCGGCCATCATGCACCGCAAAGGTATGTCCGACGAAATCGGGGAAAATGGTCGACGAACGGCTCCAGGTCTGCAGCACGCGCTTCTCGCCGGTCTCGTTCATTTCGCGCACTCTTTTCAGAAGCGCGGCTTGAACATAAGGTCCTTTTTTAATGCTTCTTCCCATGATTCAAAATCTCCTTTCGTCCGACTTACTTGGCGCCGCGGCGCTTCACGATATACTTATCGGAAGCCTTATGCTTCTGGCGGGTCTTGTATCCGAGGGTGGGCTTGCCCCAAGGGGTAACCGGGCCGGGACGGCCGATCGGGCTCTTGCCCTCACCACCACCGTGCGGGTGATCGCAGGGGTTCATGACCGAACCGCGGACAGTCGGACGCCAACCCATGTGGCGTTTGCGGCCCGCTTTACCGAGGCTGACATTCTCATGCTCCGGATTGCTGACCTGGCCGACAGTCGCCATGCAGCTGTCCGGCACGTTGCGCAGCTCGCCGGACGGCAGACGGAGGAGGGCCATGCCGTTCTCCTTCGCCATCAGCTGGGCCTGGTTGCCGGCCGAACGCGCAAGCTGTGCGCCCTTGCCGGGGTACATCTCAATATTGTGGATAAAGGTACCGGTCGGAATGCTGGCCAGCGGAAGGGCGTTGCCCACCTTGATATCCGCGTCGGGACCGTTCACAACCGTGTCGCCGACCTTCAGGCCGACCGGCGCGATGATGTAGCGCTTCTCGCCATCGGCATACTCGACCAGCGCGATGTGCGCGGTACGGTTGGGATCATACTCCAGCGTCTTGACAGTAGCGGGAATCCCGAACTTGTTCCGCTTGAAGTCGATCACTCTGTACTTCCGGCGATTGCCGCCGCCGCGATGACGGACGGTGATGCGGCCATAGCTGTTGCGGCCGGCATTTTTCTTAATCGGCTCCAGCAGGCTGCGCTCCGGCTTGACCTTGGACAGCTCGGAATAATCGATAACCGTCATATTCCGGCGGCTGGGCGTCGTAGGCTTATAATGCTTCATTGCCATTTTGGCTTCACTCTCCTATTTTTGGCTTAGCGGGGCGAAAGAGGCCGCCCCATACATTGCCGGAATCCGGAAGGATTCCTTACATCAATCCTTCAAAGAAGTCAATCGTCTTGGAATCCTCGGTCACGGTAACGATGGCCTTCTTCCAGCTCGAGGTGTAACCCTCATACCGACCCTGGCGGCGCATCTGTCCGCGGACGGAAATGGTGTTGACCTTCTTGACCTTGACCTTGAACAGCTCCTCGACCGCCTGTGCAATTTCAATCTTGTTGGCGTCCTTGGCTACTTTAAAGGTGTACTTCTTATCCTGCAGACCGGACATGCTCTTTTCGGTGATGACCGGAGCCAGGATGATATCCTGTGCAGCTTTCATTATGCGTACACCTCCTCAATTTTGGCCACGGCGTCCTTGACGACGACCAGCTTGTCGGCGTTCAGGATGTCATAGGTGTTGATGGTGTTGACCTGAGCGGTCTTGACGCCCGGAATGTTCGCGGCGCTCTTGACCGCAAACTTGTTGTTGTCGGCCAGCACCAGCAGAACCTTCTTCTCCGCGCCGATCGCCTTGAGGCAATCCACAACCGTGCGGGTCTTGTAGTTTTCAACCTTCAGGTCGTCCAGCACGATCAGAGAGGACTCCAGCACCTTGTCCGAAAGAGCGGACTTCAGCGCGAGTCTGCGAACCTTCTTGTTCAGAGAGTAGGCGTAATCTCTCGGCTTGGGGCCAAGCGCGATACCGCCATGTCTCCACTGCGGAGAGCGGGTCGAGCCCTGGCGCGCATGGCCGGTACCCTTCTGCCTCCACGGCTTGCGTCCGCCGCCGGAAACTTCGGAGCGGGTCAGGGTGGACTGTGTACCCTGGCGCTGATTGGCCAGATAGTTCACAACCGCCATATGCATTACAGCCGCGTTGGGTTCGATTCCGAATACGGCGTCGGAAAGTGTGATTTCTCCCACATTCTTGCCGGTCATATCCAATACTGCTACGTTCGGCATATTCTACACACTCCTTCCTTAGGCTTTTACGCTGTCGACAATCGTAACGATGCCGCCCTTGGGGCCGGGCACAGCGCCCTTTACAGCGATAATGTTGTTTTCCGCGTCGACCTTGACAACATCGAGGTTGAGTACGGTAACCCGCTCAGCACCGAGGTGTCCGGCCATTTTCTTCCCCTTCATAACGCGGGAGGGGGTGGAGCAGGCGCCGAGCGAGCCGCCGTGACGGGCGACCGGGCCGGTACCGTGGCTCATCTTCAGGCGGGAGAAGTTCCAGCGCTTGATTACGCCGGCGTATCCCTTACCCTTGCTGGTGCCCGCGACGTCAACCTTGTCGCCCTCGGCGAAGAGGTCGACCTTCAGCACGTCTCCGACGTTCACCGACGAAGTGTCGGCCAGCCGGAACTCACGCAGCACCTTCTTGGGGGCGACGTCGCCCTTGGCGAAGTGGCCCTTCATCGGCTTTTTCACCTTGGAAGCCTTCAGATCGCCGAAGCCGATCTGAATCGCCTCATAGCCGTCGTTTTCGACCGTCTTTTTCTGTACGACGGCGCAGGGGCCGACTTCCAGAACCGTGACGGGAACAACGTTGCCGTTCTGGTCAAAAAGCTGGGTCATACCGAGCTTTTTGCCAACTAATCCTTTTTGCATATTTATCCTCCTTTGGTTATTGGTTGGCGTCAGACGCCAACTTGACCACGCCAGCGTGATACTTTGAGATTAAAGCTTGATTTCAATCTCAACGCCGGCGGGGAGCTCAAGACCTGTCAGAGCTTCGACGGTTTTGTTCGAAGGTCTGAGAATGTCGATAAGCCGTTTGTGGGTCCGCATCTCAAACTGCTCGCGGCTGTCCTTATACTTGTGCACCGCGCGAAGGATGGTAACAACCTCCTTCTCGGTCGGGAGCGGCACAGGACCGGAAACGCGGGCGCCGGTGCGCTTCGCCGTCTCCACAATCTTCTCTGCCGACTGGTCGACCAGGGCGTGATCGAAGCCCTTCAGTCTGATCCGGATCTTTTCTTTTACTGCCATTGTTCGGTCGCCTCCTTGAATTTCTCGTTGGCGGGCTTTGCTAAAAACCTTACACTGTGCCGGGTGTTTCAACCCCGTACATTAGAAAACCGGACTTGGCCATTTTGATACAGTCAAATCCGGGTTGTGCCATAAAGGCAGTATTGCCCCCGCAATGCAGCGGACGCAACGTGTGCTAAGTTTTTTCGCCCGGTTTATAAATCGGACATACTCCGCGGAAATTCCCCGGCTCAAAGCGGCCGGCCACCTCCCGCATCAACGCATATCTGCACATTTCGTGCCCGATTATGATACCATAGAAGGCGGGTCTTTGCAAGCATTTTTTCAATTTTGCACAAAAATACGAAAAAATCTGCGTTTTTACTAAAATTCAAATTCTTATGTTGGGATAAAAAGAAAAGTTGCACAATTTCCGGCCTGAAAGCAAGGTATCTCTCCCCTTGCGAAGCAAAAATCCGGGCAAAATATAAGCGGCAGAGAGTAGGCACTCCCCGCCGCTTGTGAAAAAATTCGGTTTGCTGCCGCGCTCAGCGCCGACGACGGCGGCTGTCGCTTTGAATATCCGTGTCGTTCTGGAAGCGACGGCGTTTGCGCGCCGCGATTTTCTTGTGCGCGCGCACATTGACAAAAATCAGCGTCGCCACAGAAAGGATAATCAACAGAATCGGAAGCCAGATCAGCTTCTGCATCGCCTCCGCATAATTGGCGATGTTCTTGCGCGCCGTCGATGCGACCGAGGTTGTGGTGGCCGGCGTGCTGCTGGTTTCGGTGTATCCCGTCCCCCAGGAGGCCGTTACGCTGCCGTCATTGACCGCGCCGATCTTACCGCCGGACGTGCTCGCGCTGCTCGCACGGCTGGTCGATGCCGATGTAGTAGTGGTCGTAGTGGCCGTCGTCTCCCTCGAAGTGCTGGTCGCACGGGAGGTGGTGGTCGTCGTATGGGAGGTCGCATGGCTTTGCGAGCTTGTCTGATGATAGGAAGAGGTCGACGCCGGTTCGCTGGTCGTCGTGCTGGATGGTTTGCTGGTTGCGGCCGCCGAAGTCGTGGTCGAGGTGGAGGTTTTGCTCTCCTCCTCGTCAGCCGGGGCAGCCAGCGCCTGCATGCCGCACAGGCTGATCATCAGCAGCCCCGTCAGCAGCAAAGCAAGCCATTTGCTCGTTTTCTCCTTCATCATGAACATCCGTCCTCCAAACCCGGTAAAAATTCCGGTTTTTATCGGTCTGTCGTTTTTGCCCCGCGGCTTTGGATCAATACGCCTTGCCCCAGTAAACCAGCGCCTTGGCCGGCTTTCCGCAGCATACGCAGGTGTCGGAAATCTTCTCCTGCTCGAGGGGGATGCAGCGGGAACCGACGCCGGTTTCCGCCTTGACCTTGTCCTCGCAGGCCTCGTCTCCGCACCACATGGCCTTGACAAAGCCGTCGCCCTTCTCGGCCAGAACCGTGCGGATCTCCTCCATCGAGGTGCAGGAGTAGGTGCGTGCCTCCCGATTGGCCAGCGCCTTCTCATACATACCGTCGCGCACGGCCGACAGCAGCTCGGGGATTTTCTCCTCCAGCGTGTCGAGGGAGGCGAAAATCTTCTCCCCATTGTCGCGGCGAACCAGCACGCATTGATTCTGCTCCATGTCGCGCGGCCCGATCTCCAGCCGGAGGGGGACGCCCTTCATCTCATACTCGCTGAACTTCCAGCCGGGAGAATTGTCGCTGTCATCCAGCTTGACCCGGCAGAAGGAGGAAAGCCGCGCCTTCAGCTCGGCCGCCTTTTCCAGCACGCCGGGCTTATGCTGCGCAACCGGCACAATAACCACCTGCACCGGCGCGACAGCCGGCGGCAGAACCAGGCCGTTGTTGTCGCCGTGGGTCATGATGATGGCGCCGATCATCCGGGTGGTCATCCCCCAAGAGGTCTGGAAAGGATAGCACAGCTTGTTTTCCTTATCGGTGAACTGAATGTCGAAGGCCCGTGCAAAGCCGTCGCCGAAATAGTGAGAGGTTCCGGCCTGCAGCGCCTTGCCGTCATGCATCAGTGCTTCGATAGCATAGGTGGCCTCCGCCCCGGCGAACTTGTCGCTGTCGGTTTTCCGTCCCTTGACAACCGGGATGGCCAGATACTTTTCGCAAAATTCGGCATAGACGCCGAGCATCCGCTCGGTCTCCTCCACAGCCTCCTGTGCGGTGGCGTGGATGGTGTGCCCCTCCTGCCATAAAAACTCTCTCGAGCGGAGGAAGGGACGGGTCGTCTTTTCCCACCGGACGACGCTGACCCACTGATTGTACAGCTTGGGCAGATCGCGGTAGGAATGGATGATGTTCGCATAATGCTCGCAGAACAGCGTCTCCGACGTCGGGCGGACGCAGAGGCGATCCTCCAGCTTCTCACTTCCGCCGTGGGTCACCCAGGCGACCTCGGGCGCGAAGCCCTCGACATGATCCTTCTCCTTTTGCAGAAGGCTCTCGGGAATAAACATCGGCATGCAGACATTCTCATGTCCGGTGGCCTTGAACATACCGTCGAGAATATGCTGAATATTCTCCCAAATGGCGTAGCCGTAAGGCCGGATAACCATGCATCCCTTCACGCTGGTGTATTCACTCAGCTCGGCTTTTTTTACAATGTCGGTGTACCATTGCGCGAAATCCTCATCCATAGATGTAATGGATTCCACCATTTTTTTCTCTGCCATATGCTTTGCTTCCCGCCTTTAACAGTATTCGGGCTGTTCTTACTTTTTCAGAAAAACGCCCGGATCATTCCATATACCTGAATATTATATTAGAAAATCGACATTTTTGCAACAGCAAAAAGAAAATTTCTGGTATTTCGACGATTTTCCCGAAAACAGGCCGCGGTATTTTACGCCTGCTTCTTCAGTCCGCAAAAGGCGGAGAAATACCGCTCTCCCAGCCCGTACAGCGCATCGCGGGAGAAGTGGATGGTATCCTCGTTGCCGTTTTGCTGCGCGTTGGAGAGCAGACCGTCCGTCTCGACAAAGGCACCGTTCCCTTCGGCGCAGATCTGCCGCAGCCCCGCCTGTATGGGGAAGCAGCGCTCGCCTCTCTCCCCCCGCCACTGCTCGGTAAAATCTCCGGCAATGAAGGGCAGCCCGGGATTCTCACAAACCTCCCGCACCGCCTGCACCAGGCCGCGCAGATGGGCGGTGTACTCCGCCTCCGACATACCATTGTCCACGTCGGTTTCTCCCTGATGCCAGAGGAGAGCGGCCACCCGGTTCTCGGGGTTGAGAGAAAGGGCGGTTTTCACCATCTCCATCATGCGGAGGTAGAGGTCGCCCGTCTTGTCCCAGCGATGGTCGCTGAAGCCGGTTCCGCCTTCCGACGTGCGGAGGATCAGGAGCTTTCTGCCCTCCTCCAGCAGGCCGTCGGCGATATACGCCCGCGCAAAGGCGAGGGAGTAGTTGCCCTGTATGGCGTTGAGAGAAATCTGCTCGGTCGCCGGGACGATCATGAACCGGCCGGTCAGATAAAACACCCGGTCGTCATCCTCAAACGGGCGGGAGGCGTCTCCAAAGCCGCAGCCGTAGCTGTTGGACTGCCCGGCCTGAATCAGAATGTCAAATTTTTCCTTTGTAAAATCGTAAAGCATAAAAAAATCTCCTTCGACAGTTTTGCACAAGCCGGGGCAGGGCGTTCTCTCCCGGCGGCCTGCATCCGGGAAAAAGAAAAAGCGCCGAACCCACAGACAGGTTCCATGGTCCGGCGCTTAAATTTACTGATTTTTCTCGATATAGGCTACGATGTCGCCGACCGTCTTGATCTCCTCGATCGCGGAATCCGGCACCTCGATGTCGAACTCATCCTCCAGCGACATGACCGTGTCCACAAGGTCGAGGCTGTCAGCGCCGAGGTCGTCGGTCAGGCTCGACTCCATCGTTACATCGTTTTCCTCCACGTCCAGCTGCTGGCACAGAATATCTCTTACCTTCTCGAATACCATACTATGGCTCCTCCTTTGAAAATTGCGCGGCGGACAGTGTGGAATTTGCCGCCGTGATGTGTTATACTGGGTGCCGAAGCACCGAAGCCTCCCTTTGCCGGAGAGGCGCGCGGATCGCGCTTGATTTAATATAGGTGCAAACGGGGGATTTGTCAATATCTTTTCCCATTTTTTCCGTAATTTTCTCCCGTATGGATTAAGATTGTCCGAAAGCAGCCGATTTCCCGGTATTTTGTGCGGGAGGAGGGCTTCCTTTTCCGCACGGCCGGCGCATCCCATGTTTTCATGAATATTTATGTAAAGGAGTTTTGCTCTATGTCAGAAGCATTTGCCGTGATCGGGCACCCGCTCGGTCACACCATGTCCCCCTATATCCACAAGGCGCTTTTCGCCCTCTCCGGCCGCACACCGGAGTATACCCCCCTCGACATTCCGCCAGAGGATCTGGGCGGGCAGATGTCCCGCCTGAGCGCCCTGCGCGGCTACAACATCACCATCCCGCACAAGCAGGCGATCATCCCGCTGCTGGATCGGCTGGACGCCTCGGCCGCGCGATACGGAGCGGTCAACCTGGTCGACAACGGGAAGGAAAAGGTCGGCTACAACACCGACGCCTACGGCTTTTTAAAAGCGCTGGAGACGGCCGGGATTCCGCTCTCCGGCCATGTGCTGCTCTGCGGCTGCGGCGGCGTGGCCCGCACAATGGCGTATGAGTGCCTGGCCGCCGGCTGCACCCTGACCTTCAGCGTGCTGAAGAGCGATTTCCCGGCGGCAGAGGCGCTGTCGGCCGAGCTGCGGCAGGCCTTTCCGGCGGCGGAGATTGTCATCCGCGAAATCGGCAAATTTGAGGAGGACTGCGACCTCCTCATCAACGCGACGCCGGTCGGCATGTACCCGAAGGTGGAGGCCATGCCGGTCTCCAAAACGCAGGTGGAGAGAGCCGGACACATCTTCGACGCGGTCTACAACCCGAGGAAAACTGCCCTGCTTCAGGCGGCTGAGGCGGCCGGGATTCCGCACGGCGAAGGAATGGCCATGCTGGTGTGGCAGGCGGTCAGAGCGCACGAAATCTGGTACGGCGGGGCGTTTTCCAACGCGCAGATCGCGGCCATCATCGACGGCGCGTATGTAGAGATGGCGCGCCTCTTTACCGAACGGCAGGGATAAGCGCAGCCCCCTCCGGCGGGTGCTGCCGCAAGCAGAGGCGGCCTTGCCTCTCCCCTTTTTTAAAGCGGCATTCCACGCGGCGCCTCCGCGCCTTTATCCGATCGACAAGCCCCCACCCTCCGGACAGCCGAAGGGTGGGGGCTTTGCTGTTTGCCGTAAATTTTCAAAGGAAGTTTTTACGCGCCCTGCACAATAATCTTGCGCAGCTCAACCACGTCGGAGACGGTGACCTTGCTGTCGCCGTCCAGATCGCAGATCGCGCGGTCGGCTGTGCCGTTTACAATCTGTTTACGCAGCTCGACTACATCAGAGACGGTCACCTTGCCGTCGCCGTCAATGTCGCCTCTGCGGCGGCCGCCGGCCTCTTTCACCACGGTCAGGTGGGTATCCACTCCGCCGACCGTGACAGTGATCACATTCTCCCCGTCGGACAGGGGCAGCACAGCCGAGCCGGAGACAGCCTCTCCGTTCACCTTCACGGCAGCGCCCTCGGTCGTATAGGGGGTGAGGGTAACCTGCGAAACCTCGGCCGAAACATTGGCCGTATAGGCCGTCTGTCCCAGCTTGAACACCTCGTTCAGCACTACGCCGTCCAGCTCCAGATAGGTCAGCGCCTCGATATTGCCGGCGGTGCCGTCGAGGCGGTATACCTCCAGCTCACTGAACTGCATCCGATAGCTGTTGCCCTCGGTTCCCTTCGGACGGAGCGAGGTGGCGTCCAGCTTGACGTAACGGGCGGAGGCATCCTCAAAGCTGAAGCTCTGCGGGCCGTACCCGGGCAGAGGATAGTTGGTTTCGGTATGCACTGTTTTCCAGTTCTGGTTATCCTCCGACACCTGAATGGTGAAATCAATCGGCATGCCGTAACCGATCATCTCTCCGCTGACGTTGGCGCAGGCGGCATAGATGGTCACGTTGTTGATGAGCTGCACCTCGCCGAGGTCAACCGCGACCCACTCGGCGTGGTTCCGGTCGGTGGTCAGGTTGCTGCAGTAGCCGGTATAGTCATTCTCACGATTGACGTTTTTGGTGTCGCCGTCGGTCATGAGGGCGGCGCCCCAGTTCCAGTAGGTATCCTCATGTGTGGAGGAGGCGGTCACCTTTGCGCCCAGAGCGCGGTTGTTCAGCTTGGCATCTCCCAGTGCGTCAATCGCATCCTGGAGATACGCCTTCGCGGTGACCAGCTGCGCGTCGGGAACGTCATAATTTTCCGCCAGCTTGCGCGCGGTCAGCAGTGCAGAGGTGTACGCGGCGTAAGCCTCCGCGCTGTAGATTCCGGCCGCCGGTGCGGCCGCGTCGGCGGCAGCGACCGCCTTCCGCAGAGCGATGCGGGCCTCACTGCCCTTCGTGGCGGCCAGCGCTGCCTCAATCGCGGCGGCTGCGGCGTTGATCTCATGCTGCACGGCGTTGGACTTGGCAAGCGTCGCTTTACCCGCGGCAATCGCGGCGTTCAGGTCTTTCACCAGCGCCTCCGGAATGGCGGTCATATCTGCGGCCTCGGCCGTTTTGATCGCCTCCGCAAGGCTGTCGGTGTACAGGCTGGTGAGGTCGGTGCCGGTTGTGAAGCTATACTCTCCCGAACCGATGACGGCATAGATCTGCGTACCGTCGAAGCTGACCTCCTTCACGCCGTCAAGGCTGGTCGTCAGGCGTTCGCCATCCAACCGGATGTTGGAGGTTCTTGCGGTCGGGAAGTAAACGGTAGCCGTCGATCCGACCGGAACGGTAAGCTTCATGGTGGCGGTGCCGTCGGCGTTGAGGCTCCAGTTGCTCTCCACCTTGCCGCGCACCGTCTGAAGCGACGCGTTGACATAGTCGATGTCCCCCACCAGATAGGGGTGAATCGTAAAGGTCTTATAGCCATCCTTTGCGTCGGTGATACCGGCCAGATGGGAATAAAGCCACTCATCGTAAGTGCCAAGGAAGTAGTGATCCAGCGAACGGGAGGTCTTCTCCCACATCTCCCAGGCGGAGGTGGCGCCCTGGCTCAGCCAGTAGCCCCAGCTCGGATAGGTATCCTGGGTCAGGATGCGGTACGCCACCTGGCTGTAGCCATAGTCGCAGAGCACCGGCAGAATCAGCCTTGTACCGACGACGCCGGTATCGAGATGATAGTTCTTCTCTTCAATATCCTTGACGAGGTTGGCGACGACCGTTTCCACGTACTCCTCCGGGACAAAGCCGAAGGCCAGCGCCGCCAGGTTAGAGGTCTGCCGATACTCGGTACGGGAGCCGACCTGATTGAAGCGGCCGGTCTCATAAATGCCCTTGGATTTGTTGTAGAAGCTCTGGTTAAAGGCGGTGTAGATGTTCGCCATCGCGTCGGCGTATTCCTTCGCGTCCGCGGTTTTTCCGAGATTTTCGGCAATATCCTTCATGCAGGACAGCATCTTGTAAACAAACGCCGTGCCGCAGATGCGGGAGCCTTCAGAGTCTCCCTCATTATAGCCGACATCGGGGTTGCTGCCGCCGACCGGAGAGCACCAGTCAGAGAGCTGACCGTCAACCCACACCCAGCCGTTCTTTTCGATCTCTTCCATATCCTTCAGAGCGAACTGGCGCATGGAGTCATACTGCACCTCGGTGTAGTTCTCCATTCCGTAGGTGTTCCAGAGTTCGGCCGTACCGATGACATAAATGGTGTTCCAGACGGCCGCGTTGCCGTTCAGCCACCAGCCGGCGGTCGGCACCATATCCGGCACCGTGCCGTAGAGGTTAAAGCAATCCTCCATAATCTCGATAAAATTGGGGAGGTAGTTGCTCATATCAAAATTGTACAGCATGGTCAAAAGACCCGCATTGGCATCGCCCAGCCAGCCGTTCTTCTCCCACACGGGGGTATCGGTCGGCTTGCCCTGGAAATTGTTCAGCAGGGTGGTGCGCATAAGCTTATGCAGCTGATTCACCATGGTGTTGGAGGTCTCGATCTCCGAGGCGATGGCCACATCGTTCGAAACGCGGTAAATCTCAAGATCATCGGCAGTCAGCTCGCCCGGATAGCCGTCGATCTGCACATACTGGAAGCCCTTGTAGCTGAACTTCGGCTCGAAGGACTCGTTCTCCTTACCGGCGGAGATGTAGATATCCTGCTGGTTATAGGCATGCGGCCACCAGTTGCTGCAAACGCCGTCGGAGCCGCCCAGCTTCTGCACGGTGCCGTCGCTGTTCAGCTTTTCTCCGTAAGTGATGGCGATGCGGTCTCCCGCAGAGGCGTTGATGCTCATCAGCTTGATCCAGCCGGTCGTCATCTCGGGCGTCGCGACCACATAGCTGTCCGTTCCCACGCGGGTAATCGACTTGACGGTAAACGTGGAGGTACGGCGCACCGGGTCGGAGAGCTGGCAGGACAGCCGGCCGCCCGTACCCTCCACCACGGAGGCGGCGGTCCAGGCCGAATCGTCATAGCCGGCCGTGTTGAAGCCGGTCAGCTCCTTGCGCGCATCATAGCTGTCGCCGTAATAAACGCCGTTCGAGATGGTCGGTCCGTTCTTGGTCAGCTTCCAGCTGGTATCCGAGGCGACCGTATCGACCGTACCGTCGGTATAATGAATGTCCAGATTGAAGAGCAGCTTCGGCTCGTCGCGCCAGGTAGCACTCGGCCAGTTCCAGACGCCGCCGATCTCATTATAAAAGCTGTTTCCAAGCTCGACGCCGACCGCATTCCGACCCGCGGACAGCAGATCGGTTACGTCGAACACGCGGTACAGCGCGGTCTGATCATACTGGGTATTGCAGGGGTTCAGCAGGGTATCGTCCGCCTGCTTTCCGTTGACAGTAAAATCAAAGAAACCAAGTCCGCAGACATACGCATATGCCGACGCAATTTTTTTGTCGACCGCAAACTCCTTGCGCAGGGTTACCGCCGCGCGGCTGCCCGCCTTCTCCAGGCTGACGCCGGTGCCCCAGGGATCGCTCCCGAAGGAAACGCTCTGGGTCGGCGCACTCCAGGCGGAGTCATCGAACGCCTCGGCATACCAGCCGTCGACCAGCTTATCCGAAACCTTCCAGGAGGCGTCGGAAACATACACATCCTCCGTCCCGTCGGCATAGCGCACCATGATCTTGGACAGAAGGCCCGCATATCCGTCAGAGGTGTTGGTTCCGGCAATGGCGACGACATTGGCGCCTGCCTTTACCGAAGCGGTGGCGTCAAACAGGCCGCCGGTCGACCAGGAGGAGGTGCTCCCCTGCTCGGTTCCGTTGAAGTAGAAGACCGTCTGGTCATCGGCAGTATAGCCGACCAGCACCTCCCGAATGGTTTTGTCGGGGTTGGGGGTGAAGGTCTTGCGCATATACTGGGTTCCCGCGGGCGAGCCGCCGAAGCCGCTGGTATCCCGCTTCCAGATCCAGTTGGCGCCGGTCATATCGAGATCATAGCTCTTGCGCTCGGTCCCGATCCAGTCGCCCTTCCAGGAATCCTCCTCCCAAATGCCGGTGAGGAAGAAGCCGACCGCACTTCTGGCCGAGTGACCTGCGTTGTCCCAGGCCTCCACACACCAGTAGTAGCCGGTTCGCTCCGAAAGCGCCGGGCCGGCGTAGGTTATATCATAGTTGTTTTCGCCCTCCGTCTTTCCGGAGTCCCAGACATCCCCGGTAAAGGCGGCCGCCTTCTCCTCGCTCGAGGCGACGATGATGCGGTAGGCCGACTGCGCGGCATCTCTGGCCGCTGTGTCCAGCTCCCAGCTGAAGGTGGGGACAGCATCCACACCAAGCGGCTGGGCGGTTTCACATACCTTTAAATTGTACACCTTGAACTCCTCCTCCGGATCTGCTGCAACAGCCGGCGCGGAAAGTAAGGCCGGCATCAGAAGCGTCACAGCCAGGCAAAAACAGGCAATCCGTTTCCAAAAGCTGTTCATATGCATTCCTCCATCATTTGTAAACTGCGTTTTTAAAACGTTTTAATATGTGTTTATGATAATCTATTCTTTTGGATTTGTCAAGAGGATTTGCATAAAAAAGAAAAGATCAGGCGACCTTCTTTTGTCTCTTTTTTTGCGGGACGCGCGGACGAGCGAAAAAACAGAAAACCGGCAAAGCCGCCTATCCCCGGTATATACAATGCAGTGTGCCAACGTCAGTCTCCCGGCAGAGGCTGCCCGGCGGGATTTCCTGCGGCCGAAAAGGCTGCCCCCCTCTCCGGGAGAAAAGGAAAACCCCAGCCTCTGCGGGTTTTCCACAGAGGCTGGGGAAGGTTTGTTTTATGCAAATGATTGGATGCTCCTGATCTGCGTCAGGAAACGGTTCAGGCTTTGATAACCGCTACAACCCCATCCACTGTGCTGAGCAGGATGTAGCTCTGTCCGTTCAGCTCATATTCCACATAGAACATGGCTGCGCACACACGATCCTCCAGCACGTTCCGCAGCCGGAAGCCGTAAGCGGTGTAGACGTCTATATTCTCACCCTTATCGAACACAACCTGCCGGATCTGATCGGCCGTGGCGTTCTTATAGTCGTTCAGGACATCCTTGCCGGTGCCGTAGTAAACGCCGTAGTTCTTGAACTGCACGCCGGCCGCGTTGATATCATCTACACTCAGCTCTTCGCCGAGGAGGATACGGGCGTTCCAGGTGATGTCGTACTTGCCCTCCGCGGCGGCTTTGGTCACCATGCCGGTGCTGATGGTAAGCTCCATCTCGACCGTTTTAGGCACAAGAGCAGAGATGGCGGCCTCAATTGCGGCGGCATAGCCGTCGACCGTCGCCTGCTCCGCTGCAGTAAGGTCGCGGACGACCGCCTCGATCGCCGCCTGCAGCTTCGCCCAGGAGGCCGCGGTGTAATCGGCTTCCTTTAGCGCCGCCGCCTTTTCCAGTGCGGCGTCCACGGCGGTGTAGTCGGCCGCTCCGTACATCAGAGTTCCAATCTCCTCCGCCGTCAGCGCATGGTTATAGATGGCAAAATCATCCATCGCGCCCTGAAAGTTATCATCTCCAAAGAAGGGGACATAACCGATGTTGTAGAACATGGAATCGGCGGTATGACCGCTGGACAGGGTGTAGAGGGAATAATCCAGCTGCGCTGTGCCCAGCAATTCCGTGCCCAGGTAGAGGCTGGTATTGCGGTCGGCATCCTGCGTAATGGTCAGCAGCACCCACTGTCCGATGTTTTCCTCGGTGACGATTTTCTTTCCGACAACCTCCGACTCGTCGCTTCCGTTATTTTTGGTAGCAGCGCGGAAGGCGTTGTCGCGCCAGTCGGCGGCCTGCGGTACCGCGACGAAGAAGGAGTCGCTCTTTCCGTAGCTGAACAGGGTGGCCCAGTCGTTGGTCTCCCGCAGCTGTACCCAGGCGGAAATAGAGGTTCCGGTCTTCTCGATCCGGGCGAAGGGATCATAGTCCGCAGCCGACCACTGGATATACATGTCGTTGCTGCGGCCCTTTTCGGTGCCGAACTGGAACGCCTTAGTTCCGGGCTCACGACCCTCCACCTCGGTCAGGCCGGAGACCGTCGCCGAAACGCGGCCTGCCGCGTCGATCGCTGTGCCATCCTCAAAATCAAAGTAGAGCAGGCGGCCGTTGTTCGCCGCTTCCGCCAGCGTGTAGTAGCTGTCAAAGGCAGCCTCCAGTACACTGTAGTTGTCTACATGAGCCTTCTCCAGATCGGTCAGCGCTTTATAAGCCGTCTCAGCCTCCCGGATTTTGGCAAGGCTGTCGGCCGAAAGCTCCACTTCGCCGATGGCGGCAATCTTCTCCTTCACCGCGTTTACGGCCGCCTCGTCAATCGAGGTTTTGCCGGCCATCTCAGCAATTTCCACAACGCTGAGCGCGCGATTATAGATTGTAAAGTCGTCCACCGCGCCGTTCAGGGACGGGTCGCCCCACCAGTCGCGCAGCTGGCAGCCCAGGGCATAAATGCCGCCGTACTGGCCAAAGACGGTGTTCATCGGGCACATGGTTCCGCTTACGGCCAGCTCGCCGTTCAGATAAAGCTTGCCGATTGCCCCCTCCTGCACATAGGTGATCAGGAGCCACTCGTCCTTCTCGGGCACATACTCATCCGACTTCATGCTGACCTCGCCCTTGCCGTCCTTATCCACGGCGGTAGAGGTGCAGACCCAGACCCGCTTATCTACATATTTAATGATGAAATATCCGGACTCGCCGGTATGGCCGCTCGACAATGCGTTAAAGATGGTGGTGTTTCCGGCGATGGAGCCGGTCTCCGCATGGAACTTCACCCACATGGAAATCGAGGCGTTATCCCCGGTCTGTGCGAAGGGGTTGAAGTCGGAGACGTTCCAACGAAGTCCCTTATGCATCGAAACGCCCGAGAAATCGGCCGCCGTGCTGCCATTCTTCCCCTCTGTGTTCAGGGTGATGGTGGACGGCTCGTCATTCGACAGCGTGATGCGGCCGCCAAGCTCGGTCAGCTTCGCGGTGTCATTCTCGCCCTCAAAGGTGAAGGAGGCCAGCTTGCCGCCGTTTTCCTCAGAATACAGCGCGCAGTAGGAGGAGAAGGCCGTGCTGAGCGCCTCGACAGCGCCGGCAAGACGGGTGTCATCCTTCTCCGCGGTGGTCAGCGCCTCATAAGCGGCCTTGGCTGCGCGATAAGCTTCAATATACTCGCTCGTCGCGGCGACAGGCTGCAAAGCCTCAATCTTAGAAACAACATTTTCGATCGCCGCATCATCCACACCGGCAGCGGGGTCGTACAGACGTGCAATCTCCAGCGCGGTCAGAGCGCGGTTGTACATGGTGAAGCTCTCCATCAGGCCGTTCAGCTTCTTGTCGCCGCTCCACATATCGCGTGCACTGCTGACCGGGCCGCCGATATTATACTCTGCCACGCCGACGGATTTCTGAGAGATGGCATAGAGCGTCTCGTCCGCAGTGACGGTGCTGACCAACTCGCCGTTGATGTAAGCCTTCATGGTTTTATCCGCATCCTGCGAGAAGGTTACCAGCGTCCACTCGTCCTTGACGGCCTTAATGCCGCTGCCGGTCGCTCTCTGGCTGCCCTTATAAATCACATTCATACGGCTGACGTCTACACTTCCGCCAAGCTGCATCAGGAAACCGTTGATATCCCCATTGGCTTCCTTATCCTTAATATAAGCGCAGTACTGCGTCCAGTCATCCAATGTGGAAAAATTCACCCACATGGAAATGGTGACGCCGTTCTCAGTCTGTGCAAACGGGTCAAGAACATCCGAGTTCCAACGGATATAGCTGTCCGCCGCCCCGGTGAACTTGGCCGCCTGTTTTCCATCGCGGCCCGAAACAGCCTCCAGCCCGCTTTCCATCAGTGTTTTCCCGGATTTCTTATCCTGAATCGCGCCGCCGGTATAGTCGCTGAAATCCAGATCCAAAATCACATCGTCATCCGAAATCACGGCGGATGCCGACGGGATCGCAGCAAACATACCGAAGATCATGCTCAAAGACAATAAGAAAGCCAGTAAACTTCTACATTTGCGCATATTTGTTTATCCTCCTTCAAAAAAACTGCA